>Ga0299913_10001494_pt1 | contig 17407 bp, 14 predicted proteins | sample RVTome_9_FD_201360 | JGI IMG/M metagenome (GOLD analysis project Ga0299913, IMG submission 201360) | Soil microbial communities from uranium-contaminated site in the Upper Colorado River Basin, Wyoming, United States - RVT155D38 (version 2) ... | reverse complement strand
ACGATGTCGTGCCCCCCGCTGGGCACCGCCACGCCTGCCGGAGTGGTTCGTTCCGCCAGGCCACGGTCGAAGTCTTCTCGTTGCCGGCGGCGCAGATGCGCGCGGAACTCGTCGAGGTCTCGCGGCGGAGCGTCGATTCCGCCGCGCAGGTAGAAGGCGCCGCGGAGACGAGGCGTGTTGTTGCCCGCCTTCGCGGGCCCGGAACGGGTGATGAGTACAGCGCTCGAGCCCCGTCTCACTGCGGTGAGACGGGTGATGTAGCCGTCGCTCATGCCGCGAACGAGGTCGGCGAGCGGCAGCTCGGCGCGGAATCTCGTGGGTTCGCCGTTGAACAGGAAGTGGGCGTCGAGCGCTCGATCCTGGTCGCCGAACCCACCCCGCGCGCGTGCTGCCCAGTCGTCGAGCCTTGCCCACAACACGTCGAGGTCACGTGCGGCGACCTGTGCCGGATCATCCTCGGCCCACAAGCAGATCGTACCGCGGGCAGCGTGGTCCACCCGCAGCCCTTCCACGACGACGTGGGCGTACCGCAAGGGCCAGCCGTCGCGGAACACGATCTTCATGCGGGTGGCCGTCGTGAGGGGCCGGAGGCTCGCGCGAAGCGGGCCGCTCCACTCCTCAAGGGAGCCGTGGAGCGGCGAGAAGCCCCCGTTGACCAAGCCGGCGCGGAAGCGGTCGAACGCGCCGTCGTCGTACGTCTCCAACGTAGTGGTCAGCCTTGGTTGCCGGCGTCGCTTGCGAAGCCGCGGGGCTGGTCGCTTCCGACGGCAGTGACGGCGGAGATCGCGCTCAGCGGGAAACCGTTGGCGTCGCAGCCGTCGGGCAGGATGAGAACCTCACCGCGTTCGTTGGTGCCCAGGACACTCCGCCAGATCTTGGCCGCCCGGCAGGGATCCGAGTCCAGAGCCTCGCGGCCCTGCTCGGCGAGCCAGTTGAAGGAGCTCGCCGCCGCGGTCCACAGGCCGAAGCCGAGCGCCGGCTTCATGGGCGTGCCGAACACGGGGTCGGGCAATCCGGTCTGTTCGTACTCGGTGAACTGTCCGGCGACCTGTTCGAGGGTGGAGGTAAGCAACTCCGCCCAGGTACTACCGATCACCAGCTGGGCCTTCCACACATGGAAGGCCGCGACCTCGACGAACAGGCCCCCTGGGCGCTGGCTGCGGAGATGGGTGTGCCGCACCTGGCGCAACAGCCGGACCACCGGCCGGTAAGCGTTTTGGGAGCCCACCTGGGGACTCAACGAGGCCATGCAGAGAGCGTCGGTGTCCTTGTCGAACTGGATTGGGTCCGTCTTGATCCAGCGCTGGTTCTCCTCCTTGTCCCACTGCTTGCGGTCGCGGTTGGGGATGCCCCAGTGCCCCTGCCAGGGCACGGCCGGCACTGCGTCGACGGAGAACGACGTGTCGGAGAACGACGTGGCGCCGTATGGCGCTGGCTCTTCGGGGTCAGGGAAGTCGATCTTCAACGACCGGGCCTGGCAGGTCACCCGCCCCTCGGGATCGTCGTCCTTCGAGCCGTACTCGGCGATGAGAACGCGTTCCACCGCCGCGTAGATCTTCGCCGGGTCATGCCGGGCCGAGAGGTTGTTGAAGCGCAGGAAGACGTCGACGTCCTTCCCGGGGTAGCGAGCTGTTTGCCTGCCGTAGGACCCGATCAGATACGGGCTGATGCCCCACTTCCGCAACTCGTCGTCCGCGTTGAGCAGATCGCGGATTTCGGTGTGCGCGGCGATCGCGAGCTCGCGCTTCTGGTCGTTGACAGTCACGTTCGTGACGGCCTGGGTGAACTGTGCGTCGAGTGTTGTTGCCACCCGATACCTCCTGACGGTGCGCGGCAGACGCCGATGGAGCCGACGGCGTGAGGGAGATGACCTGCGCCGTCGCGGCGGGCGCCAAGGTCTCACCAGGGTAGATGTGCCTCCCGGCCGTCAACGGGCTGCGGACGCCGCGCACGCGGAGTTGTCATGAAGCTGTCCATTTCGAACTCCGCGTGTCACCTTCCGGAGGTCCAGCTGATGACGGGGCTGCCGCTCCGCCCCGCCGACACGGTCGCCATCTCCACGTACCGAGGGGTGTCCGTCTCGCGCTCCCACTCGTAGAGGACCACTCGCAAGGTGTTGCACGCTCTGCCCAGGAGCACGGCGACGGGGAACGGGGCGCGGAGGAACAGGTGCACCGGGCCGCCGACCGCGATCTCTCCGATCCGCCGGCGAAGCTCGCGCACCAGTGCCAGGCCCGCTTCGGCGGGGATCACCTCGCGCTCGGCGACAGTGATCTCCACCGCGCGGGAGAAGGAACGGCTCTCCGCGTAGCGCCGGAACTCCTTGTTGGGAGGGGCGGGAACGAGGTCCAGGTAGACCGCTGTCGGGCCGTCCGCCGCGTCGCCGAGAACAACCTCCGCCTCGACCAGTTCGACCGACGGCGCGGTTCCAGCACCCCAGACCTGACCCTCCAGATCCACGATGGAAACGGCGAGGCCTGAGGTGGTTGGGACCGCGGCTCCCAGAGCGAACGCGACGCTCAGGTGCGCGCCGCCGGTGACCTGCACACGATCGGCTCCCGCCGCTTGCACGAGCCGAGGCAGATCCGCCAGGAACGGGGCGATGTCCTCCCAGGCCTCGGGCGGGGGCACGCTGGTACCCGGCAGCGGCGAGCGGGTGCGCACCGCCAGCGGCGCCTTCGGCGTGCCCAGGGCGGGAAGGCGTGTCTGGACGTCGAGCCGCAGCTGACCGTCCGGCGCGGCGCGGCGCACCCGCCTGACGGCCATCTCGCCGGCCAGCTTCGCCATCCCGGAGTGATTGGTAACCGCGAACTGGTCGAACCCTTGGAGCGTCCACCCTGGCTGAGGCAGCAGGCGGTCGGGCGCGCCGTAGTCCAGCACGCCGGCAGCATCGGTGATCACGTTGCCGATCGCGAAGGTGAAGGCCGAGTCCGCTTCCAGCGCGAGGAGGGCGGGCAACTCCTGGTCCCGGACGATCTCCGAGCGGACCATGTCCGGAGTGACCAGGAGCACCGCTCCAGACAGGCCCGAGTTCAGCGCTTCGTCGAGCCGCCGGTGGAACTGACCAGGGGGTAGGTGGGTCTGGTCGTGCCAGACGGGAACACCGTAGGACCGGAGGACCCAGACCATCTTCGCCGCCAGGGCGTCGCCGTCGGAGTGGCGGTAGCTCAGGAAGATCGGGTCCAGGTCGTTCACTTCAGGCACTTCAACCTCGTTGGTGTTCATGTGGTCGTACGTCGCGATGAGAACGCGCTGGAGCCGTCGGCGCCTCGTGGGCGGCATGGCCGGGCGCGTCGGCCACCTGATCACGCGGAGGTTACCTGGACTCGGGATAGCCGCTTCGCACGAATGCCACCGCTTCGTGGCGCGGCGCACCAGCGATGACCTCGTAGCGCTTCGTCAGACTCGTGGAGTTGACGGCCGAGTCCATGGACGTGGGCTCGGCGAGTGGTCCGCCCACCAGAGCAGCCGCGATAGCACACCACCACACTGAGCGCGGTCGTCACGTTTGACCTTGCGGTTCCCAAGGTGTTCAAGGCACGCCGCGTCCGTGGGGACCAGGAGGACGTGCGGGAGATCGAGCTCGGCATAACGTTCATCCCGCCGTGGCTGGAGCGACGACGGCAGGACGCCCTTGGCGTCAACCATGATTCATGGCGGCGAGTTGCGCGACCGCGAGATGAAGGCACGCAACCGCGTCGGCTTCACATTGCGCCCGCCCTCGCTGCTCAGCCGCGGCGTGGAACACGAATGCGCGGTGCGAGTGAAGCTACCGGCTGAGCCCAGGGATCGCGCCGCACTACGTTTGCACTCCCCGGTTTCGGGGCGACCGGTTCGACCTGCGGGTGCGGTTCGCGGGCGGAGAGGTCCCGGATCAGGTGTGCCGGCTGAACGGCGTGTCGCCCTTGGAGCTCGTCGATACAGTGTGGGCCGCCGAGGTGCTGACACCGAACCCGTGGGGCGAGGCGCACCCGGTGTTCGAGGTCCTCGAACATCGGTGTCGTACGGGATCAGCTGGAGCGAGGTCGTTGTCACGTCGCTGGCCCGCAGAGGTAGCGACGCGCCGAGGACTCCCACACGACTGCCGGGTTGAGGCTGGCGCGCTCGTCCGCCGCCGACCACAGGCGACCCGCCTCGGCGTCGTCACCTCTCCGCGCGGCGACGTTGCCCAGGCCGGTCAGGGCTCTGGCGAGCTCGTAGCCGTTCTCGGTCAACTCCGCGGCTTCCGCGGACAGGCGCCAGGCGGTGCCGAGGTCGTTCGCCCGGTAGGCGACCCACGCCAGGCAGCTCGAGGCGCGTGCCACGTCGATCGGGGTGGTGGAAAGCTCGTGGCCCTCGGTTGCCGACGTCCTCGCGTGGTCGTGGTGGCCGAGTGCGGTGAGGGCGAACGCGGTTCCCCTCAGTGCGATGACGACGTTGCGTATGCGGCCTGCTCGTCGGTAGCTCTCCAATGCGGTTGTCAAGTCGCGCAACGCTTCCGAGGGTGATCCCTGGTAGAGGCGGGCCCACGCGAGACTTGAGAGCGCGTCTGTCGCTCCAGCCTCGTCGCCTGCCTCGGCAAACGCCTCACGTGCGCGTCGGTGGTACTCGACGGAGGCCTCGATCAGCCCCGACTCGAGGTATGCCATGCCCAGGCTGTTCAACACCATGCCCGTGGCGGCCGGATCGCCCGCCGCTGCGACAAGCGCACGTTCGTGGGTCGAGATCCATGCGTCGATGAGCTTCTCCTGGAAGAAGAAACCTCGTGCGGCCAGGGCGAGGCGCCAGCACCGGTCGTCCTCCACGAGCTCGGTCGTCCGCACGAGTGTCGGCCAAGTCGAGCGGAACCAGGCGAGTGCGCTCTTGTCGTCGTTGAAAGGAGATTCTGAGTGCGGTGAGACGGTTTGCGGGGTGCGGAACCTTTGGGGCTCGATCAGCGCGTCGGCGTTGGTGGTGATGGCGAGGTAGTGGTCGATCAGCCTGTTCACCATGCTCGCCGTGCTCTCCTCGTCTGGATGGGCGTGCTGGTTGGCGAAGGCGTGGACCAGGTCGTGCAGCCGCACGCGCCCGTCCGCGGTTCTGGTGACCAGGTGGTGCTCGTGGAGCTGGTCGAGCAGCCGGTCCGTCGCGGCCGGGTTAAGACCGGTGAGCGCCTGTGCGGCCGGCACCGTCATCGTCGAACCGGGATGCAGTGACAGCGCACCCAGGTGATTTCGCTGATCCGCCAGCAGCGCGTCGACCGTGACGGCGAGCGCAGCGGTGACGCTACGATCACCTCCGTCCAGCGTGGGGAATCTCGTTCCCGCGTCGGTCAGTCGGCGCAGAAGGTGCTGTGCGTCCCAGCCTCCGTGGACGATCCGCGTGGCCGCGATCCTGATCGCGAGTGGCAGGTTCCCGCACTGGCGCACGACGGCCGCGGCATCGGTGTCGCTCACCTCCGTTCTGCCGTCGAGTACGGTGCGGAAGAGTGACCGCCCGTCCTCACTCGCCAGCACCTCGAGCGGCACGTGCCACGCGTCTTCCAGGCCGAGCAGGCGGAAACGGCTGGTGAGGATCACCCTGCTGCGGCCTGCCGCGGGCAGCAACGGCCGGACCTGCTGTGCGTCGCGCACGTTGTCGAGCACGAGCAGGACCTCGCGGGAGCGCAGGACGTCCCGAAGCACGTTCACGCACCCGTCCTGATCATCGGGAACCAGGTCGCGGGAAACGTCCAGCGCCGCGAGGAGGTAGTGGGCGGTTTCGGTGGTAGTCAGCGCATTGTCGTTCTGGCCTCGGAGATCGAAAAACAGGCAGCCGTCGCGGAAATCCGCGGCCGCCCGCCACGCGGCCGCCACGGCCAAGGCGGTCTTGCCAATACCGGCCAGACCGCTGATCACGCAGGTGCGCACGTCCGGGTGCACTCCCAGCGTGGCGGCCACTGCCGCCAGTTCGGGTATGCGGCCGACGAAGTGCCTCGTGCGTTCGGGGAGGCCGACCAGACCGCGGGGGCGACGCTGGTCCGGCTCGTCGTCGACCATGGCGAGCAGCTCTCCGTTCGCGTTCAGCGCCTGGTCGTAGGCTGCGGCCAACTGCCGGGTCACCCTTGCCTTGCCGTTCTCCACCTTGCTCAGGTGGCCTTTGGAGGAGTAGATCGCCGAGGCCGTGCGCGCCAGCGACCAGCCAGCGGCTTCGCGGCGGAGTCTGAGCTCACGTCCCAAGTCCGTCATGGCGCTATGCTCTCGCGGGTAGCAGGGGCGCGGAAGCGCGATCTGCGAAGGTACGGGACCGTCGCAGACCGCGCAGCGAGAATTCAGCCGAACAACGAGATCAGCACCGTGATGATGAAGTGAGTGTGCATGATTGCGCCCTTTCTTCTGAGAACGGGTTCATGCCTCGCGAGGGCTTTGAATCGGTTGTCGTCGACGCAACGATCCTGCGGGATATCCGGCGGTCGGCGGAACGAGTTTCCTGTTGGCTCGTCTGTTGGCAACTATGAAACAGGCCCGTGAGGGTTTGCCACCGACGGCGAACTAGAATGGCCGGATGCCGCAGTATGATCTTGCTGTGTCGTTCGCCGGGGCGCAGCGGGCCCTGGCCAAGAAGTTCGCCCGTGAGTGTGAGTCGCTGGGGCTTGCCGTCTTCTTCGACGAGAACGTCACCGAGGACATGTGGGGTTCCGCGAGGCCCAGTCCTCGCTCACGCGGTTTGGGTACGCGTGCCACGTGCAGGTTGACGGCAGCGCGGTCGACGTTCGCGTCGAGTCGCAGGGCAGCCAGGTGTATGGGATGAAGATCCAGTTGCGGGACTGATCTTCTGCCGCGGCACGCCCGGTGACCACGGCACACCCGGTCTAATCGTCAGTGCGATGGCGGCCTGTCTATTGCAGGGTGTCGCTTAGGAGGTCGACTCGGTGTTCCAATCGGAGAATAGGGGTGACGCACATCACCGGCCTGTTCATGGGGCGAACAAGATCGACACGCAAGGCACTCTTCTCGGCAGATGAGTGCATGATCCGATTGCGTCCGATGGGAGTGGGCCGGCCGGACCTCGACACGCTTGCCGCGCCACGGTGATGATTGGACGATGGTGTTCCGGCATGGGGTGAGGGGCCAGCCATGATCCCGACCTTGATCCTGTTGGGCGTCGTACTTGGACGTTGGTGGCCGGTGCCGCTGGTGATCTCGGCTGTGGGTTGGCCGCTGCTGCTCCTCGTCACGGATGTGATGACCGTCGAGCCGGGCTTGGTCGGTGCGTCCGGGCTGGCGGTGCTGAATACGGCCGTCGGTGTGCTGGTCCACCAGGCAGTCCTCCGAGCGGTCCGCCGGTGGCGACGCGCGACGAACTCGCCCTCGCGGGTATGACCAGTGCCCACACGGAACACGCCCGAACACGTAGTCGCCGGAGTCACGCCCGGCCGAGGGGGACGGGAAAGCCGTCCAGGACCTGCACGCCGTTGCGGAGGTGTTCAAAGCCGAGTTCTGCCGAGAGCGTGGCGAGGCGTGTGATCTGGTGTTGGCGGGTCGCTGCGTTTGTCGTCGTGGTTGTCCGGCGGGGCTGGGTGGCAGAGGGCGGCGCGGGCGCCGCCGGAGAGTGCCTTGATCGCGGTGGCGGCCAGCAGCATGCCGAGGCCGAAGCCGCGCCATGCCGGTTCCAGTTGTGCCTTGCGCAGGATGGGTAGTTTGCTGCAGCCGGTTTCGATCCGTTTGTCGAACTCTTTGATGAGGTTACCGCTGGGGTTGAAGATTGTGCTGGCGATGTGGCCGAGGTCGGTGTCGTCGAGCAGACGGATCGGGCCGTGGAGCTCATCGAGGTCGGCCAACACAATGACGATGTCGCCGACATGGCAGGCAACTTCGTTGTCATGCTCGCTGAACACGTCGGCGGACACGTGCAGGTCTCCATTTCCTCATCGGCCTCGAACCACCGAAGCCGCCGGTGCCGATAGCTGTGTGCGATGAACAATAGGTCGGCCGGCGGTATGCGGTCACGGTCACGGACCGGACGAGGCATCACGCAACGGTCGACGATCGCGACGGCCAGCGCCAGGACTGCTGCGGCCAGGTTCAGCACGGACGAGTGAATGTCCCGGCGCTGGCCACAATCAGCGTCAGTTCGCTGCCGTAACTGCCGTGTGTAATGCCGGAAGTATCATCGCGGCGGCTTGGCCGTAGCGGTAGTGGGCGATGACAGCGGCGCACCATGGTGCCCAGGCGCCGGTGAGTTGCAATGGTGCGCTCTGTTGGAAGGTCAGGGTGAGGGTGTAGCGGTCGAGATCAAGGTGGGTGATGGTGTCGTAGTCGAAGTGCAGCCAGCGGGTGCCGTGGGGTTGTTCGAGTTCGCACCAGAGTCGGCGGGTGGTCACCACGGTGCACAACAGCCGGGCGGGTCGCCATTGCGGCGCGGCCATCCGCCGGGCACGGCGGCGTACGCGAGCTCGCAGGAGCATTGAACCGATTGCGTAGCCGGTGACGAACTGGGGCGAACCAACCACGATGGATGGTCCGCCAGTAGCGTAGACAACCTCTGCGGCGGAGTAGCGGGCGTAGTCCAGTGTCATGCCGGCTGAGCGGGTGAGGACACCGACGGCGTATTCGCCCGGTTCGGGTGTCAATCCGGGCACCGGTGGTACGACTGCGTCGAGGGGGCGTTTGGTCATGAGGTGGGCGTGCATCCTTACTGCCGCGGACCATGCTCGGGCATGTTCGCGCTGACGCCGGGACAATGCAGGCTCCTTCCAGGATGCAAGCGGATAAACGACCGTGGTCACTGGTTGGTGTTGCCGAGGATGGCCGCCTTGCGGGCGTGGTATGCCTGCCATTCGGCGTCGGTGGCGCGGTCACCGAGCTCGTTGAGATAGCAGGCGGTGCGCAGCAGGCTGTTCAGCTCGGTGAGCCGAGTGTGCTTTGGCAGCTTGGCGGACACCATGCGGTCTTCGATCCCGCTGTGACGCGCGTTGTACCGGGCACCATCGGACGGCTCCAAATTCCTGACGCACCACTGATCCAGGTAATCGGCACACCTGTCCGGATCGGCAGCACCATCGGGGAGCCGCGAAGCGAGATAGCGGCCGGAGCGCTCCAAGGGTTGATTGAGCGCATCTTCCCAAGACCGGATCGCCCCAGCGAACCGCTCCTGTACCTCATTGGCAGACGCCGCGCTACCGTCTATTGCCTCCGCGAGGTCAGCCCACGAGCCGCCCGCGTCGCGGGCGTACACCACAGCCCTCCTCAGCACCTCATGAGCAGCCGCTACCAGTCGGGCGGCGTGCTCCACGAACTCGCATGGCTGGGCGTACCCGTCGGACACGGTCGGGACCAGCCCGGCGGCCGACTCAGACAGGTCGGCGACCACCGACGACAACGCGAGTCGGGCCAGCGCGAGCCGGGAATAGGTGATGTCGGCTGGGCCGGGCGGGATGGCTGGAACTGAATGGTCGGACAAGATGATCTCCCAAGACTCGATCTTGATCGGATGTCTTGGTGATCTCTGTGGGGTGCCCGATGGGTGCTCGAACGTTCCGAGAACTTCCGGCACCCACCGGGACCAACTGGTACACGCACGCCTTCTGAACTGCACCAACAGGAATTGCCGAGTATTAGCCGGTATTCGCTGTCAGGAAACAAATGGGACCGGGGTCCAGATCAGGAACAGCGCGCCCCACAGCCAGCCGCGGACGGCGGTGTCCATGGCCGCGCGTGCTTGGGTGAGTTCGGTGCGGGTGTGCTCGGGCAGTACCAGCCACAGCGCGCTCCAGGACACGACGGCGTCGATGCCGTAGCTGTCGCCGGGGCGGTGTTCGGCAGTGCGCAGCGCGTCGCCGAAGCGGGTCGGCATGCGGAGGTCGGCGCGGTCCGGACTGGCCTGCAGCCATTGCAGGTCCCGGCCGAGCCGGGTGCTCTCGTGGGCGGTCAACCCGTCGGCGACGCCTTGTTCGAGCTCGGCCCGCCGGTCCGGGTTGGCGGTCGGGTCGGTGCGAAGGCGCAGCAGCTCTTGGTATTCGGCGACGGTGAGGCGTCCGCGGCGCTGCCGCCGTTGCAGGCGGCGGACGCGCTCCCGGGCACAGTCGTACCGCCACTGCCGGTAGTCCACCAAGGGGCGGCGCAGCCATCGCGGCCGGATCCAGTAGCCCTCCAGCAGCCGCAGCACCGGCCGGGTCAGCCGTTCGGCAACCACTGCCGACGCTGCGACCAGGACGAGCCCGCCGACGAGCAGGGCGCCCTGCACCAGCACCGGTAGCCGCCCGAGCTGCTGCGCGGACGCGGCGAGCTCGGCGGTCCAGCCGTTGGCCGCGATACCCGTGGTGTGCCCATGCCACCAGAGCAGGCTCAGCCCGCCGACCCAGAACGCGAACGCCGGGGTCAGCACGCGGGTCACCCAGTGACGGGCCAGTTCCTCACCGACGCCGGACCAGAACGCGTCGAGCATGGTTCAGCCCCGCACCAGGGTCATTGGGATCTTGTGTTCCGGGCACAGCGGGAGTTGCGCCGGAACGGCGAGCAGGACGTCGTCGTAGTCCTGTTCGGGGCAGACGTAGTACAGGCCGACCGGTGCGGTCGGGGTGCCGCCGAGGTCGTCCCAGGCGCGCAGTGTGTCCTCGGCGGCGCCATGGTCGCGCAGCCACCGCCGAGTCGCGGGATGCATGGCGAGCGCGTCGATCAGCGGCAACCGCGCCTCGCCGGCCGGGCGGTCCACGGCTGCGGTGATCGCATCAGCGACGGGGGTGCGCTGCTCCGGATCGGGGATCTGGTCCGGCAGCTCGCACGCCGACCCGCCCCTTCGACAAGGGTGGAGATTCAGCGACGACAGCCCGCTCCAGATCATCCGCGGCCGCGCACTGGATCAACTCGCGGTCCAAGGGCGCGTCGAAGCGCTCGAGCGGATCAAAACCGGACGACCGGAGGCCGATCAGCGGGTCATCACGACTTACCTGCAGTCCGCCCACACCCGGCAAGCCGACCTCGCCCTACCCACCGTCGAACCGGCATCACTGCTTCAACTGCTCCGACGAGCAGACGCCCGACTCATCCGTGACGACAGCGACCTCCAGCAGGTCGTTCTCACCCAACTCGGACAGCTGCAGCACGACATCCGACACACCGGCGCCCACCGAGAGATCTGGCGCGACGACAGACCGAAGACGACATCTCCGACTGGATTCGCCGCAGACTCGAAGAACGCGTCACCAGAGGCATGCTCATCGACCGAGAACCGCAGGTCCACCGAACCGCGAATCGGGGTGTCGGAACCCGCATCGACCTCACCGCCACCGCCACCACCACATCCCGCGACATCGCCCGGACCGTGATCGAGGCCAAGCACCACTCCAACCGTGAGCTCATGACCGCCATGCGCGAACAACTCGTCGAGCGCTACCTCGCGCCAACGGGCCGCCGACACGGCATCTACCTCGTCTACTGGACCACCCCGAACCAACGGCCAACCGGCATGTCGCGGTCTACGTCGCCCGATGCGCGAGACCTCAAGCGAGCCCTCACGAACCAGGCCGAGCAGCTACGCGAGGCCGGGTGGGTTGTCAACCCGTTCATCCTGGACATCAGCCAGCCGCAGGCCCAGTAGCCTGGTCGACTCCGCCGATTCGGGCTGCATGAACCACGACGCGACTACTGCGCTCGATTCCATGGGCCGTTGGCGAGTGTTGGCGAACCCCGCGGGAGTGTGGGAGTAGGCCGGTGAGCTCGGCGACCGCGGCCTGCTTGACCAGGCGTGGGATGCCCTCGGTGTCGACCGCCGCCGTTCAGTCCCGCTCGCGCAGCAAGGCTGATGGCGGCGTGTTCGCGGTCGGTGACCGCCCGTCCGATGGAGAACTCGCTGCTCACGCCGGTCTGCCGCAAGGCCCGGACGTGGGCCAGGGACGCCATGGTGCACCCCGCGCCATCGGCCCGAACCAGGACCGCATGGCCGTGCCGATAGGCGTCGGGGATCTGCGCCGACGCCCGGTCGAGCACGCTGATGTGGTCCGCGGCGATGTTCGACCCGGCGTTGCCGGCCGCAGCAGCGCGGCCAGTGATCTTCGCCCGGCAGCTCGGCCACTTGCGGTCGATCCACGCCCGGATGGACGGTACGGAGTCGCCGAGGATCTCGTGTTTCTTGAGGGCCGCGGCCGCGAATCGTCGGTACGCGGTGCGACTATCGGCTGCGTCGACGGACCGCACGAGTCACTGGGAAGCGCGTTGGCTGAGCAGGATTGGGAGCGTCCACAGCTCTCCGACTCACAGTTCATGTTCCGGGTTGGCACGAGTGTGCTTGAGGAGTTCGCTCGCAGTCATACGCCGGCGGATGTCCTGCGTGAGCTGGTCCAGAACGAGTACGACGCGGGCGGTGCGTCGATCGAAGTCGCCTTCGGACACGACGCCCTGGTGGTCCGCGGTACGGGCGCGCCGATCGATGCGAAGGGCTGGCGACGGCTGAGCGTCGTGCTCGGAACGGGAGTCGTGGGCGGCAGCACGGAGCGGATCGCGGCGAAGGTCAACGGAGTCGGATCGAAGAACTTCGGGCTTCGGTCACTGTTCCTGTTCGGAGATCGGATCTACGTGTCCTCGGCAGGCCACATGTCGGTGCTCGACCGGACGGCCGGAGTGCTAGCCAGGCCGCTAGCCGATCCAGCGACGGCCCGCCAGCCTGGCATCGTCTTGCGCGTCCCGTACCGGACGGTCGACACGCGTTCGCCGAATTCGCTGAGGAGCTGGCGCCGACGCTGGTGAAACTGACGTTGCCCGGCACGCAACTCGGCCTTCGTACGATCGTGGTGCGCTCGACCAGGCTCGACGGCGAACTGGTCTTGCGGCAGTCGAACCGGCGGGTCGACGCTCGACCGGACCGTCTCGAGCGCGCCGTCCGGATCCGCCGTGATGGCCTCGACTTCGAGACCGTGCCGAGGTCGATACGCGAGGTCGAGTACAGCCGGAATGTGGGGTTGCCCGACCGGTATCGGGCTCGCGGGATCCCGTCCTACTTCCGAGCTCGTGGTGCGCGGATCCGGCTCGCCCTGTCCCTCCGTGTAGCTCGCAGCACGATCGATCTCGATCCGCCGGGAATCTTCTACTACCCACTGGGTGCGAGCCGTTCGCGGACCGGGTTCTTGTTCAGCCTCTGTGCACCATTTGAGATGAATGAAGACCGCAGCCAACTCGTGGACCTTGGCACCAGCGACTGGAACGCATGGCTGGTCGACCAGTGCGCGCAGTTGGCCGCGGACCTGTTGGCGAGTGACGTGTTCGCCGACGTCGGTGCGGCCGGCTACGTCGCGTTCGACACTCGCCGGGCCGACACGGCGACCGTGCCGGCGCTGGTCGAAGCAGTCGACAATCGTTTGCGTTCGCAGGCGTGTTGGCCCAGCCGAGCCACGACCGCCAGGACCAAGCGCCCCGTATTCCAGGCGGCAACGTCGTTGACGATGCCGTCGACGCCGGCTCTTGCAGAGGTTGTCGAGAATTGCCTGCCGGCTGCCAAGGTGTGCCACCCAGCGCTCCTGGACCACCCACAGGCGCAGCAGCTGGCTGCCCATTACGGTGCTGCCCGGCTCACGATCAATTCCTTGGTCCGTTTATGGTGCGCCGGCTCGGTCACACACGGGCTGGCGACCAAGCCCCGTCAGGGCGAGGCGAACCTCCACTATGTCGAGTACCCGGCCGCGCTACGCGACCTCGCGCTGCAGCGGCGGCTCGCTACTGCTCTCGACGCCGTCCGCAAGGAGCTGTCCGACCAGCATTCTCGCGACCTGCGCCGGTCGGCGCCCGTCCTGTCCGCCGAGATGACCCTCGCGCCCCTCGGTCAGCTGTGGCACGTGGACGCTACGTTCGCCGAGGCGATACCGGCCAGCCAGCGCCTGCACCCTGAACTGGCCGAGTACTCCGTCATCCGGAGCCTCGCCCGGTCGTTCAGCGCTTCCCGCTGGGTCATCGAGACCAGTGAACGGCTCCGCGACGGCCAAGGCAGCGAGCAGGAACGTGCCGCCCTCGCCCGGCTGCTGCGCGACGGCCCGCCGATCTCGGACAAGGCTTGGGCCGCCGCCCGCAGGGCGCCTGTCCTGCAGGACCAGCGCGGCGACTGGACGGCTCCCGCCGATCTTGTCAGCCGCCGCACCCCGAATGCCGGTCTGCTCGCTGCCGCCCTCCACTATCCCCGGGCCGAGGACGAACGCAACGCGCGGCTAGCCAAGCTGCGAGTGCGAACCACCTTGGAGCCCGGCGACCTCCTCGCGTTGGCCCGACTGGTCGAGGCCGGTGCCGAACCGCCCGCAATCCTGGCCCGCGCGATCGATCGCCTGCCCAAGCTGCTCACCCCGGCGACGGTCCGACGACTGCGCGATATCGCGTTCGTCGAGACGACGACCGGCACGCTGGCGTCGCCCAGTGGCGTGTACGAGCGGACCGACCGTCTGGCCGCCGCCCTCGACGAGGATGCCCCCTTCGCTGCATGCCTGCCGCCCAAGGTGTTGAAACAGCTCAAGTGCCCCACGCTGCCACCCGTCGACGACATCGTGGCGGCGTTGCGGCAGCGACGGGAACGGCGCGAATCCTTGCCACGACCCGAGCTGGCCTACCGCGTACTGGTCGAGGCCGCCCGGGCCGAGCGGCGCTCGCCCGGCTCGTTCCGAAACGAGCCCATCTTGTGGACCGGCGCCAACTGGGAAGCACCAGCCGACTGCCTGACCGGCAACGATAACGCAAGCCTGTTCCGTGATGCGGTCACTGTCCTGCCTGGACAGCACGCAGACCTGTACCGGGTGCTCGGTGTGCCGAGCAAGCCCGAACCGACGCACTGGCGGCGCCTGTTCGAGTGGGCCGGGCACCGCTACGGCCATGGGCGGCCGGTGCCATGGCGAGTGGCGCAGCGGCTGACCCGCGCCTACCAGCGGCTGGATGCACTCCCCGGCGGCCTGCCGTCAACCACGGCGTGCCTGCTCGACGAGAACCGCGTGCTGCACACCCTCGAACAGGCCGGGCAAGGGCGACTGCTCTTCGATGACGATCCGGCACTGGCGGCCTCCGTGCGCAGCGCCAGTTCGTCCGTCGCGTTCGTTCATGCCGGCGAGCTAGGCACTTACCGCTTCCTCCGCGAGGCGGGCGTGAAGTCCTTGACCGCGGTGGCTCGGCTCGAGCGAACGAGCTCGGGGAACCTGGTCGAACCTAGCCCACTGATCCGGCTCTCTCCAGCGCTCGCGCGCCTGCACCGCCCCGACTTCGCGTCCGCTCTACGTGCCCTGGTCTCGACGCTGCGCGGCCACGACCTCGCCGGGCCACCAGCCCGCATCGCCGACGCGCTCGCCATGATCGACCATATCGTCTTGATCGACGGCATCACCCGCCACTACTGCGTCCACAGCGCCGCGGTCGACGTCCCCGTCGAATACGACCTTGAGCCGCGCCGGATCCTGCTCGCTGCCACCAGGTCACCCCACGAGTTCTGGGAACAGCTATCCGCAGCGATAGCCGCACTCGTCGAACCCACCGACACCAGTGTGCAGGCGCTGCGCGACCCGGTCTACGTCCTGCTGCGATGCACCACGGTTGAGCAGCTACGTCGGGCGCTCGCCCGCCGCAAGGTGGCCTGGAAACCTGACTCGTCGATCAGGACGGATGACGACGAGCAGGACGACGAATCGGTTATGGACATCGATCCCACATCGCTGCTCGCCGAGGTGATCGGTCGCGCCGCCACTGAGGACCCACCACGTCCGCCGCTCCCGACAGAAGCCGCCATCGGTCCAGTGGCTTCGGCACCGCGTCCACAGCCCGGCCAACTACCCGATCTCAATGATGTGCAGGCCAAAGCCGTCTCACACCCGCCGCATCTGAGGCCACGACCGTCGGCGAGCGGATTCCGAGGCGCACCTTCGTCATGGATCCCGCGAGACGACTACGAGCAGGACGAAGACCGCGAGCTCGGCCGCCGCGGCGAACAGCTGGTCCTGCGCCACCTGCAGGAACACCTTCGCGCGGACGGCCGTTCACCCGACCTCGCCGTCTGGGTCGCCGACAGCCAGCCGCTAGCTGACCACGACATCCGCACCGTCGACGCAAACGGTCAAACCCTCTGGGTCGAGGTCAAGGCAACCAGAGGCCGGCACGGCCGGTTCCGTTGGCCGCGTGCCGAGTTCCAACTCGCACTTCGGGTGCGCGACCGGTACCTGCTCTATCGTGTATACGAGGCGGACACCCTCAGCCTCACACTCCTGGAGATCTGCGACCCCATCAGCCGCTTCCAAACCGGCGACCTCGCCCTCGACCTCGACAGCCTCGCCGGCGACCTCGGGGCCTTGCCCAGTGACTGATCAAGCAACTTGGGCGGCTCGCAGCTCCGCGGCGCCTCATGCAACCCACAGGTGGGGGCAAGCAGCGTCGCGAGTCCATCTGGTCCGGCAATCGGGAGGTGCAGGTCACCAGGACTCGAGCGGACGTCCATCTCCCTGAGATCGAAGCCACAGCAGACGCCGAGCTGCTTACGCAGCCGCAGGACGAGCTCGAAAGTCTCGACCGGGTTGCCCGGGGTGAGGTCTTGGGCCGGCACGATCGCGGCTGCAACGCCACCTCGCCCTCCACCCAGTAGCGGCCCAGTCGCACATAGACCCAGGACCGAGACACGCCGTAGTCGCGCACGACCTGCGCGACCGGTCGCTTCTCCACGAACCACAGCGGTGGTCACCAGACGCGCTTTCGACGACATGCGGGAGCATCCATGAGCCGTCCTCGATCACCTGAGACATCAGTCCGGTATGTCGTAAGACACCAGTCCGGGATGTGTTGATCCAGGACACTGGCGTCCCGACGGTCAGGCGGGTTCTCGCAGCTCAGAGGCTGTGCGAGCCCACTTTGTGGATCTTGGGGTCGACCGGAGCCATCGAGTCCCGGGTTGTCGGGAACAAGCCGCTATCAGGCCAGATCTGCGAAGAACAACAGCCGTGCCTTGTCCGGCGTTTTGATGATGGCCGGCGTGGCCGTTCTGCTGGCGTCGGGGTTCAAGGCAACGCCGCCATCCAAGGTGAGGCCGAACTGTCTGAGTTCGTCGGCGTGCGCCAGGTAGCCACGGTTGCCGAGGAGGCTCAGAGCCCGAGCAGCGTATTCATCGCCGCTCACGGCTGCCCGCGCCAGTTTCGCTGGTGGCTCATTGACGGCGCGCAACACCGCCAGGAATTGCGCGGCGTACGGGTTGCCGAACGTGATCGCGCGGCGTAGGTCATCGGCACGGTCCTGCTCCGCGAGCCGGTAGGCGAGCCGCTGGCGGTAGTCGATCTCGATCCCGTAAGCACGGTAGGAGTCCAGGACTTCGTGGGCCTCGGACAGCCGGCCGTGGTCGGCCAGCATGAGCCCCAGGTCATCGAGCGCCTGGTGAAGTCCAAACCTGGCGGCAAAGTGGAAGTGCTCTGCCGCCTCGTCGATTCGTCCTTCGTCGCGCAACACCTGTCCCCAGGCGTAGCGGGCTTCCGGGC
>Ga0299913_10001493_pt1 | contig 17410 bp, 16 predicted proteins | sample RVTome_9_FD_201360 | JGI IMG/M metagenome (GOLD analysis project Ga0299913, IMG submission 201360) | Soil microbial communities from uranium-contaminated site in the Upper Colorado River Basin, Wyoming, United States - RVT155D38 (version 2) ... | reverse complement strand
CAACGTCGGCGCGATGGGCGTGAGCCGCGTATGCGGATCCGGCCTGCAGGCGGTGATGCTCGCGGCGCAGGCGGTCCGCGCCGGAGATGCCCGGGTCCTGGTCGCGGGCGGCATGGAGTCCATGTCGAACGCCCCTTACTACGTCTTCGGCCACCGCACGGGGGTGAAGTTCGGCGATGAGTCGATGCTCGACGGACTGCTCCACGACGGGCTGTTCTGCGGCTTTCATTCCTGCCACATGGGCGGCCACGCGGAGTACACCGCGCGGAAGGCGGGCATCTCCCGCGAGGACGCCGATGCGTTCGCGCTCGGGTCGCACGAGCGGGCCATCGCGGCCCAGGACGCCGGCAAGTTCGAGGCGGAGATCGTGCCCATCGAGATCAGCTCACGGAAGGGTACGACGGTCGTCGCCGCGGACGAGTCGCCGCGGCGGGACACCACCGCGGAGACGCTCGGCCGGTTGCCCACCGTGTTCGACCGCGACGCCCCCCCCGAGGTCTCGGAGCCCGTCGTGACCGCCGGCAACGCGCCGGGTCTGAATGACGGCGCCGCGGCGCTCGTGGTGGCCAGCGAGGAGTACGCGCGTGCGCACGGGCTGGAGATCCAGGCCCGTGTCGCCTCCTATTCCTCGGGGGCGGTCGCGCCTAGGGAGCTGTTCTTCGCGCCCGTCACGGCGGTCCGGCGCGTCATGGAGAAGGACGGCCGCGGGATCGATGACTACGATCTGATCGAGGCCAACGAGGCGTTCGCGGTTCAGGCGCTCGCCGACGGGCGAGAGCTGGGCTGGGACTGGGAGCGGGTGAATGTGCACGGAGGCGCGGTCGCGCTTGGGCACCCCATAGGCGCGTCCGGAGCGCGCATCCTGGTGACGCTGCTCCACGCGATGCGGGATCGCGACGCGGAAAGCGGAATCGCCACGCTTTGCCTCGGGGGAGGAGACGCGGTGGCACTCTCGGTGGACAGGAGCTGACATGAGGCCGAATTCACTGACCGCCACCATGGCGGAGTCCCGGAGCACCGCGCGCGCGCTCAAGGTCCTGGCGGTGCTCCTCTTCGCGGTGCTCACCGCGGTCGGCGCCCGCGCGGCGGTTCCGCTGCCCGGCACGGCGGTACCGGTCACGCTGCAGACGCTGTTCGTGCTGCTCGCGGGCGCGCTGCTGGGACCGAAGCTGGGCGCGGCCTCGCAGATGGCCTATCTGACGGCGGGGATCGCCGGTCTGCCGGTGTTCGCCGCGGGGGCCGGCCCGGCGTACCTGTTCGGACCCACGGGCGGATACCTGTTGGCGTTCCCCGCCGCCGCCGCCGCCGCCGGCTGGGTGGGCCGTCGAGGCCCGCGCGCGGGTCTTCCGGCCTACGCCTGGCTCGCCGGCGGGCTCTTCCTCGCGTCGCTCGTCGTGTTCGCCGGCGGGGTCGCCCAACTGGCCGTCCTGACGGGCGACACGGAGCGCGCCCTGCAACTGGGCTTCATGCCATTCCTGGCCGGCGACGCGGTCAAGGTCCTGATCGCGGCGCTCGTCACCGCCCGCCTCCGGAAGGGGGTCGCATCCGCGCTGCGCTGATACGCGTGTGCCGGCCTCCGCGGCAGCGGACGGCGCGGGACAGGCCAAGCTGAACGTGGCGGGCATCCACCGCGTCGCGGTCGTCGGCGGGGGTATCATGGGCACCGGCATCGCGCACGTGTTCGCCCAGTATGGGCACCCCGTGACCATCGTGGACGTGGACCGGGCCGCCGTGGAGCGCGCGCGCTCCACCATCGATGCGAACCTCGCGCGCCAAGTGCGCAAGGGCAGGCTGGAGGAGGCCGACCGCGCGGCCACGCTGGAGAGGCTCACCGGGGCCAGCGATATCGCCGCCGCGGCCGGCGCGGACCTGATCGTCGAGGCCGTTCCGGAGGTTCCGGGACTCAAGGCCGACATCATCGAGCGCGCGTCGGCGCTCGGCGGAGACGCGATCCTGGCGACCAACACCTCGTCGATCTCGATCACCGAGCTGGCCCGGCATGCGCGCGCGCCCGAGCGCGTCGTCGGCATGCACTTCATGAACCCGGTGCCGGTGATGAGGCTGGTCGAGGTGATCCGCGGCATGCAGACCTCCGACGAAACGACGGAGGCGGTGATGGACGCCTCGCGCGGGCTGGACAAGACCCCCGTGGAAGTCAACGACTCGCCCGGCTTCGTGTCCAACCGCGTCCTGATGCCGATGATCAACGAGGCGGTGTTCTGCCTCATGGAGGGGGTGGCCGAGCCGGCGGCCATCGACACGGTGATGCAGCTCGGGATGAACCACCCGATGGGCCCGCTCGCCCTGGCGGACCTCATCGGACTGGACACCTGCCTGTCGATCATGGAGGTCCTGCAGAGAGACCTGGGAGACGGGAAGTACCGTCCCTGTCCCCTGCTTCGGAAGTACGTCGCGGCCGGCTGGCTGGGGCGCAAGGCGGGGCGCGGGTTCTACGACCATTCGGAGAGTCGATGACCGGGACGTCCGGACCGAAAGCGCGCGCGCGGGCTCGGCGCGCATGAGCGCGGTGGAGACCGCGAGCGGCGAACTGGCGCAGGTCCGCGCGCTCGCGCGCGATTTCGCCGCCGCCGAGCTGCGGCCGCACGTGGAATCGTGGGATGCCGCGCGGGCGATCGACCCGACGGCGCTGGCGCACATGGCGGAGCTCGGATTCTGGGGCCTTCTCGCGCGGGAGGAGTACGGCGGCCTGGGCTTCGACCTGCCCACATACCTGGCCGTCCTGGAGGAGCTTTCGTGGGGCGAGCCGGCGGTCGGCCTGACCCTGTCCATCCACAGCGCGTTCGGCGTGCGGCTGATCCAGGAATACGGGAGCGACGCCCAGCGGGCGCGCTGGCTGCCCGAGCTGGCCAGCGGCGCGCTCACCGCGTGCTTCGCGCTTTCGGAGCCGGGCGCCGGGAGCGACGCGCGCGCGGTGGAGACGAAAGCGCGCCGGGACGGCGACGAGTGGGTGCTGTCCGGAACCAAGAAATGGGTCACCAACGCCCGCAGCGCGGGGCTCGCCCTGATCGTCGCGCGCACGGACGAGGGCGGCGGCGGACCGGCGACGTTCGGCATGTTCCTCGTCCCGACGGGCGCCGATGGCTTCGTCATCGGCGCGCGCGAAACCACCATGGGCCTGCGCCCCGTCGAGATTCTCGCCGTCGAGTTGGAGGACTTGCGGCTGCACGGCGACGCGCTCCTCGGTGACGCGGGGCAGGGGATGGAGCTCGCGATGGACGGGCTGCGGGTAGGCCGGTTGGGGATCGCCGCGCAGGCGGTCGGTATCGCGCGCGCGGCGCTGGAGCACGCGCGCGCGTACGCCGACGAGCGCGAGCAATTCGGCAAGTCGCTGAGGCACTTCGAGGCCATCCAGTTCAAGCTCGCGGACATGGCGACGCGCGCCGCAGCGGCGTCGGCCCTGCTGGGATGGGCGGGGTCCGAGCCGACCCCCGCCCACGCGGCCATGGCGAAGCTATTCGCCAGCGAGAACGCCATGTGGATCACCACTCAGGCGGTGCAGATCTTCGGCGGGTACGGCTACATGCGGGACTACCCGGTGGAGAAGCTGATGCGGGACGCCAAGGCGACCGAGATCTACGAAGGCACCAACGAGATCCAGCGCGTCATCATCGCGCGCTCGCTCTACGACGACTGAGTCCGCCGCGGGGCGCATCCGATGCCTGCGCCTCGCGTGGGCACCCCAACCTGGAGAGGACATGGAGATTTTCGACCTCCTCGCTGAGCATGGGCACGAGCAGGTCGTGTTCTGCCACGAGCCGGAGGCCGGGTACAAGGGAATCATCGCGATCCACGACACCACCCTGGGGCCCGCCCTGGGGGGATGCCGGTTCTGGAGTTACGCCTCGGAGGAGGAGGCGCTGATCGACGTGCTCCGCCTGTCGAAGGGCATGACCTACAAGGCGGCGGTCGCGGGGCTCAACCTGGGCGGCGGCAAGTCGGTCATCATCGGCAACAACAAGACGGTGCGTCGGGAGGCGATCTTCCGCGCGCACGGTCGTTTCGTCGAGACGCTGAAGGGTCGCTACATCACCGCCGAGGACGTGGGCACCAGCGTGGACGACATGGACTACGTGCTCATGGAGACCGAGCACGTTACCGGCATCAGGGGGGGCTCGGGCGATCCATCGCCGGTGACCGCGTTCGGCGTCTACCGCGGCATCAAGGCGGTGGCGAAGAAGAAGCTCGGCGACGACGACCTGGAGGGCGTGCGCATCGCCGTGCAGGGCTTGGGACACGTCGGCTGTTACCTGTGCGAGGATCTCGCCGAAGAGGACGCGCGGCTGATCGTCACCGACATCGACCCGGACAAGGTGGCCGAGATCGCCCAGCGGTTCGGCGCCGAGACCGTCGGCCCCGATGAAATCTACGACGTCGAGGCGGACATCTTCGCGCCCTGTGCGCTCGGCGCGGTGGTCAACGACGACACCCTGCCGCGTTTCCGATTCCAGGCGATCGCGGGGGCCGCCAACAACCAGCTCGCCGAGGAGCGGCACGGCGACGAGCTGGAGAAGCGCGGCATCCTCTACGCGCCCGACTACGTGATCAACGGCGGCGGCCTCATCAGCGTCTACGGAGAGATCCAGGGGTGGTCCCCGGGCCAGTCGAAGCGCAAGGCCGCCGAGATCTACGAGAGCCTGCTGGCGCTCTTCGAGATCGCCGAAAACGAGGGCCTCCCCACCTACGAGGCCGCCGACCGGCTCGCCGAGCGCAGGATCCGGCAGGTGTCGGCCATACAGCGGAACTGGGTATGAGTCCGGGGGACGCCGCGGCGATCGAGGGCTCGGAGGGGGCCATGCAGGCGCTGAGGCTGGGCGATCCCGAAATCTTCGACGTGATCCGCGACGAAGCGGAGCGCCAGCACGGCGGCCTGGAGCTCATCGCGAGCGAGAACTTCACCTCGCGCGCGATCCTCGAGGCGATGGGGACCGTGCCCACGAACAAATACGCGGAGGGCTATCCCGGCCGGCGCTACTACGGGGGCTGCGACGTCGTCGACCGGGCGGAGAATCTCGCCATCGACCGGGCGAAGCGGCTCTTCGGCGCGGACCACGCCAACGTACAGCCGCATTCCGGGGCGCAGGCGAACATGGCGGCGTATTTCGCTGCGCTGAAGCCGGGCGAGACGCTCCTGGGGATGGACCTCTCGCACGGAGGACACCTCACGCACGGGTCTCCGGTCAATTTCAGCGGACAGCTCTACCGGATCGTCGCCTACGGCGTGGACGAGTCCACGGGCAGGCTCGACTACGACCAGGTCCGCGACCTGGCCCGCAGCGAGAGGCCGAAGGTGATCGTGGCGGGGGCCAGCGCCTATCCCAGGACCATCGACTTCGAATCGTTCGGTGCGATCGCACGCGAGGTCGACGCGGTGCTCGTCGTGGACATGGCGCACATCGCGGGGCTGGTGGCCGGCGGGGCGCACCCCAGTCCGGTGCCGCACGCCGACATCGTCACGAGCACGACCCACAAGACGCTTCGGGGCCCGCGGGGCGGGTTCGTGCTCACGACGGCGGACTGGGCCAAGGCGGTGGACAAGGCGGTCTTTCCGGGTATGCAGGGAGGACCGCTCATGCACGTAATCGCGGCCAAGGCGGTTGCCTTCGGCGAGGCCCTGCGCGGGGAGTTCTCCGACTACGCCCAGGCCGTCGTCGGCAACGCCCGGAGGCTCGCGGAAGGGCTCCTCGCGCGCGGGTACGGCCTGGTCAGCGGAGGCACCGATAACCACCTGATCCTCCTGGACCTCGGTGAACGCGACCTCACGGGCAAGGACGCGGAGGCGGCGCTGGAGCGAGCGGGCATCACGACCAACAAGAACACGGTCCCCGGGGAGCGGCGGTCGCCGTTCGTGACCTCCGGGGTGCGCATCGGCACCGCGGCGTTGACCACGCGCGGGATGGGGTTGGAGGAGATGGACGCGGTCGCCGGGTGGATCGCCGATGTCCTGGACGCTCCCGAGGATGACACCGTGGCGGACGCCGTCGGCGCCGCCGTCGCGGAGCTGGTGGAGCGCTTTCCGCTCTATCCGACCCTGCGCGCGCGCGCCGCGCCGGTCGCGGTTTGAAGGGGCGGGGCCCGTTACACCGGCGCGGGAGGCCCGAACCGGGCGCCGGGCGGCGCCGATGGTCCCGCTGGCGCTGGAGGGCGACCGTTTGCACATTACGGCGTAACCGGGCCGCGGCGATTCCCGACCGTGGCGCATTCTGAAGCGAGACAGGAATGGGCAGTCTCGTCCTGGACGAACAGGTGATGGACCGGCTGCGGGAGCGCAATCCGCGTTACCGGGAGACGGCTTACGTGTTTCTCATCTCGGCGCTGCACTTCGTACTGCAGCGCCTGGACGAAACGCGTCACATCACGGGACGGGAGTTGGCTGAGGGCGTGCGGGATCTCGCCATCGATCGGTTCGGCCCCATGGCGCGCACCGTGCTCGAACACTGGGGAATCCGAAGCACCGAGGACGTGGGAGAGATAGTATTCGCGCTCGTCGAGTGCGGCATCCTCATCAAGCAGGACGAGGATTGCCTCGCCGACTTCCTCGGGGTATTCGATTTCGAAGACGTGTTCGAGCGTGACTATCCCTGGGGCGCATCCATCTGAGAAGCTCGGGCGACGAGGCCGAGATTTCGAGCGAATCCGCTGCGGCGGGGTGAAGACGCGGGCGTCGCGTGGCGCGCGCGCCATTTCAGTACGATGAGGGGAGGGGCTTCCATGGCGGATCGGGAATTTCCAGCATGCCGCAAATGCGGCAATGGGCAAATGCTCCCCCTGTCCGACTACGGACGGGAGGGGGCTCCTATCACGTACAAGGCCTGGGTGTGTTCGGACCCGGAATGCGGATTCAACATCCGGATCGACAACGGCGAAATCAGCTTCGGCCGGACCATCAGCCAGAGCTACAAGTAAGGGCGCCCTCGGGAACTCCGCGTCCGTGGGGTTGAGGGGCGCGGGACGCCTTACGCCTCCACCGGTCGTGTGGGGGCGTTCGCGTGTCTGGCTGCCGAGCGCCGCGGAGGCGGAGGCGCTGGACCGCGCGGCTCGCGAGCTCCACGGCATCCCCGCGCGGGTGCTGATGGAGAACGCGGGCAGGAGCGCCGCGTTGCTCGTACAGCTCCTCTACCCGGCGGGCCCCGTCGTGGCGGCCGTGGGGTCGGGCAACAACGGCGGCGACGCGCTCGTTCTTCTGCGCAACCTGCGGGCGTGGGGGCGCGAAGTCGCGTGGGTGCAGGCGGGGTCCGAAGCGCCCGCGTCGGATCTGGGCCATTCCTTCGAGCTCCCGCGCGTGGACTTTTCCGACGCCGCGTTCGCCTCGGCCGCGGTGGTGGTGGACGGGATTCTCGGAACGGGCTCCCGCGGCGCGCCCCGCGGCCGGGCGCCCGCCGCGATCGAGGCGCTGAATCGGAGCGGGCGGCCGGTCGTGGCGCTCGACCTGCCGTCGGGCGTGGATCCGGACAGGGGCGAACTTCCCGGAGACACGGAGGGAGCGTCCCCGGACGCCGTCGCCGTCCGCGCGGACCTCACCATCTGCTTCGGCTGGCCCAAACGCGGCCTGCTGCGTCCCCCCGGCCGCTCCCACTGCGGCCGCCTGCTCGCCATCGAGATCGGCTTCCCGCCCGTGGGGGATGTCGCGGGCGCCGAGGCGATCACCCCCGCCTGGGCACTGGCCCGGCTGCCGCCGAGACGGTACGGCGCCCACAAGTACGAGGTGGGGTCCCTGCTGGTGTGCGCGGGCCGCCTCGACATGGCGGGCGCCGCGGTTCTGGCGGCCCGCTCCGCGGTGCGCGCGGGGACGGGGCTCGTGCGCGTGATTTCCGCGCAGGAGAACCGCTCCGTGATCCAGGAAGCGGTCCCCGATGCGCTCTTCGTGCCACGCGAGGACGAGCAGGCCGTGCGTGAGGCCGCCCGGGGGTCCGATGCCCTCCTGGCCGGACCGGGCATGGGCACGTCCGTCGCCGATGGGGAGCTGCTCGGACGGCTGTTCGAGGAGACCGGAGATCTGCCGACGGTGTTGGACGCCGACGCCCTCACCCTGATCGGCGGAGACGGCGACCTGCGCGCGGCGGCGTTCGCCCGGCCGTTGGTCCTGACTCCGCACCCTGGCGAGTTCGGACGCCTCTGGTCCGGAGGCTCGGAGGCGGCGCGTGGCGACCCCGTCCTGGCCGCCCGGGAGTTCGTCGACCGGAACGGCTGCACGCTGCTCCTGAAAGGCTCCCCGAGCGTCGTGGCGACGGCCGGACAGCCGGTGCGTATAGACGCCGGCGCGAGCTCGGATTTCGCCAAGGCCGGCATGGGCGACCACCTGGCCGGGCTTACGGGTGGGCTGCTGGCGCAGGGCGCCGCCCCGGCCGACGCGGCGGCCGCGGCGCTCGGATTGAGCGCTCTCGCCGCCGCGCAACTGAACTACGCGAGAGCGCTTTCGCCCGCCGACCTGGCGGAAGAAGTGGCCCGCATCGTCGCGGGGCCGGCTCCGGAATCGTACGATCCTCCGTTTCCCTTCGTCGTCTTCGATCAGCCCCCGCCGCGCTGACGGGCCATCCGCCCTCGGGGGCCACCGGGCACGCGACGTGCTCTCCGCGGTACATCGAATGATGATGCGACGCTCTCTTCTCGTCCCCACGGCCGTGGCGTGCGCTTTGGCGGGTGCGTGGCCCCTCGCCGCTCAACGGGGCAACTGGCGGCCGGAGGATCGCGTACTGATTTCCGATTTCTCCCAGATGAGCGCTCTCGCGACGGATCAGAGGCGGCTGTTCGCAGGCACATCCGCGGGCATCGCGGTCTTCGACGTGAGCCAGGAACGCTGGCTCGACCCGATCACCGCGGAGGACGGCTTCCCGGTCGCGGCGGACCCCACGGCTCTCGCCTACGACCCCCTCGCCGACGAACTGTGGATGGCGACCGTGAACGGCGGGCTCTTCAGCTACTCCTCCTTCTTCGGCCGCTGGGAGGACGAGGGATCCGCGCTTGCGCCTCCGGTGTTCGAGATCGCGTTCTCGCGCGACGCCACCGGCTCGGTGTTCGTGCGAGACTCCCGCGGGTGGTCGCTGCTGGAACGGGGTTCCTTCCAACCGCGCCCGTTGCCGCGCGGCGTGTCGCCGCCGTCCCGGGGCTCGGTCGACCCGCTGGACGATCCTCTGCTGCGCTCGAGGGGGCGCACCCTCACCGTCGACGAAACCGGAAGGTCGTGGCCGGTCACCGACGCGCTGACTCTCATCGGCTCTCCGGACGTGTGGATCGCCTCGTACGGCGGCTACGTGTTTCGCTACAGCGACTTCGCGGCCGACACGCGCCACTACGTCTACGGCATACCCGGGCGGGGCGTGGCTTCGGTGCTCGTCACGCCAGACGCGATCTGGTTCGGGGGCGACGCGAGAACCCGCCGTCAGGGCGTCGCGCGATCCGATCACTCCCTCGATCGCTGGCTGCAGTGGGAGGGGCGCCTCCACGGCGCGCCGGCCGGGCGCATTCGAGACATGGTCGAGTCGGGCGGTCGTCTCTGGGCCGCCGCCGCGGATGGGCTCTACTTCCTCGATCCCGGGAGCGGCAGGTGGTCGCGCCTGGGTGTCGAGGACGGTCTGCCGGACGCGGCGGCCCTGAGTCTGGCACCGACGGCGGGGGGCGTTTGGGCGGGCACGCGTCGGGGAGCGGTTTCGGTCGACGCCGGCGGGGTCGCCGGTCGCGTGGTGGCGCCCGGACTGCGCGTCGCGGGCCTCACGGTGGCCGGCGGCGACCTCTGGCTCGCGACCGACGCGGGCGTGCTCCGGGCGGTCGGCGCGGCCGCCGGGGAGGCGGCGACCGACCTGGCGCGACTCGCGGACGGGGATCCGCGCCTGGGCGCGCGCTCCCTTTCGATCGCCACGCTCGACGGGGCGGTGTACGCCGCGTTCGACGACGCCGTGCGCCGCGTGGACAGGCCCGGATCACCGACTCCGCCACTGAGCGGCGGCGGCTCGCAGGCGCGGCTGCGGGCGGCCGGCGGTCGCCTCTGGCTGGCCGGCGCCGAGGGCTTGCGGGGCTGGGACCCGCGCTCGGGGGATCTCGTGCGCTACGACGTGGGCAACGACATCCCGGTGGGGCCCGTCTCCGATGTGGGCGTGGGCGCCGGTGGGGTCTGGGCGGCGACGCCCGTCGGCGCCCTGCTCATCCGGGCGGAGCGATGAGCTCCATGCCACCGCGGGCGCGCGCCGGCGCGCCGCGGGCGCGCTGACCTTGGCCCGCGAGTTCGCGCTCATCGCGAGGATCCTGGCGGCGCGGAGCGTCGTTCCGGACGACGTGCTCGTCGATGCGGGCGACGATTGCGCGGTGCTCGCCGGCGGCGCGCTGGCGGTGGGCAACGACCTGTCCGTCGAGGGCGTCCACTTCCGCCGCTCGTGGTTGTCGGAGGCCGAGATCGGATTCCGAGCGGCGACCGCGGCGCTGAGCGACCTTGCGGCGATGGCGGCCGAGCCCTCGGGCGTGCTGCTGGCGCTCTGCCTCGGCCCGGCGCTCGGGGAGGAGGAGGCGCTGGCGGTGGCCGGTGGAGTCATCGACGCCGCCGAGCGCGTGGGAGCCGGCCTGCTCGGGGGCGATCTTTCGCGCGGCGGGGTGCTGGCTCTGGATGTCGTCGCGATCGGACGCTGCCCCGCGCCCGTCCGGCGCGCCGGGGCCCGGCGGGGGGACGAGCTCTGGGTCACCGGTCGCCTCGGCGGCGCGGCCGCGGCCGTGCGGGAATGGGAACGCGGGGCGGCGCCGAGCCCAGCCGCGCGGAGCGCGTTCGCCGCGCCCACCGCGCGCGTCCAGGAGGCGGCCTGGCTCGCGGCGCGCGGCCTCGCGAACGCGCTCATCGACCTCTCGGACGGACTTTCCAGCGACGGCGGCCACGTCGCCGAGGCGTCGGGCGTGGCGATCACGCTGGACGCTGCCGCCATCCCGGTCGACGAGGAGGCCGGCGCGACGCTGGAGTCGGCGCTGCACGGCGGTGAGGACTACGAGCTCCTGATCGCTGCGGCGCCCGATGGCATGGCCGAGGCCGCGGGGGAATTCTCCCAGCGTTTCGGGGTCGAACTGACCCGGGTCGGTGTGGTGCGCGCGGGAGCGGGGGTGTACCTTCGCGGCGCGGATGGACGGGAGCTGCCGCTACGCCGCGGTGGATTCGATCACCTCGAGGGGACGTCCGCGTGATTCGCACGTTCTGGGTCGGGCTGAACGGCCTGGTCGCGACGGTTCTCATCGCGAGCCTCGTGATCGTGGCTTCCCTGCTCGGCGTACGGGGCAGGATCTACCCGTGGGCCGCGCGCAGCTGGTCGCGCTGGATCCTCCGTGCGACGGGCGTCACGCTGCGCGTCGAGGGCGTCGAGACCCTGTCACCCGTGCGCCCGCAGATCGTCGTCAGCAACCACCAGTCCTGGTACGACGTGTTCGCCATCTCGGCGAGCATGCCGAAGACCTTCCACTTCGTCGCCAAGAAGGAGTTGGAGCGCATCCCGCTGTTCGGGCGCGCGTGGAAGGTCGCCGGCCATATCTCCATCGACCGGAGCGACCGCCAGGCCGCCATCCGCTCGCTCGACGACGCGGCCGCACGCATGGCCGCCGAGGACGCCGCCGTCGTGATCTTTCCCGAGGGCACGCGCTCGCCCGACGGGGCGCTGCTTTCCTTCAAGAAGGGCGCGTTCATGCTCTCGAGGAAATCCGGAGTGGAGCTGCACCCGGCGGCCGTCAGCGGTACCCGGTCGGTCATGCCCAAGGGCTCCTGGCGCGTACGCGCGGGGCTGGTGACGGTGCGCTACGGGACGCCCATCCCGGCGCCATCCGGCGGCTCCGTGGACGCCGCGATGGTCGCCGCGCGCTCGGCCATCGCGGCGCTGCGCGAACCCGGGGACGCGCCCGAAGTCCGCAGGGTCGACTCCGTACAAGCCGCGCAGGCCGCGGCCCGCCTCCCGCGCGCGCGCTACCGCTCCGGAGGGGCGCGTTGAGCCGGATTCGCGCCGTCCATGGACGCATGATCCTGGACTCCCGCGGCAACCCTACGGTCGAAGCCGACGTCGTGCTGGAGGACGGCACGATCGGCACCGCGGCGGTTCCGAGCGGGGCCTCGACGGGGGAGTTCGAAGCGGTGGAGCTGCGCGACGGCGGAGAGCGCTGGGCGGGCAAGGGCGTCGACCGGGCCGTGGCGCACGTCAACGAGCGCATCGCGCCGGCCGTGGCGGGCCGCGATCCTCGGGACCAGGCGGGTATGGACGGAGCGCTGCGCGACCTCGACGGGAGCGCCAACAAGTCGACGCTGGGCGCCAACGCCATCCTCGCCGTATCGCTCGCGACCGCCAGGGCCGCGGCGAACGCCGGCGGCGTGCCGCTCTACCGCTACCTCGGCGGCGACGACGCGGCGCTGATGCCCGTCCCCCTCATGAACATCCTCAACGGCGGGGCGCACGCGTCCAACGGGCTCGACGTGCAGGAGTTCATGATCGCCCCGGTCGGCATGCCGGATTTCGCGTCCGCGCTGCGCGGCGGCGTGGAGGTCTTCCACGCGCTGAAGGCGCTCCTGACCTCGCGCGGCCTGTCCACCAACGTCGGCGACGAGGGCGGCTTCGCGCCGGACCTCGCAAGCAACCAGGCGGCGCTCGACATCGTCCAGGAGGCGATTGAGCGCGCGGGGTACCGGCCGGGTGAAGACATCGCGCTCGCGCTGGACGTGGCCGCGAGCGAGTTCCACGAGGACGGCGCCTACCTCATCGACGGCGCGTCGCTCGACGCCGCCGGCATGGCCGAGCTGTGGGACGACTGGGTGGCCCGCTATCCCCTGGTCTCGATAGAGGACCCGCTTGACGAGGACGACTGGGCGGGGTGGAAAGCCCTGACCGCGGCCGTCGGCGGTCGCGTGCAGATCGTGGGCGACGACCTCTTCGTGACCAACCCGGAGCGGCTGGCGCGCGGCATCGAAGGGGGCGCGGCCAACGCCATCCTGATCAAGGTCAATCAGATCGGGACGCTCACGGAGACGCTCGAGGCCATAAGGATGGCGCGCGAGGCCGGATACGGCTATGTCATCAGTCACCGGTCCGGCGAAACGGAGGACACCTTCATCGCCGATCTGGCGGTGGCGACGGGCGCCGGCCAGATCAAGACCGGCAGCGCGAGCCGCACGGACCGCGTCGCGAAGTACAACCGCCTGCTCCGCATCGCGGAGGAGTTGGGCGGGCGGGCACATTACCCCGGCCGGGGAGCGTTTCCGGATCAGGAGCGCGGCTGTCGGTCCGCGCGGCGGTCGCGCGCCGCCGACGGAGGGGTCGCGGGGACGGGCTGACGGGGACGGGGGGGACGCATGCAACGACCGAGGGGCGGTTCGAACTGGCGCCGGGTGCTGCTTCCGGCGACCTTGGGTGTGGGCGCGTATTTCGCACTGTTCGGGGGCGAGTACAACGTCTTCGAGACGTGGCGGCTGGACAGCCTGCGCGCCGAAGAGGCCGAGGCGCTGGACAGCCTGCGCGCCGAAGTGGAGCTACTCCGGGCGCGCGCCGATTCGCTCGAGAACGATCCCGCCGCCGTCGAACGCCTCGCCCGCGAGCGCTTCGGCATGATCCGCGACGGCGAGGTGCTGTACCGCTTCGTCGAGGAGGATTCGACCGCGGCCCGGGCCTCCGAGGAGCCCTGAGCGGCCCGTTGACCCCCCCATGCGGCCCGGATAGCTTTCTTCGCTCGGCGCGCCCCGGGCGGCCGTTTCCCCAGAGTAGCTCAGCTGGTCAGAGCGCACGACTCATAATCGTGAGGTCGGGAGTTCGAGTCTCCCCTCTGGGACTTCCGGCGAACCACGTAGAGTCAAGCAACCAGGAGCCAGCCGATGAACGGCCCGACGGAGACGTTCGCGCCGCCGGTGGGTGATCCGCTCGTCGGCGTCATCATGGGCTCCTCGTCCGACTGGGACACGCTCGCTCACGCTGCCGCTACGCTGTCCGAACTCGGGGTCCCTCACGAGACCCGCGTCGTGTCCGCGCACCGCACCCCCGATCTCCTGTTCTCGTACGCCGAATCCGCCGAGTCGCGGGGGCTGCAGGTGATCATCGCCGGTGCCGGCGGGGCGGCGCACCTGCCAGGCATGATCGCGGCCAAGACCACCGTCCCGGTGCTGGGAGTGCCTGTGCGATCGCGGGCCCTGGCCGGCGTCGACTCGTTGCTGTCGATCGCGCAGATGCCCGCGGGCGTGCCGGTCGGGACCCTGGCGATCGGACGCGCGGGGGCCGTCAACGCGGCGCTGCTGGCAGCCGCCATCGTGGGCCGGTCCCGGCCCGACATACTCGCCGCGCTGCAGCGCTACCGTACGCGGCAGACGGAGCGGGTGCTGGCCACGCCCGACCCGGCGGCGGCGGACGTCGAAGGCCCCGCGACGGAGTGACGGTAGGCGTTCTCGGGGGCGGGCAACTGGGGCGGATGCTCGCCCTCGCCGGGTTCCCCCTCGGCCTCGATTTCGTCTTCCTCGACCCCTCCCCGGACGCGCCCGCCGGCGCGCTCGGCCGCCACATCGTCTCGTCCTACGACGACCGCGCGGCGCTGGCCGCGCTGGCGGATGTGTCCGACGTGATCACCTACGAGTTCGAGAACGTGCCCGGGGACGCGGCCGCCTTCCTCGCGCGAGCACGGCCGGTGTGGCCGCCCCCAGCGGCGCTCGCGGCCGCGCAGGATCGGCTGGAGGAGAAGCGGCTGTTCGATCGGCTCGGCGTCCCGACCGCCGCCTTCGAAGCCGTGGACAGCGCGGACGGCGCCCGCGCGGCCGCCCGCCGACTCGCCGGTCCCGGCGTGCTGAAGACGCGGCGGCTCGGATACGACGGCAAGGGCCAAGTGCGCGTCCGGACCGCCGACGAAGCGGCCGCGGCCTTCGCCGCGCTGGGAGGCCGATCGTGCCTGCTGGAGCCCGTGGTTCCGTTTTCCCGCGAGGTCTCGGTGATCGCTGCGCGATCGGAGTCGGGCGACGTCGTGGTGTATCCGCTGGTGGAGAACGTGCACGAGGACGGGATCCTGCGGAGGTCCCGCGCCCCGGCGCCCGGTTCGGTGCAGGAGCAGGCCGCGGGCCGCGCCCGCTCCATCCTGGATGGCCTCGACTACGTGGGCGTCCTCGCGATCGAGTTCTTCGAGGTGGACGGGACGCTGCTCGCCAATGAGATGGCGCCGCGCGTGCACAACTCCGCTCACTGGACGATCGAGGGCGCCGAGACCAGCCAGTTCGAAAACCACCTGCGGGCGGTGACGGGGATGCCCCTCGGGTCGCCCGCGGCGCGCGGCGTGAGCGTGATGCTCAACCTGATCGGCGACCTTCCGGACGTCGCGGAGGCGCTCCGCATCCCGGGCGCCCACCTGCACCTGTACGGGAAGACGCCGCGGCCGGGCAGGAAAGTCGGGCACATCACGCTGCGCGCCGACGATCCCGCGCAGCTCGACTCCGCCGAGCGCCGACTGGCGGCGGTCCTCTGAGGGCTCCGCGAGATCGCTACAGGGGTCGAGCTCCGGCGTCCCGAAGGAGTCCCTCCACCCCGTCTCGGTCCTCGTGCGTGGGCAGGATGACCAGGTCCCCGGGCCCCGCCCAAGCGAGCGCCTTGCGCGCGGCTTCGATTTCGTCGAACGCCGTGTCGATGCTCCGGGAGGAGGCGCCCGCGTTCCGCAGCTCCTCGACGATGAGTGCCGGCACCTCGCCTTCGGACCGTCCGCGCAGGTAGCTGCGCAGCTCCTTCACGACGACGCGGTCGGGGCGCAGACGCCACCCGGCTCGGGCGAGCGCCCGCACGGCCTCGTCGTCCCGGTCGCCCGCATGGCCGAGCACGAGCAGCAGGCGCCGCGGCCCCAACGAGCGCACCATGAACGCGAGCGCGTCCAGGCCGTGGGCGTTGTGGACGAAATCCACGAGCACACGGACCCCGGCGACGTCGTAGAGATTGCCGCGGCCGGGGTTGTCCTCGGAGCTTCCCCGCACGGCGCGCAGCCCGTCCGTGATCGCGGCGTGCGGCATGCCCAGCGCGCCTCCCGCGGCGACGGCCGCGAGGGCGTTGGAAACGTTGTGGATGGCCGCGCCCCCCAGCGTGACCGGGATCTCGTCCACGGAGATCACATCCACCAGGCGCCCGCTGCGGCCACGCCGCAGGATGCCATCCTCGACCGCGACCACGTCGCCGCCCGCGCGCAGGTGCGACCGCAACAGGGCCGAGTCCGCCGTCACGGAGAACCACGTGATCGGTCCGCCGGCCTGCTCGCTCGCGGCGACGAGCCCGGCATCGTCCGCGTTGAGCACGATCGGCGCGCCGGGGCGCCGCGCGAGCCCCGCGGTGAGCTTGGCCTGCACCAGGGCGGCGAGGTCGTGCACGCCGTACTCGCCCAGGTGGTCCTCCGCGACGTTGGTGACCACCGTGCCGTCCGCCCCGGTATAGGCGACCCCGCGGCGCAGCAGCCCGCCGCGCGCGGTCTCCAGCACAGCGACCTCCACGCGCTGGTCGCGGAGCAATGTGCGCGCGCCGCCCGGCCCGGAGTAGTCGTCACGCTCGAGCCACTCGTCCCCAACGCGGATGCCGTCGGTCGTGGTCGAGCCGACGCGCTTGCCCGCGGCATCGGCCATCGCGGCCGTGAGCCGCACGACCGTCGTCTTGCCGTTGGTGCCCGTCACCAGGACGCTGGGAATGTCGTGGACGTGCGCCCAGTCGATCCGGTCCGGGGGAGGGACCTCGCGCGTCGGCCACGTCAGGGAGCCGCGGCCCATTCCCACGCTCGCCTCGTCGTCGTCCCACAGGAACGCCACGTCCCGCCGGCGGGCTTCCGCCTCGAGCGCGAGGAGCGCGGGGTTGGCCTCCCGCGCGAGCGCCTCCCGGGCGGCCGCCAGCGCCTCCTCGCGTCCCTCGGGCGACGCGCCGGAAAGGTCGGCGAGGGCGGCGTCGAAGGCCCACTCGTTCAGCTCCGTGGCCGCGTAAAGGGCGTCGATGGGAGCGCTGAGGGCCAGCGTCACGCCGCCCGGCCAGGCGCGCACGTGGCACCGCACCGGACTCCGGGAAAGGGCGCCCAGCAGGTCCTGGACGCGCGCCCGCCACGCCGCCGCCAGGCCGTCGATGGCCTCGGCGGGACACGAGACATCCAGGACAGCGGCGGGCCCGGGGCTGACCAGGTTGGGGCCCGTGAGCCGCCGGGAGTCCAGAACCGACGGGGCCGCGAACCGGATCACAGTGTACACTAGCAGGTCGCTGAAGAAGGGGAGCGAGTCGCGTTGGGAGCGCCACGGGGCCGGATGCAAGGCGGCGCGACGACGCGATACCGCTGCGTATCGGGGAGGAGCGCCAACGCAGTCAGACGGCCCCGTGCCGCCCCGCCCGAGGCCCGGCCCAGCGACCACGACTGCCGCGCCCGCCTCGGACTCGCCACGCGCGGCGTGGCAAGCACCCTACGGGCC
>Ga0299913_10001492_pt1 | contig 17412 bp, 13 predicted proteins | sample RVTome_9_FD_201360 | JGI IMG/M metagenome (GOLD analysis project Ga0299913, IMG submission 201360) | Soil microbial communities from uranium-contaminated site in the Upper Colorado River Basin, Wyoming, United States - RVT155D38 (version 2) ... | reverse complement strand
GCGGCGCAGCAGGTCGCCGGTGAGCGCGTTGGTGACCGCGGCCATGATCATGCCCTGGTCGAGCGACAGGTAGGAGTCCGACACGACGCCGCTGTCGACGTTGACCGAGTCCAGGAAGCCCCAGTCGGTGTAGAGGCCGGCGAAGTCGCGCTCGAGGTTGGCGGCGTTCGCGAGCGTGGCGTGGGGCTCGTAGCGCAGTCCCAGGAACGCGGCGTGCGGGGTTACGACGCCGTTGGTGTACTCGCTCGGCGGTGGGTCGGGCTTGGGCTCGCGGCCCGGGCAGCCCTCCCACCCGTGGTCGATCAGCGTCTGGTCGTTGTTCGACGGGTAGCCGTTCGGGTCCGAGCCGATCCCGTCGACGCCGTAGGCCCGGTAGCCGCCCTCCGGCACGTTGGCGGGCGAGAAGCCCCAGTAGCCGTAGCCGGCCTCGACCATGCCGTGGTGGATCTGCGCATCGACGGTGAGCGGGTGGTTGGGCCCCCAGCTGCCCGGGCCCCACTCCTCCTCGGGCACGAACAGGGCCGGCATCAGCGCCTCGAACATGCTGCCGCCCCAGCTCGGGGTCACGAGCGTGTCGTTGTAGGGCAGCGCGCCGTCGTAGGTCGCCACGCCGTAGTAGGTGCGCGTGAAGCCGACGGGCCGCGTCTCGGTCCAGCTCCAGGCGCAGGTGTCGGGGAACGAGCGGTAGGCGCCGAAGTAGTGCCTGGCCGGGATCTCGCCCTTGGCGATCCCGATCAGGCTGGCGATCCGGCTCTCGCTGACAAGCGTGTCGTAGCAGCAGGGCGCCCGGCCGGTGCCCGGCTCGTAGTGGAACAGGATCTGGTTGCGCTCCGGCACGTAGTAGAAGCCGAAGTCCATGCTGTCGTAGATCGCCCCCGCGCGCTCGGCCAGTTCCGGCACGCTGTTGCGGACGATCTCCAGCCCGGTCGCCAGCCAGCCGTTGTCCACCGAGGAGAGACGCGGCTCGTGCGGCTCACCGGTCGGCGGCCAGACCGTCAGCTTCGCGCCGGTCGCGTGGTCGTACCAGTTGTAGTACTGGCCGCTCTCGTCGTGGCGCTCCATCCCCTCGAGTGTCGAGATCGTGCGCTCGAGCCGTTCGACGGCCTCCGCGTCGCTGATGATGCCGAGCTCCTCGGCGCCGACGGTGCTCCACAGGTACGCGCCGATGTTCGTCGTCGACGTCTGCACGGCGCGGGTGCCGTCGACCGACAGCTTGTCGGTCGGCAGGCCCGACTGGGGGTCGGTCATCGCCACGAACGACTCCCAGGTGTCGACGGCGTAGCGCTCGAGGGTCGCTGCCCCCGGGCCCTGGCCTGAAGCCGGCGTCGCATTCGCCGCCATCAGTGCGAGCGCGGCAAGCGCGCACGCAAGTCCAGCCCGCCGGCGGGCTGTCGGGCGGTCGATCTGCGCTGCTCTGCTCATGGTCCCCTCCCACGCGTGGGAGCGCTCGCGCGCGAACTCCCCGGTCCAACGCTACGAGCGATCTGGTGGCGGCCTACCCACCGATACTTCGTGATAAACGATACGACGACGAGGATCGGGGTAGAGACTCTCTGTGGTCGAAGCGCACGCGCTCCCGCCGGGAAGCGTGAAGCAGGACGGCCGCAGGGCCAGTGCCCCGAGGGGGGATCGCTATGACGGTTGACGGTATGCAGGTCGCGCGGCGCTTTGTGGTGCTCGCGGGACTCGTTCTCGTGCTGATCGCGGCCCTCTCGCTCTCGCCTGCTCCGGCCGCGGCCCAGACGGAGCCGCGGTTCCAGGCGCTGCTGTTCACGAAGACCGCCGCGTTCCGGCACGACTCGATTCCCGCCGGCGTCGCGGCGATTCAGGAGCTCGCCGCGGCGAACAACTTCACGGTCGACCACACGGAGGACTCCACGCAGTTCAACGACGCCAACCTCGCCGGCTACGACGTCGTGATCTGGCTCAACACGACCGGCGACGTGCTCAACGACACCGAGCAGGGCGCGTTCGAGCGCTACATCCAGGCGGGCGGCGGATATGTCGGCGTCCACTCGGCGGCGGACACGGAGTACGACTGGCCGTGGTACGGGGAGCTGATGGGGGCGTACTTCCAGTCGCACCCGGCGATCCAGGAGGCGACGGTAAAGGTCGCCGACCGTGTGCATCCGGCCACGCAGCACCTGCCGGCGCGGTGGGTGCGGACGGACGAGTGGTACAACTTCCGGACCAATCCGCGCGGCAACGTGCATGTCCTCGCCGCGCTCGACGAGGCGAGCTACAGCGCGGGCACGGGGGCGATGGGGTTCGACCACCCGATCGCGTGGTGCCAGGACTTCGACGGCGGCCGGTCGTTCTACACGGGCGGCGGCCACACGATCGAGTCCTTCTCCGAGCCGGACTACCGGCAGCACCTGCTCGCGGGCATCGAGACGGCCGCCGGCGTGACGCCCGCCGACTGCGGCGCGACGGTGTCCTCGAGCTTCGAGAAGGTTGCGCTCGACCAGAACACGAGCGACCCGTTCGAGCTCGACGTCGCGCCGGACGGCCGCGTCTTCTATGTCGAGCGCGGCGGCGACGTGAAGATCCACAAGCCGGACACCCAGAGCACCGTGGTGGCCGGGCACATCGACGTCTTCACGGGCCAGGAGAACGGCCTGATGGGGATCGCGCTGGACCCGGGCTTCGCCACCAACGGCTGGCTGTACTTGTTCTACGCGGCCACCGTCACCTCGCCGTGCCCGGCCAGCGATCCGGGCGCGACGGTCTGCGGGCCGCAGCGGCTGTCGCGCTTCACGGTCGCGGGCGACACGCTCGCGCCTGCCTCCGAGGAGGTGCTGCTCGAGTTCGCGATCCAGCGCGACGAGTGCTGCCACTCGTCGGGGTCGCTGGACTTCGACGCCCAGGGCAACCTGTACCTGACGACCGGCGACAACACGAACCCGTTCGCGTCGAGCGGCTACACGCCGATCGACGAGCGCGAGGGGCGCTCGTCGTGGGACGCGCAGCGGACGTCGGCCAACACCAACGACCTGCGCGGCAAGCTGCTGCGGATCCACCCGGAGCCCGACGGCAGCTACTCGGTCCCCGCCGGCAACCTGTTCGCCCCGGGGACGATGGGCACGCGGCCGGAGATCTACGCGATGGGCTTCCGCAACCCGTTCCGGATGACGGTCGACCCTGAGACAGGCTGGGCGTACGTGGCCGACTACGGTCCCGACGCCACCATGCCCGACGCGACCCGCGGGCCGGCGGGCTACGTCGAGTGGAACCAGATCCGCTCCGCCGGCAACTACGGCTGGCCCTACTGCCACGGCGACCAGTTTGCCTACAACGACTACGACTTCGCGACGGGGACGTCCGGTGCGCTGTTCGACTGCGCCGCGCCGGTCAACCAGTCGCCCAGCAACACGGGGCTCGCGCAGCTGCCGCCGTCGCAGCCGCCGAACGTGTGGTACACGTACGACCTCTCGGAGGAGTTCCCGGAGCTCGGGACCGGGTGTGGCTGCCCGATGGCGGGACCCGTCTACCACTACGACCCGGACCTCGAGTCCGAGCGCAAGTTCCCCGCCTACTACGACGACACACCGCTCTTCTTCGAGTGGGGGCGCAACTTCATCAAAGAGTTCAAGCTCGACGAGAGCGGCGAGTTGCTCGACATCTACCCGTTCCTGCCGACCGAGACGTTCCTGCGCCCGATGGACATGACGTTCGGTCCCGACGGCGCCATGTACCTGCTCGAGTGGGGCACGGGCTTCGGCGGCGCGAACCCCGACTCCGGGCTGTACCGGATCGACTACGTCAAGGGCACGCGGCGGCCGATCGCGAGGGCGAGCGCCACGCCCGACTCGGGCGCAGTACCGCTGACGGTCCAGTTCTCGTCGGAAGGCACGCGCGATCCGGACGCCGGTGACCAGCTCACGTACGCCTGGGACTTCGAGTCCGACGGGACCGTCGACTCCACCGAGCTGCATCCGATCCACACCTACACGACCGCCGGCAACTACACGGCGCAGCTGACGGTGACCGACACGTCGGGCAAGACGGGTGTCGCCAACGTGGAGATATCCGCCGGCAATACGAGGCCGACGGTGACGATCAACTCGCCTCCGGACGGCGGGTTCTTCGACTTCGGCGACGAGGTCGCATACAGCGTGAGCGTGACCGACGCCGAGGACGGGACGGCGCAGTGCGCGTCGGTGCAGATGGAGTTCATCCTCGGCCATGACGAGCACGGGCATCCGCTCACCCAGCAGGCCGGATGCGAGGGCACGATCCAGACGGCCTCCGACGCGGGCCACGGCGGAACGGCCAACCTGTTCGGCATCCTCGAGGCGACCTACACCGACCAGGGCGCGCCGGGCGTCACGCCGCTGACCGGGCGCGCGCAGGTGCTGCTGCAGCCCAAGCGCAAGCAGGCCGAGCACTTCACGCTCAACCAGGGCGTTCAGCTCGAGTCCACGTCCGACGAGGGCGGCGGCCAGAACATCGGCTTCCTCGACAACGGCGACTACGTCTCGTTCAAGCCGATGAACCTGCTCAACATCGACGCGCTCGTCTACCGCGTGGCCTCCGGCGGTGCGGGCGGCACGATCGAGGTGCACGTCGACTCACCGAGCGGCCCGCTGATCTCCACCGCGACGGTCGAGCCGACGGGCGGCTGGCAGACGTGGAGCAGCGTCGAGGCCCCGATCACCGACCCGGGCGGCACGCACGAGCTGTTCTTCGTGTTCAAGAACGACACGAGCCAGAGCGGGCTGTTCAACCTCAACTGGATCGAGTTCGTGGGCAAGGGCGTGTCGGTCAACGCCACGCCGCGCGTGAGCGCGACCGCGACGCCGACGCAAGGCGAAGTCCCGCTCACGGTCGACTTCTCGGCGACCGCGACCGACCCCGAGAACGATCCCGTGACGTTCGCGTGGGACTTCGGCGACGGGGCGACCGGCACCGGCGCGAACGTCTCGCACACCTACGAGACCTCCGGCACGTTCACCGCCACGGTGACAGGCACCGACAGCGGTGGTCGCTCGTCCACGGACACGGTCCGGGTGCAGGTCGTTCCGGTGGCCTCGCCGCCGATCGAATGCACCGACCCCGGCAGCGATCCCGGGCCCGATGACGAGTTCGACGGTGACCGGCTCGACGGCTGCCGCTGGGATGCCGTCGTGCGGCCCGACTACAACGGGTTCCGCGTCGAGGGCGGCCTCCTGAAGATCGACACCACGCCGACGAACCTGTTCGACCAGCACAACAACGCACCCAACCTGATGCTCCAGACCTGGCCGTACCAGGACTGGACCGTCGAGGCCAAGGTCGTCGCGCCGGTGGCGGAGAAGTGGCAGCAGGGCGGCATCCTCGTCTACCTCAGCGACGCGACCTTCCTGAAGTTCAACGTCGTCGGCACGTCGGATCCGGGCGTGCATCCAGCGGTGCGCAAGGTCGAGATGCGCCACGAGATCAACGACGAGTTCCAGCCGGACTTCCCGGAGGTGACCGTCCCGCACACCCCGGGCGACGTGTACTACCTGCGGCTGCAGAAGCGCGGCAGCGAGTACACCGGCCTCTACAGCCTCGACGGCGCTACCTGGGAGCAGCTCGCGCCCGACCCGGTCGTCAACACCGCGCTCGAGGGCGCGAACGTCGGCGTTTACGCGTTCGGGCAGGAGCAGACCACCTCGACGACGGTCGGCTTCGACCACTTCCACCTGGTCGAGGCGAGCGAGGCCGACACGACGCCGCCGGAGACGACCGCGACGCTCAGCCCGGAGGCCCCGGACGGCGAGAACGGCTGGTACGTCTCGCCGGTCGAGGTCACGCTGGACGCGAGTGACGACGGCTCCGGCGTCGCCGCCACCGAGTATCGGGTCGACGGCGGGCCGTGGACGGAGTACACGGGGCCGTTCGAGGTGAGTGAGGACGGTGAGCACGTCGTCGACTTCCGCTCCACGGACGAGGCCGGCAACGTCGAGGACGCCAAGTCGGCGAGCTTCCGGATCGACGCGACCGCGCCCGATGTCACGTGCGCGGCAACACCCGGCCGGCTGTGGCCACCCAACCACATGCTCGTCGTCGTGACGGCCGACGTGCAGGTCGACGACGCGACGTCCGGACCGGGAGGGTTCACGCTCGAGGCGGTCTCGAGCAGCGAGCCCGACGCCGGCACCAGCGGCGAGGACGTCCCCGGCGACATCCAGGGATGGGACGCCGGCACGGCGGACACGACCGGCAGGCTGCGCGCCGAGCGCGCGGACGGCGGCCCGGGGCGCGTGTACACGATCGCGTACGAGGCCCGCGACCAAGCCGGCAACACCGCCGGATGCCAGACCGAGGTGACAGTGCTGAAGCGAGTCCGTCCCCGGGCATAACAGCGACATCACCCGGGCGCCCGAGCACCCCCGGCCGCTGGAGCCGGGGGTGCTCGTAGCGGCCGGCCCTTGCCGCTGCGCACGGAGCGATCAGCGGCGAGGCTGAGGCTCGGCTTCACCTTCGCACAACCTCGTGGTCTCCGGTTAGATGAGGCGGGCGGCGAGCAGGCAGAGGTCGTCGGGTCGCCCGGGAGGTACGTGACGCAGGCGGCAGTGACGAACTCGCTGGTCGTGCCGGCGCGTTCGATCAGGGCGGTGTTCGCCCAACTCAGCAGGCGGCAGGGATCATCGGAGAACGGTGCGGTCGCGGCGAATGTCGTCCGGATGAACGCCGCGCGCCGCGCCGCCTGCAGACCGTGGCCGACGACGAGCACGGTCGCATCCTGCGGCCCCTCGGCCACCAGGTAGAAGTCGCCGCTGACCTGCTCCGCGATCGCAGGCAGGAACGCCGCGGCGAGTTCCAGCCCGGGGCGCCGCGGCAGCTCGGGCGGCGTCAGCGCGTCCCGGATCGCGCGCAGATCCTCCAGCTCATGCTCAGCCGCCGCGAGGCGCTCACGCAGTGCGGCGAGGTCCCCTTCGCGCAGCGCGGCTTCTTCGCGCAGGCGCACGATCAGGTCCTCTTGGCGGTGCTCCAGGTCATCCAGAGCGTGGATGTCGCGCCGCTGGGCGGCCACCTCCGAGCGCAGCCGCCGAAGCTCTTGTTCGTCGTTGCCGTGTCTTTGCTCATGCCGCTCGCGGCCGCTGATGCGACGCACCGCATGCCTATCGCAATCGTTTCGCATCGCCGGCGCGACTGTCCACTGCGTCGAGTGCCTCGTCCGCCCGTGCCGGTCCGTGCGCGGCGTCACGTCGCCCGAGCGGTCCGGCCTGCCCGGGCAGGCGCGGAGGCGCTCTGGGGAGGACCCGCGGCGCCACGTGCCGAACCGAGCCGCCGCGTGTCGGCGCGCAAGAGTTCCGGCTCACCCCGTCGGAAAGATTGACCGCCGGGCGGCCCGTGCTGCGCCTCGCCGCCAGCGGGGCCCGGGCGTCATCTCGTCACCCGCGGTGGCCCCCAGACGAGTTCGATGCGGGGCGGGCGCTTACAGTCGCCGCGAGGACCAGAGAACGGCGGCCAGCACCACCGACACGATCGACACCACCAAGCCGATCAGCCACCCCTTGGAGTCCTGCGAGGTCATGATCGCGGCGATCACCACGCCGATCCCGACGATGCCGCCGGTCGCCACGACCCGCATGAGCGGCGCCTCCAGCGGCTGCCGCTTACGGCCGCTGGGAATCATCACGCCCGGCCGCTCCGCGGGCGCATCCCGGCGCTCGCCGCGCGCTTCGCGCTCGGCGTCGGGCTGCCCCTCGCCGTTGCCCGGGGTGGTGGCGGACACGAAGCCAGAATACCCCGCACGCCCGGCGCTTTGGGGGTGCGCCACGACGGTTGATCTCGCCCCTTGTCACCGCGCCGGGGGTCCCGATACGGTGGGGTTTGGCCCAACGAATGGCCCAACGGCGAGATCCGCTCGCGAGATCAAGGGATGGCAAGTCGCGCCCGCGCCGGTCGCGATCGCAGCCGCCGGCCCGGGGCGGCGGCTCGCCGAATCTTCACCAGAGGACTCTCGTCCAGAGGGCGGAGTCAGCTCAACGGTCGCGACGACGCCTGCCTTCACGTGCGACAGGGACAGGAGGTGCCTCGAGTTCCAGATCCGTTCGGGGTCCGTGCCGTGCTCGCTCCCCGACCGCCGAGCTCGAGACCTGGGTTGCCGCCGTATGGAGGCGGTCGGCTACTTCTTGCGACCGCTGCGGCTCTTGAGCCGCTCGACCACGGTGCCCCGTGGGCGGCGCTTCTCGGTGCCCTTCTTCAGGAAGCGACCGGTGATCGCGTCGCGTACCCGGCTGCCTTTGCCTGCGCCTCGCTGCTTAGCCATGCGGTGAAGCTACTTGAGCCCACGTGCTCGTTCAACTTGCCTGCACGAAGCCTTGCGGCCCAAGCGATCGAACGTCCACGAAGCCGCGTCAACTCCAAGTCCTCGCCTTTGGGCCCATCTGTTCCGCTGGGCTACACTCGCGCCGAAGCGGAGCCCCATCGATGCCAACAAATGCCAGCGGCATGGCCGAACAGGCCGGCGACAGCACGTCGCTGGAGGTGGTCGCCCGCGCCGGGCTTATCGCTTACGGCGTCGTACACCTCCTGATCGGCTGGTTGGCGGTGCAGATCGCGTGGAGCGCGTCGGACAGCAAGAGCGCCGACACGTCCGGGGCGCTGAGAACACTGGCGGATCAGCCTTTTGGCAGGATCCTGCTGTGGCTGGTCGCGGTCGGCTTGGTGGCGCTCGCGCTTTGGCAGGCCAGTGAAGCCGTCTGGGGCTATCGCAACCGTGAAGGTGCCAAGCGGGTCCGGAAGCAGGTCACCAGCTGGGCGATGGCCGTGATCTACGCCGCGCTGGGGGTCAGCGCCGCTTCGGTCGCGCTCAGCTCGGGATCGTCGAGCTCGCAGTCCCAGCAGCAGGCCACCTCAGGTGTGCTGGCGTGGCCCGCCGGACGGGTGATCGTGGTGGTCGCCGGGCTGATCATCATCGCCGTCGGCGTGGCCCATGTGGTCAAGGGCGTGAAGAAATCCTTCGCTGAGGAGATCGACGCTTCCACGATGTCCCCCGGCGCCCGCGAGGGCGTGGCGCGACTGGGCCAAGTCGGATACGTCGCCAAGGGGGTGGCCCTGGGCCTGGTGGGCGGCCTGCTCAGCTATGCGACGCTGACCTTCGACCGGCAGAAGCAAGGGCTGGACGGCGCGATGCAGACGATCCTGGCGCAGCCGTTCGGCAGGTTTCTGCTCACGGCGGCGGCGCTCGGATTCGTGGCCTTCGGCGTGTTCGCGATCCTCCAGTCGCGATACCGCCGGATGTGACCCGCGCCGGAGCGGCAGAGTGCGTCCCGCGCGCGGGTACTCGAGCGGCGCGACGGTCGGACGTGTCACGCGGGCTGTGGACCCACCGTCATTCGAGGCGCTGCGGACAGCTCGGCATCGCCCGCAGGGAAAGATGCCGCCGCCTCGGGCAGCCTCGTGGCGTGCGCATCGTCCCGCGGCGGCAGCAGGGCAGGCTTCGCGGCCCCTGCCGCTCTCCGTCAGCGCAAGAAGCTATGTGCCAATACGCACATGAGCCTCCCGGGACTCTCGATGAATGCCGACGACGAGCGCGACCTGGCCGCTTCGTGGATTGGCCGGGAACCGACCCGGCTGATCCAACTCGTGCAAGAGCTCGTCACCCGGTGATGACGCACCGGCTGCGGCCCACCACCACATGGCGCCGCGGCCCACCCTGAGCTTATGGAGCAGCACCAGTGGGCCGGGCCGGGCCGACGCGGTTGCGCGAGACGCGGCGCGCGCCCGGACTCGATCGCCTCGTGTAGCGCCGGCGAGAAGCGGCCCGGGCCCCAGAAGCGCGCCCCGACCAGGCGCGCGAGCTCGCGGCGCTCGATGTCGCCGCCCTCGGCGAGCGCGCGCTCGATGGCCGCAACCTCGCGCTCGAACACGGCGAGCACGATCGCCGAGCCGATGTACGTGCCGGCGATCATCGGCTTGCGCCCCACCGTGTCGAACAGCGCCCGAGCAGCACGGGCCCCATGAAGTTGCTCAGCGCGAAGAGCACGATGTAGAACGGAACCTGCGCATCTTCGATGTCGTAGAACTCGACCAGGAACGTCCCCAGGCCGAAGGTCACCGCGTTGTATATGAACGCCTGGCCGACGAACAGGGCGAACCCGAGCACCGTCCGCTTGGGGTAGAGCTTGAACGCCATCGAGGCGATCGCGCGGAACGAGATCGTCTTGCGCTGGCTCTGGTACGCCGCCGGGTGTTCGCGAAACCGTGGGTGGGCTCAGGGCGTGCTCGCCTGCCGCGTGCTCGGCCATCGCTGGCGCTTCTCCGCGCAGGGCGCGACGATGCGCTGGACCTGCGCGCGAGGCTGCGGCGCCGGCGGCGACAAGCGCTACGAGTCCGCCGAGCGCGCCGCGCGCTACGCGCGTGCGTTCGACCGCGACGACCGCGACGACCTGGGCCGGCGGCCACTGCTCTCGCTGCTGCCGCTGGGGCTGGCGCGCCGCGCGCGCCGCGACGGCGGCGCACGCGGCCGGTAGCTCACGCAGGTCCGGTCGGACGGCCGCGCCGAGTCGACCGCGTTGACGCGGCGGTCGGGCTTGCAGGTCTCGGCGGCTGAGGGTTCAGCCGAAGGGCTGAGCGGTCCTTACGGAACTCGGTGTGGAAGCCCAGGACGCGCGCGGCCCGGCGTGCTAGCCCGCGCCGGGGGTGGCGCGCATCGGGGCGGGCATGAGCGCCGCACCGGCGATGACGAGGCAGAAGGCGAGGAAGCGGGCGGTGATCCCGACTGCGCCGGAGCCGATCGGCTCGTGGAAGACGAGGATGCCGCCGATGATCGCGGTGAGGTTGGCGGTCACGGAGGTGAGCGCGATGACTTCGACGCCGTTGCCGATCTGGAGGCTGCGGGCAGAGGCGTAGAAGGCGATTACCCCGGCGATGAGCGCGGTCAGCGTCCACGGGCTCACCAACCCGAGCACCGGTCCGGGTGGTGCTTGGGTGAGGTACTTGAGCGCGATATCGGAGACGCCCCACAGTGCGCCAGCGGCAGCGCCGAGGAGCAGTCCCTCGCCGCGGTCGGGGAGGTGGCGGCGGGTCGAGATCCTCACGAGCGCGGCGACGACGGCGAAGATCGCGCCCTCGATCGCGATCAGCGCCGCCAGCGAGGCGCGCTGCGTGTCGTCGGCGCCGCCGCTCGTCAGTCCGATCGTGACCAGCCCGGCCGCGGTGATCGTGATGCCGACCCATTGCCGTCGTCCGAGGTGGAAGCCGAAGAAGCGCTCGGCGAGCACGGCGAGGAAGACGAGCCCGCCGGAGAGGACCGCCTGCACGATCGACAGCGGCGCGAGCGCGAGCGCGCCGACGTGCAGACCCCAGGCCACGACCGCCACGATCCAGCCGATCAAGAACCATCGCGAGCGAAACAGACCGACGGCGCTGCGCAGCGGACGGCGAAACTCCATCGGCGGAGCGAGCACCGCGCCGCGGTGCTTGAACAGAAAGGCGAGGTTGGTGGCCAGGGCCGAAGTGAGCGCGAGGAGCAGTCCGAGGATCACGAGAACCGGCCGGCCTAGACGCCGTATTGGTCGTCGACGAGGCCCGGGCTTGCCAGGCCTGGGCGATCTTCCCAGGTTCTTTTCCGGCCATGCCAGGGATCGCGCCCGTCCTGGGCCTCAGCCAGGCCAAGCGCGTGCGCCTGGTCGACCGGCTGGCGCTCCGCGACCACGTGCTGTACGGGCTGGTGCTATCGGACATGCGCTGCCGCCCGCACGGCTGGCCGCGCTTGGGCAGCGCGACCGTCGCGTCAGTCCACGACCACGAGCAGGGCATCGCCCGAGCCCGCTCGGTGAGCACCGGCCGGGTACGATTGCCCAGTCGTCTCATCGCGAGCACCCTGTCCCGTTGTGAGCCCACGAGAGGTACAGAGCACGCCCCAGACGCACGGTGACGTGCTGACGGCGATCTCGGACGGGATCGTGGCGCTGTTGAAGGAGTTCTACGGCCGAGGCCCGACTCGCGCGAAGTCCTACTACGAGGACGACCTGGTGGTCTGTCTGTTGCGCGGGGGCTTCTCGCGCGTGGAGCAGACGCTGCTGGAGGGCGGGCGGGGTTCTGCCGTGATCCAGCAGCGGATGGAGTTTCAGGAGCTGATGCGTGAGCGCTTTGCGGCGGTGATCGAGCGCGCAACCGGCCGGCGGGTGATCGGCTTCATGAGCGGCAACCAGCAGGACCCCGACATCATGTCCGAGGTCTTCATCCTGGCGCCGACCGATCTCGTCGACGACCACGAGATCCCGGGCGCGCCGCCGTCGTCCGCTTGACGTGGCGAGTAACGTAGAAAGCGGAGGGCATCCATTGTGAAGTCGGCCCACCAGCGGTCCGGCCGGCAGCACGACCTGACTTCCAGACCGGTCCTTGACGACCACTGGAGGTCGACATGTCGCTCGAGCTGGCGTTCCCGGCCTCGGACGCTGCCCGCGGGCACGCCTTGCCGCCGCCGTTCGCCTGCTCGTGCACGAACGGCGGCATGGATGCTGCTCGGGTGTACGTAGGCGGCGAGCTCGACATCGCGACGACACCGCAGCTGGAGCGGACGCTGTCCCAGTCGCAGGCGCGGTTGGTGGTGCTCGACCTGCGCGAGCTCGCGTTCATCGACAGCAGTGGCCTGCACGCCATCATCGACGCCGGCATCCGCGCTCGGAGGGCCGGCCGCCGGCTGGTTCTCGTGCGCGTACCCGCGAACGTGGACCGGATGCTCACCGTGACCGGGAGCTCGCATCAGCTCGAGATCGGCGACGTCGACCCTGTCGCGCCGCCCGTCCACGCGCTCCAGCGCTCACTCGTCTCAAGGAGTCTGCTCATGACCGACAAGACGCCCAGCGACCGCCGGCCTGGCCGCTGAACATCATGAGCGCCACCACCCATCCGCGGCGAGTCGCGGAGATGGTCCCGATCGAGCACCAGACGTCCGACCGGGTGGTTCGGACGATGGTGTTCGCCGTGCCGCCTGCCGCGCTCGTGGTCGGGGGATGGCTGGCGTGGGGCGGCGCCCTGCACTGGCAGGACCTGCTCGTGCTCGCGATCACCTACACGCTCACCGGACTCGGCGTCACGGTCGGCTACCACCGGCTCTTCACCCATCGCAGCTTCAAGACCACACGCCCGCTGCGGGCGCTGCTGGCCGTGCTCGGCTCGATGGCGGTCGAGGGACCGGTCGACGAATGGGTCGCCACCCATCGCCAGCACCACCGCTTCTCAGACCACCCCGGCGACCCGCACAGCCCCCATGTCGACCATGCGCCGGGATGGCGCGGCGCGCTGCACGGACTCGCCCACGCGCACGTCGGCTGGATGTTCCGCGGCAAGGACAGGGCCAACCCCCGCCGCTACGCAAAGGACCTGCTCGCCGACGCTGACCTGCGCTTCATCAGCCGCACCTTCCCGCTCTGGGTGGCGATGGGACTCGCCATCCCGTTCGGCCTCGGCTTCGCCCTCACCGGAACCGTCGCAGGAGCACTGACCGGCCTCCTGTGGGGCGGAGCGGTGCGGATCTTCCTCCTTCATCACGCGACGTTCAGCATCAACTCGCTGTGCCACTTCTACGGCCGGCGACCGTTCGCCACCAGCGACCAGTCACGCAACCTCGCCTGGCTCGCCCCGATCGCCTTCGGGGAGGCCTGGCACAACAACCACCACGCCTTCCCCACCTCCGCACGGCACGGACTGGGCCGCCGGCAGCTCGACCCCAGCGCCTGGCTCATCACCGCTCTGGAGCGCTGCCACCTGGCCTGGGACGTCGTCCGGATCAGCCCAGCACACCAGCAAGCCAAACGCGGACCCGCGGCAGGGTGACTCAACGCCTGGCGCCGTGTCGGTCGCCGCCGGCAGCGGCATGGCGCTCACTGCCCGACGCCAGGGAACAATGCCGCTCTTGGGACCAGCGAGTCGCGAGTGCGCTTCACGCGGGTCCGACCGCCCTCGTTCGGCCGACGCCGGAGGTCGCGATGTCGTCGACAACTGTGGGGGCGGGAGCCCGGTTGAGTGCGTGAGTGATCGGCGGGTGCGGGCTGTCTGCTTGACGTCCTCGCTCTTCTGTCAGGCGATGGTGCGCGAGAGCGTTTGCTGCAGTCGCGGGGTTGCCCAGTCCTCGGGACGAGTCTTCTCGATCGTCAGGTGGGCGCCGCGGCCGGTCAGCTGCAGGGTGGCGATCTGGTTGTCGAACGTCGGTTCGCCCGCGAACTGCCAGCGCACGGCGGCCGGCTGGACGCCGGCGCTCCGCGCGAGCAGCCGGGCGACCGCAGCGGCGCTGCGAGACAGCGCCGCCCGAAGCGCGCGGCGCTCGGGCCGGTCGAGCGGGTTGCGAATCGGCGAGCACACCGCCTGCACGACGGCGCTCTCGATCGGCGCGCGCCCAGGGAAGGAGGCCTCGGCCAGGTACGCGTGGTGCACGTCGCCCGACAAGACGATCACCGACGCCGGCGCCGGGCCGCGACCGCCCGACGCCACCTCGTGGAGCAGGTCGGTCAAGCGAATGAACGACGCCTGGAACGCCGACCAGTGCTCGAGGTCGATCGCCTGGCGGATCTTCTCGCCCAGCCGCGCCGCCGTCCGGCCCCAGGCCCCGTCGCAGACTGCTTCGTTCCACGCTTCCAGGTGGTGCAGACCGTGGGACAGCAGCAACGGCAGCGTCGTAGCGATCAGCAGGTGGTCGAAATCGCCGGTGACACACTCATCTACCCACGCCCACTCCGGCTCCGAGAGCATCTCGCGGCGGTCCTCGTCGAGAACGCGACCGGCACGGGAATCCAGCACGAGCAGCCGGGTGCGTCCGAAGTCGCGATGGTAGCTCCAGCGGGTTCCCGCGATCTCCTTTTCAGCGTGTTTCGCGAAGGCGCGCAGGATCCCCTCGGCGTCGTGCGCCTCGCGCACGTCCGCGAGCAGCGCGTTCTCGGCGAGCTCGGCAGGGGAGAGGTTGCCGAGGTGCTGATAGATCCAGTACGACATGAAGGCACCGAGAATCCGCTCGTGCCACCACGGCACCGTGCGGATCTCCCGCACCCACGCCCACGACGTGTTCCAGTCGTCATGCACGTCGTGATCGTCGAAGATCATCGCGCTGGAGACGGTGGACAGCAGCCAGCGCGTCGCGGGATCGCTCCAGGCCTCGCGATAAAGCCACGTGTATTCCTCGAAGTCGGCCACGTCCCCCTGCGGCGGGTCGTCCGAGCTCGGGTCACTTCCCCCGCGGCGTTCCTTCGATGAGGCGCTCGGTCGCGGGGGAGACCTGGTCGGCATAGATCTGGTCGCCCAGGAGCAGCAGGGCATCGGGCCACTCGTGCGGCGGCTGCATGCGCAGGCGCTCGACCAATGCCAGGAGCGCATCCACCTCGCGCCCGCGGTCGTCGCGGTCCTTCCTCAGCGTGTACGGCGGCTTGTGCGGCAGGGTCACCCGGCACGACCCGAACGCCAAGCGCACCGGCTGGCCGGGCGTGCGCGTGCGTATGACGCTCGCGGGGAAGCGACTGTCCGCCAGCGGCCAGCAGCGCTCGCCGTCGAGGTGAACCTCATACGGAACGCACGCCCCCGATTCCAGGCCGCTCACGCACACAAAGCCGTAATGGTGGCCCGCCACGCAAAACGTCGGCGACGAGCAGCCGAGCACCTCCACGGTGCACGCGCGGTCGGTTTCGACCCAGACGGTCGCCGCGTCGTCACCGACGTAGCGCAGGAGCGGGCCCAGGACCACGTGCGCGAGGGCGGGCGTCATCGTCCTATCGACCGCCGTCCGCAGGCGCGATCGTCCCGGCGGCGGAATCGGCCAACGATCAAGCCGCCTTGCAACGGCGAGCGGCCATCTTCAGCTCGCCGCTCTCAGCCATCGCATCAAGCGGTGCCGGCGACGGTGCGCTCAAGGTCCAGCGCCTTGGCCACCTCGCCAGCGGTGCGTATCCCGACGGGTCGACTCGCCGCCCGTGCGGCTTCCTCGCTCCCGCGCACGAGATCAGATGACGAACAGAACGACCACGATGACAACGGCGATGACGAGGGCGACGATGGCGATAGTGCGGGTACTCATGGTGTCTCCGAGCCGGTAGGGATCAACTGGCGACCCTACTCCGTTTCGCCGATCGTTTCGCCGAACCCTGAGTCTCAGCGCCCGATCGCGCATGTCGCGCGATCTCGGGGTTGCCGTCGGAGACGTTGCGCAAGTACGCGCGTCGGGTCGAGGCCGATGAGGGTCTGCGGCCGGATCTGCCGACCAGCGAGGAGCGCGAGGAGATCAAGGCGCTGCGCAACGAGGTCTACGAGCTGCGCCGCGCGAACGAGATCCTCAAGGCTGCGTCGGTGTTTTCGCGACCGAGCTCGATGCAGACGGAACGAACTGAGCCGCCTCATTGACGAGCACCGCGGCCGCTTCAGCGTCGAGCCGATTCTGCCGGACCCTGTGCGTGTCGGCGTCCGCCTGCTACAGCACCAGCGGCCTCGGCACGCCGTGCGAGTCCGTTGCTGCGTTTCCCACTTTTCCCAGCCCAACGACGGTCCGCCCAGTGAAACCCGCGGGCCACGGCAACAGACTGTTGTCCACGCGGATGCAGTCACGGCAAGACTCGGAGCGCCCGTGCCCGATCCACCGCGTCAGCACGGTTGTGTACACCAAGCTTCTTGTAGGCGCGCTCGGCTCGGCTCTTGGCCGCGCCTCGTGAGATCCCTAGCTTGTCGGCGATAAGCGCGAAGCTCAGCGTTGTCGGCAGGTAGCGCAACACGCGGATCTCTGCCGGGGTGACCGAGGCGGCTGTGCGCGCGTCGGCCGCCTTCTCATCGGCGGCCCGCACGGCCTCCAAATCTTCGGCGACGGATTCGGCCGCCGCTTCGTGCGCCGCCTCGGCGCGCGACACGTCCTCCTCTACGGCGCGGTCCGCCGCCTCGTCGGCGGCGGCAATGATCAAGCCCGCTGTGCTGAGAGCGTCGGCTGCCTCGTGCGCCGCGGCGAGTTCAAGCAAGCCCGCCTCCGTCAGCACCCTCAGGGTTTCGGCGGCGGCCGCAGACCGGATCCGGGTCGAAGCGGCGACGGCCTCGTCGGCTTCGGCCATCGCCGCGACGGCTCGCAGTCTCGCGTCCGCTTCGGCAGCCTGCGCCGCGGCGATGGATCGAGCCGCATCCTCCATCGCAGTGACCTCGGCGTCGATGAGCAGACCCAGCTCCGGCGTGAGGAAGCCGTCACCTAACAGAGCGCCGTCCTCCTCGTCGATCACGTCAAAGATCTCTCGAGCCCAGCGGTGCTCGACGAGCAGAAAGGAGACCGCCGTCCCGGCCGGCAAGGCGTGCGTCAGCCCCCACAGCTGGGCAGCTGCGCCACCGCCGGGCTCGGGCCCGGCGCCGCCGATCGGTAAGAGCCTTGCGACAAGCTCACCGAAGTCGTCGTCCTCACCGAAAGACGACCGGACGACGCTGCCGTCCTGGGCCTTGCTCACGATCATCATGTCCAGCACGCGGACCCCGCTGTTG
>Ga0299913_10001491_pt1 | contig 17418 bp, 16 predicted proteins | sample RVTome_9_FD_201360 | JGI IMG/M metagenome (GOLD analysis project Ga0299913, IMG submission 201360) | Soil microbial communities from uranium-contaminated site in the Upper Colorado River Basin, Wyoming, United States - RVT155D38 (version 2) ... | reverse complement strand
GCGCTGGCGATGCTGCTCACGGCTCTGGTCGGCATCGGCGCGCTCTACGGCGCCCACCTCGTCACTGCCGTCGCGCCCGACCCCGTGTCCTCGCTGCCGTTCCTGTCCGGGCACGACCCGCGCGAGCACGCGCTGTCCCGCTTCCACGCCCGGTGGTACCCCGTGACGCTCGTCTTCCTGGCCTTCGACGTGGAGATGCTCTTCATGTACCCCTGGGCCGTCGTGGTCGCCGAGGTCGGCGCCGAGGCCGTCATCGAGATGTTCGTCTTCCTGGGCCTGCTGATGGTGGCCGTCGCCTGGGCGTGGCGGGAGGGGGCGTTGCGATGGACGTGAGGGCACGCCTCACCTCCGCTGCCGTCCGCGCGGCGCACGTCCTCGTCGTCGAGGCGCCCGGTGGCTGGCGGGAGCGATTCGCGGCCGAGCGGGCTGCCGCCGCTCGCGGCTGGACGCCGGCCGCCTCGCCGGCGGACGCGGACGTGCTCGTCGTCTGCGGCGCGCCGGGCGACGACCTCGCGGCCCTCCTCGACCGCGTCTGGGACCAGCTGCCCGGTCCGCGGGCCCGCGCCCAGGTCCGGTCCCCCACCGGCGCGGGCCAGGCGCTGGCCGAGGCAGCGGCGCTGCTGGCCGACGAACGCCACCAGCGCCGGGACGCCCGCGAGCGCCGCCAGGAGCCCGCTCCCCTCCACGGCGACATGGACCACGGCGGCATGGACCACGGCGACACGGACCACGGCGACATGGACCACGGCGGCACGGACCACGGCGGCATGGACCACGGCGACATGGCGCCCGCCGGCATCCCCCTGGCCTCGGGCGGCCCCGACCGCGACGGCCTGGAGATGGACGTCCTGCACCTTTCGCTCGGCCCGGTCCTGCCGTCCTGGCCGGCCGGGCTCGTGCTGGACGTCGCCCTGCAGGGCGACGTCGTGGTCTCCGCCGAGGCGCGCCACGTCGGCGGGCCGACTGCGGAGGGCCACCACGGGCTCGAGCCGCCCGAGCGGGCCGCCTACCGCGTCGACGGCGTCGCGCGGCTGCTCGACCTGGCAGGGTGGCCCGACGCCGCGTCACGAGCCCGCCGGACACGCGACGTGCTGCTCGACGGTGACAGCGCCACAGGCCACCGCCTCCTCGTCGGCCTGCGCTCGCGGGTCGGCCGGTCCCGGCTGCTGCGCTGGCAGCTGCGCGGCCTGGGCCCTCCCGGCCGGCCCGACGTCCACGACCGGCTCCTGCGCGCGCTCGCCCGGGCCGTCGACGACCTCGGGCGCGACGCGGGCGACCCTGGCGACGGCACGTCCGAGGACGGCGGAGCCGGCCCCGACGGCCTCGCGTCCGCGACCGTCGGCCTCGAGCTCGCGGCGGTGAGGCTCGTCGTGGCCGCGGCGGACCTCGACCGGCTGCCCACCCGTCGGGAGGTCGTCGGTGGCTGACGTGAGCGTGGTCTCGCCGGCGTGGGCCCCGGCAGCGGCGCTGCTGGTCCTCGGCGGCGCCTGGGGGGCCGCGGCGCTCGACGGTGTGCTCTCCGGCCGGTCGACCGGCCTGCCGGGCCGCGCGTCCTCCCGCCGTCCGGTCGACGAGGTCGCCCGCCTGATGCGCCAGCGGCGTCGCACGACGGTGCGGGCCGACGGGCTGCTGTGGCGGGTCGGTGGTGCAGCGATGCTGGTGGCGGCGCTGCTCATGGTCGTCGTCGTCCCGCTGGGCTCGTGGGCCGTCGCGGACCTCGCCGTCGGCGTCGTCTGGTTCAACACGATGGACGTCGTGGTGTGGGCCGCGGTCTGGCTCGCCGGATGGGGGGCCAACAGCGCCCACTCGCTCGTCGGCGGCTACCGGTTCCTGGCCCAGGCCCTGGCCTACGAGCTGCCGCTGATGTTCGCGCTGACCGCGCCACCGGTCGCGGCGGGCAGCCTCCGCGTCGCCGACATCGCCGCGGCGCAGGACGGGCTCTGGTTCGCCGTGTGGATGCCGGTCGCCTTCGGGGTCTACTGCATCGGGGTGGTGGCGTTCTCCGTCTGGGGACCCTTCGCGCCGGCCGCGGGCGCGGACATCGCCGGTGGCGTCCTCGCCGAGCTCTCGGGCGTCGACCGTCTGCTCGTGCTGGTCGGGCGGTACGCCCTCCTCGTGGCGGGCGCGGCGTTCGCGGTGCCCATGTTCCTCGGCGGGGGCTCCGGGCCGCTGCTGCCGGCCTGGACGTGGGTGCTCGTCAAGACGGCCCTGCTCGCGGCGGCACTGGTCGCCGTGCGGCGGCGGGTCCCCGCGGTGCGTCCGGACCGGTTCGTCGAGGCCGGCTGGGTCGTGCTGCTGCCTCTGGTCCTGCTGCAGGTGCTCGTGGTCGCCGTCATAGCCGTCGGAAGGGGCTGACGTGGTCGAGGGCGTCGTGTTCTGGTCGCTGGGCGTGGTCGCCGTGGCGTCGGGCGTCGCGGTGTTCGTCGTCGACTCGATGGCCCGGGCGACGTACGCGCTGGCGGTGTCGTTCGTGGCCGTCGGGGCCACGGTCCTCCTGCTGGAGCAGGACTACGTCGGCATGATCACGGTGCTCATGATGATCATGGAGATGGCCGTCATGGCCGTCTACATGATCATGTTCATGGGCATGAACCCCGCGCTGATGCCGATGAGCATGGTGCACGACCACCGCCGCGCGGTGGTGGCGGGCGTCGCGACCTTCGCCCTGCTCGGAGCGGGAGCGCTGCTGGTGCCGTGGCCCCAGCGCCGGGGCGCCCCGGACCCCGACGTCACCATGGCCCTCGGCGAGACGCTCATGGGCTCGAAGATGCTCGTCATGATGACGATCAGCCCGGTGATGGTCGCCACGATCGTCGCGGGCATCGTGCTGGCGGCCCCCCGCGGCCGCTACGACCGCTTCGGCGACGACCTGCGTGGCCGACGGGCCGACGACCCGCAGCCGGGGGGAGTCGGCCGATGACGCTGGAGACCGTTCTGCTCGTCGCGTCCGCGCTGTTCGCCGTGGGTCTCTACGGTGCGCTGTCCCAGCAGGTCGTCGTCATGGTCATGATGGGCCTCGAGCTGATGGTCAACGCGGTCATCCTCGCCGCGGCCGGCTTCTGGTGGTTCCTCGCGCCCGCGCCGACCGGGCAGGTGCTGCTGCTGGTCGTCATCGCCGCGATGACGGTCGAGATGGCGATGGGCTTCGCCGTCGCCACGCTGCTCAACCGCACGCGCGGGGTCGACATGACCGACATGGCCGCGGACCTCTCGCGATGAGCCCCGACGCGAGCGTCCTCTGGCTGCTGGTGGCGCTGCCCGCCGTGGTCGGCGCGGTCCTGTGCCTGACGGGAGCCCGCGGGGAGCGGGCCGCGGCGCCGGTGTCCCTGGCCACGGCCACCGTCGTGCTCGCCCTCGCCGTGGTGGCCGCCTCGACCCGGCCCGCGGTGTCCGCGGCGTTCGTCGCGGGCGCGCCGTTCGGGCTGGCCGTCGATCCCCTCTCGGCCGTCGTCCTGCCCACGGTCGCCGCCGTCACCGTGCTCGTCCTCGTCTTCTCGGCCGGTCACGTCCGCGAGGCACGGGCCCGCTTCCACGGGCTCATGCTGCTCTTCGCCGCGTCGGTGGCCGTCACCGCCACTGCCACGTCGTTGCCGACGCTGCTGCTGGCCTGGGAGGTCATGGGCGCCACGTCGTACGCCTTGGTCGGCTTCTCGTGGCGCGAGGAGTCGCGGGTGGCGGCGGGCGCCACGGCGTTCCTGACCACCCGCGCCGCCGACCTCGGGATGTACGCCGCGGCGGGCGCCGCGCTCGCCGGCGGCGCCGGCCTCGCCCTCGCCGACCTGCCGGAGGCCTCGGCCGGCTGGCGGCACGTCGTCGCCGGCGGGCTGCTGGTCGCGGCCCTCGGCAAGGCCGCCCAGCTGCCGTTCTCGTTCTGGCTGTCGCGGGCGATGGCCGGGCCCAGCCCCGTCAGCGCCCTGCTGCACTCGGCGGCGATGGTCGCGATGGGGGGCTACCTGCTCCTGCGCGTCGCGCCGCTGCTGGAGGTGACCGGGTGGGCCGCGACAGCCGCCGCCTGGGTGGGCGCGCTGACCGCCCTGCTGCTCGGGGCCGTCGCGGTGGCGCAGCGCGACCTCAAGCAGCTGCTGGCGGCGTCGACGTCGGCCCAGCTGGGGTTCGTGGTGCTCGCCGCCGGGGTCTCGGCCGTCGCCGGCGGGACGGCACACCTGGTGGCGCACGCCGCGACCAAGGCACTGCTGTTCCTCGTCGCGGGCGCGTGGCTCTCGGCGCTGGGCACCAAGGAGCTCGCCGGGCTGCACGGCGCGGCGCGGCGGTGGCCGGTGGTCGGCGTGACGGCCGGTGTCGGTCTGCTCTCGCTGGCGGGGGTCGCCCCACTCGCGCTGTGGGCCACGAAGGACTCCGTGCTCACCGCCGCGCTCGAGCGGTCGTGGCCGCTCTACGTGGTGGGGCTCGCGGCCGCCGCCCTGTCCGCGGCGTACGCCGGCAAGGCGCTCGTCCTCGTCTGGTCCGGCGACGCGACCGGAGCCCGGGAGGCCCAGGAGCACTGGGACCGCGAGGAGCCCGGCAGCCGCCGCATCGGGCGGCTCGAGCAGGCTCCCCTCCTCGTCCTCGCTGCCGGGGCCGCGGTCCTCGGCGTGCTCGCCCTGCCTCCGGTCTCAGACGACGTGCACGCGCTGCTCGGTGACGGGTCCTCGCCCGCGTCCGGACCGGTCGAGCTGCTCGTCTCCGCGCTGCTCGCGGTCGCCGTGGTGACGGCGGTGGCGCGGTGGAGGGCACCGTCGCCTCCGTGGGCGGCCGGGTGGCTCGGTCTGGAGCACGCCGCCTGGGTCGGTGTCGTCCACCCGGTGCTGCGCGCGGCCGAGTCCCTGGCCCGCTTCGACGACCGCGTCCTGGACCGTGGAGTCGACGCTCTCGGCCGGCGCACGCTCGCAGCGGCCGATCGTGCGGCGGCGCTCGACGACCGTCGCCTCGACGCGCTCGTCGAGGCGACCGCGGCCGGGGTCCGCCGCCTCGGCCGGTTCGCGAGAAGGCCGCAGACCGGTCAGCTGCACGACTACCTCGCCCAGGCCGTCGCGTTCCTCGCGCTCGGTGTCCTGCTCCTCGTCGTGGTGAGGTGAACGTGCTCAGCCTGGTGACCTTCCTCCCCCTGCTGGCGGCCGCCGTCCTCGCGGTCGTCCCCGTCCCGGACCGGTGGGCCCGGTGGACCTGGCTCGGCGTCACTGCCGTCGACCTCGGCCTCGTCGTCGCTCTCTGGGCGCGCTACGAGTCGCCCCCGGTCGGTGGCCTGGCGTTCGAGGAGCAGGCCACCTGGATCCCCGGCGTCAACAGCAGCTACCACGTCGGTGTCGACGGGCTCTCCCTGCCGCTGGTCGCCCTGACCGCCGTCCTCTTCCTCGCCTGTGCGGTCTACGCGCTGCACGAGCGGGAGCGGCCGCGGACCCTGGCCGCGCTGTTCCTGTTCCTGCAGTCGATGAGCGTCGGCCTGTTCGTGGCCGCCGACCTCATCCTGTTCTTCGTCTACTTCGACCTCTCGATCGTCGGCATGTACTTCGTCATCGCCGCCTGGGGGCACGGGGACCGGGCCCGGTCCGCGTTGAAGTTCTTCCTCTACACGTTCCTCGGCTCGCTGGCGCTGCTGCTGGGGTTCATCGGCCTCTACGTCGCGGCGGACCCCCACACCTTCGACATGGTGGAGCTGGCCGAGGCCATGCCGCTCGCGGACGAGGGCCTCGTCGGCGGGTTGGTCCTAGGCGCCATCCTGCTGGGCCTCGCGGTGAAGACCCCCACCGTCCCGTTCCACACCTGGCTTCCGCCGGCGCACACCGACGCGCCGGCCATCGGGTCGGCCGTCCTCGCCGGCGTGCTGCTGAAGATGGGGACCTACGGCTTCGTCCGCATCGGGATGCCCATGCTCCCGTCCGCCTGGCGCGACTGGGCGTGGGTCGTGGTGGCGGTCGGCGTCGTCTCGGTGGTCTACGGCGCGATGGTGGCCCTGGCGCAGACGGACCTGAAGCGCATGGTGGCGTACACGTCGGTCAACCACATGGGCTACGTCGTCCTCGCCGTGGGCGCCGCGGGGGTGGTGTCCGGAAGCGACGAGCAGGCCCGCTCGGTCGCCGTCGCGGGCGCGGTCACGCAGATGGTGAGCCACGGCCTGATCACGGCGGCGCTGTTCCTGCTCGCCGGCGTCCTGCAGGACCGCGCCCGGACCTACGACATGGACGCGTTCGGCGGCCTGGCGGGACCGGCGCCGCGGTTCTCGACGCTGTTCGCCGTCGGAGCCTTCGCCTCGCTGGGCCTGCCCGGGTTCAGCGGCTTCATCGCCGAGTTCCAGGTGTTCACCGGAGGGATCGCGGCGGCACCGGTCACCGCCGTCGCGCTCGTCGGCATCCTCATCACGGCCGCCCTGTTCCTCCGGGCGATGCAGCGCCTGCTCGCCGGGACGACCCGCGGGAGCTCGCTGGGCTTCGCGGACCTGCGACCGGCGGAGACCTGGAGCGTGGCGCCCCTGCTCCTGCTCGCGCTGGTCATCGGCGTGCTGCCGCGACCGCTGCTCGACGTCATCGAACCGGCGTCCGCGGCGGTCGTCGAGCTCGTGGGGCGGTAGCCGTGGACATGCAGGTGGAGCCGCAGGCGCTGCTCCCCGAGCTGATCCTGCTCGTCGGCGGGCTGGCGGTCCTCATCGGCGGCTCGTTCCTGCCGAGGGAGCGGCAGTGGGTCGCCCGCCTGGGCGCGGTGGCCGCGCTGCTCGCGGCGGCGGCCGCCGCGCTGGCCGGGCTCTCGGGACCGGCGCGGACCGTCTTCGACATGACCTACGCCGTGGACACCCCCACCGGTATCGCCCGGCTGGTCGTGGCCCTGGCCACGCTGCTGGTCATCGGCCTCGGGGTCGACGAGCTCGCCGGCGACCGCCAGGAGAGCGAGACCTACGCACTGCTGCTCCTGTCCGGCCTCGGGGCGGTCGTGCTGGCCGGGGCGAGCGACCTATTGGTGCTCGCGGTCGGGTTCCTGCTGGCGAGCATCCCGCTCTACGGCCTGGTCGGGCAGGCCCGGACGTCCGGGGCGGCCGAGGCGGCGATGAAGACCTACCTGCTCGGCGCCCTGGCGGGCATCACGCTGCTGCTGGGCGTCACGGTCCTGTACGGCGTCGCCGGGACGACGTCCTACGCCGGCCTCGCGGACGCACTGGACGGGGCCCCGTCGTCCGCGGTGGCCTTCGGTGCCGTCGCCGTCGTCGTCGGGCTGATGTTCAAGGCGGGCGGAGTGCCCATGCACTTCTGGGTCCCCGATGCGGCGGAGGGGTCGACCGTGACCGTCGCCGCCTTCCTCACCACCGTGCCCAAGGTCGGCGCGGTCGTCGCGGCGTACCGGCTGGTCGACGCGCTGCCCGGCAGCGTCGACGTGGCCCTCCTGCTGGCGCTGCTCGCCGTCGCGAGCATGACGCTGGGCAACCTCGCGGCCTACACCCAGACCGATCCGCGCCGTCTGCTCGGATGGTCGACGGTCAGCCAGGTCGGCTTCCTGCTCGTGCCCGTCGTGGTGGCCGGCCGCAGCGACCTCGCGCTGCCCTCGATGCTGCTGTACCTGGGCGCGTACGCGGTCACCAACCTCACCGCCTTCGCCGTGATCGCCGCGCTGCCAGGGCACCGCGACCTCGAGTCCTACCGCGGGCTGGCGGGCGCGCACCCGTGGCTGGGCGCCGCGCTCGTGGTCAGCCTGCTCGGCCTGGTCGGCACCCCGCCCACCGCGGTGTTCGTCGGCAAGCTGACCACGGCGACCGCGGCCTGGGACGGGGGCTGGGCGTGGCTGGCGCTCGCGGTGGTCGTCAACTCCCTGGTCAGCCTCTTCTACTACCTGCGCTGGCTCGTGCCGGCCTTCCGGGTCGGCGACGCTGCCGGGCGGGTCGCGACCGGGGCGTTCGCGCCGGCGCGGTGGGCGACCGCCGCCGCCGTGGTCGCGGGCGTGGCCGGCCTGGCGCTGGGGCTGGGGGCCGGCGCGGCCTGGGCGCTCGTCGACGGGCCGCTCGTGCGCTGACCGGGTCGGGGAGCGCCCGCTGCGACCTAGCGGAGCAGCTGCCGGGCCATGACCAGGCGTTGCACCTGGTTGGTGCCCTCGTAGATCTGGGTGATCTTCGCGTCGCGCATCATGCGCTCGACCGGGTAGTCCTTGACGTACCCGTAGCCGCCGAGGAGCTGCACCGCGTCGGTCGTGACCTCCATCGCGGTGTCGGACGCGTAGCACTTGGCGGCCGCGCCGAAGAACGTCAGGTCGTCGTCGCCACGCTCGGACTTCGCGGCGGCGACGTAGGTCATCTGCCGGGCGGTCTCGACCTTCATCGCCATGTCGGCGAGCATGAACTGGACGCCCTGGAACTCCGCGACCGCCTTGCCGAACTGCTTGCGCTCCTTGACGTAGCGCGTGGCGTGCTCCAGCGCCCCGGTGGCGATGCCCACGGCCTGGGCGGCGATCGTCACCCGGGTGTGGTCCAGGGTGCGCAGCGCCGTCTTGAAGCCCGTGCCCTCGGCGCCCACCAGCCGGTCCGACGGGATGCGGCAGTCGTCGAAGTACAGCTCGCGCGTCGGCGAGCCCTTGATGCCCAGCTTCTTCTCCGGCGCCCCGAAGGTGAAGCCCGGGTCGCTCTTCTCGACGACGAAGGCCGAGATCCCGTTCGCGCCCGCGTCGGCGTCCGTGACGGCCATGACCGTGTAGAACTCCGACACCCCGGCGTTGGTGATCCAGCGCTTCGACCCGTTCAGGACGTACGAGTCGCCGTCGCGGCTCGCGGTCGTGCGCATGGCGACCGCGTCGCTGCCCGCCTCCGGCTCGGAGAGCGCGTAGGAGAACATGGCCTCCCCGCTGGCGACGGCCGGCAGGTAGCGCTTGAGAAGGTCCTGCGATGCGGAGAGCAGCAGCGGCATCGTGCCGAGCTTGTTGACGGCCGGGATCAGCGACGTCGACGCGCAGACCCGGGCCACCTCCTCGATGACGATGCACGTCGCGAGCGCGTCGGCGCCGGCACCGCCGTACTCCTCAGGCAGGTGCACGGCGTGGAAGTCGGCCTTGCGCAGCGCGTCGTAGGACGCCTGGGGGAACTCGCCCGACTCGTCGACCTCGGCGGCCAGGGGCGCGATCTTGTCGTCGCAGACCGCGCGCACGGCCTCTTGCAGCATCCGGTGCTCGTCAGGCAGGCGGAACAGGTCGAAGTCGCTCACGGCATCAGAGCGTACGGTCGCCGGACCGGCCGCCGCCGCCCGGGTGAGGTCGCTAGCCTCTCCTGCCATGACGCTGCGCATCACCGTGCTCGGCACCGGTTACCTGGGTGCCACCCATGCCGCGTGCATGGCCGAGCTGGGCTTCGAGGTCCTCGGCATGGACGTGGACGAGAGCAAGGTCGCGGCGCTCTCCGAAGGGCACATCCCGTTCTACGAGCCCGACCTCGAGCCCCTGCTGCGCAAGCACGCCGAGAGCGGCCGGCTGCGGTTCACGACGTCGTACGAGGAGGTCGCCGCGTTCGGCGACGTGCACTTCCTGTGCGTGGGCACGCCGCAGAGCAAGGGCGAGTACGCCGCCGACATGCGGTACGTGAACGGGGTCGTGGAGGGGTTGGCACCGCACCTCGACCGGCCGTGCGTGGTCGTCGGGAAGTCCACGGTCCCCGTCGGGACGGCCGCCCGCCTCCAGGAGCTCATCACCGCGCTGGCCCCGGCCGGCGAGCGGGCCGAGCTGGCGTGGAACCCCGAGTTCCTGCGCGAGGGATTCGCGGTCGAGGACACCCTGCGGCCGGACCGGCTCGTCGTCGGGACGTCGTCGGAGACGGCCGAGGCCACCATGCGGGAGGTCTACGCCACGGCGATCGCCGCGGGCACGCCGTTCCTCGTGACCGACTTCGCGACCGCCGAGCTGGTGAAGGTCTCCGCCAACGCGTTCCTCGCCACGAAGATCTCGTTCATCAATGCCATGGCCGAGCTGTGCGAGGCGACCGGCGCGGACGTCACCGTGCTCGCCGACGCCATCGGGCACGACGCCCGCATCGGCCGCAAGTTCCTCAACGCGGGTCTCGGTTTCGGGGGCGGCTGCCTGCCCAAGGACATCCGGGCGTTCATGGCGCGCGCGGGCGAGCTCGGCGTGGACCAGGCGCTGAGCTTCCTGCGCGAGGTCGACGCCATCAACATGCGCCGCCGGGCCCACGTCGTGGACCGGGCACGCGACATGGTGGGTGGGTCGTTCCTCGGCACCCGGGTCGGCATCCTCGGGGCCAGCTTCAAGCCCAACTCCGACGACGTCCGCGACTCCCCCGCGCTCAACGTCGCCGGGCAGATCCAGCTGCAGGGCGCGCAGGTCACGGTCTACGACCCGCGGGCGATGGACAACGCGGCCGTGCTGTTCCCGACGCTGGCCTACGCGTCCTCGGCCGTCGAGGCCTGCACCGGCGCGGACGTCGTCCTGCATCTCACCGAGTGGCAGGAGTTCCGCGAGATGGACCCGTCGGTCCTGGACGGCGTCGTGCACGAGAAGCGCATCATCGACGCCCGCAACGCCCTCGACCAGGAGCGCTGGCGTGACGCCGGCTGGACCTACCGCGCCCTCGGGCGGCCGTGACGGCCCGACCGGTCGAGAACGAGCGCGACGTCGTACGCCGCGTGCTCGGGCTCGGGACCTGGGCCGTCGTGGGCCTGCGCGACAACCCCGCCCGGGCCGCCTTCGGGGTCGCCCGCTTCCTGCAGGAGCGGGGAAAGCGGATCGTTCCGGTGCACCGGCACCCGCAGGACGTCCACGGTGAGACCTCCTACGAACGGCTGGCGGACGTCCCGTTCCCCGTCGACGTCGTCGACGTGTTCGTCAACTCCCGGCTCTGCGGCGACATCGCCGACCAGGCGGTCGAGATCGGGGCGCGCGCCGTGTGGTTCCAGCTGGGCGTCGTCGACGAGCAGGCGGCGGAGCGGGTGCGCGCCGCCGGGCTGGACATGGTCATGGACCGCTGTCCCGTCATCGAGTGGGGCCGCTGAGAGCGGCCGGCCCGCCGGGCCCGGACCAGTCGCGACGCCCGCCCCGGTAGACCACGTGCGGGCGGACGGGATGGCCGACGGGCACGCCAGGGTGCTCGAACGTGCCGTGGCGGCGCAGGCCGATGCGGCGCATCACCGCCTGCGAGGGCAGGTTGGTCACGGCGGTCATCGACCACACCTCCGGCAGCCCGACGGCGCCCGCCACCTCGAGCGCGGCCCACGCCGCCTCCGTCGCGTACCCGTGACCCCACGCCGAGCGAGCCAGCCGCCAGCCCACCTCGACCCCGCCCGCGCCGGGCACACCCTCGGGCATCGGGTTCAGCCCGGTGAAGCCGACGAAGCCGGGCCCGTCGACGACCTCGAGCGCCCACAGCCCGTAGCCCTGCTCCTCGAACCTCGCCTCGATGCGGTCGACGAACGCGTCACTGGCCGCCCGGTCCAGCGGCGCGGGGAAGTGCCGCATGACCTCCGGGTCCGCGTTCAGCTCGGCGAACGGGGCGCGGTCGGAGTCGCGCCACCGCCGCAGGAGCAGCCGTGCGGTCCGGATCTCGTCGACGCGACGCGACGTCGGGGGCATCCTGGCGCCGCCTCACACGCCGAAGCCGACCCCGCCGCCCCGCTTGCGGCGCAGCGCCTCACCCTTGGCCCGCGCCTTGTCGCCGAGCTCGGCCTGGAAGGCGGTCATGCGCTCCCGCAGCCCCGCGTCACCGGCCGCGAGGATCCGCACGGCCAGCAGGCCGGCGTTGCGCGCGCCGCCGACCGACACGGTCGCGACCGGCACCCCCGCGGGCATCTGCACGATGGAGAGCAGCGAGTCGAGGCCGTCGAGGTTCTCCAGCGGCACCGGCACGCCGACGACCGGCAGCGGGGTGGCCGAGGCGAGCATCCCCGGCAGGTGGGCGGCGCCCCCTGCTCCCGCGATCAGCACCGCGAGCCCGCGGCCGGCCGCCTGCTCCGCGTACGCCAGCATCTCGCGCGGCATCCGGTGCGCGGAGACGACGTCCACCTCGTACGGGACGTCGAACTCGTCGAGCGCGGTCGCCGCGGCCTCCATGACCGGCCAGTCGGAGTCGCTGCCCATGACGACGCCGACGACCGGGTCCCGCTGCTGCTCACCCATCGATGTCTCCTCGCAGGAACGCCGCCGCGTGCTGCGCACGCGCTCTGACCTCGCCAGCATCGTCCCCGAGCGTCGTGACGTGACCCACCTTTCGCCCTGGGCGTACCTCCTTGCCGTACATGTGGATGCGCACGCCGGGGTCGTGGGCCAGGCAGTGCAGGTACCCGGGGTACATCTGCGCGAGGTCGCCTCCCAGCACGTTGGACATCGCGACGTTCGGTGCCGTCGTGCGGGTGTCTCCCAGTGGCAGGTCGAGCACGGCCCGCAGGTGCTGCTCGAACTGGCTGGTGCGCGAGCCCTCGATCGTCCAGTGGCCGCTGTTGTGCGGCCGCATGGCCAGCTCGTTGACGAGCACCCCGGCCGCGGTGTCGAACATCTCGACCGCCATCACGCCGGTCACGTCGAGGCCGTCGGCGATACGCAGTGCCGCCTGCTGGGCGGCCAGCGCATGGTCCTCGCGCACCGGCGCCGGCGCGAGGACCTCGCGGCACACACCGTCGGCCTGCACGGTCTCGACGACGGGCCAGACCGCTGCCTGGCCGTGCGGGCTGCGGGCGACCAGCACCGCGAGCTCCCGGGCGAACCCGACGCGTTCCTCGGCGAGCAACGGCTCGCCGCGTGCCAGCCAGTCGTCGGCGTCGGCGACGTCGTCGACGACCCGGACGCCCTTGCCGTCGTACCCGCCCCGTGGCGTCTTGAGCACCACCGGCCAGCCCACCTCGGCGCCGAACCCGGCGAGCTCGGCGGCGCTGGACACCTCGGCCCAGCGCGGGCACGGGACCCCGAGGTCGGTGAGCCGGCGGCGCATGACCACCTTGTCCTGGGCGTGCTCGAGCGCGTCCGGGCCGGGGCGCACCACGACCCCCTCCTCCTGGAGGGTTCGCAGGTGCGCGGTCGGGACGTGCTCGTGGTCGAAGGTCAGCACGTCGCAGCCGGCCGCGAACCGGCGGAGCGCGTCGAGGTCGTCCTCGTCGCCGACGGCCGTGCCGGGCACGACCAGGGCGGCGCTGTCCCGCGCGTCCCGGGCCAGGACCCGCAGCGTGATGCCCAGCCCGATCGCGGCGGGCGCCATCATCCGGGCGAGCTGCCCGCCGCCGACGACGCCGACCACCGGGAACCCGTCGACCGCCTCACCCACGGTCGCCGACCCTACCGACCCGGCGGCAGCAGCGAAGCGGCCCCGCCCGCGTACTCCCTTGCGTCCCGCCCGCCTCTCCCGAGCGAAGCGGCCCCGCCCGCGTACTCCCTTGCGTCCCGCCGGCCTCTCCCGAGCGAAGCGGCCCGGTTCCCGTGCCGCAATCCGAGCCGCCGGCCGGGCCACTTCCGCGCGACCCCGCCGTAGGCCGGAGCACCTGAGCAAAGTGGCCCGGCCGGCGGGCCACAAACCGTGCCGCCGGCCGGGCCGCTTTGCTCGCGCCTGGACCGGCTGTGGACAGGCGAGCACTCGATCCGGCCGGATCCGGCGACGATCGGCGTGTGAGCAGACACCTTCCACGGCCGACGTGAGCGAACACCTGCCGAGGTTGCCGTGGCCCGAGACCCGCCGGGGTTGACGTGACCAAGCACCTGCCGGGGCTGGAGCAGCTGGCGCGGACCCAGGCGTACGTCGTCACGCGCCACCAGCTCGCCGGCCTCGGCGCGGACCGGCGGATGGTCGAGCGGCGCGAGCTGGCCGGCGTCTGGCGGACGCTGGGTCCCCGCGTCGTGTGTCTCCACCGCGGCGACGTCGGCCGGGACGGGCGCTGGTGGGCCGGCTACCTGCACGCCTGCCTCGAGGACGAGCACGGCATCGGCCGGGCGGCGCTCGCCGGGCTCACCGCGACCGAGGCGGGGGGACTGCTCGGCTTCGAGACCGCACCGGTCCACGTCGTGGTCGAGCACGGCCGGGAGGTGGACGACCTGGTTTCCGGACCGCTGCACGTCGTCGTGCACGAGACGCGCCACCTGCAGGCGGCCGAGATCCACCCCGCGCGCAAGCCCGCCCGCCTGCGGCTGCCCCGCGCCGTCGTGGAGTCCGCGTCCGACATCGCGATCCGCCAGCCCGCGCGCGCGAGGGCGCTCATCGCCGCGGCGGTCCAGCAGCGGCTCGTCCGGCCCGACGAGCTGCGTCTGTTCGCTGCCGGGCGCCGGACGCTGCCCGGTCGCAGGCTGCTGCTCGAGACGATCGGCGACGCGCAGGGCGGTGCGCACTCGCTGCCCGAGCAGGAGTTCCTGCGGGGCGTACGCCGCGCCGGCCTGCCCGAGCCGCAACGGCAGCGGGTGCTCCGGCGGGCGGACGGCACCTGGTACCTCGACAACGACTTCGTCGACTACCTGGTGACCGTCGAGGTGAACGGGCTGCAGCACTACGAGCAGACCATGCGGGAGCGCGAGGACTTCCGCCGTGCGGTGCTGCAGATCGGCGGTCGCATCGTGGTCGACCTCAGCTCGCACGCGGTACGCCACCACATCGGGGAGTGCCTGCTCCTGACCGCGGAGGCGCTGGCGGCACACGGCTACCGGCCGCCGCCCGAGACGCGGCGGCGGCTGGACAGGATCCGAGCGGCGACCGGCCGGGACGTCGCCACCCTGCGCGCCTCGTGACCGGAGAACAGGTCACCGCACCCGCCGAAGCGGCCCGGCCCGGCGGCCGCAATGCGGTACGCGAGCGGGGCCGCTTCGCTCTGACAAGCACGAAGCGGCCCGGCCCGGCGGCCGCAATGCGGTACGCGAGCGGGGCCGCTTCGCTCTGACGGGCAGCGTGCGGGAGAGGACTGCGCCTAGAGGCCGAGCTCGCGGGCGATCAGCATCCGCTGGACCTCGGAGGTGCCCTCGCCGATCTCGAGGATCTTCGAGTCGCGCCACATGCGGGCGACCGGGAACTCGTTCATGAACCCGTAGCCGCCGTGCACCTGGGTCGCCTCCCGCGCGTTGGTCACCGCGATCTCGGAGGCGTAGAGCTTGGCGATCGCCGCCTGCTTCTTGAACGGCTCGCCGCGCAGCATCCGGGCGGCCGCGTCGTAGTAGGCGAGCCGCGCCGTGTGGGCCCGCATCTCCATGTCGGCGACCTTGAAGGCGATCGACTGGTTGTCGCCGATGGGCCGGCCGAACGCGTGGCGCTCCTTGGCGTACTTCACCGACTCGTCGACGCAGCCCTGCGCGAGCCCGACGGCCAGTGCGGCGATCGCGATGCGCCCCTCGTCGAGGATCGACAGGAACTGCGCGTAGCCCCGGCCGCGCTCGCCGAGCAGGTTGGCGGCCGGCACCCGGCAGTCCGAGAACGCCAGCTCGCGGGTGTCGGAGGCGTTCCAGCCGACCTTGGAGTACTTCTTCGACACGGTGAAGCCGGGCGTCCCCGACGGCACGATGATCGAGGAGATCTCCTTGCGCCCGTCCTCCTGAGTGCCCGTCACCGCGGTCACGGTCACCAGGCCGGTGATGTCGGTGCCCGAGTTGGTGATGAACGCCTTGGTGCCGTTGATGACCCACTCGTCGCCGTCGAGGCGCGCGGTGGTCAGGGTGGCGCCCGCGTCGGAGCCACCGCCCGGCTCGGTGAGGCCGAAGGCGCCGAGCATCTCGCCCGAGCACATCCGGGGCAGCCACCGCGCCTTCTGCTCGGCGGTGCCGAACCGGTGGAGGGGCATGGCGCCCAGCGAGACCGCGGCCTCGAGCGTGATCGCGACCGACGAGTCGACCCGGGCCAGCTCCTCGAGCGCGACGCAGAGCGCGAAGTAGTCGCCGCCCATCCCCCCGTGCTCCTCCGGGAACGGAAGGCCGAACAGCCCCATCTCGCCCATCTGCCGGACGATGTCGTAGGGGAACTCGTCGCGCTCGTAGAGGTCGCCGATCGTCGGCGCGACCACCTCGTGGGCGAACTCCTCGACGGTCTTGCGCAGCGACTCGAGCTCGTCGGAGAGGTGGCTGCCGGTCACGGTTGTGCTCCTGGGGTCCTGTGTCACCACTGTGCGGGATGGACGCCCGCCTGTCACGTCGTACGGACGTATGGTGCCATGTCCGTGCCCCCACCCCGTACCCTCGACCCGTGCCGGCACGGTGGGGAGCGCGCGCGTGAGAGCGCTGCTGCGCGCGTACTACCGGCTCGGCGCCCTGATCCGGGAGCTCATGAAGTTCGGCGTCGTCGGCGGGTTCGCCTACGCCGTGGACATCGGCGTGTTCAACCTCATGCTGCACTCCACCGACAAGCCCCTGACCTCCAAGACGGTCTCCACGGTGCTCGCGACCACGGTGTCGTACGCCGGCAACCGCACGTGGACGTTCCGCCGGCGCAGCCGGTCGGGGGTGCGCCGGGAGTACGCGCTCTTCTTCCTCCTCAACGGGGTCGGGCTGGGCATCGCGCTGACCTGTCTCGCGGTCTCCCACTACGCGCTCGGCTTCACCAGCACGCTGGCCGACAACATCGCCGCGAACGTGGTCGGGCTGGGGCTGGGCACGGCGTTCCGCTTCTGGTCCTACCGGCGCTACGTCTTCCCGGCGCTGCTGCCGGAGGCGGCGGCCCCCGACGCCGTCGACGATTCACTCGACGGCCCGGTCGACGGCGCCCTCAGCGAGGACCCGCCGACGCGGCGCTGAGGAACAGCGCGAACACCGGCGGCTTCTGCTGCACGAGCTCGAGCCGGCCACCGTCGGCCTCGGCGAGCTCGCGGGCCACGGCCAGCCCCAGCCCCGTGCCCCGGCGCCCGCTCACCGACCGCTCGAAGATGGTCGGCCCGAGCTCGGTGGGCACGCCGGGGCCCTCGTCGGTCACCTCGACGACCAGCGAGATGCCGGTGGAGCGCGTCGACACGGTCACGGTGCCGGCGCCGTGGATGAGGCTGTTCTCCAGCAGCGTCGCCAGGACCTGGGAGAGCCCGTTGGGCGTGGCGAGGGCGACCAGGCCGCGGGTGCCCGCCGCCTTGATCGACCGGGAGGCGGCCGCGAACGCGGGCTCCCACTCGACCACCTGCTGGAGCACGACGTCGTCGAGGTGCACCGGCCCCGCCCGCAGATGGCTCTCGCGCACGTTGTCCAGCAGGTGCTCCACGACCGTCGCGAGCCGCTCCACCTGGGCGAGCGCGCTGGCGGCCTCCTCCTGGACGGTCCGCGGGTCGTCGGCCTGCAGGATCTCCTCGAGGCGCATCGACAGCGCCGTCAGCGGGGTGCGCAGCTGGTGCGACGCGTCGCTGGCGAACTGACGCTCGGCGGCGAGCAGCCGGTCGACCCGGTCCCCACCGCGCTCGAGCAGCCGGGCCACCTGGTCGACCTCCGGCAGCCCCGTCTCGGTCATCGGCCGCCGGGTGTCGCCCGACCCCAGCCGCTCGGCGCGGTCGGCGAGGGTGGCGACCTTGGCCGCGACCG
>Ga0299913_10001490_pt1 | contig 17419 bp, 19 predicted proteins | sample RVTome_9_FD_201360 | JGI IMG/M metagenome (GOLD analysis project Ga0299913, IMG submission 201360) | Soil microbial communities from uranium-contaminated site in the Upper Colorado River Basin, Wyoming, United States - RVT155D38 (version 2) ... | reverse complement strand
GGTCTCCACGAACAGCGATATCTGATCCAGGAGGCACTTCTTGCCGGTGGGCCCCTGTCCGAGGAGTTGTTGCTCCAGGTGGACGTGCTGGTCGACAACACGAGCTCAGGCCTCTTCGAGGCGCGGTCCCTGGCCGGCGAGGAAGATCTCGATGTCGTGGAGGAGATCAGGACCGGGGCTTCCGCGGAGAGGATGAGGGGGCTTCTCGATGCGATCATGGCCGGGGACAGCAGCACTCGCACGATCACGGCCCAGGAGTGGTTCGAAGCCAGCTCGGCGAGGGTCGATCACGTCGAAGCGCTGATCCCGGTGGTGCACGACCGGGTGGCCGCGGAGGCGAGTCGAGATCTGCGCAGGGCAGGGCGCTCGCTGTGGACCCGGTCGATACTGCTCGGTGCGCTCTTCGTCCTCTCCATACTGGTGGCCAGCAACGCGGTCTACGCCACCCGGGAGCGTGGCGAGGCACTTGCCGAGTACGAGGAGCTGACCGATGGCCTGCGCCAGTGGTTCGTCGCCGCTGCCTTCCCCGACTCGGACAACGTGGAGATAGCCGCCCGATACATACCCGCCTCCATCCGCACCCGGTCGGGTGGTGACTGGTACGACGTATACGAAGTCGGGGACAAGCTGGCGGTTGTCATTGGTGACGTCGCCGGCCATGGCGCTCAGGCGACCGCGCAAATGGCACAGCTGCGCAACATCCTGCGTGGCCAGTCCACTGCCCGCACTCTGGACCCGGCGGCGCAGGTAGACCTGCTCGACCACACCATCGCCGACTCCGGAATGCTCGCCACCCTCACCTACGGGTTGCTGGATGCCGTCACCGGGGAGTTCATGTACACCCGTGCCGGGCACATGCCCTTGTTGATCCGCTCGGTAACTGGCGAGGTTCGCATCGAAGAGGAAGCTTCAGGACCACCGGTCGGAGGAGGGGTAGATCTGAAACGGGAGATGACGACGACACGACTCCATCCCGGAGACGTCCTCATCCTCATCACAGACGGTCTGGTCGAGGGGGTGGACAGGGACATCGACCTCGCCCTGGGTCAAATCGCCAAGTCCCTGACGGAGGCGGATCCCACTCCGGAGGCGCTGCTCGATCAGCTCTTCGGGATGAACGACGAGGGACCAATCGATGACGCTGCGGCCCTGCTCATGACCTGGAGCCCCGCGGGACCCGTCAGGTGATGTGAGTGACCGCGTCTTCCTCCACCATCCGCTCCTCGGTGGCCCGGCGGGAAACCATGGTCGGGGAAGCAATTCCGGCAATGGCAGCAACCAGGCCGACGATGGCGTAGACGACCCCGCTGGTCTCGTTGACGCCCAAGGCACCGCCCAACGCATTGGGCTCCACGAAGACCACGATCCCGAAGGCGAGCATGCCCACTCCCAGGGAGATGATCCCGGCCCTGGCGTCGAGGGGACGTCCGGCGCCGGCGAGGAAGACGAACCCGATGAGGAGAGTGATGGAAGCCATCACCACGGTGAACCCCATTCCGATGACTGTCGTCGTCTCATCGGTCAACGATTCGACAGGCAGCAATCGCGCAAGAGCCACCCCGCCGATCACGGTGAGGAACAGACCCACCAAACCTGCCACATACTGGGCCGGGCTCCACGGGTTACGGGCCACGGATGTGCGTTCGACCCGGCCTATCTCATGTTCGGCTCTCATCGTGAGACCTCCTCTGCGTAGTTGGAGGCCGCTTACCCCCTCGAGGAGGCGGTGAAACGCTCAGTCTTCGGTGGTGAGCCTGGCCCGGAGGGTGTCGAGGGCGCGGGTTATCAGCCGCGACACCTGCATTTGGGACACGCCCACCACATCGGCAATGTCCGATTGGGTCATGTCCTCGAAGAAGCGAAGGAAGAGGACTTCTTGCTCCTGGGTGCCGAGGTCGGAGATCAGTGGCTCCAGTGAGTGCCATATGTCGGCGAGGTCGTACTGCTCGTCGTCGCTGCCGAGGACGCGGAGCAGGCTCGTCTCGTCGTCCTCCGAGATCGGGGCATCGACCGACTTGGCGTTGTAGGCGAGGGCAGCCTCCATGGCGTCCTCGACCTCCTCGATGGGCCGGCCCAACTCTTCGGCCAGCTCGACGGGCTCGGGCATCCGGCCAAGTCGCTGCGACATCTCGGCAACGGCTCGATTCAATTCGACCATGGTGTCGCTCAGCGATCGGGGGACGCGGACCGACCAGGTGGTGTCACGCAGGTAGCGCTTCAGGGTGCCGATGATCGTTTTACGGGCATACGTGGTGAATTTGACCCCGTAGCTCAGGTCGAAGCGGTCGATGGCATTGACCAGAGCGATCGATGCGGCCTGGCCCACGTCGTCGGCATGGGCCCCGCCGCGCCGATAGCGGTTGGCCACCGAAGACGCCCAACCCTCGTATCTCGAATAGATCTCGTCGCGGGCATCGCGGTCGGCCGGGACCAGGGCGAACAGCTCCTCATCGGAGAGGTGGGACAGCGTGTGCCGTCGCACCATCTCCAACTCGAACCACATAGCGTGGTCGGCGACGCCCCAACCGTCGGAGAGACGGTCGAGAAGCTTGGTCACGATGGCGTCGGCTTGGTCCACGGCACCGGCAGTGGTAGTCGTGGTAGTGACCCGGACCCGCCGGCCAATCTCCTCGACGCGCACCGAAAGGGTGACATCCTCTTGGTACATGAGAGTCACGACCTCACTCACCAAGAGGGCCGCATCCACAGACCGAACAGCCGGCGCATCGGTGACGATCGCCCTCACCACCCGCCTGGCAATGAAGGAAGCTCGCGGCCCACTCGGCAGCTTCACGTCTGCCACCAATGTCGCCTGCAGGTCGCTCATGGGCCCTCTCTCGCTCCCTCGGCGCCCGGGTAGGGCCGAGCCATCGCAGGTGCCGGCCAGTTCACTCGTCGATGGTGCTGGTTATGGAGAACGCGTCGGTGACACCGGTCAGCTCGAGAAGTCTGACCACTGCACCCTCCCCGACAACGAGCCGCAGGTTGCCACCGGACTCTTCCAGCCGGGTGCGTTGGTTGAGAAGCATCTTGAGGCCGGCCGAGTCCATGAACTCCACCTTGCGCAGGTCGAGCACGACGGACTGCGCCGAGAATCCCTCGATCGCCGCCTCGACTTTCGCTGCGGACGCCAGGTCGATCTCCCCGCTTACGACGACGACGTCGTGAGACCCGATACGAGTTGTCTCCACGACAAGCTGTGGCCCTAGCCCCATCGTCCCTTTCCCTTCTTCAACCCTGTGCGCGGACACCCGGACGATCACTCCTGCCCGACTTCGAACCAGGCCGTCACCTCGGACCCATCCGAGTCGACGCCCCAACTGTCGGCGATCCGTTCCACGATTGCCAGACCCCGGCTCGCTCCGGCGTCCCGGGTTGGAGGCGGAGGCCTATGCCTGTCGAAGAGTACCCCGACGTGGCGGACAGTAAGCCGAATCCCGCTGCGCTCCGGCGTCATGGTGATCGTCAGGTGCTCGCCCGGGCCAAGACCGCCGTGGAGGACCGCGTTGTTGACCAGCTCGGTCAATGCCAGGAGCGCGTCATGGAGTCGCGGGTGCCCGCCCAGCCATTCGGATACCGCCCGACGAGCTATGGACCCGGCCTCGGGACGGGCGGGAACGGTCAACTCGCCCATCGGCCTATTGCCCTCTGTCTCTTGCGTCATTATCGCCTCTTCTTGGGTCAGCCTGACCCAAGGTCTGAAGGCCAGAGCCAGCGTTCGAGCAGTTTCAGCCGCGCAAGGCCTCTATCAGCTCTTCCTTGCTCATTTCGGAACGACCCTCGATGCCGACCTCCCGAGCTTTCTCCTCCAGCTCTTCTTTGGTCCAATCCTCATAGGCGCCCGAACCACCACGCGGGCCCATCTCTTCGGGCGGGGTGTTGGCGATCCGAGCCGCCTTCTCCTTACTCATACCCTCCTCGCGGAGAGCCTCATATCTCTCGTCGTCCTTGATGGACGGTCCATGATCCTTGGCCAACTCGTCACCTCTAGGGTTGCGTCGAGGAGCACATACCCCAAGCGGCGGCGTACTACACCAAGAACTGCTGCTCAGATCCGCACGAGGAGGCCGACGTGGGAACAGAAGACAATCAAGACGTGGGAACAGAAGACAATCAAAGAGACGTCGACGATCAGTTCAGGTCGATCCTCGAGGGGCTGCGCACGACCCTCCCAGGAGTCCAAGTCCTATTTGCCTTTCTCCTCGTCCTCCCCTTGCAGGCCTCCTTCGCCGAGATCGATGACATCTCGCGATTCGCCTATTACGTGTCCTTCTTCGGCTCGGCACTCGCTTCGGTGCTTCTCATCGCCCCCAGCGCCCACCAGCGGCTACGCGCCCCCATCACCGGCGTGCAACGAAGGTCGCTGACACATCTGCGTCTGACCGTCGCCCTCACCATCCTGGGAACCATCGTCTTCGCCATATCCCTGGCCGCTGCAGTCTTCCTCATCTCCACGCTCATCCTCGGCGACAGCGCTGCGGTCGCGGCCACCGTTGCCGTCGCGGTGGTGATCGGGTGGTCATGGTTCTACATCCCCCTGGTCACCTTCGAGAAGACCTGACCGCGTTTCACCCGGGCCGGATTCGGGTAAGCACCAACACGCTTCGAGGAGACTCGGATATGGCTTGGATCTCGTTCTTGATGATCCTGGGATTGATCTTGGCCGCTGTCGGGCTGGCCGTGGAAACATTGCGCTGGTTGCTCATCATCGCTCTGGTCGCCGTGGTCACCGGCGCGACCGTGGGCTGGTCCCGACGCACAGCGGCATGAGTGGCGTCATGGGCGTTGTTTCACCCACTCGCGTGAGGGGGTATGTGACCGAGTAGGCATGGAAACGAGGAGGCGAGCACATGGACTATCAGACCCGTACCAGAGATACCAGCCCGGACCGCCGGCCCGAGCTCTCCGGGGTGCGCTCTCGATTCGGAAGAGGCGACATCGTCGCCTCACTACTCGGGATGCTGACCGCTTTGGGGTCAATGGTGTTCCTCGGGGCCCTTTTCGCAGCCGGGGCGGCAAATGTCGAGCTCCAGTTGAACCTGCTCACCGACGGGGCCCTCAACGAGGTCGAGATCGTCGGCGCCATAGCGGCTGCCGCCGTCATCTTCGTCTCGTTCCTGCTCGGAGGAATCGCGGCCGGGCGGATCTCGCGTTATGACGGCGGTCTCAACGGCATGGGGGCCGCCCTCTGGTTCCTGCTGTTGCTAGCGGTCTTCGCCGCCCTGGGAGCGTGGGTCGGAGACGAGTACAACGCCTTCGCCGCCGCGGACCTGCCCAACTGGGTGGCCCAGATCGATGTCGATGATGTGACAGGGGCAGCGATCGTCATGTCGATCGTCTCGGTCGTGCTCATGTTCCTCGGCGGCTACCTCGGCGGTCGCATCGGTGAGTCGTACCACCGCCGAGTCGACGCCGCCATCGTCGAGGAAACCACACGTTGAGCGCATCCTCGGATGCGGCCGGTAACAGACCCAGGAGGTGAGTCATGTACATCAGCATCGGAGGATTGATCCTCCTGATCCTCATTCTCATCCTGATCTTCTGATCGGGACCTGAAACTCCTCCCAATGGAAAGGGAGTCGGCGCCCAGCGCCGACTCCCTTTCTGCTGTTTGCCTTTTCCGCGATCAGGCCAGAGAAGCCTCGAGGGTGATGGGAACGTTTCCTTTCAATGCTTGGGAAACCGGGCAGTTCTCCTTGGCGTCCGCGGCCAGATCGGCGAACTCATCGGGGGTGATGCCCTCGACGGCGCCGCGCACGGTGAGCGCCATCGCGGTTATCCCCTCCCCGGGGACGAAGGTGGCGGTCGCCTCGGTGTCGAGCGAGATCGACGAAGCTCCCGCCTTGCCCAGGCGAGCGGAGAACGCCATCGAGAAGCAGGCGGCGTGGGCGGCCGCTATCAGCTCCTCCGGGCTGGTCATCCCGGCGGTGTGCTCCTCGGATCGCGCCTTCCATGTGACGTGCATCGGGCCGCCTATCCCGCTGTCGAGACTGGCGGTGCCGGAGCCGCCGGCCAGGTCACCCTCCCAATGGGCGCGTCCCGTGCTTTCCAAAGCCATGTGGTGTCCTTTCGCTGCGGAGTCTGCCGAGCCTAGCCCTTGCCGTCGAAGCCAATGAGGGGCGGGGCGGGGCCGGGCATGGACAGGCTCGGGTGACCGATACCATTGTCGGTATGCCCACCCTGCCGATCCGTAACGTCGCGCTCGTCGCTCACGTCGACCACGGCAAGACCACATTGGTCGACTCGATGCTCAATGCGGCAGGGGTCTTCACCGCGCACGAGGAGCGTGTCGACCGGGTCATGGATTCCACCGATCAGGAGCGGGAACGAGGTATCACGATCCTGGCCAAAGCGGCTTCGATCCAGTGGGGCAACACCAAGATCAATCTCGTCGACACCCCCGGCCATGCCGACTTTGGTGGCGAGGTGGAGCGGGCACTGGCCATGGTGGACGGGATCCTGCTCTTGGTCGATGCCGCCGACGGGCCAATGCCCCAGACCAGATACGTCTTGAGCAAGGCTTTGGAGAGACAGCTGCCCGCGGTGGTCGTGATCAACAAGGTCGACCGGCCCGACGCCCGCCCCGATCGGGTGGCCGACGAGATCTACCAGCTCTTCTTCGACCTCGACGCCCACGATCGCCACATCGAGTTCCCCATAGTCTCCACCGTTGCGCGGATGGGTCGGGCCGTCCCCGGCATCGGGGTGCCCGACGACGAAGCCGACCTCACTCCGTTGCTCGACGCCATCGTGGCCACCATCCCCGCCCCCACGGGCGACCCGTCTGCGCCACTGCAAGCCCTGGTCACCAATCTCGACGCGTCGGACTACCTGGGCCGTATGGCCATCGGACGGGTGTTCGAGGGAACCATGCGACGCGGGGAGACCGTTGCCCTCTGCCAGAGCGATGCGGACGAAGTCCCCCTGAGACGTCGCCTCACCCAACTGATGAGCTTCAACGGTCTGAACCGCACCGAGACCGAGTCAGTAGAGGCCGGCGACCTGTTCATCGTGGCCGGCTTCCCCGAAGTCGAGATCGGTGACACCCTCGCCGACCCGAGTCGCCCGGTCCCGCTCACCCGACTCTCGGTCGACGAGCCCGTGCTCAAGATGACATTCGGGGTGAACACCTCTCCACTCTCGGGCCGCGATGGCAGATTCCTCACTTCACGTCAGATCCAGGACCGCCTTCAGCGAGAGATTCTGGGCAATGTCTCGATCCGCCTCGGGCCTACCTCGTCGCCAGAGATCGTGGAGGTGGCCGGACGGGGCGAGCTGCAGCTCGCCGTGCTGATCGAGTCGATGCGCCGGGAGGGCTTCGAGCTTCAGGTGAGCCGCCCGGAGGTCATCATCAAGGAGCTCGAGGGCAGGCCTCACGAGCCAGTCGAGCGGGCCGTCGTCGACGTTCCCGACGAGTACGTCGGGGCGGTCACCCAGGCGGCCGCCCCACGAAAGGGCTCCATTGCCGGGCTGATCCCCGGCGACCCGGGTCGGACCATCGTGACCGTTGTCGCCCCCGCCCGAGGCCTCATCGGGTTTCGCTCTCAACTGATGACCGCGACCAGGGGGACCGCCTTGATCCATCAGCACCACGAGGGCTGGATGCCGTGGGTCGGCGAGCTTCCCCAACGAAACGGCGGGGCGATGATCTCGGATCGTTCGGGAGTCAGCACCGGGTTCGCCTTGGACAATCTGCAGAAGCGTGGCGACCTGTTCATCGGAATCGGGGAGCAGGTCTACGAGGGGATGGTGGTCGGCGAGGCGTCAAGGCCCGAGGAGATGGTGGTCAACCCGGTGCGGCCCAAGCAACTCACCAACATCAGGACCCATGCCTCCGACGAGGCGGTCAATCTCAGGCCTCCACGGCAGATGACCTTGGAGACGGCCATCGAGTGGATAGCCGAGGATGAGCTCGTCGAGGTGACCCCCACTGCCATCCGTGTGCGCAAACGCCATCTCAGCGAGCCCGATCGACGACGGCAGGGGAAGAAGAGGACGGCAGAGCCGGTGGTCACGGCCTGACTTCGACCGTGAAGTCTCAGGCTACGACGCGGCCGGAGTGAACACTGACCCTCACCGCGGGTCCGGTCAGCATCTCGGCCGGCTCGCCGCAAACGCAGCGATATCGAACGATCATCCCCTGATCGGTGTTGACGATGCCATGAAGATCCGATGCCCAGATGAGGGCGACGCAACCAAGGGTGTCACACTCTGCCCTGAACACCGCGACCCTCCCTGGAGATGGTGCGACGGAACCGGACCAGTCTCGAGTTGCTCGAGCCCGCGGGGGATGGATTCGGCTGATCAGCGTGCCTTTCGTCACGTCGCACATTGAGCAGCTGCTCAGCCACCACAAAGGCCAGAGCTGGATGCCCATTCATGACGGCCTCCTGTTGACGTAATAACCGTTCCTTCGTACACTCATTACCGTAACGGCGACCGGGTAACACGTCAAATGAATTTTGCTCATTACGGGGATCGGCCGGCCCAATTGGCGGTAGACCTGGTCAACACCGACCAGATCGACCAGGACGAGATCGGCACGATCGGGAAGCTGGAGATCTTCCTCGAAGGCTTCCCGGACTTGGGACCGCCAGGTGGTGCATCGCCCACCGGATCCGACCTGTCCGAGGTCCACTCGCTGCGCGACAAGTTGCGTCAGGTGTTCGACTCTCCGGACGAGGGGACGGCCATGGGCCATCTCAACGACATCCTGACCGAGCGCGGGGCCTCCGCCCGCATCTCCATGCACGACGGTGAGCCACATCTCCACTACGAGCCGTTGGGATCGTCCGTCGCCGCCTGGATGGCGGCGACAACCGCCATGGCCTTGGCCGGCGTCCTGGTTGAACACGGGGTCAGCCGGTTCGGCAGTTGTCGAGCAGGCACCTGCCGCGACGTCTTCATCGACACCACCCGGAACCGCTCTCGGATCCATTGCGGATCCAGCTGCTCCACACGCGAGGCCGTCGCCGCCTACCGCAGGCGTCAGGCCAGCCACGGATAGCCGCATTGCGGGCGAGCTAGATTGCCGGCGATGGTCGTCACCACATCCCGGGCACGCCGCCCCGTCTGGTGGTGGATTCACGATATCGGCGTCGGTCTGCTCTCGGGGTTCGGCGTGGGCGTGGTAGCCGGTCTGTTCATCAACCGCTTGTTCGAGAACAACGTGGTGGTCCTGATCTGCGCGATGCTCGGTGCGATCGCCGCGATCTACATCCTCATCCAGAACCACCGGAATGCCACTCGTTTCCTGAGCGGTGTGGTGGTCGTCAGCTGGGTTCTCCTCGTCCTCTCGGGGGCCTTCATCGCCCTCCTGGTATGGGCGGTTGCCACCTTCGAGTAGACAAGGTCATTTGTCGGTCGGGCCCCCGAGGGCATAGGCGACAGCCTGGTCGATGGTCATGGCGCGCCCCTCGCGATAGGGGATGGCGGCCTCGCCGGTGAGAGCCTCGAGGGTCTCGAACTCGTAACCTTCTATCCGGTTGGCCTCGGCTGCCACTATCTCGGTGCCCGAGGTGAGGCGCAGCCCGTGGAACGCACCGGCCAGGCGGAGGCCACGCTCGCTATCGCCGAGCTCCCTGGCGATGGCGGCGGCAACGGCGAGGAGCAGGACCACCGCGCTCACATCGCGGTGACCGGCGAACAGGACCAGACCCTGGGCGACATTCTCCCAGGCCTGCTCGTAATCACCGACCCGACGCGCCATGTCCCCCACCTGGTGCAGACCCCAACCCATGCCGAACTCGTTGCCCGCCTCGCGGTAGTGCACGATGCTCTGCTTCATGTGCTCGATGGCGGCCGGGATCTCGGCTTCGGTGTTGGCGGCGTAGGTGCCTCGTGCCCACTCGACATCACCGAGGCCTCCGACGTCGGCCAGGTCTCGATAGATCGACTCCGCCTCGTCGAGGGCGCGTGGGGCCTCCTCCGAATCGCCTGAGGTGTAAACCTGCGCCAGGGAGTAGTTGTAGAGGGCATTGGCGATCTCCCTGGGGTCGCCCAGCTCACGCTGCAGCTGCAGCGTCTCCGCATACACGGTGCCGGCGCCCTCCAGATCGGAGAGCCACCAGAGAATCCCGCCCAGCGCCTCCATCGCCTTCGCCCGATGCCGGGCCTGGCCACCTTCGAGGGCGAGGACCTCATCGAGCCTCCTCCGGGCTTCATGGAGGTGGCCACGTGCCTGCCAGAGACGCCACGACGCGGCGGCGATGCGCAGGGCGAGGTCCGGCTCCCCTCGGCCCACCGCCCAGTCGAGGGCGATCCGTATGTTGTCGTGGTCCTGTTCCAGCAGGTCGAGCCATGTCCTCCGGTCCTTGCGCAGCAACTCGGGTGCCACCTTCTCGGCGTAGGTGGCGTAGGCGTCGGCATGCCGCCGACGCAGCTCATCGGCCTCGCCCGACTCCCCGAGACGCTCCGAGGCGTACTCGCGGATCACATGCAACATGCGAAGCCGGGGATGCCCTTCGCTGTCGACCCTCCTGATCAGGCTGTGATCGACGAGGACGGACAGGGCGTTGATCATGTCGTCGCCGAGCTCGTCCGAAGGGCCACAAACGGCCTCGACCTCTTCCAGCCTCGCCCCACCGCCGAACACCGAGAACCGGGCGAACAGTCTGCGCTCCGGCTCGGCGAGCAGATCGTGACTCCAGGAGATGGCGCCTTGGATGGTCCGCTGCCGCTCCGGGAGGTCGACCGAGCCCGAGCTCAACATACGGGCGTCGAGACGATCGAGAATCTGCTCGACCGGGAGCAGCCGCAACCTGGACGCCACCAGCTCGATGGCCAAGGGGAGGCCGTCGAGCCGACGCACGAGCTCGGCCACGACGCTGACATTGTCCTCGGTGAGCCGAAAGTCGGGCCGCACGGACATCGCCCGATCTGCGAAGAGCCTGACAGCCTCGGTCTCCATCATGGCGTCGACCTCGATGGAGACCCCGGGGTCGGCAAGACCCAGGGGCGGCACCGGCATCTCCTGTTCCCCGCTGATCCGAAGCGGTGCTCGTGACGTCACGAGCACCTTGGTCCGGTGCGAGGCACGCACCATGTCGGCCACGAGGGGGGCGCCGTCGAGCAGCTGCTCGAAGTTGTCGAGGACGATCAGGTAGCCCTTGTCCGCCAGCTGGGAGAGGAGCCGCTCTGCCGGCGTCTCTTCCCGAGTCGAGGCCTGGATCCCCAATGACTCCAGGATGCGGGAGGGAACGACGTCGACGCTGGTGACCGGAGCCAGCTCGACGAAGAAGACACCGTCGGGAAAGGCATCCGCCAGCTCGGCGGCCACCTGGAGCGACAGCCGGGTCTTGCCGGTGCCGCCGGGCCCGGTGAAGGTCAGGACCCGGGCCGTTTCCAGCAGTCCTGTCGCTTCGGCCAACTCCTTCTCCCGACCGACGAAGCTGGTCAACAGCCGGGGCAGGTTGTTCGGGATCGCATCCAGTGTCCTGAGCAGGGGGAACTCGGTTTGGAGGCCCTCGGTGACCACCTGGAAGATCGCCTCCGGCTCGGAGAGGTCCTTGAGCCGGTGTTTTCCCATGTCGCGGAGATTCACCTCCGGGGACAGCTGTCGCTCGACGAGCACGGTCGTCGGCTCGGAGAGGACCACCTGCCCACCGTGGGCGGCGTCGGCGATCCGGGCCGCCCGGTGAACGTCCAAACCGACATAGTCGGCGCCTCCCAGGGTGCCCAGGCCGGTATGGAGGCCCATGCGGGATCGGACGACGCCATTGTCCGGCCAGGAATATTCGATCAGGGCCCGCTGAGCGGCGATTGCGGCCGCGAGGGCATCGCTGGCCGCGGCGAACACCGCGAAGAATGAATCACCCTCGGTCTTGACCACCGTCCCCCCGTTCTCGGTGATCGCGGTGCCCACCAGCTCGTTGTGCGCGTCGAGGACCGACACCCATCCCTCACCGAGGCCCTGGACCAGACGGGTCGATCCCTCGATGTCGGTGAAAAGGAAGGTGACGGTTCCCGTGGGTAGTGATTGGCCGCTGAACTGAACGGTCACTTCTCAACGATAGTTGTGGACTCGGTCACCCGACGGCCCCGATGACCTTCTCCCCGTAGGCCTCGAGTGTGCCCTCCATGTCGTCGTGCATCAGATAGATGCCGAAATGGCTGACGCCGAGTGACCCGAGGAGCTTCAGCTTCTCGATGTGCGCCTCGACCGGGCCAACGAGGCAGAAGCGGTCGACGATTTCGTCGGGAACGAAATCGGTCGACGGGTTGCCGGACCGGCCGTGATGGTCGTAGTCATAGGACTCCCGGGCCCTGATGTAGTCGGAGAGGACCTGGGGTACTTTCGCGCTGTCCTCGCCGTAGCGGTTGACCATGTCGACGACATGGTTCCCGACCATCCCCCCGAACCAGCGCAATTGGTCTCGCTGGTGCGCCACGTTCTCCCCGACATACGCCGGGGCGACCACGCAAATGTCGAGGCCGTCGGGATCCCGGCCCGCCGCGGCCGCCGCCGAGCGCACCGCATCCACGGTCCATTCCAGGATCTGGGGGTCGGCCAACTGCAAGATGAAGCCGTCGGCGTGCTCACCCACCGTTGCCAGGGCCTTTGGCCCGTATCCCGCCACCCAGACCGGCAGATCCCAGCCTTCGCCGATCCAGGGGATGCTCAGGGGCCGGCCGTTGTACTCGATCTCCTCTCCCGCCACCAGCGCCTTTATCACTTCCATCGACCGGACCATCGTCTGCAGAGTCGTCGGTTGCCGCCCGATGTAGCGCAACGCCGAGTCGCCCCGCCCCATGCCACATATCGTGCGGGGACCGTACATGTCGTTGAGAGTGGCGAAGAGGGAGGCCAGCACGGTCCAGTCACGGGTGCCCGGGTTGGTGACCATCGGGCCGACCACCACGTCCTTGGTCTCGGCGAGGATGCGCGAGTAGATGACGAAGGGCTCCTGCCACAGGACGTGGGAGTCGAAGGTCCAGACGTGACTGAAGCCGAGCTGCTCGGCACGCCGGGCGAACTCGACCACCCTGGACGCGGGCGGGTCGGTCTGCAGCACCACCCCGAAGTCCATCATCGACCTCCCGTCACCGATCGTCTCACCGACAAAGCTAGCCACACGGCACCCGCACCCAAAGACCAATCGAGAGCGACTCCGGGGGACGGGAAGGTTGACTCCGCCGCCGGCCCGGGATACCTTCCTCCTGGACATGAGCGCTGTGCATTGGACCGTCTGTAAGCGAATGGCTCGGGTAGAGCCGTGCGGAGGAGACGTCTAACAGCGCCCCCACCAACCCGACCACCAGGGATCCGCACCGGCAACGGTCGCGGATCTTTGCGATTCAGGCCCGTTGACGGCGAATCCGGAGAGCAGAGGAGTACCGCCAGGTGGCTGCCGACGACAAACCCGAGCCCGATCCCGTCCCCGACGGCACAAGGCTCTACCACCATCCCGACCTCTTTCGGCTGGAGAGCGGCGAAGAGCTGGAGCAAGTCCAGGTCGCATACCGCACCTGGGGCGAGCCGCGGTCCGAGGCCATCCTGGTCTGTCACGCCCTGACAGGCAGTGCGGATGCCGACGAATGGTGGTCCGGGCTCTTCGGCACGAGCCGTTCCTTCGACCCGGAGAGGGATTACATCATCGCCAGCAACGTGCTCGGCGGATGCTACGGGACCACCGGGCCGACCTCGGTTCGCCCGGGCGCCGACCGCTGGTACGGGGCTGGATTTCCCCAGGTCACGATCAGGGACATGGTCAACCTCCAGGCCGCGCTCATCGACAATCTCGGAGTGGACAGCCTCAAGCTCGTGATCGGGGGCTCGATGGGAGGCATGCAGGCACTGGAGTGGGCGGCCATGTTCCCGGAGAGGGTCGAAGGAGGGGTGGCGATCGGAGTGGGAGCCCATCACTCGGCGTGGAGCGTGGCCTTCTCGGAAGCGCAGAGGGCGGCGATCTGGGCAGATCCCGAGTTTCTCGATGGCGCCTACGAGCCGGGCCAGGCACCGGAGCGAGGTCTGGCCGTGGCCCGCATGATCGCCATGATCTCGTACCGTGGCAAAGCCAACTTCGAGACGCGGTTCGGGCGCAGGACGGTCGAAGACGAGTTCGAGATCCGCTCCTATCTCCGGCACCAGGGCCAGAAGCTGGTGGCCAGATTCGACGCCAACACCTACCTGACCCTGGTCGACGCCATGGATAGCCACGACCTGGCCCGGGACCGGGGAGACATGGAAAAGGTGCTGGCGGGAATCAAGACCCCTCTGCTGACAGTCGGCATATCCAGCGACATTCTCTATCCGGCCACCGAGGTCGAAGAGCTGGCCGGGGGCCTGCCCAACGCCCGCTACCAGATGCTGCACGCCCCGCAGGGTCACGACTCCTTTCTCATCGAGATGGCCAACCTCGACGGGATCGTGACCCGATTCAAGAACGACTTGGCCCGGGGAATCACCCCCGCCGACGACTTCGTGACCGGGACCGGCCGCGGGGCTTCGTGGGCTTTTTGAGCGACGAGCAACGAGCAACGAGCAACGAGCAACGAGCAACGAGCGACGGGTCAATAGGTGAAAGGCGATTGGGATGAGTGCGCTACCGCTTCATCTGCTGCCGGAGACGGCGACCGTGTCGTCATCCGGATCACTCGCCATCGGAGGCTGCGTCGTGTCCGAGCTCGCCGACGAATGGGGAACGCCCCTCTTCGTCTACGACGAGGGCCATCTCCGTTCCCGCTGCAGGGAGGCGGTGACTGCATTCCCCGACGGGGTGGCCTACGCCACCAAGGCTTTTCTCTGTGGGGCGATGGCCCGGCTCGCCCACGAGGAGGGCATGTACCTTGACGTGGCCACGGGTGGCGAGATCCACGTCGCACTGGCCTCGGGTGTGCCCGCCGACCGGCTCATCTTCCACGGCAACAACAAATCGCTGAACGAGCTCGGGTACGCCCTCAAAGCCGGCGTGGGCCGGATCGTCGTCGACTCCGCGGTGGAGATGGACCGCATCGAGGACCTGGTCTCGGCGGGGGCAGACGCTCCGAGGGTCATGGTCAGGGTCAACCCGGGCATCGAAGCGCACACCCATGCCTTTCTCCGCACCGGCGCTGCCGACTCGAAGTTCGGGATCACCATCGAAGGCGGGGAGGCGGCGGCAGCCGTAGAGCGGGCTCGCCGGTCAGCGGCGATGGAGCTGATCGGGGTTCATGCCCACGTGGGAAGCCAGGTCTTCGACGTGAGCTCGTTTGAGAAGGCGATGGAGGTCGTAGCCGGCTTCGCGGCGACTCTCGCAGTCGAGGAGCTGTGCATCGGTGGCGGGCTCGGTGTGGCCTATGTCGAGGGGGAAGACGCGCCCACCATCACGGAGTGGGGCAAGGCCATCGCCGACGCCGCGGCCGGCGTCGGCGCCCGGATCATGGCCGAGCCGGGTCGAGCCATCGTCGCCCAGGCGGCGATAACCGTCTACACCGTGGGCACCATCAAGGAAATCCCGGGAGTCAGGACCTACGTGTCAGTCGACGGAGGGATGAGTGACAACCCAAGACCGGTCCTCTACGGGAGCGGCTACGAGGTCTTCGCCCCTGGTGCAACGACTGCCGATCGCACCCGCCCCATCCGCCTCGTCGGCAAGCACTGCGAATCGGGCGATGTCCTCGCCTGGAACGCTCACGTCCCCGAACACTTGGCCGTGGGCGATTACCTGGCCACACCGGTGACCGGGGCATACGGGCATTCCATGGGCTCCAACTACAACATGGTGCGCAGACCCGCCGTCGTCTTCGTCCGGAACGGCGAGGCGAGACTGGTGGTGCGGCGTGAGACCCACGAGGACCTGCTGATCCGGGACATGATCGCCGGCTAGTGGTCTGCCGCTAATCCCCCACAAGCGCCAACGGCTTCTCGAACCAGCTCACCCTGACCGGGCACGGGTCTTCGACCAGGTTCAGGGTGAGGGTTGCCGCGTCGATCGCGGCAGCGTATACCCCGCTCTGCCCGGGACACTCTCCACCGACTCCTGTCACGAAGATGAGGTCCTCCTCGTCTCTGGCGACGAACCCGCCGAGCAAAGGGTCGGTCTGGTCCGGGTCTTCTGCGGAGAGGACCACGAAGTCGCCGGCGTCGTTGACCTGGAGCGTCACGGAGTCGTTGGACCAACTCCCGGTGAGATCGGAGAGAGCAAGCGGCTGGCCACTTCCGGAGACAGTCGCGGTGGTGGCTTCACCGCCGCATGCGCTCAGCCCGAGCAGGACTACCAGTGCTGAGAGTCGCAGCCTCACCCGGCCGAGGGTAGGGACCAGGCCGCCTCGAAGGCTTCCCGCCGGAGAGCGCATGGCTCGTCGACTGCGGCGAGATACAACTCGCCTTCCCGCACCTCTCCGAAATAGACGCCGGTTTCCCCCGAACACGGGCCGGGGCTGGCTCCGGCAGGGAAGATGAGGAGCTCATCCTGAACGGCGATGAACCCGAACAGGTCGGTCCCGCTCGTCGAGCCGTCGGGGCTGAGCTTCAACAGCTCATAGGAGCCACCATCGTCGACCTGGAGCACATGAGTCTCGCTTTCCCAAGTTCCCGTGAGCTCGGAGAGGGCCACCGGCTCGCCGGTCGAGTCGGGAGGCAGGTCGATCGTGGTCGCCTCACCCACCTCGACCACGTACTCGCCGCCATCGGGGAGCCGGCCGGTGACCTCGAGCGTGCCGTCGCCCCCCTCGCGGTACGAGTCCGAGGTCGTCTCCAATAAGCCGGGCAGAGAGCTGAGGCTCTCCCGGGTCAGCGGCCCGTCGGCCATGGCATAGGCGAGCACCGGCCACCGCATCAGCCACACCGGCACGTTCTCCCCGATCAGCTCATCGGAACCATCGACCGTGAAGATCACGGGTTGATCGCAGTCCTCGGGAGTCTCGGTGGCCAGGTCGGCAGAAGCCGGGATGCACTCGAGCGACTGATAGAACACGACCACAGCCCAGACGCCGTCCTGGAGGATGGCTTCGTTGGGAAGCCAGGCGAGGGCATCGACCTGTGCCGGCTCTCTCTCCGGGACCATGGTCGTGGTGGTGACCACCGTTGTGGTGGTGCTCTGGGGCGTCGTCGTCGACGACGTCTCCACGGCCGGGTCCTGGCCACAGGCTGACATCGAGAGGGCACAGACGAGGAAGATGGCAACGGAGCGGCACGGTGCGCGTCGTGACACGCCAATACAACGCGATGGGCCGCTCTTCGGGTTCCCGGTGATGGCCGGGGGCGGTGTCACCCGTGGGTGGGGAACCCGAGGTCGACGCCGCGATGTATCGGGTCGCTCCAGCGTGAGATCACGACCTTCTGCCGGGAGTAGAAATGGACGCCCTCGGGTCCGTAGATGGCGTGGCTGCCGAAGATCGAGTCCTTCCAACCTCCGAAGCTGTAGAACGAGAGGGGAACCGGAATCGGCACGTTGATCCCCACCATGCCCACCTCCACCTCGGTCTGGAACTTGCGGGC
>Ga0299913_10001489_pt1 | contig 17421 bp, 17 predicted proteins | sample RVTome_9_FD_201360 | JGI IMG/M metagenome (GOLD analysis project Ga0299913, IMG submission 201360) | Soil microbial communities from uranium-contaminated site in the Upper Colorado River Basin, Wyoming, United States - RVT155D38 (version 2) ... | reverse complement strand
GGACGTGGGGGACTGACGTGAACCCCGCAACGCGCGGGGTCTCCGTTCAGTTCCGGTATGACCCCGCGAGCGCGTCGAGCCGCGTCTTGAGTTCGGACTCGGGGAGCCAGCGCCCGGCGACCATGACCCCCGCCCGCCGCTCGACATGGGCGACGTCTGCGAGCGGATCGGCCTCGAGGAGGAGGAGGTCGGCCCGGCGGCCGACCTCGATCGTCCCGAAGGGCTGGACATCCGGCAGGACCCCGGCCAGGAATGAGTGGGGCTCGGCGGTGGCGGTCCGCAGGGCCTCGTACGGGGAAAGACCGGACGCGACCAGGTTCTGGAGTTCGTCGTGGATCGAGAAGCCCGGCACCTGGCCGCCGACGTCGGAGTCGGTGCCGGCCAGGACGGGGACGCCCGCCTCGTGGAGGGCCCGGACGAGCCTCCTGACGGCTCCCGTCCGGAGGTCCGGATCGGCTCGCCGCGGCATCCCCGCGAACATGTTCTGGTGGCGCCAGAAGTCACGCCGGTCGGGAGGCACGTAGCGGTTGATCGATCGGTCGGCCACGCGTGCTATCTCGTCGGGGTTCCCCGCCTGCCGGAAGGCGAGCTCCGCCATGGAGAGGGTGGCCGTCACGGCGACGCCGGCCCGGGCGACCCGGTCCGCCGCCCGCGCCATCGACGCCGAGTCGGCGTCCCAGCCGACCGCCCTCAGGATCATCGCGGCGTGGGCGAGCTCGACCTGCCCCGACTCCAGGACCCCCTCCAGCCCCACCGCGGGGGGAGCGTGGCCGGTCACCGGGATCCCAACCCGCGCCGCTTCGTCGAGGATCGCCGCGTATACCTCTCGCGTCAGAGTCTCGTACACCTTCACGAAGTCGAAGCCGGCCCGCGCCTGGGCGTCGACCTCGCGCCGCGCCGCCTCCGGCGTCGTGACGACGGTGTTGATGTCGCGGATGGGCGGAGAGCCGTCAAGCCAGTTGCCGCTCGTGAAGACGGTCGGGCCCAGGATCTCGCCCGACGCGATCCGCCCGCGCAGGGCGAGGACCGAGTCGGCCGCGCCATAACCGCCCAGATTGCGGACCGTCGTGACCCCGTTGGCGACGTACAGGAGGAGGTCGGTGGTCGAGAAGAGGTGGACGTGGAGGTCGGCCAGGCCGGGCATGAGCCAGCGCCCGCGTCCGTCTATCCGAACCGCGTCACGGGGGACCTCGACCTCCCCGAGCGGCCCGACCGCGACGACCACGCCCTCCTCCACGACGACGACTCGGTGCGGAAGGACGCGTTCGGCGTCCATCGGAACGAGGGAGACGTCGACGAACGCGACGATCACCGGAGGGGGCGGATTCTGCGCCGAGGCGCTCGAGGCGCTCGAGGCGCCGAGCGGGACGAACAACGCGAGCAGAAGGCTCGCCGGGGCCAGGCTCGCTACCGCGGGTCGCTCGCCCGGACGACGCGGAAGGTCCCCGGCTCCTCGCAGATCAGAATCGCCTCCTCGAGGGTCAGGGGCGGATCGTCGGGGTCGCCCCGGTCCACCGGTACCGGCATGGGATGGGGGCGCACGACCGACCGACGTGTGTCGTGCGGGGCATCGACTGCGACGTCCAGCACCCAGTCGAACCGTTTCCCCGCCAGCCCCGGCGCCCGCTTCAGGAACTCCCGGAACTCGTCGTCGTAGACCTCGAAGACGACGCCGTCCTGACGCGGATCGAAGTAGAACCGGGCCACCGTCATGGGCGGGCTGATCCGGCGATCGAAGACCTGGTAGCGAGGTGGGACGCCCGGCCTGGAGGGCGGGCGCTTGACCTGGGTCGACATCCGTACGCTCACGTCGTCTCCGGAATGGGTCGCGCCCGGTTGTCGGGCCCGCCTTGGCGGAACAATATACGGGCCGTTCCCATGCCCGCCCGCCACCGACTCCCGATCCTAGCCCTGGGCCTGGCCGCCTTCACGGCGTGCCGCGCGGACGTATGGGTGGAGGGTCCGGACGAGGCGCGTCGGACCGTCGCTCGCGACGTGAAGGAGGACACCACCTCGGCCGCGGCCGACACGGTCTTCCGGACGGTCCACATCGACAGCGTGGCCGCGAGCTTCGCCTGGCTCGTCAAGCCGGAGCCGCGTCTCCCGACCCAGAGATCCTTCCCGGCGGGGCCGGTGGAGGCTGCGCGCCAGTTCGTTCGCGCGCTCGCCCAGACGGGGTCGAGCTCGGCGGGGGAGATCGGGATCGGGGAGCTGGGGTACGATCGCGCCTTCACGTACGTGCACCCCGAGATTCGGGGGCAGCGGACCGCCGCGCAGTGGTCGACCGGCCTGGCCGGCGTGGTCCGGCCGGCGGTCGTGCGGATGGAGCCCGTGCCCGCCGACTCGTCCCGCGTCTTCGCCGAGATCCTGGTCCTCAGGGATGTCGGCGGCCAGTCGCTCCTCGGTCTCTACTACGGCCACTTCGCGGTCGCGCCGGGCGACAACGGTTGGCAGGTCGCGGGGGCCCGCTTCGCCAGCGAGGAGTGGCAGGCCGCGCTCCGGCGCGGCGAGGAGTGGCGCTACGACAGGGCGGCGGCCGCCGCCCGGTTCGTGGCCGAGGACTCCCTGTACGGCCGGGACCTCGTCCAGCTCCAGAGCGGCGAGTGGGTCCCGATCGGCCGGCCCACGCCATCCGTCGACCTGACGTTCGGGCTGCCGGCGCTGCGCTAGGCGCTTCGCCTAATCCCGCGAGAGTCCGGCGGGGAACAGCGGCGCGTCCTTGCCGACCCAGTCCAGTCGTCCGGACGGATACGTCCCCAGGGTCCGCAAGAAGCCCGCTCGGCGCCCCAGCGCCCGCAGCGCCCTTCGCCCGGGATCGGTAGACGGCTCGCCGAAGAAGTCGACGTAAAAGAGGTACTCGAACGGCCGCCCCCGGACCGGCCGGGACTCGATCTTGGCCAGGTCCACGCCGGCCTCCGCGAACCCGCGCAGCGCCCGGTGGAGGCTCCCCGGCTCGTTGGTGACGTGGAAGACGATCGAGGTCTTGACGGGTCCGGTGGCGTCCGGGTGATAGCAGCGCTCGATCCCCTTCAGCTCGTCCTCGGTAGTGGAGAGAAGGAAGAAGCGGGTGTAGTTGGCCGGGTCGTCCTCCAGGTTCTCGGCCAGGATCTTGGCGCCGTAGTGGGTGGCGGCGCCACGCCCCGCGATCGCCGCGGCATTCGTCTCACGCTCCCGGATCAGCATGCGGACGCTCCCCGCCGTGTCGTACGTCGCGACCGCGTGGAGCCCCGGATGACGCTGGAAGAACGTTCGGCACTGATCGAGCGCGACCGGGTGCGAGTAGACCCGCTCGACGTCCTCTAGGTACGTGCCCAGAGGCGCGATCAGACAGTGCTGGACACGCAGATAGACCTCGCCGAGCACGCGGAACCCGAACTGGAGGAGGAGGTCGTAGCTCTCGAAGATCGACCCCACCAGTGAGTTCTCCATCGGAGCCAGGCAGGCGTGGGCCTCGTGGCGGCCGACGGCGCTGAACATCCGCGTCAGGTCGGGGGTCGCGACGATGTGGTGCGGCCGATCCAGGAGCTTGCCGACGGCCTCCTCGCTGAAGGAGCCCTGCTCGCCCTGGATCGACACGCGGAGGGGTCGCGGAAGGGGCATGCGACCGTGAGTCTCGGATCGGCCCCTCGGCCCGTCAAGCGGGCGGAGGGGCTCAGCGAGGAGGACCGAGCGCCTCCGAGACCCTCTCGCCCAGCTCGGCCAGTCGCTCCAGCGGCTCGTTGCTGAAGACGAGACGGACGTAGCGGTCGGCCGTGGGACCGCCCCAGTCGCGCATGGGGGTCGCGGCGACCCGTCCACGCTCGAGGAGAAGTCGCGACGCTGTGAAGGAATCGTGCCCGAGCGGCGCGACGTCGAGGAGCTGGGACCAGCCACCGGCGGCCGGAACGGTGGCGTAGCCTTCCAGCGTGCTGCAGAGCGCGTCGCGACGGTGCTCCCACTCGGCGCGGCAGCGGTGGAAGTCCTCGTCGGAAGCCCCCAGCGCCGCCCGGGCGCCGGCTTGGGAAATGCCGGTCGCGGTGACGGTGTTGTAGATGTGGACGCGGGCGATCTCCGCCGCGATCTCGGGTCGAGCCACGACCCACCCGATCCGCCAGCCGATCATCCGGAACTCCTTGGAGACCGACCCCACCGTGACCGTCCGCTCGCTCATGCCCGGCAGCGTGGCGGGATGGATGACGGTTCGGCCGTCGAAGAGAATGCGCTCCATGGCCGCGTTGTAGACGAGCCAGAGATCCTGTTCGCGGCACAGCTCCGCCACGGCCTCCCACTCTTCGGGGCTCAGCACCGCTCCCGAGGGGATGGATGGGTTCATGAAGAAGACCACGCGGGAACGCGGCGTCACCGCGGAGCCGAGCGCGTCCAGGTCGAGCCGCCAGGCCTCGCCCTCCGGCCGGAACGGGACCAGCCGCGGGACGGCGCCCGCCAGCCGCACCCGGTAGATCATCCCCGCGTAGGTGGGATCGGTGAGGATCACTTCGTCGCCCGGTCCGGTGAGGGCGAGCAGCGTGTCCAGCATCCCCTCGGTCCCGCCGCAGGTCACGACGACGTCCGCCGGGTCGCACGGCTGTCCGGTGGCGCGGCGGTGACGCTCGGCGATCGCCCGGCGGAGCTCCGGCCGGCCCGTGAATGGCAGGTAGCTGTTGTCCTCGTCGCGGCCGACCGCCTCGCGGGTGGCCGCGATCGCTTCCGGAGGCGGTGGCAGGTCGGTGTCGAGGTTCTCCAGCCGGAGGATCCCGGGATCGTGGCCGGCGGCCTCTGCCACGCGGTCGATCGAGAGTCCGGGGATCCCTTCCAGGCGTCGGGGGCGGTCCATGCCGTCGCTGGATCAGCCGGTCGTGCCGGGGGGCTCGGGGAGGGCGATCAGCGTCCCCGGGTCGCCGCGGCGCCAGGCTCGCCAGTAGGACTCCACCCGGTCGACGAACGCCTGCGGCTCCTCGGCGTAGAGCCGCTCGCCGAGCCGCCACGATTGGACGTGGAGCGCCGTACACCGTCCGGCGACCAGCTCCGCGAGCAGCTCCCCGGCGGCGCCGTTGGCAAACGGAGGGTCGAAGTCCCGCACGGCCCGGGCCAGCTCGGAGAGGTCGTGGGCCTCCCCCAGCACGTCCGAGAGGTCGTGGAGCGCGGCCGTCGTCGGCCTCAGCACGTCGGGCCAGGCAGCCTGGAGAATCCGCATGTGGTACCAGAGGTACTTGACGCTCTTGCGCCAATCGTGGAAGCGCTCCGGGGCGCCGTCCTTGAACGCCTTGCGCATGCGTCGGGCACCCTGGCGGTAGATCCGCTCCAACCCCGGGCGAAGGGCGTCGAAGCCGGCGGCCTCGAGCGGCCAGCCCTCCGGCCCGCTCGACTCCTCCCGAAGCGCCGCCACGGCGGCCTGCCGTTCCTGGGACCCGGCGAACCCGGCCAGACGGGCGCGTCGGTCCCCGCGGAGAATCACCTCGACATCCCGGAAGGCGTCGTGGGCGAGGAGGTCGCGATGTCGGTCCACGAGCCCCAGGAAGCCCGCGTGGCGGACGTGGGCGTCGCGGAAGGGCGCGAGGTCGCGCCCGATGTTCCGGAGGCGCGAGTTCTCGGTCTCGTAGAACGTCGGGTCCAGCTGGCCCCTCGCCAGACGCAGGATGGCGCGTACCTTCTTGAGCCGCTTGCGGGCGTCGTGGACCGCCTCTTGCGGATCCGGACGGCAGGACTCGAGGTCGACCACGGCGGCGGTCAGCTGCTCCCCGGCGATCCGTCGGAGACCCGGCCCCAGGGGCTCGCCCTTCGCGAGACGATACTGCATGGGGAGGCATAGCCTACGGACCCGAACCGTACCTTACCAGGCGGATGTCACAGTTTCTTCAAGAAAGCGTATCGGTTCGGCAAGAAAGCGGTATCATCCTGATCGACCGATCCCGGGAGGTTTCTTGAGAGCGCAGATCGAGCCCATGGTCGCACCCGAGCCGAAGACCGAGCTTGCCCCCGGGTTTCCGCTGCGCGTGGGCGCCGTGGACATGGGCTCCAACGCCATCCGACTGCTGGCCGCGGAGTTCATCGCGCCCACGACCTACACGGAGCTGGTCAGCGAGCGGATCCCCGTCCGGCTGGGGCACCGGGTCTACCAGACGGGTCGCCTGGAAGCCGACGCCATCCGGGCCGCCGTGGAGGCGATGCGCCGCTTCGCCGACATCCTCCGGCAGCTGGGGATCGAGCATTACCGGGCGGTGGCCACGAGCGCCGTCCGCGAGAGCCGGAACGGCCGGAAGCTCATCGAGAGCGTCCGGCGCGAGACCGGGCTCACGCTGGAGGCGATCAACGGGGTCGAGGAAGCGCGGCTCGTCCACGGCGCGGCGCGTCATCGCCTGAGTATCGGCTCCGATACGTGGGCGATGGCCGACCTGGGCGGAGGAAGCCTCGAGTTCGCGGTCGTGGACGGCGAGGGTGTCCTGGCCAGCGAGTCGCACACGATCGGCTCGGTCCGGCTGCTCGAGCAGTTCGAGAAGGTCGAGAAGCTGGGTCCCTTCCACCGCCTGGTGGAGGAATACCTTGCCGGGCTCCGGCTGATCAGCCTGGCCCGCTCGGACGGGGTCGCCGGCTTCTACGCGACGGGCGGGAACATGGAGGATCTCGCTCAGCTCGCCGAAGCCCCCGCCGACGAGAAGGGTGTCCGGGTGGTACTGCTCTCCGACCTCGAGAAGGTGATCGACGAGCTCGTCGAGCTCACGGTCGAGGAGCGGGTCGAGGAGCTGGGCCTCAAGCCCGACCGGGCCGACGTGATCCTGCCGGCGGCCATCGTCTACGCCCGGGCCGCACGGCTGATCGGCCGGGACGAGATCCACGTCCCGCGCGTCGGCGTCAAGGAGGGCACGCTGTTCGATCTGGTCGAGGGTGTCACCGAACGCAGCGACCACTTGGCCCGCCACGAGCGCGACGTGCGGGCGGGAGCGGTCGCCTTTGGTCGACGTTTCATGTTCGACGAGGCTCACGGTGTCCACGTGGCGCGGCTGGCGGAGCGGCTGTTCGACGAGCTGGACGAACTCCACGGCCTGGGTCCCCGCGACCGTGAGGTCCTGTTGGCGGCCGCGGTGCTCCACGACATCGGTCAGCAGATCAGCTATCGCTGGCATCACAAGCACGCCCATTACCTAATCAGCCATACTGAGCTGCCCGGTCTCTCCGTCGAAGAGGTCGAGCTGGTGGCCAACGTCGCCCGCTACCACCGCCGCGCGGACCCGAGCACGGACCACGAGCCCTACGCGGCGCTGGAAAAGCCCGATCGGAAGCGCGTGAAGAAGCTGGCCGCCCTGCTGCGCTTGGCGGACGCTCTCGACCGCGAGCACATGCAGAAGGTCGCCCACGTCGAGGTCGAAGCGGTGGGAGACGAGGAAGTGGTCCTGAGGATCGAGGGCCAAGGAGACCTGGCGATCGAGCTCTGGGCGCTGGGGCGCAAGGCACGGCTGTTCGAGAAGGTATTCCAGAGGGAGGTGCGGACGGATGATCGAGCCGGCGCTGCGCACTGAGAGCCCGCGCACGGAGAGCCCGCTCCCGGGACGGCTGATCGCCGTCGAAGGGGTGGACGGATCGGGGAAGTCGACCCAGATCGACCTTCTGTACAAGTGGCTCCGCAGCCACGGGCGGAAGGTCTTTTTCAGCGAGTGGAACTCGAGCGAGCTCGTGGTGGAAGCCACCCGCAAGGGGAAGCGACGGATGCTGCTCACCCCGACCACGTTCAGCCTGATCCATGCCACCGACTTTGCCGACCGGTACGAGCGCCAGATCCTGCCGATGCTGAAAGCCGGGTACATCGTTCTCTGCGACCGCTACATCTTCACGTCGTTCGCCCGGGACCGCGCGCGGGGATGCAACACGGAATGGCTCCGGGAGGTGTACGGGTTCGCCCGCGTCCCGGACGTCACCTTCTACTTCCACCTCCCCGTCGAGATGGCACTGGATCGGCTGACCCGTTCCCGCCAGCAGCCCAACTGGTTCGAGGCCGGGATGGACCTGGGGCTTTCGATCGACATCATGGAGAGCTTCCGCATGTTCCAGGGCCGGGTCACCGACAACTACATGCAGCTTGTGGAGGAGTACGGCCTGGTCAAGTTGGACGCGACGGCACCCATCACCGAGCAGCAGCGCCGCGTGCGCGAGGACATCGTACGCGCGATCGATCTCGAGCAGTTCCCGTCGCGGATCGAGCACGTCGTCCACGCCGACTACGGGGCGGCGCCGGCCGTGTTCGAGGAAGACTGGCGGGACGCGGAGGGGGAGTGGTGATCGGGAAGCGGTCCTATCAGCACGGACTGCCGGGCGTGGACCTGGAGGAGCTGGCCGGGACCTTGATCGTGATCGAGGGGCCGGACGGTTCCGGCCGCTCGAGCCAGATCTGGCTTCTCTCCCGCTGGCTCGAGGAGCGCGGGTTCGCCGTGGAGCAGATGGGTCTCAAGCGCTCGAAGCTGGTGGCCAACGAGCTCGAGCAGGCCAAGCAGGGGAACGTCCTCAGCCCACGGACGATGGCCCTCTTCTACGCCACCGACTTCTACGACCAGCTCGAGAACCGGATCGTCCCCGCGCTCCGGGCCGGCATGGTCGTCCTCGCCGATCGCTACATCTACACGCTCCTGGTGCGCGACATGGTCCGCGGGGCCCGGATCGAGTGGCTCGAGCCCTTGTACTCGATGGCGATCATCCCCGACGCGGTCTTCCTCCTCGACACCTCTCCCCAGAACATCCTGGAGCGGACCCTGGGCTCGCGCGGCAACCTCGATTACTGGGAGTCCGGGATGGACCTCGGAATCGCGCGCGAGTGGTACGACAGCTTCATGGAGTACCAGCGCCGGACCCGCGAGAAGTTCGGGGAGCTGGTGGCCCGCTATGAACTCCAGCCGGTCGACGGCAACCGCTCGATCGGCGAGATCCACGAGGACCTGAAGACCAGGATCGTGGACCTGCTCGGCGCCTCCACCGCCGTCTAGACTCCTTCCTGCTGTACCATTCACGGTTTGTTCACACTTTGGGCTAAATTCCGTCGCCGTTACGTTGCAGAATCGTGTCAATTCCGCATTACACACGTCACGAACGACGCCTAGACTGGAAAGCGAGAAGATGGAATGCGTCCATGCGCTGGGTGGGTTGGGAAAGGGCTTCTCGGCTCCACCCTTCTGCTGGCGCTGGCGGCCCCGCTCCGGGCGCAGACCGTGAGCGCTCCGGGAGTCGACAGCGTGAGGGTTCGCGCCAACCTGCAGGCGCAGTTCAACACGACCTCGGCCGACGGGGAGGCCGACTCCGAGTGGCTCATGCGGCGCGCCCGGATCGGGATTGGCGCGTACGCGGCCGGCTGGCTCCAGGCGTACGTGGAGGGTGACTTTGGCCGCGGGCGTGCGGTCCTGACCGACGGATACGTATCCCTGCGATTCGACCCGCGCCTCGTCCTCCGGGCTGGCCAGTTCAAGGTCCCCTTCGATGAGCTCGAGCTGATCTCGAGTCGCGAGCTGCCGGTCGTCGAGCGGGACCCCGTGCCGCGCGGCGCCACGGGCCTGAGCCCCAACAGCCTGCTCGACGACCTGGGGTACAACGCCCGCGACATCGGAGCCGACTGGAACGGACGCTTCGACCGGGTCCGGGCTACCGTCGGCGTCTTCAACGGCCAGGGGGACAACGAGGAGGAGCCGGACGACGGGAAGCAGGTTGCGGCGCGCCTGGAAGGCGAGGTCGCGGAAGGATGGCGGGTCGCAGGGGCCTGGACGGGGCTCCGGCTGAGCGAGCCGGCCGCCGCCCCGGAGGCCACCTGGTACCACGCCTTCGAGCTGGCGATCCGGGGCGGCGAGTATGCCGAGTCCGGCCCGCAGGTCCTCGGCCAGGTCTTCTTGGGGGACGATCACGACCCGGTGGCGCTGGGCGACGACGACGCCAGCTTCTTCGCCTGGCAGGCGATCGTCGGCTGGCACGTCCCGACCTACGGGACACCGTTCCTGATCGGGTGGGAGCCGATCGTGCGCGCGGGGCAGACACGGATCGAGGACGGCTCCATCCTCGTCGACGACGAGGTGGTCGATCTAGCGGGCGCGGAGCCGTCGACCACCGTCCTCACGGGCGGCATCAACCTGTACTGGAAGGAGCGGATCCGGACCCAGGTCCAGGTGGACTGGGCCTCTTTCGACGGCGACGGGGAGCTCGACGACTCCGACGACGTGGCGCTCCGGATCCAGACGGGGTTCGGGTTCTGACGGTCCGCGGAAGGGAGTCGCGGACCGGATCGGTTCACCATGAAAGGACGAAACGAGCCATGAAAGCACCCAACGCAGCATACATCCTGATCGTCACTCTCTTCGCGCTCGCCGCCTGCGGCGGTGGTAACGGGGCGTCCACCGACGAGTCGGCGCTCTCGGGCTCCGTCGAGGTGGACGGGTCGAGCACGGTGTTCCCGATCACCGAGGCGGTGGCCGAGGAGTTCCAGCGCATGCATCCCGGGACCCGAGTGACCGTCGGCGTGTCGGGCACGGGCGGGGGCTTCAAGCGGTTCTGCGCGGGGGAGACCGACATCTCCGACGCCTCGCGGCCGATCAAGGACACCGAGATCGAGGACTGCCGGCAGAACGGGATCACCCATACCGAGTTGCGGGTGGCCTGGGACGGGCTCTCCGTGGTCGCGAACCCTGCCAACGACTTCGCGGACTGCCTGACCGTCGACGAGCTCAAGCGGATCTGGGAGCCGGGGAGCCAGGTGAACAACTGGAGCCAGGTCCGTCAGGGGTTCCCGGACAAGAGGCTCATCCTCTACGGCCCCGGCACCGACAGTGGAACCTTCGACTACTTCACCGAGGCGATCGTGGGCGAGGAGGACGCGAGCCGGCCCGACTACACGCCCAGCGAGGACGACAACGTCCTGGTCCAGGGGGTCGAGGGAGATCCGAATGCCCTCGGCTACTTCGGCTTCGCGTACTACGAGCAGAACGTCGACCGGCTGAAGCTCCTCGGCGTGGACGGGGGCTCGGGCTGCGTCCAGCCGTCGGTGGAGACGATCGAGTCCGGCGAATACGCGCCGCTGAGTCGTCCGCTCTTCATCTACGTGAGCGATCGCGGGATGGCCAAGCCCCAGGTCCGGCGCTTCGTCGAGTTCTACCTCCAGGAGGGACCGGCGCTGGTGCGGGAGGTGGGGTACATAGCGCTCAGGCCCGACCAGTACGAGGCGGAGCTGGCCAAGATCGCGGAGGCGGGCACGGCCGCTCCGGGGACTGCGGCCGGAACCGAGCCGGTCGAAGCCGAACCCGACACGATCGGAGCCGAGTGACGATCGATCCGACCTCGCGGCCCGTGGACGTGGGTCCGGGCGGTCCTGCCCGGGACGCGGCCGAGGGTAGGGATGTCGCCACAACGGCCGACCCCGCCCGGCCCGTGGCCGGTGATCCTCCCCAACCCGGTCCCCGGCTCACCGGGGCCGGACGGGCGCTCAAGGAACGCGCGATCGGGGCCGCCCTCGCCCTCGCCGGGGCGGTCTCGATCCTGACGACGGTCGGGATCGTGGTGGTCCTGGTCTGGGAGTCGGTCGGATTCTTCCGTCACGTGCCAGTCCTCGACTTCCTTACCGGCACCGAGTGGACGCCCCTCTTCCAGCCTCAGCGGTTCGGGGTCCTCCCCCTCCTGGTGGGCTCGGTCCTGATCGCATTGGTTGCGAGCCTGATCGCCGTTCCGCTCGGCCTCGGCGCGGCGATCTACCTCAGCGAGTACTCCCCGCGCAACGTCCGGGACGTGCTGAAGCCAATCCTCGAGATCCTGGCCGGCATCCCGACCGTGGTCTACGGCTACTTCGCGCTGACGTTCGTGACGCCGGTCCTGCGTCATATGATCCCTGGGCTGGGGATCTTCAACGCGCTCTCGGCCGGCATCGTGGTGGGGATCATGATCCTCCCCCTGATCGCCTCACTCTCGGAGGACGCCATGGCGGCCGTGCCACGGGAGCTCAGGCAGGGCGCCTACGCCCTCGGGTCGACCAAGCTCGAGGTGGCCACCCGGGTGGTCACGCCGGCCGCGCTGTCGGGGATCGTGGCGTCCTTCATCCTCGCCGTATCTCGCGCCATCGGAGAAACGATGGCGGTCGTCCTGGCGGCCGGGATGACGCCCCAGCTCACGTTCGATCCGCGCGAGTCGGTCCAGACGATGACCGCCTACATCGTCCAGGTGAGCCTCGGGGACACGCCGTTCGGCTCGATCGAGTACCAGTCCATCTTCGCCGTGGGGCTCCTCCTGTTCATGGTCACGCTGGTCATGAACATCTTCGGACGCTGGTTCCTCAACCGCTACCGGGAGGTCTACGCGTGAGCGACCCGAGCGAGCGGCTCCTGACCACGCCGCCCGGCCTCGTCCGCCGGCGCCGGTGGGGGCGTGCGTTCGAGCTCGTCTGCCTCGGTACGACGGTGGTGGGCGTGGTCTTCCTCGCGATCATGCTCGTGGACATCCTAATCGATGGCGCGGGCTGGCTGACCGCCACCTTCTTCACCGAATCGCCGTCGCGCTTCCCGTCGCGGGCGGGCATCAAGCCGGCCCTGGCCGGGACCCTGTGGCTCATGGGCCTGGTCGCCCTGATCGCGTTCCCGCTCGGCGTGGCCGCGGCCGTGTACCTCGAGGAGTACGCGTCGCGGAGCTGGGTCCAGGCCGTGATCCAGACCAACATCGCCAACCTGGCCGGCGTGCCGTCGATCGTCTACGGCATCCTGGGGCTGGCCGTCTTCGTGCGCTGGATGTTCGTCCTGACCGGCGGCCGGAGCGTCCTTTCGGGCGCGTTGACGATCTCGCTCCTCGTCCTGCCGGTCATCATCATCGCCGGCCAGGAGGCGATCCGCGCCGTCCCCAGCTCGATCCGGGAGGCGTCCTACGGCCTCGGCGCCACGCGCTGGCAGACCGTCCGTCATCACGTCCTGCCGAACGCCCTCCCGGGCATCATGACGGGGACGATCCTCGCCCTGTCGAGGGCGATCGGGGAGACGGCGCCCCTCATCATGATGGGCGCCCTCACGTTCATCGCGTTCGTCCCCGATGGGCCGCGCGACGCCTTCACCGTGCTGCCCATCCAGATCTTCAACTGGGCGTCGCGCCCGCAGGACGAATTTCGCAACTTGGCGGCAGCCGCGATCATCGTCCTGCTCGTGCTCCTTCTGTCCATGAACGCTCTGGCCATCTGGCTGCGCAACAAGTACCGGAAGGAATGGTGAGCGGGTGCCGACCATCAAGGTGACCGCCGAAGGCACTCCCGCGCTCGAGACCCGCGACCTCTCGGTCTTCTACGGGGACAACGAGGCCGTGAAGTCGATCTCGATGGAGGTCCCCAAGAACAAGATCGTGGCTCTGATCGGCCCTTCGGGGTGCGGGAAGTCCACGCTCATCCGGTGCTTCAATCGGATGAACGACCTCGTCCCGAACGCGCGGGTCGAGGGCCAGGTCATCTTCCGTGGCGAGAATCTCTACGCCAACCACGTCGATCCGGTCGAGGTGCGGCGCCGGATCGGGATGGTGTTCCAGAAGCCGAACCCGTTCCCGAAGTCGATCTACGACAACGTGGCCTTTGGACCACGCATCAACGGCGTCGACGGCGACCTGGACGAGATCGTGGAGCGATCGCTCATGCAGGCGGCTCTCTGGGAAGAGGTGAAGGATCGCCTCGAAGTCAGTGCGCTCGAACTCTCCGGCGGACAGCAACAGCGGCTCTGCATCGCGCGGGCGCTCGCGGTTACTCCCGAGGTGCTGCTCATGGACGAGCCCGCGTCGGCGCTGGATCCGATCGCCACCTCCAAGATCGAGGAGCTGATCCAGGAGCTGGTCAAGAACTACACGATCGTGATCGTGACCCACAACATGCAGCAGGCGGCGCGTGTGTCGGACTACACCGCCTATCTGTATCTGGGCGAGCTCATGGAGTACGATGAGACGGACAAGATCTTCACCGCCCCCAGCGAACGGAGCACGGAGGACTATGTCACCGGAAGATTCGGCTAAAACGCTGCGGCACTTCGACCAGGAGCTGGACGATCTGCGGGAGCTCCTGCTTCGCATGGCCGGTCGGGCCGAGGAGCAGATGCGCTCCGGCCTGACGGCCGTCAAGCGGCTCGACGCCCAGGCCGCGCAGCAGACGATCCGCGCGGACCGCGACGTTGACGCCCTGGAGCTGGAGATCGAGGAGCAGGCCATCAACCTCCTCGCCCGCCGCCAGCCCATGGCGGGCGACCTGCGAACGCTGGTCGCGGTGCTCAAGATCTCGAACGACCTGGAGCGGGTGGGCGACCATGCCGTCAACATCGCCCAGTGCGCGAAGCGGCTGGCCGAAGCCTTCCCGATGCCTCAGCCGTCGGAGCTGGACCAGATGGCCGAACTCGCCACCGGCATGCTGCGGGACGCCATCACCGCCTTCATCGACCGCGACGTCGCCCTCGCCAGGAACGTCTGCATGCGCGACGAGGAGGTGGATCGCTACAACGACACCGTCTTCCGGCTCATGCTCTCCCGGATGGCCGACAACGCCAACACCGTGATCCCGGCGCTCCAGATGATGCTTGTGGCCCGGAACCTCGAGCGGGTCGCGGACCTGGCGACCAACCTGGGGGAGGACGTGATCTACATCGTGGAGGCGCGGACGATCAAGCACCACGCCACCGAGATGGAGGGGGAGTTCGACCAGTGAAGGACGGCCGGAACCAGGGGTCCCATCCGGTAGTCCTCGTCATCGAGGACGAGCCGGATCTGAGGAACCTGCTCGACCGCCAGCTCGACCGGGCCGGTTACCGGGTACTCTTGGCGGAAGACGGGCTCGAGGGTCTCGAGGCGGCGTCGCGGGAGGCGGTCGACCTCGTGCTCCTCGACCTCATGCTCCCGCACCTGGACGGTCTGGAGGTCTGTCGCCGCCTCAAGCGGGACGCCCGCACGTCCCGGCTACCCGTGATCATGCTGACCGCCAAGGGCGAGCCTGTCGATCGGATCGTCGGCCTCGAGCTGGGCGCCGACGACTACATCACAAAGCCGTTCAACCTACGGGAGCTGCTTCTCAGGATCGCGGCCGTGCTGAGGCGGAGCCAGGGCGAGGACACCCGCCCGGACCGGATCGAGTTCAACGGCCTGCAGATCGACGCGGCGGGCCGGACGGTCGAGGTGCGGGGGGCGTCGGTCCGCCTCACGACCCGGGAATTCGATCTCCTCCACTTCCTGCTGACCCATCCCGGCAGGGTGTTCAGCCGGTCCGAGCTTCTGCGCCAGGTCTGGGATTACGACTTCGAGGGGTACGACCGGACCGTGGACGCGCACGTGGCCCGCCTCCGGCGGAAGCTCGGGGATCCGGGGGACTGGATCGAGACCGCCTGGGGGGTGGGGTACAAGTTCAACCCGCCCACCGGCTGAGCCAGCTGGAAGGCGGGGATAGGTCCCGGATCGCCGATGAGGCTCAGGAACCGGATTCTCCTCAGCTACTTGACCTTCGGCCTCTTTTTGGCCGTCGTCGCCGGCGTGCCCGCGGCGGCTGGCCAAAGGGTCGTCATCGCCGTGGTCTTGGCGCTCGTGCTGGGCCTCCTCCTAGGCATCGTTTGCTCGCGCCGCCTCGTCAGTCCGATCGAGCGGCTCAGCGAGGCTGCCCGGCGAGTGGGGCAGGGGGACCTGGATGCTCGGGTTCGCGTCAAGACCGGGGACGAGCTCGAGGAGCTGGCCCGCGCCCTGGACGGCGCACGGAACCAGCTCGCCTCGCGGATCGCCGAGGCGACGCTCGAACGGGAGCGGCTCGAGGCGGTATTGGACGGCATGGTGGAAGGGGTCCTGGTGACGGATCGCACGGCTCGCGTGAGCCGCACCAATCCCGCTCTCCGTAGGATCTTCGGCCTCGAGCGACCCGTATCCGGCCGAAGCCTCGGCGAAGCGCTCCGCAACCCGGGTGTCGCCGAGGCGTTCGAGGAGTTGACGGATGGTCGGGTGGTGAGCCGGGAGATTCAGGTGACGTGGCCGTCCGAGCGGACGTTGACGCTGCACGCCGTAGGCCTCCCGGAGGGCGGCGCGGTGGCCGTCTTCCACGACATCACGGCGCTCAAGCGGGTCGACACGGTGCGGCGGGACTTCGTCTCCAACGTGAGCCACGAGCTGAGGACGCCGCTGACCGCCCTGTCGGGATACGCGGAGGCCCTCTCCGAGGCGGGGCTCTCCGCCGAGGAAACCCGCGAGCACGCCGCCGTGATCCGCCGCCAGGTCGAGCGTCTGGCCGCCCTGGTCAGCGACCTCCTCGAGCTGGCGCGACTGGAAGAGTCCGGTTTCGCGCCCCACCGCGAGCGCTTCGCCGCCGGGGACCTCCTGGACGAGCTTGCGCGCGAGTGGAGACCGAGGGCTGAGCATCGCGGGATGACGCTCGGCGTCACCTCCAAGCCCGACCTGACCCTCGACGGCGATCGGGGGTTGCTCGGGCAAGCCCTCGTCAACCTGCTGGAGAACGCGGTCAAGTACTGTCGGGACGGGGACCGGATCGAGCTTTCCGCACTCCGGGCGCCGGACGGCGTCGAGCTGGTGGTCTCGGACACCGGGCCGGGGATCCCGTACGAGGACCAGCCGCGCGTCTTCGAGCGCTTCTACCGGGTCGACAAGGGCCGCTCACGGGGCCATGGTGGCACCGGGCTAGGCCTTTCGATCGTCAAACACTCGGCGGAGGTCCACGGCGGCACGGCATCTTTGGAGTCCCGGCCCGGTGCGGGTGCCACGTTCCGGATCTTTGTCCCTTCCTCGATCATGACCGCGGCGGTCTAGCTCCAAACGCCTCGTCGCGCTCTCGTCGTCGCGATACCTTGGCGCCCCTTGTCGCGTTCTTCCGGAATTCTCATGCTTGCCGCCCTGGGGTGCGCCGCCGGCGCGGGGACGAGCGCCTCGCCCGGTCGGCAAACGCCAGCCGCCGCCCTTTCCGTCCCTCTCGACTCCGTCATGGTCCTGGGCCCCATGGTCGGGCACACGACCGACACGAGCGCCTGGATCTGGGTCCAGCCCAGGGGCCCGGTCGAGCTCGACGCCGAAGCGGTCGATCCGGAGGGTGTGGCCGTGGGTGCGGAGCTCGATGCCGCAGGCGAGCTACCCGTCATCCTCCGCCTCGAGGGCCTCAAACCGGAGACTCCCTACACCGTCCGTCTCGAGGCGGACGACCGCCCGGTCCGGATGGATCCGGAGATCGCCTTCCACACCCTCCCCCAGGCCGGCGATCCGATCCGGCTCCGGATCGCCCTCGTCTCCTGCGCCCGGGTCTTCTGGGACTCGACCCAGACGATCTGGGGGGCGATCGCGGCCGATCGGCCGGACGTCGTCCTCTGGCTGGGCGACAACAACTACTTCGAGGACGGGGACTCGACCCACCCGGGCGACTGGTCCGACCCCGACCTGATGGCGTTCAAGTACGCCGAGCTGAGGGCCCTGCCGACGCTGCAGCCGCTGCTCAGGCAGGCGATC
>Ga0299913_10001488_pt1 | contig 17424 bp, 3 predicted proteins | sample RVTome_9_FD_201360 | JGI IMG/M metagenome (GOLD analysis project Ga0299913, IMG submission 201360) | Soil microbial communities from uranium-contaminated site in the Upper Colorado River Basin, Wyoming, United States - RVT155D38 (version 2) ... | reverse complement strand
CGAAGCCCGACAAGCCCAAGCCCGACGAGCCCAAGCCCGACAAGCCAGACCCTGATCTCGAGGTCGCCTGTCGCAGGCACCTGGAGTTCATCCGGAAGAACTGCCCGGGGCTGCTTCCAGACGGTCCGGTCAAGCCAGGCACGCCGCAGCAGCCAGTGCCCGTGGAGCCTGGACAGGCGACCGAGCTGGTCCGTGCGGCCGTCAAGGACGCCGCGGCAGCACGGGCAGGTCGCCGCCCCATTGATCAGGCGCCCGACGCCATCGTCTGGACCGACGGCGCGGACTCGCTCCTCGTCTTCCTCGGCACCATCACGGTCACGACCGACGAGGGCATGGTGACCGTAGGGGTCGACGTGGCCTGCGATCAGATGCGCGCGGACAACCACGAGCCGCGAGCCCACGTCGACATCGATCTCGTCGTCGGTACGGCGAAGCGCCCGACCGGACTGCTGGCCGCGGCGACAACCCCACGCGGCCCCGCCGTCGTCATCGACCGCTGGCACGACGCACTCGTCGCGCTCGCCTGGCAGGCACTCCTTGACACTGCAGCCGTGCTCAGCGCCTTGTCGGGCGCCGACACCGACGGCGCAGGGCTCGTCCCCACCCGTTGGACAGCGTCGAAGGACGGGCTGGCCATCGGCCCCCAAGCACGCCATCCGCTCGACCGCGCACGCGCCACCAGCCGCAGAGCCCCGATCCCCACCACCGTCACGAGCCAGACAATCCCGATGACCGGTTCACGATGACGGCCGACCTCGGCGACCTCACCGGCCTGGGCACCGCCCTCGGCCTGCTCGACTCCGGCGGCGCCGCGCGAACCGGCTGGTTCGCCGACCCGGCCCGCTACCTCAAGACGATGCTGACCGACGACGGTCAGCGCGAAGCTCTGCTCGACACGGTCGACAACCTGCTCGGCGGCTCCGAGTCCACGCAGGACGAGGCGGGCCGCACCTGGCTGCCACTGTTCGAGAACGCCCCGGTCGCGGTCTCCGTCGTCATCGACGACACGGACACCGCGGTCCACGTCGGCCTGGGTGCCAAGGTCACGGTCGCGCCTACGCCGACGACCGTCGGCCTCGACGTCGAGGCATTCGTCCCGCTCTTCGCGGCGGGAGCGACGGAAGCGCTGCTCCTCGGTCAGGACGGCGCCACGGTCGAGGTCTCTCTCGCACTCACCCTTCCTCCCACGACCGACACCGGCGCGGTCTCGCTCACCGGTGTTGAGGCCTCGGCCAAGATCCCCACCTGGGGCCCGGGGCCGACCGTCGGTCTCGCCCTCCGCGGGCTGCTCATCCCCGGCGCCAGCGAGGCCCGCGACGTCGTCGTCGACGCCGATGGCATCGATGAGCTCGACGACGCCCTGCTCGACCTCGTCTTCGGGCTGCTCCACGCCGCCACCGACGCGCTGTCCGCCAGCGATCCTGCACATGGCCTGGCCGGCGTGCTCGGCCTGGTCGACGGCGACGGCGTTCCCGAGCTCCCGGTCGCCGAGGTCGTCAACCAGGGGCCCATCGCGCTGGCCGGCTGGCTCGCCCAGTGCCTGACCGGCAGCGCTCGCGGGCAGTGGCTCGCCCACCTTGCCGTCCTGCTCGGCGGCAGCGTCACCGGCACCGGTGACGACGCCAAGGTCCGCGTCCCGGTCGGCGGCGGGGTCAATGTCGTCCTCGACGTGGACACCTCTCCGGGTGCAGCCGGTCTGCCCGTCGTCAGCCCGACCGTGTCGCTCGAGGTCGCCGGCGCCACTGGCTGCACCCTGGCGCTCTCCGTCACACCGGTGTCCGTCGACCTGGCCACCGGAGCGGCGGTTGCCGTGCCGAGTCTCAGCGCCTTGGCCAAGGTGAGCGCGGGAGCCGGCAACGACCTGCTCGGCCCGGTCGCTGGCCCCGGCGGTCTGACCATCACCGTCGGCTCGTTCGAGGGCGGCTTCGCCCTCGACGCCGACCGCCGTCCACTGCTCGTCCTCGCAGCCCTGAACGCGGTCGTCGGCGCGACCAGCTACCAACGCCTCGACCTCACTGACGGCGACGCGCTGGCCGGCGCGGCTGCACAGGCGGTCGTCGACGCCGCCGCCAGCCTCCTGACCGCACTGGGTCCGCTCGGCGACGCGGTCGGCGTGCTCATCGGCCTCACCAACCCACCCGTCGGGTCAGCCCCAGCGGTCGACCCGGTCGCCCTGCTCACCGACCCGCTTGGCGCCATCCGCGACCGCTGGCTCGCCCTGCTCGCCGGGCCGGCAGCCACCGTTCGTTCGGTGCTCTCCGTGTGGCAGGAGGCGACGGCTGCAGCAGCCGTCCGAACGGTGCCCATCACCGGCGACGGGTCGTCGGTGACGCCCTACCGCGTCGCCGTCACCGACGACGTCGACCTGCTGCTCACCCGGTCCGACGGCGCCGCGACCGGCAGCGTCGTCAGCGTCGTGCTCGCAGCCTCGCTTGCCCAGCCGCTCGCTCTCGGCGCGCGGGCCGCCGTCGACCTCCGGGTCGGTCTGCTGCGGGCCGACCTCGCAGCACCGTCGGCGCAGCTGGGCACCGGCCTGGTCGCCGTCGTCCAGGTCGCCGCCGCAACCGGGGGGCCGCTGCGTCTCACCGCCGACGGCTTCGGCTTCTCGATTGCCGGCCTCGGCGCCCGGGTCGCGTGGGACCCGACCACGGGCGTTCGAGTGGACCCGTGGCTCGCCGAACCCCGGCTGCTCGTCGCGGGCAGGGAGCGCGCACTCGACGGCATCGGGGTCGGCAGCCTCGCGGACCTCGCCCTGCCTCCGACCGTGCCGCCCGACGTGTCCGCCTGGGTGCCGGAGCTCTTGACCGCACTCGAGGACGTCGCGGGGGCCCTGCTCACCGCCGCCTACCGTGCCCGCTCGAGCGCCGAGGGCGCGCACGACGCGGCCGCCTCGCTGCTGGGCCTCGCTCTGACGGCGACGGGTTGGGGCACCGCGTCGCCACCCAGCCAGGCCCGGCTGTCCCTCGCCGGGATCGTCGATGACGCCAGTGCGGAGCTGCGCCGGTGGGTGACCACCCTGCTCGGGAGCGGCGGCGCAAAGGCGAGGATCCCCGAGACGCTGCTCGGACTCCTCGCGCGATTGCTCGGCCTGCCCGCCCTGCCCGGCGTCGGTGTCGACGGCGTTCCCTGGGCACTCGCCCTCCCGGGCGTCGCGCCGCCCGCCCCACCAGGAGCCGGTGGGTCGTCGATCCGGTTCGGCATCGACCTGCCCGCCCTGGCCATCGCGCTGGGCCTGCCGACACCCGACCGGTTCGGCAGCCGCGCCCCAGCAGAACTGACCACCTGGCGACCCGGCGAGCCGGGCCTGTCCAGCGACATCCTGGCCGAAGGCATCTCCCGAGACGCCGGCGTCGACGACGTCCTCGCCGACGCACTCGCCGGCCGCCGCCCGCTCGCTCCCGGCTTCGACGCCCTGGTCGAGCGATGGGGCGGCACCGACGGCGTCGCCGCCCTGCCCGACGACCTAGTGCCCGCCGGCGTCACGGCGCACCGGCCGAGCGAGCTGCCGCACACCACGCGGCTGGACAGCGCGCTGATGGCCGATGCACTGAGCGAGGTGTGGGAAGCGCTCGGCGGCACCCCTGCCCGGCTGGTCCTCGTCGGCGTACGGGCGGACGGGGAGCCCGACCTGCTGCCTCCGCCGGGTACGGCGGGCATCGCGGCCGAGGTCGACCTGACCCTTGCCGGAGCACCGGTCGAGGCGTTCGCCGCGCCCTCCGCCGCACCCGCGGGCACCACCGTGGTCAGACTCGGCGGCAAGGCCGAGTCGGCCGCCTCCGGCGGTGGTGACGGGTTCACCGGCCAGGTGGCCCGCCTCCGCCGGGCGTTCGAGGGCCTCACCGGCTCGGGCACCGCCATCGTCGTCGTCGCCGGGGGAGCGGCCGGGCAGCCCGCCGTACGGGCGGCCGAAGGCGTCGCGGGCGTGTCAGCCGTCGTGACGGTCGCGACGCCGTGGACGCCGGTCAGTCTCGACGACGTCGACACCGAGCCGGCAGCCAGCGCGCTGCGGATGCTGCGCACCTTGCTCGACCTCGCGGACGCCGACCTGGCGGCCGAGCTCGAGGGGTTGCCGGACGAGGAGCGGGCCGCCTCGCTCGCGGACGACGAGGACCTCGCGCTGGCCCGCGGGCTGGTCGGCTCGCTGCTGCTGCGGGACGGTCGAGGCGACCCGCTCACCGAGCTGTCCGCGCCCGAGCTCGCGGTGCCGGCCGGCGTGGCAGTGCACGCCGTCATCGGCTCCTGTGCGCCCGAGTCGGTCCGACGGGCGATCACCGCCGCCGTCGCAGCCGGGCTCGCCTCACGGTCGCGGCGTCGCGTCGTCGAGACCGTCGACGGCTCGGGCGCTCCCGGCGCCGCCCCGGCGACCGCCCGCCTCGGCCTCCACCTGCCGGCCGGTCTCGGCACCGCTGCCGCCGGGCTGCGGGTGGCGGTCGGGCTCGACCTGGACGCGGTCCGGTTCACCGATGACGGGCTCGCCGGTCCCGCCCTGCGGGTGCGGCTGCGGATCGCGGGGGACGGGCGCTGGCTGCTCGGCGGTCCCGACCCGGCCCGCGCGCCCGGGCCGCGACCGCTCGCCGTCCGTGCGGCAACCCTCGACCTCACCGTCGCGCTGCCTGGCTGGGGCGTCACCGCGACCGAAGGCGCCGTGACCGCGACCGGGCGTCTCGTCCTGCACGACGCCGACGCGTTCGGGGGCCACAAGGCCCGCTGGGTCGTCGACCTGTCCGACACGGCCCCGCTGCTGCCCGAGGCCCGGGCCCTGCTCGGCGGGATCGCGGCCGAGCTCGCCGCCGACACCGACCCGGCCGTCACCGGGCTCGTCGACGCGCTCACCGCGGTCGGCGTCCTCGATCCGTCCGGCGGCTTCGACGCGACCACCCTCGCCGCCTTGCTCGCCGACCCGGGTGCCGTCTTCACGGCGGCACTGCAGGACGCGACCAGGACGGCGTCCCTGGCCGAGGGCCTGCGCGGCATGCTCGCGGACGCGCGGGGCGAGGCAGGCAGCACCGTCCAGCTGCGCAGCGGCGACGTCATCGTCACCGCTGATCTCGGTGCCCGGACGGTGACGGTGCTGGCAGGCGCCGACCTGGTCCCCGGCGGGATCCGGGCCGAGGGCAGCCTGACCGCGGGCGCCAGCGGGCTGGACCTCACTGCCCGGCTGGGCGCGGGCGGCGACCTGGCGCGGCCGGGGATGCCGGCAGGAGAGCTCTCCGTCACGGCGTCGCTGCCGGCGGCCGCCGCGCCAACGCTGACCGTGACCGGTGTGCTCCGCGACCCCCACGGCGTGAACACCGTGACCCTCTGGCCGCCCACGCCGCAGCTGCCCGACCAGCTCCTCGCCCTGCTGCCCGACGCCGCAGCGGCGACCGCGCTGTCAGCCGGGCTGACCGCGTTGCGGACCACGCTGACCAGGCTGGAGACGCAGGAGCCCGCCGACCTCGTCGACGCGCTGCTCACCGCCGCCGGGCTGCTGCGCGGCACCGGCGCCGATCTGCGCGTCGCCTGGCCGTCCGGTCTGGTCAGGGACCCTGCGGCCTGGGTCGAGCACGCGGCCGGTGACCTCGCCACGGCCGTGCCTGCCCTCGTCGATGCCGCCGCCGGGCTCCTGCCGACGGCCGGCGTGCGGCCACCCGGAACGCTCCCGCTCGCAGCGGGGGTCAGCCTGCGTACGTCGTCCAGCGGCGGCCGGCTCACCGCCGTCGTGGCGATCGACGCCGCAGCGTTCACCGGTGGCGCGGGGGACCTCGCCCTGCAGCTCTCGGCCGGGGCGAGCCTGGCCACCACTGGTCCGCCCGCGCCGCTGCCCGACCTCGCCGTCGACATCGGGGCGGCCGGGGTGGGCGCCCTGCGGGTGCGGGTCGGCACCGCGGCCGGTGGAGCGGACGACTCGCTGGGCGTCACCGTCTCGCTGGTCCCCGACAGCCGCCCGGAGATCGTGATCTACCCGGCCGCACACGGCCTCGCCGGGCTCGCGGACGCGGCAGCCGCCGGCGCGGTCGCCGCGTTGCCGCCGCTGCTCACGCGGCTCGCCGCCGAGGACCCGGCAGACCCGGCCCCGGCCACGACCGCTGTCCAGATCGCCGGCCGTGTCGTCGCTCGCGCCGGGCGCGCGCTCGGGCTGGCCTCGGGCACCCCGGCGGTGTTCAGCGACAGTGCCCTGGCCAACTTCGCCGCCGATCCGGCTGCCGTCTTCCAGGCCCGGGCCGCGAGCATCGTTGCCGAGGGCCTGGCACTCGTCGTGGACGCTGTGGAGGCCGCACTGGGAAGCGGACCCAGCCGCAGCGTGACCAGTAGTGCGGGGCGGGTCGCCATCACCATCGGGCCGGCCACCCGGCGGGCGGTCCTCGGCTGGACGCCCGGCGCCGGCACCGTTGACGTGACCCTCACCGTGGCCGGACTGACCGGCGTTGGCACCGTCACCGGCAGCGCCACCATCAGCCCGACCGGGATCGACGCGATCGACGTCGCCGTCGGCCCAGCCACCATCCCGATCGGCACCACCGTGAGCCTCGCGCCGTACGCGAGGATCGCGGCCGGATCCACCCGCCTCGGGCCGATCGTGGACCTCGGGCTCGGCGCGGGGGTGGACACCCGCCTGGTGGTCCGGTTCGCCTCGACTGGCGCCGGCCTCGACGTCGACCTGCTGTCGTCGACCGGTCCCGTCGACGCATCCGCCGAGTCGGACGAGCCCGACGACGTCGCGCTCGCCGTGGTCGCCACTCTGCTCGACATCGCGGGTTCCGTCGTCCTCGGGATAACCCAGGTGCAGACCGCCCTCCAGCAGCCCGCGATCGGCACCGCGACCGTCGAGGACCTGCTCGACGGGGTCCTGGTGACGACCGGGCCACTGCGCATCGATGCGACCCTGGCCGCCTCGCTCACCAATGCCGATGCCCTGCTGCGCCGCCTCGCCGTCCTGGTCGGCAACGTCGCCGACGCGATGGCGACGCCCATCACCATCGGCGGCGTCCTCGACGTCCGGGTCACCGCCACCGGACCGGCATCCGACCGGCTGCTCGGGCTGACGCTGGCCGTCACCGGTGACGAGTGGATCCTGAACCCGGAGGGCGACGTCCAGGTCGGCCTGGTCACCGACGCCGCCTGGATTACCCCCACCCAGCCGGCCGGACTCACCCTGCAGGCGGTGCGGATCACCTCCACCTCGATCGAGCCAGCGCCCGGTGTGGTCGTCGGCGGACTCGGCGTGCGGTTCTCCCGCGCGTCCGGCCCGCTGCTGGACGCCGGGATCACGATCGATGCGGTCTCGCTCCTCGGTTTCGGCCTGGTCCAGTCGAGCGGCTCCGGCGTGCAGCTCGGCGGTGGCGCCCGGGTCGAGATCGCCGGCATCGGCATCCCGCTGAGCGGTGGAGGCGACGGCAGCAACGCGGTCGCCGAGGGCCTGATGCCCGCCGGCGGCGCCGGCGACGACGCGCCCGCACCCCGCTTCAGCCCCGCGCTGGCGGTCCAGAAGCACCCCGGCCGCGACCTCGCGGTCTCGCTCGTCGCGGGCACCGGCAGCGGGCCCTGGTGGCTCACCATCCAGCGGGAGTTCGGGCCGATCTATCTCGAGCAGGTCGGCCTCGCTGTCGACCAGGACGGCACCCGGCTCCGGGCGATCGGCATCCTCATCGACGGGAAGGTCAGCCTTTTCGGCCTGTCGGCCGCGGTCGACGACCTGTCGTTCACCTACACCGTCGAGGGCACCACCTCGCCGCTCGACCCGAGCCGCTGGAAGATCGACGTCGCCGGGTTCGCCGTCACCGCCGACCTGAGCGGGGTCAGCCTTGCCGGCGGCCTGCGCAGGTTCACGCCATCCGCGGGCGGCGTGGAGTACCTCGGCATGCTGCTGGCCCGGCTCGGGGTGTACGGCATCACCGTGTACGGCGGGTTCGGCCGGGTCGGCCCGCCGGACGACCAGTACTCGAGCCTGTTCCTGTTCGGCGCCGTCAACGGGCCGATCGGCGGGCCCCCCGCCTTCTTCGTCACCGGCATCGGCGGCGGCTTCGGCGCCAACCGGGGGCTCATCGTCCCGAGCGACCTTTCGCAGTTCGGCACCTACCCGCTGATCAAGGCGCTCGACCCGGCGGCCCGGGCCGGCGACCCGTTCACCGAGCTCGAGCAGGCACGCGGCTACTTCCCCGCGGCGCGCGGCGAGTTCTGGTTCGCGGCCGGGATCTCGTTCACGTCGTTCGCGGTGGTCGACGGCGTGGTGGTGGTGGCCGTCGCGTTCGGCAACGGGTTCGAGCTGAGCATCCTCGGGCTGGCCCGGATGGCGCTTCCCGACGAGTCCGCGGCTCTGGTCTCGATCGAGCTCGCCCTCGTGGCCCGGGTGTCGACGCGCGAGGGTGTCGTGCTGGTCCAGGCCCAGCTGACGGACAACTCGTGGCTGATCGCTCCCGCGGTCCGGCTGACGGGCGGGTTCGCGTTCGCGTCGTGGTTCGGCGGACCCAACCGCGGCCAGTTCGTCCTCACACTCGGCGGCTACCACCCGGACTTCCACCGCGACGGGTACCCCGTCGTCCCGCGGCTGGGCATCGTGTGGCGGATCGGCAGTGCCGTGTCCGTCACCGGAGAGTCGTACTTCGCGCTGACCTCCGAGGCACTGATGGCCGGCCTCCGGGTCGAGATCCACGCCTCCATCGGCCCGGCCTGGGCACATCTGGTCTTCGGCGCCGACGGCATCGTCTTCTTCGACCCCTTCTTCCTCAAGGTGACGATCTACGCGTCGATCGACGCCGGCGTCACCATCGACTTGTGGTTCGCCGAGATCACGATCTCGGTGCACCTGTCGGCCCGGCTGACGGTCAGCGGCCCGCCCTTCAGGGCGGTCGCGACGTTCGAGGTCGGCCCGGTGTCGGTCACGTTCCAGATCGGCCCGAGCCGGACGACGCCGCCACCGCTGACCTGGGCGCAGTTCGTGCCGAAGTACCTGGAAGAGGCCTCGCCCGGGGTCGCCCGCGCCCTCGCTGCCATCACCGGGGCAGGCACCGTCCCGCCCGCCGGTGGCAGCACGAGCGGCGGGGACACGTCACCCGACGGTCAGGCGGACCGGCCGTTCCGGGTCGTCGCCGAGTTCACTGCGACGGTCACCTCCACCATCCCGGTCACCCGGCTGGTGACGGGCTCGTCGACCAGGACGCTGTCCACGAGCCGGACGGTGTCGGTGGCGCCGATGGGCGAAGACGGTGACGCCACCCCGACCGTCACCCTGCGGTTGCGGCACCGCATCGTCACCGGCTCCGGCGCCGGCGGGCCCGACACCACCGACCTCGACCAGATCACCGCCCTGACCAGCACCCCGAAGCAGGACGGCTCCTACCCGGTCGGCGCGTGGGGCGAGGCACAGGACCTCGCCAACCCCAAGGTCCCGGCGGGTGACGTGATCGCTGCCACCGACCGGGTCGAGCTGGTCGCCAGCGCGGTCATCCCCGGCACCGGGCCGGGCGAGACGCTTCCGCCCGCCATCCCCTACCGGCAGGTGGAGATCGGCAAGCGCCGGGTCAACCCGCTGCTGCCGAGCATCGACGCCGAGACCGTCGATGAGGTGGTTGCCTCGGCCGAGGCGCTGCACGCGACGATCGACGAGGCTCGCGATCGCGTCGGCCCTGGGGCCAGTGACATGGACGTGGCGGAGGTGCTGCTGACCACCCGCGGCCAGCGAGCCTCGCTCGAGGTGGCGGCGTGGCGGGCCGGGCTCGCCGCCCCGGTCATGCTCGGCTCGCTTGGCGAAGGTCTGGCCGGGCTCGGGCCCGCTGCCACCGTGGCGCGCGTCACTGCGACGCCGGTCACGACCCCGGCACCGCGGGAGCCGCGCGTGCTCGCCGTCCTCGCGAGCGGTCAGCCGCGGTTGCTGCAGGCCGCCGCCGAGGGCGGCGTCGCCGGCAGGTCGCGCGGTGGCACCACGGTCTCCGACCAGCTGTTGAAGGAGCTGCTCGACCGCGACCCGGCGTCCGTCCCGCGCCTGGCGGCCCCGACGCGCGCCGAGGTGGGCGCGACCATGGACACCGCCGTGCCGGCCCGTCTGGTGGCCACGGCACCGCGCGCCCGCCCGGTGAAGCGCACCGTCGTCACGTCGGGTTCGCCTCCCACGAGTGGGCTCGGGACCGCCGGCGCGGCGGCGGTTGCCGCTCGAGCCACAGCGCCTGCCGTGCTGAACTCGCTGCACTCGCATGCGTCCGCCCTGCTCGCCGGGAAGGAGCGCCTGCCCGACGGCCAGGTCGTTGTCCTCGAGCTCCCGGACGCCGACACCGACACCCGCGCCGGCCGGCGGCCGCGCCTGGTCTGCCGGGAGGGCCGGGTCCGGGCCGTCCTGCTCGGCTCGTCCGGCCGGGTGCTCGCCGACGAGGTGCTGACTGGTGGCGACGCCGTCGCCGCAGCGGTCGGCACCCGAACGGTCGTCGTCGTCGGCGGACCGCCCCGCGACGACGCACCCGCGCCCTGGCGGCTCTACGGCGGGTGGGCCGCCGCCCGTCCGCTGCCAAGCGCCTCCGACGGCCTGCTCGTCGCGGGCGGGAGCGTCGTCGACGTGCTCGGCGCCGTCCCGTACCGGGGACCCGACCCGGCGCGGGTGTCGTGGTCCAGCCCGGCCGAGCTGCTGGCGGGCGGCGTGCGGGGCGTTGCCACGACCATCGCCGGGCCCGCCGGGAAGTCCGTCCTGACGGCAGTGGCCGTGGCGGTCACCGGCGCCGGCGTCGACGACCTCACGATCGGTCTGCGCGGGGCCCGGCAGGTGGGCGAGCTCGTGGTGACCGCCGACCTGTCGGGCGCCGGGGTGGCGGTCGCTGCCATCGATGCGGAGCCGGGTGCGCCGGTGCGGGTCACGGTCGCGAGCGACCCGGCGAACCCCCGCGCCCACCTCGGTGTGCTGGCCGCCGGCGCGGACCTGCCGACCGTCAAGCGGCTCGGCGTGCGCGACAGCGCGCACTGGCTCGGGACGTCGGTTGCCGCGACCGGCTTCGCGACGCTGACCGTCGCGCCCACAGCGCCCGGACCCGGCACCTCGATGCTTGCCTGGGAGGTCTCCTGATGCCCCCGCTCCCGCCACCGGGGACCTTCCGGCTCTACCCCTACGCCAACCCGCCGCTCACGGCAGGCGCGTACACCATCACCGGCGAGGTCACCGGTCTGCCCGGCAGTGTCGAACCACTCCAGGCGGCGCTCGACGTCACCGCTCCCAGGTTCGCGCTGCCGCCCGACCAGGTGCTCTCGACGTTCCCGCCCGCGAGTGCCCGTGGTGCCTTCACGTCGCGGCTGCCGCAGGTCGTGCTCCGCCGTCGGACGCTGCCCTGGGAGCGCGCGGAGTTCACCGCCGACGGGCGGCTGCTGCGCACCCTGACGCCGGAGCAGCGCCGGACCACGACCCCGCGCCCCTGGCTCGCGCTGGTGCTGATCGCCGAGGGAGAGGGCAGCCTCCTCTCCGACGTCCCCGTCGCCGACTGCAGGACGACCGGCGCGGTGCTGGCAAACCCCACCGACGTCGACGTGCCCAAGTCCACCTGTCTCGAGGTCCCCGAGGGCGTGGTGACGAAGGTCTTCCCGGCCCTGGAAGATCTGCCGAGCCTGGTGCACGTGCGCGAGGTCGACCTCGGCGACACCGAACTCGCACTCGGCGACGACGACGGCTGGATGGCGGTGGTCCTGTGCAACCGGCTGCCCCAGCCGGAGACGAGCTACACCGCGTGCCTGGTCAACCTCGAGGGCCAGTACGACGAGCTGCCCGTCCACCCGCCGGTCGCCCCCGAGTACGACCCCACCATCCGCGTCGTCGACATCGGAGCGCTGGGCGCTGTCGTGCAGCAGTACGCCGTGAGCGCCGATGCGCCGGTGATGGGGACCACCATCGAGGCGAGCGCACAGCGCCTCGACGCCGTGCGGGCAACGACGGTCGCGAGCGCGTCCACGGGCAAAGGGTGGAGCACCAGCCCGGTGTCGTCGACGGCGGCGTCGGCCGGCGCGCAACGGTCGGTGACGGCGGCCTCGACCGCCGACGTCACGGCCCTGGGCTCAGGACTTTCCGTCTACCTGCCGTGGCACCTCATCGAACGCGTGCTCCGCTTCCCTGTGATTGCCAGCTGGTCCTTCTACTGCACCGAGAACGGCGACTTCCAGTACCTCGCCCAGAACGTCAGCTCCCGGCTGCTCGGTCACATCCCGACCGGACCGGAAGGCCCAGACGGCGAGACGCTGCCCCCGGGCACAGAGCCGCCGGGCCTGCCGGCCGAGCCACCGTCCGCGCGCCCGCTCCCGCTCGTCGCCGCCACCGGTCATGTGGTCACCGCGCACGCGACTCGTCGCGGGGAGCGCACCTCCGCGTGGTTCCGTGGGCCACTGGTGCCGGGTCCCGTCGACCGCCCGGGCGCCCGCACGGATGGTCGCTACCCGCTGGCCCACCATGCCGACCAGCTGCGGCGGGTCAGCCCCGACGGGCTGGAGGACCTGTCCTACGCCGCGGCGTTCGAGATCGGCCGGTTGCTCGCCCTGAGCAGGCCGGGCGTGGTCGCGGCCCTCAACCAGTGGCGCCGGCAACGCTTCGCGGCCGCCACGACGGCTGCGCTGAGCGCGCACCTCGCCGATGCCGTGCCGCAAATCCTTGGCGACCTGCTCCGGCGGGCCGACCCGGTGATGGACCGGGTGTGGACGATCGAAGGGCTGCCCGGCCCGCCCGTTCCGGACGACCCGAGGGTCGCTGCCGGTGTCGGCCGGCGGTTCGCGCGGGGCCTGATGTCCGCACTCGGCGATGCCCCGGCCGAGCTGGCGCCGGTGCGTCCGTTGGCCGACCCCGGGTTCGCGGTCGACGAGGCCGCCGACGTCTTCGGCAAGGACCGCGACGCGCGTCTGATCCGCGGCCTCGCGCTGCCCGACGACATCGGACTGGCGCCTGGGTCGGACGGCCCGGCCCGCGGCGCGGACGTCGCCGACCGGCTGTGGGGTGCCCCGGTGGCGACCGCACGTCGCGACCCTGCCGCCGACGTGGCCGCCGCCCGGGCCGACCTGGAGGAGCTGGCCGGTCGGCTCGCCGAGGAGAGCGTCGCCCTCGCCCGGATGATTCGGGAGCGGGACCGATGAGCTACGAGCTGCTGACCTCGCGCGCCTTCCTGTCGACCGTGCTCACCAACGCGTTGCTCGAGGTCTACGGGCAGGTCGAGCCGGTCGAGGTGACCGATGCTCCCGATCCCGGCCCGCGCCGGGTGCCGCGCGACATCCGGCTCTGGCTGGCCCGGTTGCGGTTGTTGGAGGCGGTGCCCTTCAGCCATCTCGTCGCCGACACCGCCCTGCTCCCGCCGGAGTCGATCCGCTTCTTCCACCTCGACCGCGGCTGGACCGACTCCCTCGTCGAGGGCGCGCTGAGCGTCGGGACGGTGACAACCGCCGACCGGGCCGCGCTGGAGACGCTCTACCCGGTGATCCGCGACGAGGTCGACGAGGCGGAGCGGCTGGTCCGGCTGCCCGGCTGGGAGCCTGGCGCGCCTGTCCCCTCCGGCAACGCCGGACCCGTGACGGGTTTCGTGCTCCGATCCCGGATGGTCTCCGGCTGGCCGGCCCTGCACGTGCGCGCCTACGGCAAGGACAACTTGGCCGTCGCACCGAAGATCTCCGACCGCGACGTCGATGAGGGCGACGACGTCACCCTGACCCGGCTGCCGTTGCTTCGCATGGAGCGCCTGGCCCCCGCGGTGCTGCTCGTGCTGATCGACGGCCTGCCGCGGGTGGTGCACGTCGAGGAGCCACGCGCGGGTGTCCAGTACGGCGTCGACCAGCGCGCCGTGACCGGCGGTCTCCAGGCCCGGGTCCCGCTGCGTGACGTGCTGACCGTCGACCCGCTGCCGTCGGGCGACCCGGACGACCCGGTCCGCTCCGCCGCGGTGCCGTTCCGGCGGGACGCGCCTGGTGTCATCCACCTCGCGACGCTGGCGCAGCGGATCGCCGCGGTGCCCCAGACCCACGTGGGCACCTCCGTGGACGCGGCGGAGCTGGGCATCCAGATGCTGCAGTTCCCGTGGCGAGCCGTCTTCGGCGACCAGACGCTGTCCGAGCCCGACATGACCGCGATCGACCTCGATGCCGTGTTCGCCCCGTCGCTCGGCTTCGCCGAGCTCCTCGTCCGGTTCGAAGGGGACCAGCCGTGAACGCCTACCACCCGGACGGGTTCGAGAAGGTCTCGCTGTCGCAGGAGTACAGCGCGCTGGCCCGGGTGGGGCTGAAGGCGGACCTGATCGCCACATGGGACGGCGCCCTCCTTCGCGAGCCGAGGGTCTGCGTACCGGTCGACGTCCAGGCGCTCGTGGTCCCGCGCACCGGGTCGGCCGGCACCGAGGGTGTGCCGCTCGTGGGACCTCTGTCGCCCGGCTCGGGCACCGGCGGCGGCGGCGTCGACGCCCACGAGGCCGTCACCGGGCCCGAGCCGTTCGCGCCACCGGAGGCGCGCAAGCCGGGCGTGCACCTGCACTGGGCGATGCCCGACGCGCTGCTGCGCGGTGCGCTCGCCGACCCCACCGGCGCACCGCGCGCGCCGGCGTCCGGCCCGTCTCCGGACGGCGGGGGCTTGGAGATGAGGGCACTGCCCGACCGGTGGCTGGTGCTGCGGCTGCTCGCGCCGGCAGAAGGTGCAGGCCTCGCCGTCGCGCGCGGCTGGGTGCTCGACGCGGCGTCGGGCCGGTCGTGGGACCTCGCCGAGTGGACCGGCGACCCGCAGGGCGCAGGCGCCGACGAGATCACGGGCACCCCGGCCGTCCCACCACAGGGCCTGACAGGTGCGGCGGGCGGCACCCTGACCTGGACGGCGGGCTACGACGCCGCTGCCCGCCGGTTCGCCTTCCACGACCCGGGTGAGGACCTGGCCGATGACCCTGCCCTCGGCGGGACACTGCCCGGCGGTCCGGCGGCCGAGCGGGCGACGTACGTCGTCGTCGGCTGGTGGTCGCGCGAGGAGCTCGACCCGCTCGACGAGGTCCGCGGGACGGCGAGCCTCGACCGCCGGCTGGCCGAGTTCGGCTGGCGCCTGCAGCCCGGCGCCGACACCGGCGCACCACCCACGTCCGCGGCCCCCAGTGTCGCGGTGGAGAAGCCCGGCTTCGGCGCGATGGCGCTGACCGACCTGGGTCTCGCCGTCGCCGGGCCCTATGCGAGCCCGGTCTCCACCTTCACGCCCGGGCTGATCGGGGATGGTGTGAAAGAGCCGGTCCGGTACGTCCCGCCCCCGGCGCCACCCCGCCCGGAGGCGTCGACCCTCCTGCACGGTTGCGTCGTCGGCGTCCCCATCACCGGCGACGTCGAGGCCCGGGTCAGCGCTGCGGAGCTGCGACCGGCGCCGGGCAGCGCCGCCACTGGCCTCGGCGAGCATCTCTTCGACGCCCTGGGCGCGCTGACCGCGCGCCGGACCGGCGATCGGCTCGGCATCACCGGCGAGACCGACCTCGCCGTGGTCGAGCGGCTGGTCGCCGCGTTCGTCCGCCACGAGCTTCACCTCCTCGCGGACCCAGCCGGCGCGGCGCAGATCGACGCGAGCCTGCACGCCGGCGGCTTCACGTCTCAGGAGACCGGCGAGGCCGCAGCGGTCGACCGGCTCGTCGACGGGCGGGTCACGCCGCCGTCCCGCGGTCGCCGCATCGGCACGGTCGCGGGGGTGAAGGGGACCAAAGGCACCAAGGTCGTGTTCGGGACCACCCGCACCGAGGCGAAGCTCTTCATGCAGGCCGGCACGGCCGACACGATGGTGGCCAAGAGCGCCGGCACATCGGGGGCCGGACGGGCAGCCCGAGCGCCCTCCGGAGCGCCGCCCGCGACGCCGAGCGCGACCCCCGAGGTGCGGGAAGAGGAGCGGCCCGCGCCACCCCGCTGGGTGCCCAACGACCCCTACCTCGCCGTCGTCGGAGGGGGGCGTTCGCTGCGCCACGGCGGGGACGGGCGCTGGACCAGCGAGGGAGTCCTGCAGGTGCGTCACCCCAGCCAGCTCGAGCTCGACTTCCCCGGCGCGTTGCAGGGCAGCGGTGTGCTGTCGTCGCTGCCGTCGGGGGCGGTGCCCGGCGAGGCGACCGACCTGGCGCGCGAGGCGCTGCTCCTCTCCCCGCACCTCGGGTCCTGGCTTGCCGCTCGCGCTGCCGCGTCTGCCGGTGGGTCGGGCGGCCCGGCCGGGCCGTACCGCACCCGTATCGAGGCCGAGCACCTCCTCCGCTTCGACAGCACCGGTGCCTACTCGACCAAGGCGGGCACGGAGGCGTCGTCCGGGCCGGTGGTCGACGCGCCCTGGCGGCAGGGTGACGCGGACCCGTACGGCGCGGTGGTCACGCAGGCGCTGCGCGACCACTCCATGTTCTCCGGTGTCGATCCCAGCCCGGTCGGCGTCACCGCCTGGGCGCAGCCGTGGTCGCCCATGTGGCTGGAGTACGACGTCGAGGTGCGCTCCGGGGGGCTGTCGGCCGCGCCGGGCTGGGCGCTCGGCCAGACCGACCTCGGCCCCCGCGACGGCACCGACCCCGGGTCCGAGCCCGCCGTGGCGAGCGTGCGCGCCCGGGTGCCGCTGTCGACCGGGACGGCGACGGCGCTCGGCGAGGCGGTCGCGACGTACCTGGCCGACGAGAACAAGCGCGACCAGGCGGGAAACGGCGAGGTCGACCCGACCACCCAGACGGAGCTGGCCGGGCTGGCTGAGGTGGCCGGCTCTCCTGACCTGCTCGGAGCCACGCTCGACGGCGTACGCCGGGTCATGCTCGGGCTGCCGGCCAGGGCTGTGCGCGCCAAGGCCGACGACGGCAGCGTCGTACCCCTGACTCCCGAGGGCGACCCGCACCTGTTCACCGCCGGGGAGGTCCGCGTGCTGCGGGCGCGCATCCTCGACGCGTTCGGCCGGGTGCTGCCGCTCGACCCGACGGAGTCGGCGGTGCCGCGGCGGCTCGCGGCCACCCCCGCCCTCACCTCGTCGCAGGGGCGGATGCTGCGCCCGCCGCGGTTCAGCGCACCCGCGCGTGTCCGGCTGCGCCTGGTCGGCGCAGCGAGCCGGACGGCCACCGAAGCCGTCGAGGCGAGGGTCGACGAGGCCGACCCGGGAGGCATGGTCAACCCGGTGGCCGGCTTCCTCCTCCCCGACCACGTGGACGAGTCCCTCGAGGTGTTCGACACGGCGGGGACCGCCCTCGGCGAGCTGCTCGTCACCGGCCAGGCCGGGCCCGACGGGGGAGGCGCCGTCTGGGAGCCCGCGCCCGGGCGCCCCGTGCCGGTCGACGCTGCGCCGGCCGAGGGCCTGGCGCCCGAGCAAGCGGCGCTTGCCACGTTCGCGGCCGGACTGGTAGCGGCTGACGCCGCGGCTCGCGCCGGCGACCGCTTGGGACCGGGGGAGGAGTCGGCGTTGTCGGCGCTGCTGCGGACCGTCGACACCACGCTCTGGTCGGTCGACACGGTCGCGGGGGCCGGGTCGGCCGAGGTTGCCGC
>Ga0299913_10001487_pt1 | contig 17425 bp, 18 predicted proteins | sample RVTome_9_FD_201360 | JGI IMG/M metagenome (GOLD analysis project Ga0299913, IMG submission 201360) | Soil microbial communities from uranium-contaminated site in the Upper Colorado River Basin, Wyoming, United States - RVT155D38 (version 2) ... | reverse complement strand
CATCACGGATCGCCGAGGCCGCCTCGGCGACGGCTCGCGCCGCGATCCACGTCAGCGCGCCCCCCACGCTCACCCGCTGCGCCCCGGCCTCGGTCACCTCGGCGAAGGAGAGTCCCGGCCTCGCCAGCACGTTCACCGGCCCGGACACGGCGGCGCACACGGTACGGATCTCCTCCACGGTGGCGAGGCCCGGCGCGTAGAGCACGTCGGCGCCGGCGGCCTCGTAGACTTGCAACCGCGCGACGGTGTCGTCGAGATCGGGGACGCCGCGAATGCGGTTCTCCGCCCGCGCCGTCAACATGAACGGGAACGGCAACGCGCGGGCCGCCTCCACCGCGGCCGTGGCCCGCTCCGCCGCATGCTCGAGTTCGTAGATGCATCCGTCGTGGCCGTCCCAGTCCTCGATCGAGCCGCCAACCGCGCCGGTCGCGGCGATGCGGGTGATGGCGCTCGCCGCGCTCTCCGGGTCGGGCCCGTACCCGTTCTCCAGATCCATGGAGACGGGGAGCTCCGTCGCGCGGTCAAGCGCCGCGGCATGCCGGACCACCTCGTCCAGGGTCGCACCGCCGTCGAGGCGGCCCAGCGTGAACGCGAACCCCGAGCTCGTGCTGGCCAGCGCGCGGATCCGAGCGCTGCCAGCACCGCGCCGAGCCGATGTCCCACGGGTTCGGGATCACGAACGGCTCGCCGGTGTGGAGCGCGCGGAACGCCTCCGCCTTACGTCGCTGTCTGTTCATCCACCACTCCGATCACCACCTTGCCGCGCTTGCCCGACTGCTCGACCCGCTCAAACGCCGCGCGCGCCTCGGCGAGGGGGAAGACCGAGTCGATCGCCGGCTCCAGGTCGCCGGCCTCGAGGAGGCGACTCAGCTCCGCGAGCTGGTCGCCTCTCGGCTCCACCACGAAGTAGACCGCCTCCAGGCCGGGCGGCGGCGCCTCCGCCAAGCTCACGATGCGGCCACCCGGCCGCAGCAGCACCTCGGACCGCGCCAGGGCCTCGCCGCCCACGGTGTCGAACACGAGGTCCGCCGCGCCCATCGCCCGATCGAGGCCGGCACCCGTGCGGTCGAGAACCTCGTGGGCGCCTGCGTCGCGGGCGGCCTCCATTCCCGCCGACGACGCCGTGCCGATCACGTGCGCGCCCCGCCAGCGGGCGAGCTGCACGGCGAAGCGGCCCACTCCGCCCCCGGCGCCGTGCACGACCACCCGCTCCCCCGGCTCCAGCCGGCCGTGGTCGAAGAGGCCCTGCCACGCACTCAGCCCCGCCAGCGGGACCGCCGCGCTCGCCACGTGCCCCAGCCGGCGCGGTTTCGGCGCCAGGAGCGCCGCCGGCACGACGGCGTACTCCGCGGCGACTCCGTCGCGATCGAACGGGGTCAGCGCCCACACCGCCTCACCGGTGGCGAGGTCCCGCACGTCCCCGCCCAGCGCCTCGACCACCCCGGACAGCTCGTACGAGGGGATCGCCGGCAGCCGCTCCGCGGGCCAACCGAGCTCGTCCCGAGTAATGCCCGCCGCGAACACCCGCACCAGCGCCTCGTCCGGCCCCGGTGCCGGGACCTCCACCAGCTCCACGGACAGCGCCGCGGTATCGCCGGCCGCTCGCAGCAAGACGGCGCGCATGGTCGCCGTTTCCGTAGCGCTCGATCCCATGTTCATCTCCCCTCCTTCGTTCACCGGACAAGCACGGACGCCGCCGGATCCTGCGTGCGGCGACGGCAAAGTAACTTCCTAGAAAGATTCTTGCGGGAATGATACCGTCGTGATATGCTGCTGTCAATGGACGAGAGCGCGAAGGACCACATCGACCGCATCCGGGAGCAGTGGCGCCTGGAGCGGCCGGGGCTGGACACGGAAGCGCTGGGTCTGTTCGGGCGCCTGTTCCGGTGCGCACGTCTGGCGCATGCGGCCCTCGCGGAGGGGCTCAGGGGCCACGATTTGCAGCGGGGCTGGTTCGACATCCTCGCGGCGCTGCGGCGCGCGGGCGCCCCGTACGAGCTCAACCCGACGGGGCTGATGCGTGCGACGCTGCTGTCGTCCGGCGGCACCACCAAGCGGCTCGACCGGCTGGCGGAGGCCGGGCTGGTGGAGCGACGTCCGGACCCATCTGACCGGCGGGGCACCCTGGTACGGCTGACGGAGCGGGGACGTTCGGCCATCGACGCAGCGCTCGACGTACATGTCGCCAACGAGGAGCGGCTCCTCGCGGGGCTGACACCGGCAGAAAGGCAGACGCTCGATGGGCTCCTGCGGCGGCTTCTGGTGGGGCTGGAGGGGGGAGGGGACCGGACGTTCCCCTGAGGACTGCCGACCGACCCGGACGTACGGCTCGCTCAGGGCCGAGATCCGGCTCGACTGAAGCACCGGGTGGGAGACCCGAACGCGCGGTGGCCCCGAAGGGGCGGCCGGCGGTATCCTCGAATCATGGACCTCTACCTCGCCCAGCACGGCAAGGCGACGCCGAAGGAAGAAGATCCGGATCGGCCACTCACCCGGGAGGGACGCTCCGAGACCGAGCGCGTGGGCCGCGCGGCGGCACGGTCCGGAATCCGGCTGGGCGCGGTGTGGCACTCGGGGAAGCCCCGCGCGCGGGAGACCGCCGAAGTCTTCTCTCAGGCGCTCCTCCCCGCGGTGGGACCCGAGGAGAAGCCCTGGCTGGGACCCGAGGATGACCCGCGGCATGCGATCGAGGCGGCTCGGGCAACGGACGGCCCGGTACTTCTGGTCGGACATCTCCCGTACATGAGCCGTCTTCCTTCCCTGCTCCTCACCGGAGATCGGGAGCGGGGGATCGTCGATGTCCGGTACTCCGGCATCATCGCCCTGGGGGAGGACGGGGACGGCTGGACGCTGCGCTGGTACATGCGTCCGGAGCTGCTGACCGGCTGAGGTAGCCCCCACGGATCTCACGCCGCGGAGGGCGCCTCGAGGCGCCCGACGTTTCGTCGGGCGCTCAGCCCGCGCGACCGCCGGCCGAACCGTGTGCCGGTGGGCTGAACACGCCGAGCTGCCGCCACCTTCCGAGCATGTCGAGGTGCTCCCACGCCTCGCCACCTCCTGTTCGAACGCTCCTGTCGGCCAGGAGCGCGTTACGGAGGATGAGACGCATCGAGGCTCTGGGGTCCCTCCCGCGCGTGGACGCCGAGGTCCGCCACGATCGCGCGGATCCGCCGGTCGCGCGTCTCCGGGCGCTTCGCGTCGGTGACCGAGCGCGCGGCCTCCCTTCGCTTCGTGAACGAAAGGGCATCGAACGCGTCGCGCACTCCCGCCTCCCGGAGCGCTGCGGCGAGGTCGGCCGGCACGTCGATGGTGCGCGGCCCCTCGTCCTTCGCCACGGTGACGCGCACCGCATCGCCGGGTCGCTTCCCGATCGCCTCGCGGATGTCCTTCCGGATCCCCAGCACCCAGCGGCCGCCCATCGACGCGATCGAGCCCCGATACTGGACCCCGTCGAACGTCGCCACGACCTTCGGCCGGCCGGAACCGAACGCCTCCCTCGCGTCGAACGGGATTTCGATCAGGGCGCCGCCGCGCGGCGCTTCCTCGATGATCGCCTCGAACTCGTCCGTCATGCCGTTGCCATCCGCGGTCGATTTCGCGCGTCGCTGGACGTCCACTTCGTGGAAGCTCGCGTGCGGGGGGCGGCGCCGCACTGGCCCGACCGTCGGCACGCGGGTACATCGGAGAACCGAGCCACGAGAGACCCGCGAGGCCAGGAGGATCGGGTGCCGGACACCGCGACGGGACACGAGCTGCGAGAGGACGATGTCCTTCTCATGGTCGGGACCACCAAGGGCGCGTTCCTGCTGCGCTCGGACGGATCCCGCGCCGGATGGGAGATCGACGGCCCCCACTTTCCGGGCGAGGAGGTGTACGCGCTCGCGCTCGACCAGCGCGACGGCCGGCGCACGCTGTGGGCCGCCCCCGGGAACGCCTTCTTCGGGACGACGCTCCGCCGCTCCGCCGACGGGGGCGCCACCTGGTCGGGTCCCGACGATGTGACCGTGGCCTTCCCGGAGGGCTCGGACCTGTCGCTCAAGCGGATCTGGCAGATCCGGACCGGGCCCTCCGGCGATCCGGACCGGCTGTACCTCGGGGTCGAGCCCTCGTGTCTGTTCGAGACCGACGATGGCGGTGCGACGTGGCGCCCGGTGCGCGGCTTCCTCGAGCACGAGCACCGCGAGAAGTGGACACCCGGCGCCGGCGGGATGTGCCTCCACACCATCATCCAGGACCCGGCCGTGAACGATCGCGTGGTCGTGGCCATCTCGACGGGCGGCGTATACCGGACCGACGATGGCGGGGAGACGTGGCGGGCCCGGAACCACGGCGTTCGAGCGGAGTTCCTGCCCGACAAGCATCCGGAGTTCGGGCAGTGCGTCCACAAGGTCGTACACCACCCGGGACGCCCGGAGCGTCTCTTCCTCCAGAACCACTGGGGCCTCTACCGGAGCGACGACTGGGGCGACGAATGGGTCGACATCGCGAACGGCGTGCCGTCCGACTTCGGGTTCGGGATGGCCGTGCACCCGCACGACCCCGACACCGTCTACATCGTCCCTCTCGAGTCCGATCAGTTCCGTTGCTGTCCGGAAGCGAAGCTCCGGGTGTACCGGACGCGGAACGCCGGCGAGTCGTGGGAGCCGCTCGCCGAGGGGCTGCCGCAGGAGGGGGCGTACGAGACGGTCCTGCGGGATGCGCTGGACACGGACACTCTGACCCCGGCGGGCGTCTACTTCGGAACGCGGAGCGGATGCGTGTACGGCTCGCCCAGCGAGGGCGACTCGTGGACGCTGATCCGCGACGGGCTGCCACCGGTGGTGTGCGTGAAATCGGCGGTCATCGGGACATGACCGTCACTGTCGTCCTCCCCGGGACGCTCCGCGCGCTGAACGAGGGCCGCCCGACGCTCGTGCTCGACGGGGCGCCACGCACGGTGGCCGAGGCCTTCGAGAAGCTGCGCGAGGCGCTGCCCGCCGTCCACCGTCGGGTTCTCGCCGAGACCGGGGAGGTGCGCGCCCACATCAACGTGTTCGTGGGCGACACCGAGATCCGGCGCGCGCGGGGTCTCGAGACGCCCCTGGAGGGCGATACGGAGCTCGTCATCCTCCCGGCGGTGAGCGGCGGCTGACGCCGCCCTCCCCACCGCTCACCGGGACGGCCCGCCGAACTCGCGGAGCCAGATGTTCCGGTAGCTCACCGGGTTCCCGTGGTCCTGGAGCATGATGGGCAGCCGGTCCGCGTGGGCCTCGTACGCCGGATCTCCGCGGTAGAGCGTGGGGCCGGCGAGCTCGACGCGATGGTGGATGAGGACGCCGTTGTGGAACACCGTCATGAACGCGGGCCGCCGGAGTCCTCCGTCGGTGTCGAACCGCGGACCCTCGAACACGATGTCGTACGTCTGCCACTCCCCGGGCGGACGGGAGGCGTTCACGAGCGGGATGTGCTGCTTGTAGATCGATCCGGCCTGTCCGTTCGCGTACGTCCGGTTCTCGTATGAGTCGAGCACCTGGAGCTCGTACCGCCCCATCAGGAAGACGCCGCTGTTCCCGCGTCCCTGCCCCTCGCCCGCCACCTCTTCCGGCGTCCGCCATTCGATGTGGAGCTGGATGTCGCCGAAGCCCTCTCGCGTCTCGATGTTCCCGGTGCCGCCCGCGACGGTCATGGCGCCGTCCACGACCGTCCAGCGTGCCGGCCCCCCGTCGACCGAGACCCACCGGTCGAGCCCCGTGCCGTCGAAGAGGATGATGGCGTCGGAGGGCGGCATCCCCGCTTCACCCGGCATCACTACGGGGGGTTCGGGTTCCCAGACCTCGGTGTCCTCGGGCCGCTGTCCCGAGCCCTCGCCGGAGACGACGGCCAGGACGAGAGACGCGAGAGCGAAGGCGACGACGTGACGTGTGGCGGTGCGCATGATGATTCCTCCTCGATCGGTCCCATCAGCATAGGCGCCCGTCGCGCTGGCCGACCAGTGCGGGTCGCATCATCGTACGGGGAGGGGACGGACGCTCGTTCGTGGAGCGACCTTCTCTGGCCGGCGCTGGCGGGCGGAAGAGCCGGCCCCCCGATCCGCGCCGCAGGGATCGCCTCTCCACGGGCGGGGGTAGAACGGGCCGCTCGACCACTGATCGGGAACCCCGGAGGTTCGAAGAGATGATGAGAGTCCTGCTGTTCGTGGCCACGAACTTCGCGGTGCTGGTGATGGCCGCCGTCGCCATGTCGGTGCTCACCGCGCTCGGCTTCATCCCCCAGGATGCCCCGTACATCCAGCTCCTGATCTGGTGCGCAGTGTTCGGGTTCGGCGGGTCGATCTTCTCGCTCGCGATCTCGAAGTGGATGGCGAAGCGCGCCACCGGAGCGCGGGTGATCGAGACGCCATCGAACGACATCGAGCGCTGGCTCCTCGACACGGTGAGGCGTCAGGCCGAGGCCTCGGGCGTGGACATGCCCGAGGTGGCGATCTTCCCTTCGCCCGACCCGAATGCCTTCGCTACGGGGATGTTCCGTAACAGCGCGCTGGTGGCTGTGAGCGCCGGTCTCCTGCAGGCGATGAACCGCGACGAGGTCGAAGCGGTCCTCGCCCACGAGATGGCGCACGTCGTGAACGGGGACATGGTCACGCTGGCGCTCATCCAGGGCGTGCTCAACACGTTCGTGCTGTTCATCGCCCGCCTGATCGCCAGCCAGTTCGACCGCGGACGCTTCCTCGTGTTCATCGCGCTCCAGATGGCGTTCGGGATCCTGGCGAGCATGGTGGTCGCCTGGTTCTCGCGCTGGCGCGAGTACCGCGCCGACGCGGGCGCCGCGCGGCTCGAGGGCGCGCCGTCGATGGTGGCGGCGCTCGACCGGCTCAGGACCTGGAAGGACCAGCCCTCCCGGCTCCCCGATAACCTCGCGGCGTTCGGGATCCGTGGGGAGGGCCTGATGCGTCTGATGAGCACACACCCGCCGCTCGAGGATCGGATCGCGCGTCTGCAGGGCCGCTGACGGCGGAGCGGCCGGCCGCGCCGATCAGCGCCCCGGAGAGCGGTCTTCGATCGCGTAGCGGATCGTCAGCGACGCGTGGACCTCGACGCGCCCCGCGGAGACGGGCGTCGAGATGTCCTGGACCATCGCGGCCTCGGTCCGCACCATGAACGGGATCGGCGGCGAGCTCACGCCCTGCTCGGCCGTCTCGACGATCGCCCCGAGCCCGACGCCGAGGGCGTCGGCGATCGCCTCCGCCTTCGCGCGCGCGTCCTCGACCGCCGCCGCGAGCGCCCGGCCGCGGGCGGCCGTGGCATCGCGCAGATCGAACTCGACGCCTTCCACCCGGTTCGCGCCGGCCGCGACGGCGGCGTCGACGACCGAGCCGATGCGTTCGAGATCGTCCAGCGTCACGGTGACCGTGTTGGTCGCCCGATACCCGGTGACCTCGGGCTCGCCCCGGGGGCCATCGACAGGTCGATTGTCGTAGACTGGATAGAGCGAGAGGCGCGAGGTCTGGATGTTCTCGGCGGCGATCCCGAGCTCCTCCATCGCGGCCAGGATCTCGTTCGCGATGGCGTTCGTCTGCGTCTGCGCATCGCGGGCAAGGGGCGCCTCGCTCTCGATCCCGAGGCGGACGCGGGCGCGGTCCGGATCGACCTCGACCGTGCCCTCGCCCTGGACCGCGAGGGTCGCGGGTGCCGGCGTCTGCTGTCCCGAAAGCCCGGCGGGCACCGCCATCAGCGCCGTCAGGAGCGCCATCGATGAGCTTCTCATGTCCGCATTCCTTACCCGCTCCGGGGACGTCACCGGAAAGCGGCGTCGTGGTGCACCTCAGCGAAAGATCTCGAAGTTGCCGAGGAGCCACCACAGCAGCAGGAAGATGAGGATGGTGGAGATGCAGCCCCCGCCCAGCTTCTTCGCCCCCCAGCCCGCGGCGAGACCCCGTAGCAGCTTGCTCACGTGTCGATTCTCCGTGCGATTCGTTCCCTTCAGCGGGTTCGTACCCCCGCCGGGATCATCCGATCGGAAGCTGGCAATCGACGTGCCGGGCGCGGAGCCGCCACGGCCGGCCTCCGTTGCGTGCGCGCGACGCCACACAGGCCGGCCGGTGGGTCCGCCGATCCGGCCGTGGAGCGCAGCGCCCGGCCCGTGATCATTCAAACGAGGCCCGTGTGAAACACGATCGAGCGCCCGCCGAGGCTCTCCTCCGGGTCCTGGCGAGCGCGCGTGGAACGGCCGGTCGCGTCCGATTCGCCCCGCCGGGGACGTCCGGGACGCGGCGGGGCGCCGTCGCGGTCGAGCGCCGGGAGCCCCATTGCGTCATACTGCGCGAGCGAGGCCGGTTCCTTCCCGACGGAGGGCGGGAGATCCCGTACACGGACGCGCTCCGTTTCGAGCGGCGCGGGGGCGCCGTCGACGTCGGGCACCTGCGGCATGACCCCATGCGACCGGTCCGACTGGTCCGCCTCGAGCCGCACGAGGACGGCACGCTCGCCTCGGTCGCGGCGCACCGCTGCGGCGACGATGCCTATGCGCTGGTCGCCCGCGTGAGGGACGACGCCGTCGAGCTCGAGTGGACCGTGAGGGGACCGGGGAAGCGCGGATCGATCCGCGTCACGGACGGACCCGATGCGGCCGGAGCCGACCGGACGTCCGACTGCTGCACCGAACAGGAGTCGTCGGGGCGGTTCCCCCGGTGACGACGCCCTGCGGCGATGCGCACCGCCCCGCGAGCGCCGATCGCTCACTCGAACTGGAGGAATCGCGCATGGCATCACGAGGGGTCATGGGCGGCGGCTTCCGCCTCGGCTCGATCCTGGGCTTCGAGATCCGGATCGACTATTCCTGGTTCATCATCTTCTTCCTCATCCTGTGGTCGCTCTCGGCCGGCTTCTTCCCGCAGGTCCTCCCCGGGCGGGACACCGCCGTGTACGTGGCCATGGGGGTCGCGGGAGCGCTCCTCTTCTTCGCCTCGATCCTCGCCCACGAGCTCTCGCACTCCATCGTGGCCCGCGCCCGGGGGATCCCGGTGGAGGGGATCACCCTCTTCCTCTTCGGCGGAATCGCGCACACCCGGCTCGAAGCCGAGGATCCGGGCGACGAGATCCAGATCGCCGGCATCGGGCCGCTGCTGAGCTTCGCGCTCGGCGGTCTGTTCTGGGTCATCGGGTGGCTCGGGGGTCGCATCGGCTGGCCCGAGCCGGTCAACCAGGTCGCGGTCTATCTGGGCTTCATCAACGTCCTGCTCGCGGTCTTCAACCTCCTGCCGGGGTTCCCGCTGGATGGCGGGCGCCTCTTCCGGGCCATCGTGTGGAAGGCCACCGGCGACCTGACGAAGGCCACGCAGTGGGCGACGACCGGCGGGAAGGCGCTCGGCTACGGCCTCATGGGGCTCGGGCTTCTGCAGATGTTCACGGGCGGCGCGCTCGGCGGGCTGTGGCTGGTGTTCATCGGCTGGTTTTTGCGCGGAGCCGCCGAGATGTCGTTCACGCAGCACCTGATCCAGGGCGCCCTCGAGGGGGTGCGGGCCGCGGAGCTCATGTCCGAGCGTCCGGAGACGGTCCCACCCGGGCTCACCCTCCGCGAGCTGGTGGACGAGCACCTCCTGAAGCGGCGTTATCAGTCGTACCCGGTCGTGGACGGGAGCCGTCTGGTGGGGCTCGTGACGCTGGACCACGTGAAGGACGCGCCCCGCGAGCGCTGGGACTCGATGCGCGTGGAAGACGTCATGGCCAGGGCCGACGAGCGTCTCGTGGTCGGACCCGACGAGCGCATGCTCGACGTGCTCGCCCGCATGCAGGAGTCCGGCACGCGGCGCGTGCTCGTGGCCCGTGGCGGGGAGCTGGTGGGCATCGTCTCGGCGAGCGACATCACGCGCTGGGTGCAGCGCGCGCGGGATCTGGGTGTGAGCCCGAGATCGCTCGCGCCCTCCTGATTTCAGGCCGCGCCGGCGGCCTCCATGGAGAGGATGCTGCCCGCCAGCACCATGCGGATCTGGCGCGGCGCGAGGTCGTGCGTGAGCTCGTAGCGCTGGGCCCGTGTGTGGTTCAGGGCCCGGAGCGGCTCTCCCTCGGCGAGCTTTCGGCGGATGTCGGGGATCTCGAGCTCGTCTCCCCGCTGGATGCGGTCGTAGTCGGCCCCATCGAGAAAGCGGAGAGGGGGGATGCCGAAGTTCGCGAGGTTCTGCGCGTGGATCCTCGCGTAGCTCTTCGCGATCACGGCCTTCACTCCGAGATGACGCGGCGCGAGGGCCGCATGCTCGCGGCTCGAGCCCTGTCCGTAGTTCGACCCGCCCACGATGAAATGCCCGTCCGCACGGTGCGCGAGCGCCCGCTCCACGTAGCCCTCGTCGACCATGTGGAACGTGAACCCGCTGATTGCCTCGATGTTCGAGCGGAACGGCAGGACCTTCGTGCCGGCGGGCAGGATCTCGTCGGTCGACACGTCGTCGCCCAGCTTGATGAGCACCGGTCCCGAGACGGACTCCGGCAGGGGGTCGAGGGACCCGATCGAGGTGATGTTGGGCCCCTTCACGAGCTCCACATCGCCGCCGTCGGACGGCGGCGCGACCAGCATGTCCACGTTGATCGCGATCCGGTGGGGCTCCTCGAAGTCCGGGTACGTGATGTCGAGGAGATCTTCGAGCTTCCGCGGGTCGGTGATGCGCCCCGTGAGCGCGGAGGCCGTGGCGGTCTCCGGGCTGCACAGATACACACGGTCCTCGCGCGTCCCGGAGCGCCCGGGGAAGTTCCGCGGTACCGTGCGCAGGCTGTTGCGGCCGGACGCCGGCGCCTGCCCCATTCCGATGCAGCCGTTGCAGCCGGCCTGGTGGATGCGGGCGCCGGCGCGGATCAGCTTCTCGAGGTAGCCGTCGCGCACGAGGTTCTCGAGGATCTGACGCGACGTCGGGTTGACGTCGAACGATACCGATGGCGCCACCTGACGGCCGTCGACCATGAGGGCGGGGACCGCGAAGTCCCGGAACCCCGGATTGGCCGAAGACCCGAGATAGGCCTGGTAGATCTCCTCGCCCTCCACCTCCTCGACGGGGACGACGTTGCCCGGGCTCGACGGGAGCGCGATGAGCGGCTCGAGCGTCGACAGATCGATCCGGTCCGTCGCGTCGTACCCCGCATCCGGATCGGCCACGATCTCCACCCAGTCGTCGCCGCGGCCCTGCTGCTCGAGAAAGCGGCGCACCTCCCCATCGGACGGGAAGACCGTGCTCGTCGCGCCCAGCTCCGTGCCCATGTTCGCGATCACGTGGCGGTCCATCGCCGTGAGCGATTCGAGACCGGGGCCGTAGTACTCCACGATCCACCCGACATGCCGGTCGACATCGTAGCGGCGCAGCATCTCGAGGATTACGTCCTTCGCGCTCACCCATTCGGGAAGCCGCCCCGTGAGCTCGACGCCCCGTACCCGCGGCATCTCGATCCATGCCGGCTCCCCGGCCATCGCCATCCCGACCTCGAGCCCGCCCGCGCCCATCGCCAGCATGCCGATCGCTCCGGCCGCCGGCGTATGGCTGTCCGAGCCCAGCAGCGACTTCCCGGGAACGCCGAAGCGCTCCTGGTGAACCGGGTGGCTCACGCCGTTCCCGGGCCCGCTGTACCAGATGCCGTATTTCCGGCACGCGGTGTACAGGAACAGGTGATCGTCGGGGTTTCTGTTGTCGGCCTGGATCAGGTTGTGGTCGACGTACTGCGCGCTCAGCTCGGTCCGGACCCGCTCGAGACCCATCGCCTCGAGCTCGAGCATGACCAGCGTGCCGGTCGCGTCCTGGGTGAGGGTCTGGTCGATGCGGAGACCGATCTCGGAGCCGGGCTCCATCGTTCCGGCTGCGAGGTGCCCGGAGATCAGCTTGCTCGTGACGTTCATGCCCATGGCGAGGGGCCTCCCTTCACGGTCGTGCGGGCGCGTCGGCCGCGGGCGGGCGGTCCGGCGGTCGTTCGGAGAGCGCGCGCGGCCCTATCCGTATTGTGGTCGGTGCGGGAGTCGATGTTCCCGGTGGGGGGCGGGAGGGGCGGTCTCCTACGGGCGCGGGCAGCCCGTTCCGTCGAAGCCGCGGTCGATCGCGGCGGCCTCCTCCATGAGGGACTCGAAGGTGGCGATCGTCCCCGCATCGGGGTCGCGCACCGAGCGACGCAGCCGCGCGACGCCCATGACCTCCTCGCTGACGCCGCCGTAGCCCGTCGTCAGCGCCGCGCAGTCGATGCGCCCGCGTTCGAAGTCGGACTGGCGCTGCCGGTAGCGCTCGAGCGCCGCGCGGAGCGAATCCAGGGCGGGCGCCAGACCCGGGGCCGCGAGGGAGATGGCATCGCTCGTGTCCCTGGCGACGGAGGGGACGGGCGCGGCGTCGGACGAGCGCGCGGAGTCCACGGCGAGGCCGACGCCGCCCGCGATCACGCCCAGGATGAGCGCGAACAGCCAGCGCGGCCCCCATGGGCCCCGCGGACCGTCCGATGGCAGGATCACGGGAGGGATGTCCACACCCCGGAAATCGGATCTTCCCGGGCGCTGGGGCGTACGTGACATGCTCCGACAGGCCTCCGTTCGGTTGCCTCGAGGGCCAGACAAGATCCCATCCCCGGAAGAACCAGGCCACCCGGGGGCAGAATGTCCCGGCTGGCAAGCTCCTTGCTCCTCCCTGGACGTGCGTGTCCGGAGGTGGGGGATGGGAGGCGGGGAGGGGAGCCATGCCGAACTCCGACTCCGATTGACCCGATGAATCATACCGCGATCGCGAAACCTGCGAGCCCGGCCGCGGCCGTGGCGCGCTCGCCACATGCCGGGGTCCTCCTGGGGGTCCTCTGCGCCCTCGTCCTCTACGCATGCCGGCCGGGGGGACCCGACGGCGACCCCGGGACCGGTCCCCCGTCCTCGACCGCCGTCTCGGTCACGCTCGAATGGGATCCCCCGGTGACCGACGCCACCGGCGACCCGCTGGACGATCTGGCCGGTTACCGACTCTACTTCGGGACTTCGACCCCGCTCTCGGTCGCGCGTGACACGTTCGTCGACGTCGGGCTGGCGACCACGCACACGCTCGTCGGTCTCGAGCCGGGCACGTGGTACTTCGCGACGACCGCGGTCGACGAGAGCGGCAACGAGAGCGTGCTCTCCGCCGAGCTGCGCGCGGACCTCACGCCCTGAGCGGCACCGGGATGGGCCCCTCGCGGGGACGACGCGGTGGCCGCCTCGCCCTGGCCTGCGCGCTCGTGGCCGTGTTCGCGGGATCCGGGCGGCCGGCCTCGCCCGCGCGGGTCACGAACGCGCTTCCGAGCGCGCCCCGCTCCCTCTCCGGCAGCGCGCCGAGTGACACGGAGATCGACCTCACCTGGCGCGCCCCGGCGTCCGTACTGCTCCTCTCGCACTACGTGATCTATCGAGATGGCGCGGCGGTCGGCACGTCGACGAGCACCTCGTTCACGGATACCGGTCTCCAGCCTTCGACCACCTATCAGTACGAGGTCTCGGCGGTCGACATCACCGGCGAGGGGCCGCGCAGCGGATCCGCGTCGGTGACGACGATGGCCGGATCCGGCGACACGACGCCGCCCACGACACCGATGGGGCTCCAGGCCGACCCGGCCGCAGCCACGCGGATCGACCTCTCGTGGCAGGCGGCGACGGACGCCGAGAGCGGGGTGGACCACTACCGCATCTACCGCGACGGCGCGTTCGTGGCCACGACGACCGGGACGGCATTCTCGGACATCGGCGTGCAGCCGCAGACCACGTACACGTACGAGGTGTCGGCGGTGAACGGAGACGGCCTCGAAGGGGCGCGGAGCACCGCCGTGTCGGCGACCACTCCGGCCCCGCCGCCCGCCCCCGACACGTCGCCTCCGAGCGCACCGCCCGGCGTCGACGCGCAGGCCGTGACGGCACGACAGATCGATCTCTCGTGGGGCGACGCGACGGATGCCGAGAGCGGGATCGACCTGTACCGGGTCTACCGCGACGGATCGCCGGTGACCTCCACGACCGGAACGGCCTTCAGCGACTCGGGCGTCCAGCCGGCGACCACGTACGTGTACCAGGTCTCTGCCGTGAACGGGCAGGGGCTGGAGGGCCCGCGGAGCGCACCCGCCCAGTCCACGACGCCCGACGTGGTCGACACGACGCCCCCGGCGCCGCCGGGACGTCCCCGGATCATCGGATGACCGCCTCGCCGGGCGGGACGCCGCGCCGGAATCGATCCGCCGCACGGCGCCCGGCGCTGGCGTCGCTCGGCGCGCTCGCGCTCATGGCGGGCATTCTCCCCCGGGCCACCGCGCAGGAGGCGGAACCCCTCACGAAGACGGAGCTCGTGCGGTTCCTCTCCGGCGGCGTGTACGCGCCCGCCGAGCTCGCCGCCCTGGTGCGCCGGAGCTGTCTGAGCTTCGAGCCCACCGATCGCGACCGCGAGGACCTGCGTTCGCTGGGCGGCGGAGAGCCGCTCATGGAGGCGATCGAGTGGTGCAGCCGGCCGCTCGACGTGAGCGTCGAGCCCGCGGGTCTCACGCTGCGCGCGGGACAGTCGGGCGCGGTGACGCTGCGCGCCTCGCGGGGCGGCGAACCGGTCGGCGGCGTGGGGCTCGCCCTGGCGTCCGGGGGCGGAGGGAGCGGGCCCTCGGCCGTCACCGACGAGCGCGGTGTGGTCCGTCTCTCCGTGCCGGCGGCCGGCCAGGCACGCTCGTACCGCCTGCCCGTGCGCGCTACGGGAGCTCGCATCGCGGGCGACCCGGCCGTGTCGGTCCGCGTCGTGGCGGGCCCGCCCCGCTCGGCAAGTCTCTCACCGCCCATCGTCCTGCTCGACGCGGGCGCGGACACGGCCACCACCGTACGGGCCGCGCTCCGCGACCAGTACGGCAACGCGGTCGTGGACGTGCCGGTGAGCCTCACCGACCCGGCGACCGGGTTCGGGGTGAGCGCGGGCCGCACCCGGCCGGGCGGCGACGTGGAGCTCCGGATCGAGCCGGGGACGGTGGTGGAGAACGGTCTCCTGGAGCTGCGGGCCGAGGGTCGCGTGCTGGGGGAGCTCACGGTACGGGTCGTCGCGGACGTCGAGGCGGAGGATGCCGCCGCGGTCGCCGCGACCCCGCAGGCGCCCCCCGACCCGTCCGACGAGGACGAGGAACCGCCCGCCGCCGCCGCGGCCCGGGAGACCCGGCGCGACTCCGCCGCGCGGGAAACGGGCGGGCTCGAGGACGCCCGGGCGCTGGCCTCCCGCGGCGATATCGACGGGGCCGTCGCCGCCTATCGGGCGGCGATCGAGAGCTCGCCGAACGATGTGGCGCTCCGGCTCGAGCTCGCGCGGCTCCTCGACCGCGAGAACCGGCTCGCGGATGCTCGCGCCGCGTACAGGGAAGTGGCCGACGTCTCCCCCGGGAACGTGGAGGCGAGCCGCGCCCTCGCCCGTCTGGAGCAGGAGGGCACGGTCGTCGACGCCTCGGTCGCGGGTGGCTCCACACTGGAGGGATCCCCGAGCCTCCGGGGCGCGGAGATCTCGGTTCGGCCGATCCGCTTTCTGCGCGTGTGGGGGCGCTACGACCGCTCGCTCGGGGTCGACGGGGTGCCGCTCATCCGCGGACCCGACGAGATCGAGGGCTATTTCGGCGGCGTGGCCCTGTCGTGGGGCGAGGATCGCCTCTTCACCACGAGCGTGGAGGTCGGCCGGCGCATCGACGACATCACCCCGCAGACCGGGACCGCGGAGACGCTCGACCAGAACACCATCCACGTCGAGCAGCGAGCCCTCGTGCCGGCGGGACGGGGCTACGCCGCGCTCAGCGCCGGCGGCTACCTCGGACGCTGGTTCGATCGGGACGACTGGCTCGCCTACGCGCGCGTCCGCGTGCCGGTCGGCGACGGGATCGACATCGCTCCGGCGGTGTTCACGGGCGAGACGGTGGGGACGGACATCGGAACCAGCGGCCGCTCGGCGGAGCGCGAGACCCGCGTCGAGCTCCCGATCCGCCTCGGGACCGCGGGTGTCTGGTTCGTGGAGCCCGCCGGAGCGGTCGGGTGGGTGGCCGGGGACGACGACGAGCCGACGGAGCGTCTGTACGAGGCGCGTCTGCTCGCGGAAGTCCTCGTGACCGAGGGCATCGCCATCCGCGTGTTCGGGCGCCACCAGCGGGCTCCCGGGCTCGATCCCTTCACGCTCGCCGCCGCGGGGCTCCGGATCCGCTTCGACTGAACGAGGCGGGGCAGCCATTTCCGGGGACGTGCCTGGCAAGGTCGTTGCGCCATGTGGGGGAGCGGAAACCCCAACGCTCACGACTTCCGGGCGCCTGATCGTCGGTTCGTGAGGCCGCCCGGAGGCGGCGCGTCCGACCGCCCTCGCCGACCGGTCTCCGAAGCGCCCCGGGCGCGCGCGTGGACCCCGGTCAGCCGCCGGCCGTCACCCCCGCGACCCCCTCGCCCGCCAGCCGCTCGTTGAATGCGGCCAGCTCGCCGGCGATGAGGGCGTCGTACTCGGTCTCGATCGCGTCCAGCTCGGCATGGAGCTCGTCGTGCACCTCGCGCTGCTGCCGGGTGGGCGCGAAGTCCGAGGTTTCGACCGCCCCGGCGAGGCTCTGGATCTGCTGCGCGACGCGCATCGGCCAGCGGATGACGTCCTGCCCGCGACCGGTGGTGTAGAGCTGGTAGAGCTTCGCCTCGACAGCGGTGAACCGGTCTTCCAGCGCCTCGGCGGCATCGCGCAGATCGGCATCGTCCTCGCCGTCGTGGAAGCGCCGCAGGGCCTGGAGCTGCGCTCGCACGAGCTCGGCGCCGTCGATCAGCTCCACCGCCCGGTCGAGATCGGCCTCGAGCTCGCTCACGAGCGCGAAGTTCTCGCGCACTTCCGCCTCCGTTCCCCTCGAGTTGGGGTCCTTGCGGACCTCGAGGTCCTGCTCGAGCGTGCGATCGCCGGCGGTTAGCCGCATCGTGTATGTTCCCGGGAGCACCAGCTTCGAGATGCGCCCGAGCCCCGGGGCATCGCGCGTCCCGTCATCTCCCAACTCGACCCACGGCGCATGAAGCGGGGCCGTGCGCAGGCGAGCTTCCGTCGACGGCTCGTGCTCGAGGTCCCACCACACGCGGTTGATGCCCGGCTGGCGCGGGCCCGAGAGCGTCCGGACCACGGCACCGGAAGCGTCCAGGATCTCGATCCGCACGCTGTCGGCGGACCCCGCGGCGTCGCCGCCCGGCTCCCCGGGGGCCGCCGAGTCCGCCGCCACGACTCCGGCGCCGCTTTCGGACAGCCAGTAGTCGATCGAAGCCCCGTACGGCGGGTTCTCTCCCGCCGTGGGGTCGCTGAACGGCGCGTATGGCGGCACGGTGGACCGGAAGCGGTAATCGGCCCGCGGCCCGAAGAGATGCGCGTCACTCGCCACCACGTCCGCCGTGAGCTGCTGGATGGCCGAGATGTCGTCGAGGATCCAGAACCCGCGTCCGTACGTGCCCACGACGAGGTCGTTGAAGT
>Ga0299913_10001486_pt1 | contig 17428 bp, 22 predicted proteins | sample RVTome_9_FD_201360 | JGI IMG/M metagenome (GOLD analysis project Ga0299913, IMG submission 201360) | Soil microbial communities from uranium-contaminated site in the Upper Colorado River Basin, Wyoming, United States - RVT155D38 (version 2) ... | reverse complement strand
AGTATGGAAATACGGCCCCGGAGAGCACCGTGCACTCAGCGGTGCGAGTCGCGCGCGGAGCCGGGCGCCGCCCGGCGGGAGCGCGCGACGGTCAGGGGCGTCAGGCATACACGTTCTTGAGGGCGTCCTCGGGCTTCGGGTCGGTGCCGGCCTTGGCGAAGTCGACCGAGCCGTCGACGATCTCGTGGATCTCGCGGTCGAGCTGCTCGAACTCATCGTCTTCGATCCCGAGCCGCTCGCGCAGCTTCTCGATCGGGTCGACGGCGGCGCGCAGCTCCTGGAGCTCGCCCTTCGGCCGGTAGACCTGCGGGTCGCCGACGTAGTGCCCGGTCAGCCGGAAGGTCTCGATGTCCATGAAGACCGGCCCCCTGCCCGAGCGCGCGTGCTCGAGCGCCTTGTGGACGGCCTTGTAGACCTCCTCGACGTCCTGCCCGTCGACCTTGACCGCGTGCATGCCGAACGCCTTGGCGCGGTCGATCATGTCCTTGAGCGGGCTGTGCTGCCACGCCGGCGTCGACTCGGCCCACGAGTTGTCCTCGCAAATGAACAGCGCCGGGAGCTTCCAGAGCTGCGCGAGGTTCAGCGACTCGTGAAAGGTGCCGATGTTCGTCGCCCCGTCGCCGAAGAAGGCGACGGCGACGCGAGGCTCGCCGCGCAGCTTGAAGCTGAGGGCGGCGCCCGCGATCGCGGGCAGGCCGCCGCCGACGACCGCGTTCGCGCCGAGGTTGCCCTTCTCGACGTCGTAGAGGTGCATCGAGCCGCCGTAGCCGCGGGAGACGCCTTCGAGCTTGCCGTACAGCTCGGCCATCACCTCGTTCGGGTGCGTCCCCATCGCGAGAGTGTGTCCGTGGGCGCGGTGGGTCGAGGCGATCACGTCGCCCTCCTCCAGCGCCCGGCACGCGCCGACCGCGACCGCCTCCTGGCCGATCGCGACGTGCAGGAAGCCCGGCAGCTCGCCGGCGCGGAAGCGTTCCTCGACCTTCTCCTCGAAGCGCCGGATCAAGAGCATCTCGCGGAAGAAATCGCGGAGAGTGTCCTCCGAAAGCGCCGCTTTTCTCTCTACCTTGGCCATGGCCTGAGTTTATGCTCCGCCGCGTGAGGCTCGCAGATCAGTGGCGAGAGATGGAGCGCGGGCTGCCCGAAAACTGGGGTGACGCGCGTTTGTCGCTGACGATCGCGGACGAATCCCGGCGCGACCTCGCCGCCGCGCTGCTCGGGCCGTTGGCCCCCGCGCGCGCGGGGCAGCAGATCCGCTTCTTCGCCGCCCGGCACGGCGCCGGGCCGAGCCCGCAGGCCGTGCTCCGCGCCCTGGGCCGCCTCGATCGGGAGCGGATCGCCGGCACGCTCGAGCTCGTCGCGACCGGAGAGCCCGAGCTGCGCCCCGAGACGGCGCGCGAGACCCTGGCCGCCTCCTGGGACGCGACCGTGGCGGCGCTGCCCGCCGACTGGAGCGACCTCTATGCGGAGCTCGAGCTGTTCTCGACCGACCATCTCGAGCGGGGTGCCCTGTTGCTCGCGCCGCTGAACCCGTCGCGATACGGCGGCCGGCCGGGCTTCCGCTTCCGCGCCGCACGCAGCTTCGGCTACGGCGCCTCGCCGCAGATGGTGCGCCGCTGCCTCGAGCGCCTCGACGAGGAAGGCATCCGCGGCAGGCTCGAGGTGCTGCGCGTCATCTCCGGCTCGCGTCCGGTCGCCACGCAGGGACCGGTCTGGCGCGTCGGCGGCCGGGCCGTGTGAGGATCGTGGGCGATCCGGTCTCCTGGTTCGTGATCGAGCCCGGGTGGCGGGTCACCTGCGTCGACGGCACCGAGGTGGGCAGGGTCGACGAGGTGATCGGCGATTCCGGCACCGACATCTTCAACGGCCTATCGGTCTCGCCAGGTCTCTTCCGCGGCTCCCGCTACGTCCCGTCGGAGCGCGTGCAGCGGATCGAGGAGGGCGTCGTCTACCTGACGCTGTCGCCGGCGCAGTTCGAGGGCCTCGAGGAGGCCGTGCCCGCGCCTCCCTCCGAGCAGATCCGCCCGGACACGACGGACCTCTAGCGCTACGGCAGCAGGGCGCGGAGCTCGCGTGCCAGGGAGCGGGCGTCGCGGGCGTCGGCCGCGATCACGAGCACTGTGTCGTCGCCGGCCAGCGTGCCGACGATACGCGGATGCTCGAGCCGGTCGAGGGCACGGGCGATCGCAGGCGCCGAGCCGAGCTCGGATTGAAGGACGACGACGTTCTGCGCAGGCGTCGCCCGGCGGCCGAACTCGGCCAGGATCCGCGCCAGAGCCTCGTCCGGCGCGGCCGAGCGCTCGCGCTGGGCCGGCAGCGCGTAGCGAGGTCGGCCGAGCGCGTCGCTCGTCTTGGCGAGGCCGAGCTGGCGGATGTCGCGCGAAGCGGTCGCCTGCGTCACGCGGCAACCCGCCTGCTCGAGCGCCGCGATTAGCTCGAGCTGGGTGCCGATGCGCTTGCGCGTCACGAGCGAAGCGATCAGCCGGTGCCGCTCGGCCTTCGCGAAGGTGCCGTCCCGCATGGGACGAGCATAGATTCCAGGTTTCGCGTGCAGTTCGCCCGGCAACCTCAGGAGCGCGGTGCTGCTGCGCAAGTTGATGTGGTCGGGACTCTACGCGGGCCTTGCGGCCGGCTCCGCGATGGCCGCACGGCGGCTCGCGTCGAAGATCTGGCGGGTCACGACGGGCGAGGCGCCCCCGACGAAGAAATGACGAAGGGAGACGAAGCTGTCGAGCGCGCCGCGGACCGGCTCCAGTCGGCGGCGCAGCGAGCACGGGCCCAGGGCGGCCTTCGCGCGAAACTCGGGCACGAGCTCGCGGACGACGCGGCCTTCCTGCGCCAGCTCAAGCCGAGCCTGATCAAGGCCCGCGCGAAGGGCGAGGCGCCCACGGACCGGGCGCCGGCCACCGTCGCCGCCGCGCCCTCGCGACCGCAGCGACCGCGGCGGGGCTCGAAGGGCGGGCCGAGCCCGCTCGTGGTCGCGGGGGCGGCGCTCGTCGTCGGGGTCCTGCTCGCGAAGCTCGTCGACTGGAGAGGCCATGCCCACCCGCGCCGCTGAGAACGGCGTCGGCGCCGCCGCGAAGCGCGTCGCCGACCACGCGAAGGCGATCGTCGGGCTCGAGCTGGAGCTCGCCTCGCTCGAGCTGAAGAAGAAGGCGGGAGCGCTCGGCCTCGGCGCCGGGCTGCTCGCCGGCGCGGCCGTCTTCGGGCTGTTCGCGCTCGGCTTCGGCTTGGCGACGATCGCGGCGGCGCTCGCGACCTTCCTGGCGACCTGGCTCGCGCTCCTGCTCACCTTCGCCGGCCTGCTGCTGATCGCCGGCGTGCTGGCGCTGCTCGGCGTCTCGCGGATCCGCGCAGGAACGCCGCCCGTGCCGGAGCAGGCCGTGCGGGAGGCCAAGCTGACGACGGAGGCGATCAAGGCCGATGGCCGGACCTAACGGACGCACGGCGGAGCAGGTCCGCCGCGAGATCGAGCACGAGCGGGAGGAGCTCGCCGCGGCTGTCGGCGAGCTGCGCGGGGAGCTCGGGGTCAGCGCCAAGCTGCGGGCGAAGCTGCCCGCCGTCGCGGCAGGCGCCGTCGGCGCCGGCTTCTTGCTCGGCGGCGGCATCGGCGCGACGATGCGCCTGCTCGCCCGGCGCGGCCGCGAGGGGACGACGCGCGCACGGATGGGGCGCTTCTCCCTCGTCGACCGCGACTGAGCGGGCGGGGGCCCGACGGAGCCCCGCGCAGAGAACCGCCAGGCGCCGGCTAACCGATCCTGAGCGTGCCCTTCATCCGCGCACGGTGCGGATCGCAGATGAAGCGATAGGTGCCGCGACGCAGGCGCAGCGACCACGTCGTCGTCCCCCGGAAGGCGACGCCGGTCTTCCGGTTCACGCCGGGGCCGATCAGGTGGAAGTTGTGCAGGCGCGAGCGGTCGCGGACGGTGATCCGGAACAACCCGGGCCTGGCCCTCCTTACGATCCGACCGGCGCGATTGCGCAGCGAGATCGCGAACCCGGGGCCGACGCTCGCATTCAGCTGGGTGCGCCGCGGCGGCGGCGGAGGCGGAGGCGGAGGCGGAGGATTGCCGACGGTGAACTGGCCCCTCATGGTGCTCGCGTGCGGATCGCACACGAAGCGGTAGATCCCCTCGACCAGGGTGACGGTCCACGTCTGCTGGCCGATGAACTCGACGTCGGTCGACCGGTCGACGCCGCCGGGGCCGGTCAGGTGGAAGTTGTGCTCCTCCGACTGGTCGCGCACGAGGACCTCGTACGTGCCGGGCTGGATGTTGACCGGCCTCGCGCCGTTCGCGTCTGTGATCCCGATCGTGGGCCCTGGGCCCACCGTCGCGATCAGCCCAGGACTCTGCGCGGCTGCCGTTCCCGGAAAGGCAAAGGCTGCGACGAGAACGAGGAACGACAGGCGCGGCACGAGCGAGACCCCCTTGGTCGATGACGCCCCCAATACGGGAGCGCACTTCGATCGGATTTCTCTCTAGGACGACGCGGGGCAGCCGTTGTTGGCCGCCCCGCGTCTGCCGCAAGCCTCCTCGAGGCTAGAAGCTCGTCGCCCTCCGCAGGGCGGAGCCGCCGAGCAGGAGCGCGAACGCCACCAGCGCCGCGATCCACAGCGGGATCCCGGTGAACGGCAGCACGTCAGCCCGGCCGACGCCCGCGAGCGCACCGAGCACGCCGCCCGCCGGTGCCGGCCGGCCGGCCCCCGGCCGCGGGCCGGCGAGCTGCTCGCCCGCGACGCCGCTCGTCTGCTGCGACGTCGGGGTGACCGCGGGCGGCGACGTCGGCGTCATCGCCGGCTGCGAGGTCGGCGTGACCGTCCGCTGCGAAGGCGGCGTCACCGCCGTCGTCGGCGGCGCGCTGGTCGTCGGAGCGCAGGCAGCGGCCGAGTAGCTCTTCACGGCGTGGACGTCGACGCCGCCGCTCTTGTTGCCCTTCTTCGGACAGACGGCGACCTTGTGCGGCTGGCTGTTGCCGGGACCGGTGACGATCGTGCCGGCCGGCGCTCCGCGCTCGTTCGCGATCTGCGCCGCAGTCCCGCCGTGTCCGTACTGCTTGGACGCGTCCGCCTTCGAGCTGTGCTCGCCGCGGCAGGTGGCGCTGGTGCCGGTGCCCCCGCCGGTAGAACAGGTCGTCCACTTCGAGGTCGCGTTGCTCGGTTTCACGCCCGGCCCGGACGAGCGCGCTTCCTGCTTCGCGCTCGCGTCGGCCTTCGCGACCGTCGTCTCGTGGCCGCGCGCCTCCGAGGACTTGCCGGGGCGCGTGGCCTGCTGCTCAGTGGGCGTGGCGGCAGCCGTCGCCGTCACCGGAGCAGGCGCCTGCTCCGCCTCCTGCTGCTTCGCCTGGCCGGGCGGAGTCGCAGGCTGCTGCGACTGCTCCGCCCTCTGCTCCTGACCCGGCGCGTTCTCGCCGTTGCCGTTTCCGGCGACGGCCGCGCCGGTGAACACTGCGCACGCGAGCACGAGCGCCACAACGCTCGGCGCGCGCTTCCGGTAGAGCCTCATCGTCGTCTCCTGTCCGCTGGTTGACCGCTGCCGCAGAGGCAGTCCGCCGCAATAACGGCTTTGCAGCGCATACGGATACGGGTTCGAAACGAGAAACGAACTGCTCAGGCGCGCAGCGTCGCCCCGAAACGAGTCGCGAGCGCCTCGACGATCCGCTCCCGCAGGCGCGCGGCGTCCTCGTCCGAGAGCGTCCGCTCGGGCGACTGGAACGCGACGCTGAAGGCGACCGACTTCTTGCCGGGGCCTGCCTGCTCGCCGCGGTAGACGTCGAAGACGCGGGCCTCGCGCAGCTCCGGGCCGGCCGCCTCACGCGCCGCCTCGACGAGCTCGCCGGCGGCAACCGACTCGTCCACGACGAAGGCGAGATCCTGCTTTACGGCCGGGTAGGTGACCACGTCCTCGTAACGAACCGGCTCGGCCGAGGCAGCCGCGAGCGCCTCGAGGTCGAGCTCGAACGCGCCCCACGCACCCTCGAGCACCGCTGGATGGAGCTCCCCCACAGCGCCCGTCTCCGTCCGCGCGGACTTGCCGGGATGGAGGAGCGGGTGCTCGCCGCGCTGCCACGTTCCGCGTGCATGCAGCGCCCGTAGCAGCGCCTCGACCACGCCCTTCGCGTGCGAGAAGCCGCCCTGCGCGATGCCCGCCACGTGAATCCGCTCCTCGGGCAGCTCGCCATCGCCGCGCGGCAGGTAGACGCGCGCGACCTCGAACAGCGCGATCCGCTCGTTGCCGACCTCGAGATTGTGGCGGGCCGCGTCGACGAGCGACGGGAGCAGCGACGTCCGCAGGACGGCGAGCTCGACCGTGATCGGCTCGGGCAGCCGGAGCGCATCCGGATGCTCGTCCTGCTCGCGCAGCGACGGCGTGTACACCTCCGAGAAGCCGAGCGCGACAAGCCCGTCCTCGACGCGCCGGCGCAGGCGCTGCAGGAGGGTCAGCCGACCCGACATCTCGCGCCTGACCGGCAGGGTGAACGGCACCTCGTCGAGCTTGAAGCGGGCCACCTCCTCGATCAGGTCGACCTCGCGCGTGAGGTCGCGCGCGCGCCACGTCGGCACGACGTACTCGCCGCCCTTCCCCGATTCGCGGCGCTCGAGGCCGAGCCGGGCGAGCAGCTCGTGCTGCTCGGCCTCAGGGACGTCGAGGCCGATCGAGGCGCTCGCCCGCTCCGGCCGGAAGCGCACGACCGGCCGCTCCGGCAGGTCGCCGTGGACGTCTGCGTGGCCGACCCAGCGCGCGCCTGCGAGCTCGACGATCAGCTCGGTCGCCCAGACCGCCGCCTGCTCGGCGAGGTACGGGTCGACGCCCTTCTCCCAGCGGTTCGAGCCCTCCGTCCGCAATCGGAGGCGCTCGGAGGAGCGCCACAGTCCCGTCGGCTCGAAGTTGGCGGCCTCGAGCAGGACGTTCGTCGTGCCCTCGCCGATCTCCGTCTCCTCGCCGCCCATGATCCCGGCCAGCGCGACCGACCGCTCGCCGTCGGCGATCATCAGGTCGGTCGGCTCGAGGGCGCGCTCGACGCCGTCCAGCGTGCGCAGCTTCTCGCCCGGACGCGCGCGGCGCACGACGATCCGCCGCTCTGCGAGGGTGTCTTCATCGAACGCGTGCAGCGGGTTGCCGAGCCCGAGCATCACGTAGTTCGTGACGTCGACGATGTTCGTGATCGGGCGCATCCCGGCCGCGGTCAGCCGGGCGCGCAGCCACGCCGGCGACGGGCCGACGCGGACGTCGCGGAAGAGCCGGCCGATGTACCGGGGGCAGCCTTCGAGGTCCTCGACCGTCACGTCGACGGTCTCCTCGGCGGCGGGCTGCGGATCGCGTCCGGGCGGCGGCGCCAGGTCGAGCCGGTAGAGCACCGCGACCTCGCGGGCGATCCCGTAGACGGAGAGGAGGTCGGGGCGGTTGCCGGTGATCTCGAGGTCGAGGACGATCTCCCGCAGCGGCAGGACGTCGGCGAGCGGCGTCCCCGGCTCGCCCGCATCGAGCACCATGATCCCCGTGTGGTCCTGGCCGAGCTCGAGCTCGCGCTCGGAGAGGATCATGCCCTCGGACACCTCGCCGCGCAGCTTGCGGCGCTCGAGCTGGAGCCCGCCCGGCAGGATCGCGCCCGGGAGCGCCACCGCCACCGTCGCGCCGGCGCCGAAGTTCCACGCGCCGCAGACGATCTGCGCCGGCTCGCTCTCGCCGACGTCCACGCGGCAGAGCTGGAGCCGGTCGGCGTTCGGATGCTTGGACGCCTCGAGCACGCGTCCGACGCGGAAGAGGCCGAGGTTCCCGTTCCGGTCGGGGACGCCCTTCTCGTCGATGGAGGCGACGACGGCGGTCGCGACGTCGAGGCGGTCGGCCAGCTCCTTGATCGGCATGTCGACGACCACGTAGTCCCGCAGCCAGCTGACGGGCACCTTCATCTCAGAACTGCCTCAGCACGCGCAGGTCGTTGTCCCAGAACGGTCGGATCTCGCTGATGCCGTGCCGCAGCTGCGCGGAGCGCTCGATCCCGCACCCGAACGCGAACCCGGTCCACTCCTCGGGATCGAGGCCGACGTTCCGGAAGACCTGCGGGTCGACCATGCCGGCGCCGCCCATCTCGACCCAGCCCGTGTATTTGCAGGTCCGGCAGCCCTGCATGTCGCAGATCGGGCACGAGACGTCGGGCTCGATCGAGGGCTCGGTGAACGGGAAGAAATGGGTGCGGAAGCGGACCTGGCGCTGCTCGCCGTAGAGCGCGCGCATCACGTGCAGCAGCGTTCCCTTCAGGTCTGCGAGCGTGATCTCGCGGTCGACGGCGAGCCCCTCGAACTGGTGGAAGACCGGGAAGCGAGTCGGCGTGATCTCGTCGCGCCGGTACACACGGCCGATCGAGACCATGTAGATCGGCGGCGGCTTCGCCTCCATGACGTGGATCTGCGAGGGCGACGTCTCGGTCCGCAGGAGCCGCCTGTCGTCCAGGAAGAACGTGTCGCGCGGCGAGCGCGTCGGATGGGCCGGCGGGAAGGCGAGCTTGTCGAAGTTGTACTCGACCGTCTCTACCTCGCGGTCGTCCAGCACCTCATAGCCGAGTCCGAGGAACGCGTCCTCGATCACGCGGCGCGTGAGCGTCGTCGGGTGGAGGGTGCCGATGTGGAGGTCGTCGCCGGGGAAGGTCACGTCGACGCGCTCCTCGCTCAGTGCCCGCTCGAGCTCCGCACGCCGAAGCTCCTCCTCCTTCAGGGCCACCGCCTCTTCGATCCGCTCGCGAGCGGCGTTCAGCGTCATGCCGCTCTCGCGGTCGCGGACGGCGCGCAGTGCCTGCTTCAGCTCGGACTTGCGGCCGAGGAAACGGACGCGCGCCTCGTCCAGCTCGTCGAGGGTCCTCGCGCCCGCGATCGCGCTCCGCGCCTCGGATTCGAGCGCCTGGGCGTCCACGGCGGCGACTGTAGCATCGGGTTCCATCGAATCCTCCTGGTCGGAGTACGACGAGATCGCGCGCCTCTACGACCCGTGGAGCGCCAGCGTCACGGAGGACGTCGGCTTCTACGTCGACCTGGCAGTGCAAGCGGGCGGACCGGTCGTGGAGCTCGGCGTCGGCACCGGCCGGATCGCGATCCCGATCGCGCGCGCCGGCGTGCGGGTGATCGGCGTCGACTCGTCGGCCGGCATGCTCGAGGTCTGCCGCGCCGAGGCCGAGCGCGCCGGCGTCGCCGCCCTGCTCGACCTCCGCCTCGGCGACCTGCGCGAGCCGCCCGTCGCCGAACGCGTCGACCTCGTCGTCTGCCCGTTCCGGGCGCTCCTCCACCTGCACACGGATGCCGACCGCCTCGCCGCCCTCCGCGCAGCCTGCGGGCTGCTGGAGCCGGGCGGCAGGCTCGCCTTCGACGTCTTCGAGCCGAGCCCCGAGGACGTCGAGGACACACACGCGCGCTGGATCGAGCGAGAGCCCGGCATCTTCGAGCGCGCCGACTGGGACCTGAACGCGCGAATGCTGACACTGTCGGTCCGGGGCCCGGAGGGCGCGACGACCATGGTGCTGGCATGGCTCTCGCCGCCCGAATGGCGGGACCTGCTCGAGCGCGCCGGCTTCGAGGTCGACGCGCTCTACGGCTGGTTCGACGCCCGGCCCTACACCGGCGGCGAGGACGCGGTCTGGATCGCGCGACGTGCTTGAGAAGCAAGTGTCAGGTACCGGTCGTGTCTTCTAGGACGCTCTCGCAGGCGCGTCCGGCGATGGCGTGTCCGGTATCTGACACTTGAGCGCGGGGCGCCCCTAACCCGAAGTGCCAGGCACCCGGCCTGGCCGGTGCCTGGCACTTGCTTTCCTAGGCCGCGATCGCCTCCCACTCGGCGACGAGCCTGTCGGCCGTCCGCCAAGCGAGCGCCATCACGGTCTCGGTCGGGTTCCTCCCCCCCGATGTCGGGAAGGTCGAGGCGCCGAGGATCCCGAGGTTCGGCACCTCGTGCGACAAGCCGAAGCCGTCAACGACGTTCTCGTCCGGGTCGTCGCCCATCCGCGTGCCACCGTAGGCGTGCGTCGTCACGTGGATCGGCGCCGGTGGCGACGTCCACGTCTCGGCCGCGCCGGCCTCGAGCAGCCACTCCCGAGCCCTCTCCTGGAGGAACAGCGCCGCGCGCCGCTCGTTGTCGGTCAGGTCGAACGTGACGCGGACGACCGGGAAGCCGTCCGGGTCGCGAACGGTCGGGTCGAGGTCGAGGAAGTGGTTCTCGTACGGGATCGCGTTCACCTGCGACGAGGCCGAGCCGACCGCATTCGCGTTCTCCTTCAGCCAGCCCTTCCACTCCGACCCCCAGCGCGGGATGCTCGGCGGCGTGTTGCGGGACGTCGCGATCGGCTTCGCCTCCATCCCGGCCGAGAGAGATCCGCCGCCGATGAACCCGAGCCCGCTGTGGTCGAAGTTGTCCGCGTCCCAGTCGTCCACCGCCGTCCACTGGCTGCCGGAGCCGCCGTAGCGGTTCAGGTCGCGGCCCGGGAAGACGCCGCTGACCGCGACGGAGCGCAGCCCGTGCGACATGTAGTGCCGGCCGACCTGGCCGTGGTTGTTCGAGAGGCCGTTCGGATACGCCGCCGAGCGCGACAGCAGCAGCAGCCGCGTGTTCTCGTACGTGTACCCGGCGAGGAGCACCGCCTTCGCGGGCTGGAAGTGGGAAGCGTTGCCCTTGATGTAGTTGACGCCGGCGGCGCAGCCCTCGTCGTCGACGACGATCTCGTAGGCCCGAGCGTGTTGGACAATGTGCAAGTTGCCGGTCTTCTCGGCCCGCGGGATCGTGCTGATCGACGTCGACGCCTTCGCGCCCACGTGGCAGCCACCCCACGTGCAGAAGCCGTGGTAGTCGCAGTCGTTCATCCCGTTGAACGGCTCCGAGCGGATCGCGGCCGGGCCCGGGAAGGGATTCCACCCGAGCCGGACGGCCGCGCCGAGCATGAACTCCGTCCAGCCCGTCCGCCGCAGCGGCGGGAGCGGATAGCCGCGCGCCCGCTCGCCCTCGAACGGGTTCACGCCGGCGATGCCGGAGACGCCGTGGAACCACTCGACCCGGTCGTAGTACGGCTCGAGCTCCTCGTAGTCGACGGGCCAGTCGGTGAGTGTCGTCCCGGCGGGCAGGGCCCCCGCGCCGTAGCGCTCGATCGTCCGGCTGCGAGCGCGGAAGTCCCACGGGGCGAGCCGCCAGCTCTGGCAGGTCCAGTGGATCGACGTGCCGCCGACCGCGTTCATCATCCGCGCGGGCCCGACCGCCGGCGTCGTCGGCGACGTCGGCGAGAGCCGCTGCGTCGGCACCTCGTTGTTCACCTTGACGCGGCCGAGCCAGTTGCGGATGTCGTTGCGGATCTCGTCGGCGGGGAAGTCCCGCGGCGCGTAGCCTCCGCCCGCCTCGATGCCGACGACGTCGAGCCCCGCCTCGCACAGCGGCATCACCGCCGTGCCGCCCGAGGCGCCGAGCCCGATCACGACGACGTCGGCCTGCTTGTGGCTATGCGTGGCCATGGTGATCCTTTCCGGAGCCCGCACCGCGCGCTCCGCTCCAGAGCGGGTAGTCGACTGCCGACTTGTGCGCCGGCACGACCGCGACGTCGAGCTGCTGCTCGGCCTCCGTGTAGACCATCTTCACGCCGGTGAAGCCGAGCAGGTCCCAACCTGCGAAGTCCTCGTTGCCGCCGTGGACCGGGTCGCCGAACATCCCCTGGAGCGCGTGCTCGCGCACGAGCTCGAAGAAGGCGCGCAGCCCCGGCGCCGTCCCGTCCTCCATCTCCGAGAGCACCGTGTCCTGCTGGGCGCCCGTCAGGTCGGCGAAGCCGGCGCCGAAGCGCGAGCGCGCGTAGGCGTCCGTGTCGGCGATGCCTGCCGTGTACGCCGCCCTCGACGAGGAGAGGTCGCCGTCGAGCGCCTTGTCGACGTAGCGGAGCACGCGCGCCTCGGTCGCGCCCGGCCCGCTGGCATCGGACGGGATCAGCCGCTCGAGCATCGCCTCGACGACGTCCGCCTCGGCGGCGGTGAACGTCTCCAGCCGCTCACGCTGCGGCGGCGCCGCCGCCGTCGCCGCAGCGCCCGCCGGCACCGCGGCCGCCACCCCGATCAGCCCCGCGCGGCGCAAGAGCGTCGCGCGAGACATTCCCCCAGAGTCGCGCGCTTTCATCGCTACCTCCCCGGTCTCGGTTCCGAGGGGGGATACGGCGGCGCCGCTACCGCGGATTTCAGCCGCGCCGGAACAGCTCGTAGAGCGCGACCGTGCCCGCCATCGCCACGTTCAGCGACTCCGCATCTCCGGGCTGCGGAATCGTCGCGGCCTCGGCCGCGGCGAGCACGTCCGGAGACAGCCCCTCGCGCTCGGCGCCGAGGACGAAGACAAGCGGCGGCTCGAGCTCGAGCTCGCGCAGCGGCCGCCCGCCGTGCGCGACAAGAGCGATCCGGCGTCCGGCCGGCTCGTCGAAACGTGAGATCGGGACGCGGAAGATCGCGCCCGCGGAGGCCCGCAGCGCCTTCGGTCCCGTCGGGTCGGCGCAGCCCGCGGAGAGCGCCACGCCCGCGCCGAAGGCGTCGGCGGCGCGGAGCAGCGTGCCCACGTTGCCCGGGTCGCCCACGTGCCAGAGGGCGAGCGTGACCTCGCGCGTGCCCAGCGGCAAGTCGGCGCGGCGAAAGATTCCGATCACGCGCGGCGGGTGGCCGAGCGTCGAGATCTCCGCGAGCAGCTCCGGCTCGACGTTCTCCCCCGCCACGAGCAGCCCGACCGGTTCGACCCGCGCCGCCGCGACCAGGTCTTCGCCCTCGCAGACGAACAGCCCCTCCCGCTCCCGCTGCCGGCGCGACTCGAGCAGCCGGCGCGCGAGCCGGAGCGTCGGGTTGCGCGCGCTGGTGATCAGGTGCGCGAGGCTGCGAGCGCGGCCTTGGCCTCTTCGGCGATCTTGCCGAAGGCGGCCGGGTCGCTGACCGCCAGGTCGGCGAGCACCTTCCGGTCGAGCTCGATGTTCGCCGCGCGGCATCCGGCCACGAACTGGTTGTACGAGAGGTCGTGCTGGCGCGCAGCCGCGTTGATGCGGATGATCCAGAGCCGCCGGAACGTCCGCTTCTTCGCCTTCCGGTCGCGGTAGGCGTAGACGAGCGAATGCTCGACCTGCTCCTTCGCCCGCTTGTAGCTCGAGTGCTTGAGGCCCCAGTAGCCCTTCGCCTGCTCGAGCACCTTGCGGCGCTTCTTGCGCGCGTGGACGGATCGCTTCACCCGCGGCATCGCTCTACCTCAACCCCAGCTTGCGCTCGACGGTCTTCGTGTCGCTCGCGGCGACCTGCTGCTCCTTACCGAACCTCCGCTTGCGCTTCGGCGACTTCTTCTCCAGGTTGTGGCTCTGCATCGCCCGGCGGCGCAGGAGCTTCCCCGCTCCGCTCACCTTGAAGCGCTTCTTCGCCCCGCTGGATGTCTTCTGCTTCGGCATCTTCTCGTTTCACTCCTGCGTTCTTCGTCGGGCCCAGCAGCATGACCATGTTCCGCCCGTCCTGGAGCGGCGGCGACTCGATCACGCCGAGCTCCTTCACGTCTTCCGCCAGCCGCATCAACAGGTCCCGCCCGCGCTCCGGGTGCTGCTGCTCGCGCCCCCGGAACATGATCGTCACCTTGACCTTCGCGCGCTGGTTGAGGAAGCGCTCGACGTGGCCCTTCTTGGTGTTGTAGTCGTGAATGCCGATCTTCGGCCGGAACTTGATCTCCTTGATGAGGATCTGCGACTGGTGCTTTCGCGCCTGCTTGGCCCGCTGCTCCTGCTCGTAGCGCCACTTCCCGTAGTCCATGACGCGCGCCACGGGCGGGTCGGCCTGGGCCGCGACCTCGACGAGGTCGAGCCCCTTGCCGTAGGCGTACTCCCGGGCTTCGTCGGACGTCTTGATCCCGAGCTGCGTGCCGTCCTCGTCGATCAGCCGGACGCGCGGGACGCGGATGTTCTCGTTGATCCGCTCCTGCTGCCGGACGGGCCTGACGGGCGGCTCGAACCGCCGACGGGGCCTCAAAGGCTAGTCACCAAGCTGCGCTTTCCTCCTTGTTCAACAACGAAAGCCGCTGCAAGCAGCGGCCCGAGACCCTCGTCGTCCTTCGACTCGGTTGAACCCCCGACGAGCTCGTCGGCTCCGGAGGTGAGGGCTGGACCCTGCTTCAGCAGAATCAGAGGGTAGCAAGTTCCCTGACGAATTCCACGAGGCTCGCCTGGTACTGCTCCCCTCCCCGGTCGCGGATCGCGAGGGACTCCGGCGACTCCCGGTCGCCGTAGACGACGACCTTCGGCACCTTCTCGAGCTCGGCGTCTCGGATGCGCCTGCCGACCGTCTCGTCGCGCTCGTCGACGTCGACCCTGAAGCCCGCGTCCGTGAGGCCGGCCGCGACCTCTGCGGCGGCTGCGCGGTGGCCCTCGCCGACGGGGATCACGCGCACCTGGACCGGCGCCAGCCAGAACGGAAACGCACCCGCGTAATGCTCGATCAGGATCCCGAGGAAGCGCTCGAGCGACCCGAGCAGCGCGCGATGGACGACGTACGGGGTGTGCTCCTTGTTGTCCGCTCCCTGATAGGTCAGCCCGAAGCGCTCGGGCATCTGGGCGTCGAGCTGAATCGTCCCCATCTGCCATGAGCGGCCGAGCACGTCGGTCATGTGGAGGTCGATCTTCGGTCCGTAGAACGCGCCCTCGCCCTCGCCCTCGTAGTACTCGATCCCGCGCCGCTCGAGCGCGGAGCGAAGCGCGCTCTCGGTGAAGTCCCATTCCTCGTCCGTGCCGAGCTTGTCCTCTGGCCGGGTCGACAGCTCGAACCGGGCCTCCATTCCGAACAGGCCGTACAGGAACGCGGCGTAGTCGAGGCAGCCGAAGATCTCCTCCTCGATCTGCTCGGCCGTGCAGAAGATGTGGGCGTCGTCCTGGGTGACGTGCTGGACGCGGAGCAGCCCGTGCAGCGTGCCCGCGCGCTCGTTCCGGTGCAGCGTCGAGCTCTCGGCGTAGCGCAGCGGGAGGTCCTTGTAGCTCCGCAGCGCGCTCCCGAACAGAAGCATGTGGCCGGGGCAGTTCATCGGCTTCAGCCCAAGCGTCCGCTCCTCGCCGTACGGGACCAGGAACATGTTGTCCCTGAACTTCTCCCAGTGGCCCGACGTCACCCAGGTCGCCGTCTCGTACATGAGCGGCGTCTTCACCTCGAGATACCCCCGCGCGGCGTTCTCGCGCCGGCGGAGATCCTCGAGCGCGTTCCAGAGCACCATCCCCTTCGGGTGCCAGAACGGCATGCCGGGCGCCTCGTCCGAGAGGTGGTAGAGGTCGAGCTGCGGCCCGAGCCGCCTGTGGTCGCGCCGCTTCGCGTCCTCGAGCCGCTCGAGGTACGCGTCGAGCGCCTCCTGCGAGTAGAACGCCGTGCCGTAGATCCGCGTCAGCTGGGCGTTGTGCTCGTCGCCGCGCCAGTAGGCGCCGGCGAGCCCTGTGAGCTTCACCGCCTTGATCGGGCGCGAGTCCTGTAGGTGCGGGCCGCGGCAGAGGTCGGTGAAGTCGCCCTGCGTGTAGAAGGAGATCGGCCCCTCGGCCGTCTCGACGAGCTCGACCTTGTACGGCTCGGACTCGGCGCGGAAGCGCTCCGTCGCCTCCTCGGCCGAGACCTCCTCACGAATCCACTCGCGCCCCTCGGCCAGCTCGCGGCGGATCTCCTCCTCGATGCGCTCGAGGTCGGCTTCGGAGATCGGCTCCGGGAACTCGAAGTCGTAGTAGAAGCCGTTCTCGATCGGCGGGCCGATCGCGACCTTCACGCCCGGGTAGAGGCGGCGGACGGCCTCCGCGAGCAGGTGCGCGGAGCTGTGGCGGAGGACGGACAGCGCGTCCGGGTCATCCGCGTCGCGCGTGGTCAGGATCTGGATCTTTCGGCCGTCGGCGAGCGGCAGCCGCAGGTCCTGGACGGCTCCGTTCGAGCGCAGGAGGACGGCCTGCTCCGCGAGCTTCGGGCCGATCGCGCGCGCGGCGTCGAGCCCGGTCGCGCCGTCCGGGAGTTCGAGTTCGGACTCGTCGGGAAGGACGACCTTCATGAGCGAACAGGATACGCAGCCCCGTGAGGACGACCGCAACGACGAGCTCGAGGACTCGCCCGCGCCGGACCCGACCGAAGGCGAGACCTCGGAGCAGGACGTTCCCGAGGCGGACTAGTCGCCTTCGACGGCGGCGCGCAGCTCCGCCGGCGCCTTCAGCCAGTAGCTCTCGCGCAGCCACTCGAGCGCCGCGTCGAGCGACTCCTCGTCGCTCACCTCGGCGGTGACCCAGCCGTAGCGGCCGACGTAGCTCGCCCTGCGCACGAACGGAAGGAGGTCCGCGATCTCGCGCTCCTCGGCCGTCAGCTTCACCGTCAGCTCCACCGAGCGCCGCCCGACCGACATCGCGGCGAACATCCTGTTCTGGCCGACCTTGAAAACAGGATGTCCCCACGGCTCGTCCTCGTAGGTCTGTGGGAACGAGAGAGCCAGCTCCCGGATCCGCGCCGCTGCCGCCGTCGGCTTCATGCGCCCCATTGTGGCCGTTTCACGCCTCCCGAAGCGGGTAGCCGTCGGAGGTAAGCGAGGAAAGCGGAGGAAGCATGGGCAAGAGCATTCGTGACGTGATGACGTCCAATCCGAGGACGATCGAGCCGTCGACGCCGATCCACGAGGCCGCACGGCTGATGCGCGACGAGAACGTCGGGTCGCTGCCGATCGTCGAAGGCGACCGGCTGCAGGGGATGCTGACGGACCGCGACATCGCGATCCGCGCCGTCGCCGACGGCAAGGACCCGAAGTCCACGACCGCACAGGACATCGCCTCGCGCGACCTGGTCACGATCGACCCGGAGCAGAACCTCGACGAGGCGCTCCGCCTGATGGCGTCGCACCAGGTCCGCCGGCTGCCGGTCTGCGAGGAGGACGGCCGGCTCGTCGGCATCCTCGCGCAGGCAGACGCTGCGATGAAGGGCGACGAGCGCGAGGTCGGGCGCACGGTCGAGGAGATCTCGAGGTAAGGAGGGGTCAATGCCCGGCAAGAGGCCGAGCGTCAAGAACGAGAAGCAGTACGAAGCGCTGAAGGACAAGGGGATGTCGAAGGAGCGCGCGGCGCGGATCTCGAACTCGCCGGGCGCGTCGAGCCGCGGCGGCAAGAAGTCCGGCTCGGGCGGCTCCTCGTCCCAGGGCGGCACGACCGCCCAGAAGAAGGCCGCCGGCCGCAAGGGCGGCAAGGCGGCGGCTCGCAAGAGCTGAGTCGAGAGGGGCCCGGGGGACCGGGCCCCTCGCTATTCGAGCCGGAACTCCGACCCGCCCGAGAGCCAGGCGCGCGGGTCGTGCTTTGGACGGCCGCCGCCCGGCGGCGCCGCGCCGAGCAGGATCCGCGTCAGCGCGCCGGAGTGCGCGAGCAGGCGGTCCAAGGCGGCCCCGACATGCTCGTCGCGGACAGCGCTCGACTCGTCCTCGGC
>Ga0299913_10001485_pt1 | contig 17429 bp, 19 predicted proteins | sample RVTome_9_FD_201360 | JGI IMG/M metagenome (GOLD analysis project Ga0299913, IMG submission 201360) | Soil microbial communities from uranium-contaminated site in the Upper Colorado River Basin, Wyoming, United States - RVT155D38 (version 2) ... | reverse complement strand
ACGGTCGCATGCACGCCCGATTCGTGGAAGGCCACCCATAGGGCCACGCCGAGTACGCCGTATACTCCGGCATGCCTCACGCCGATGGCATTACACACGAGGACGCAGCCGGACAGAACTCCTGCCCACATCAAGGCGCCGACCGACAGATCCGCGGTGTAGAAGAAAGCGATCACCAGCACTGCTCCGATGTCGTCCACGATGGCGAGCGCGGCGACGAACACCTTGAGCGCCAGTGGTACGCGCGGCCCGAGCAGCGCGAGTACCCCTAGTGCGAAGGCGATGTCGGTCGCCATCGGAATGCCCCACCCTCGCGATGCCGGTCCCGAGCCGTTCACAATTACGTAGAGTGCGGCGGGCACCAGCATGCCGCCAAGAGCGGCGGCCAGCGGGAGTGTAGCACGCCGGACCGATGCCAGCTCGCCTACGAGCACCTCGCGTTTGATTTCCAGTCCGACCACGAAGAAGAACACCGCCATCAGCCCATCATTGATCCAGTGATGAAGGCTCTCGCTGATGGCGAGTTGCCCCACTCCCACGGTGACCGGAATCTCCCAGAGGTGCACGTACGTGTCCGCCCAGGGGCTGTTGGCCCATACCAGCGCCAGCGCCGCACAGGCGAGCAACAGGAGTCCACTGGAGCTCTCCCGCTGGGCGAACTCCTGGAAAGGGCGGAGTGCGCGCTCGATCAGGAGCGGCGGTGTCTTGACTGCATCGGTCATGGTGTCTCCACGCTGTTGCTCAAGTCAGGGTAACAGGATCCCGAGTCGCGGACTACCCGAGTGGTGCCGGTCAGTACCGCTGCAGCAGCGTAGAATGTTCGCCGGTCAGGTCATATAGTGCGGTATGGATATCTCAGCCAGTGAGCTGGTACCGATGATTGCGATGCTTCAGCCACGTCACGGAGCGCTGCCACCGGAGCTGCAGGTGGAGCAGAGGCGGCTTCGTGGTGGCCTGGAGGCAGCCGCGGTTTCGCGGGTCATTATCCGTTATCAGGATCCAGCCGGGCGGCAACGAGCCATGAGCTTTGTGGTCAAGCGTCTGGCGGGGACCGCCGCGCGTGAGGCGCGAGTCTATCGCCATCTGGTAACGGCTCACGTGCCCGCGATGGCGCCGCGAGTCCTGGCATCGCATGAGACATCACAGGGAGGTGCGGTTCTCTACCTGGAATTCCTGCGGCCGATCAGCGCCTGGCCCTGGCGGGCGCTCGCCACGGCACGAGCGGTGCTGGAGCAAGTGGCACGACTGCACGCCGTTCGACCAGGTCGCAGCGCGATTGCTGCGTTGTCGGCCTGGGATTATGAACGAGAATTGCGACGGAACGCCGAGCTCACACTCACGCGGCTGGAGCAGGTAGTGCAGCGGCGAGAGTTTTCCGGCGTCGCCGTGGCAATGCCTCCAGCGCGCCGGCTGGTGCGGTCACTGGCCGAGATGCGGCGACAGCTGCTCGCGTTCGTCCCGCTGGGTAGCACTCCGATTCACGGCGATCTGCACCCCGGCAACGCTTTGGTGCGCCGTCGAGGTGGACGGGACGAGCCCGTGCTCATCGACTGGGGACGAGCGAGGATCGGATCACCTCTGGAAGACATCAGCACTTGGCTTCAATCACTCGCTGGCTGGGAACCAGAAGCGCGGCGGCGCCACGATAGCCTTCTTACCGATTATCTCACAGCCCGTGGCATGGACGGACAGCTTCTCCCGGAGCTGCGCGCCACCTACTGGTTCGCCGGAGCATCTAACGCGCTAGGCGGCGCCTTGCTCTACCATCTGACCGTGCTGCTGGATCGGCAGGCGACCAGCACCCGGAAAAGAAACGCGGCTTACTCGACCCGAGAATGGCTCCGGGTGCTCAGGCGGGCGGATGCCTTCTGGGGCTAAACCGGAAGATGTGTCCGATCGTCGAACCGGATGACCGTTCCGCGGCCGCGCTCCCACTCCAGCTCGCTCAGGGCCGCATGCCCTGGACGGAACCGCTCCCACTGCGCGGCAGTCGTCCCGGCCAGAAAACCGACCAGCTGGCCTATCACCCCTGCGTGAGTCACCAGGGCGACGCGCCCTCCGTTATGTCTCCGTGCCAGAGTACGCAGCGCAGTAAGGCACCGCGACCGGAACTCCCGGTAACTCTCGCCGCCCGGCCAGCGGAACCGATCGTCGATCTGCCGCTGGTTGGTAGCCCAGAGGCCCGGGTGAGTGCACCGGATCTGATCCAGGGGCATGCCATCCAGCGCGCCACAGTCGATTTCCCTGAGCGAGGGGCAGGCGTAAACCGGACCAAGTCCAGCGCGCTTTAGAGCGGCCGTGGTTTCCAGGGCGCGGCGCAGCGGGCTGGTGTAGATGGCGTCGAACGAAGGAGCTCCTCTTAGCCCGTTCTCCAGCCAATGCAGCTCCTCAAAGCCGCGCGGGCTCAGCGCCACATCCGTGCGCCCCCCGAGAAGAAGGGCGCCATTGCTCGGCGTGTGCGCATGTCGGATCAGAATCAGGCGAATCGTAAAAAGCTCCTCGGCCTCTTGGGGCTCGAATCGTAGCAGCCGTTCTCCTCCATAATCTAGCCGGCACTCGTCGATTGCCGGGACTAATTGGGACCGTCTGTTGGCGCTAAATTACGAGATGCACTTCTCCTTCGGCGACGCGCTGCCAATCCTCCGACGGACTCCGGCTGTGCTCCGAGCACTCCTTTGGGATCTGCCCCAGCCTTGGGCCCAGGGCACCGAAGGTCCGGACACCTGGAGCCCGTTCGATATCGTGGGTCATCTGATCCATGGCGAGCGTACCGACTGGATCACCCGCACCGAAATCCTCCTGGATCACGGTGAGGCCAAGCCGTTTCCACCGTTCGACCGATTCGCCCAGTTCGAGGCGTCACGCGGCAAGACACTCCACGAGCTCCTGGACACGTTCGCCGAGGCGCGAGCGGCAAGCCTGCTGCGGCTCGAGTCGCTCGGCCTCCAGGACGAAGACCTCGACCGCCGCGGCCGCCATCCCGAGCTCGGGCCGGTCACGCTCAGGGAGTTGCTGGCCACGTGGGTGGCGCACGACTTGAGTCACATCGCCCAAACTGCCCGGGTGATGGGCCGGCAGTATAGTGCGGAGGTCGGCCCGTGGCGTGCCTATCTACCCATGCTGGGCAGGCGTGGCCCGGGGGATGCCGGGGGAGCCTGAGCATCTCGATGGCCAAAGGCATCGACGCGGCTCAGGATCCGGAGCTGTCCGGTTGTCCCGCGACGTGCAGCCGGAAAAGGTGATGGAGACGATGGAGGCCCAAGAACGCGCGGCGGACACGGAGATCCAGGCCCAACCGGCGGTTCCCTGATGTGATCCAAGGCACCGCGAGAGGGTAGGGTTTCTGTGATTCTCGGACACCCCCAGCGCTTGAACTGGCGCAAGCCAAGACTGCAGACGGGAATTTTTTAGGAGACGGCGGCATGCCCCCGAGGCCTTACCTCACCACCCTCGATGCCGTCGCGCTCATCGTGGGGCTCGTCATCGGCGTGGGGATCTTTCGAGCCCCACAGCTCGTGGCCGAGAATACCGGCAGCCTCGAGCTGTTCCTTGGGGTCTGGGCTGCCGGCGGCGTGCTCTCCTTCATTGGCGCTCTGTGCTACGCCGAGCTGACCAGTGCCTACCCCAATGCCGGCGGAGAGTACCACTTTCTGCGTCGCGCATTTGGCTCCGACCTGAGCTTCCTGTTCGCCTGGTCTCGCTCCAGTGTCATTCAGACCGGCTCCATTGCGATCCTGGCATACGTATTCGCGGACTACATGGCGCCAATTTTGTCGCTGGAGCAGAAAAGCTCTCCGGTCCTCGCTGTTGGTGTGGTCGTAGCCCTGACCGGGCTCAATCTGGCGGGACTTCGCCACGGTAAGCGAACTCAAGTCCTGCTGACTATCGCCGAGCTGATTGGCCTGGGGACCGTGATCGTGGCCGGACTGTTTCTGCTGGATGCTCCAGCGGCTGTGGAGGCACCGGCCGTGGCCGGAGCTCCGTCCGGCCTCGCCGGCCTCGGCCTGGCCATGGTGTTCGTGCTCTTGACCTATGGCGGATGGAATGAGGCCGCGTACATCTCCGCGGAGGTGCGAGACGGACCCCGGGCGATGACTCGCACGCTGCTCTGGGGTATCGGCATCATCACTACGCTCTATCTGCTCGCAAACCTCGCCTACGTGCACGCGCTCGGCCTGGACGGCGTGGCGGGCTCCAGCGTCGTGGCCGCAGATCTCATGCATGCCGCGCTGGGGCCGCAGGGCGCCACGCTCCTGAGTCTGGTAGTGGCGGTCTCGGCGCTGGGCTCCGCCAATGCGACGATCATCACCGGGGCTCGCACCACCTATGCGCTGGGGCGCGACTTCGGGGCATTTCATCTGCTGGGCCGCTGGAACGATCAAGGCAGCACGCCGGTGAACGCCCTGTTTCTCCAGGGTCTCCTGGCGCTCGGACTGGTGGCATTCGGAGCCGTCGCCCGCAGCGGCTTCGAGACGATGGTCGCGTACACAGCGCCGGTGTTCTGGTTCTTCCTGGCTCTGGCGGCGTTGTCCGTCATTGTGCTGCGGCAGCGCGAGCCGGAGAGGCCCCGTCCTTTTCGAGTTCCTCTTTATCCCCTGACGCCACTGATCTTCTTCGGAGCGGCGCTCTTCATGCTCTACGCCAGCGTGCGCTACGCCGGCACCGGTGCGCTGGTGGGGGTGGCGGTGATGCTGGCGGGCGTGCCGGTCCTGTTTCTCATTCGGGCCAGAACGCCGCGGGTCGCCGAAAGCACCGAGTCCGGCTGAGATTCATCCCTCGAGGTAACTTCATGTCCTGCTTTGCGTCTTTCCAGAGCACCTCCTTACTGGCTGTCGCCCTTGCGACCTCCATCGCCGCTCCTTGCACGGCGCAGGAACCGCGATCTCCGGACGTGCACTTCGTGCCTACTCCCCACGAGGTGGTATCGGCGATGCTCGAGGTTGCCCAGGTCCAAAAGAGTGATGTGCTGTACGATCTGGGCAGCGGCGACGGACGCATCGTCATCGCCGCGGCGAAGAAGCATGGCACCCGGGGCACGGGCATCGATCTCGATCCGGCTCGCATAAAGGAAAGCCGGACCGCAGCCAGGAAGGCTGGTGTGGCCGACAAGGTAGAGTTTCGGCAGGCTGATCTGTTCGAGACCGATCTCAGGAAGGCGTCGGTCGTGACGCTTTACCTCTTACCCACCCTGAACGTCAAGCTGCGACCGAAGCTCTACCAGGAGTTGCGGCCCGGCTCACGGATCGTATCTCATGCCTTCGACATGGGAGACTGGAAGCCCGACAGCACGTTCATGGCCAGTACCAGCGCCGTCTTCTACTGGGTGATGCCCGCCAACGCGGGGGGAGAGTGGCTCGTCGCGGCTCCCGGAGGCAAGGAGTACACCCTTCGATTGCGTCAGAAATTCCAGAATCTCGAAGGCACCGCCGAGCGGAACGGCACGACCATGCAACTGAGCATGGCGCGCATCAAAGGAGACAAGGTGACACTCGAGATCGCCGACCCTGATGGAAAGGTCCGGTTGGTGGGCCGCGTCGAGGGCGGCACGATGTCGGGCTCTACCCGTAGCAGCCGGTCGAAATGGAGTGCCCAGCGGATCGGCAGCGCGCCGCCACTCGGAACCGAGGAGGACGCCTGACCCGGGGTTGCGCGAGCTAGCGGCGACCCCGGCGCGTGCCGGGTGACTGCTCGTGAGGCAGGATGAAGTCATCTTCGCTTGGCGGGCGTACCAGCAGATCGAACGCCAGGAAGAGGGTCTTCGAGTAGGGGAAGAACGCGAAAGGAACGATCAGCATCAGGATGAGGGTGCTGATCTGGAATAAAGCCCAGGGCGGAGTAGGCCAGGTCCACACCAGGAAGCCCACCACCCAGATGGTAAACACCGTCTCCACCGCCATCAGATTGAAGAAGTACGCCCCCAGCCAGTAGCCCTGCTCGCCCCGTTCAAGGCCAATTCCGCACACCGGGCAGTTGGGCACCAGGCGAGACCAGGTCACGAAGATCGGTCCTCCACCGCAATGGGGGCAGCGTAAACGCAGCGCCCGGGCGAACAGCGTCGTGACACGTTGGCGTTTAGCGGGCGGGGGCGGTGGAGCGCTGGGCATCGGCGTTCGGCTCGGCTTGACCTTCATATGTATTACCGCCGGGCGCCAGCGTCGAGAGGCCTGGGCCTAGCCTAGCCTCTCATCGATCCAGCGCTCTACGTCCCGCAGCACCTCCTGATAGCCGATATCGGCGAAGAGCCCGTGGTACGCACCCGGGTACTCGAGAAACGTTCGGTCCGGGGAACGAAGCTTTTCAAAAAACTCCCGGCTGCCATCCGGCGGCACCATTCGGTCGGCCGAGCCGTGCAGGATGAGAGCCGGGACGGAGAGACCCGCTGCCTGGGACTGTACTCGTGCAATCGCGGCAGTGACCTCGGTGGAGAGCCTCGCCGTCCCCCGCCGATGGAACAACGGGTCGGCAAGTACGGTCCCGACGACTGCCGGATCCCTTGCCAGTCCCGAGAGGTCCATCCCTACTTCGAGAGAGAGGCGCGGCCACACCCGCGACATGACTCGTCCAAGCGCCATCAGCAGGGGAGGTACGCCGACCTTGCCTAGCGGCGGTGACGCAGCGATTACACCAGCCAGTCCGTTCGGGTGATGCAAGGCGTAGTCGAGCACCACCAGCCCACCGAGGCTGTGTCCCAGGACGAAGACTGGTAGGTTTCCTTCCTTCTGTCGCACCAGGGTTAGGAAGGCGTGGAGGTCGCCCCGGTACTCCTCCCAGTTGTGTAGGAACGCTCGCTGTCCCGGAGACCGGCCGTTGCCCCGCATATCGTACGCATAAAGGGCTATTCCCCTGGCTGGGAAGTGGTTCGCCAGGGTGGGGTAGAGGCTGCTATGGTCTCCCAGGCCGTGCAGGTTGACCAGCACAGCTCGGTGCCCCTGGTTGGGCGGGAGCCAGACCTGATAGTACAAGGCTAGTCCGCCCACCCCGGCAAAGGTGCCGTCCCGGTGCTCGTGAGCCGATACGACGGCTTCGTGGGCCATCGCTGTACGCTAACCGGGGGCTGCTGCTTGACAAAGGCTGGACCCGCGCTGAACATAGTGGGCGCGTAATTCCTAACCCGCACGGCATCCGCATACATCGAAGCGCTCCGTGACACCTTCGCGTCTCGTCCGCAAAGGCTCGATCCCCGGGTCGGTACGCGCCACCTTCGTGCCGCCCGGCGGCGGTACACTCGTCCATTAGCCGAGGCTTACTCTTATGTTCTACAAAACGTTCTTCGCGAGGCTCGCCGCCATCGCGGTGCTGGCTTCCCTTTCGAGCGCAGTGTTTGCGGTAACGCCGGCTGAGGCACAGTTCGGCAAACGATTGAAGGAACGGCTCAAAAAGAATGCAGAGGACAAGGCCATAGATAAGGCGGTGGAGAAGGAAAACGAGGCAATCGACGCAGCAACGACGGGGAGCGCCGAAGAGGACACTGCGAGGGCCACGGCCGAGCCGACGGAGGCTGGCTCAACGGCTCCCGGTGAGGCGAGCTCAACGTCGCCCGCAGCGGCCTCTGCCGGTGCAAGCTCGGAAGCGACTGAGTCGGCAGAGCCCGTGGCGAAGAAAGCCTGGGCCAACTACGACTTCGTGCCGGGTCAGCGGACTCTCTACTACAGCGATTTCACCGACGATCAGGTCGGGAACTTCCCCCAGCGGCTGGAGTTCAAGACCGGAACTATGGAAATAGTCGAGTTCGAAGGCGGCAAGCGCGCGCTCAAGGCTTCCAGTCCCAGCGAGTTCTTCATCCCCCTTCCTACCGTGCTGCCGGATAAGTACACCATAGAGCTGGATGTGATCAATCGCGGAACAAAGCGGGTGGGTGCCAACACGATCGAAGTGAGTGGTGGGGAAAGCTTCTCCGACCATAATACGATCCGGGTAGGGTGGGGGCACGGTGGTCTGGAGACGACCGGAGGGGGTCTCCAGAGCAACTGGGTGGCCGCAAAGGACGCCGATAACGCGCGTTATCTCGGGAATCCGGGAGGCTTCAAGCTGCTGGGAGACGGGAAGTATCTGAAGATCTATGTCGACGAGAAGCGGCTCGCCAACATTCCCAATGCCACCTTCACCCGTGACAAGAAGGTGTTGGTCAAGCTGGAAGGTCGTGACGATGAGGAGGACGCGGCTTACATCACCCGTATCCGGGTGGCCGAGAGCGAGAAAACCATCTATGACGCGCTTTCGTCGACCGGCAGGTGGGCCACCCAGGGAATTCTGTTCGACACCGGCAAGTCGGAGGTCAAGCCTGAGTCGACGCCGACCCTGAAGCAGATTGCCGCCGCGCTCAAGGAGCATCCCGAGCTCAAGGTGGAGATTCAAGGTCACACCGACAACGTCGGTAAGCCGGACGCCAACCTCCAGCTCAGCCAGGCCAGGGCCGAGGCCGTGAAGGTCGCGCTGACAAAGGAGTATGGGGTTGGCGAGGGGCAGTTAACGGCGAAGGGTTATGGCGACAGCAAGCCTTCTGCCGACAACAAGACGCCCGAAGGGCGGGCGAACAACCGCCGGGTGGAGCTGGTCAAGTCGTAAGCTTCGTTCAGCGGATGACGAGTGTCGGGGAGCCTTCCTCCAGCCAGTCGCCAGGGTTCGCTATCACATCGGCTGTCTGAATGCGGCGAGTATCGCCTAGCCGAGGTGGTCGATCAGTGGCAGCTGAGAAGTAGAGGTAGTAAAGAGTGGGGCCCGCATTCCGGGCGTGCTCCGCAATAAACTTCGCCAGCCAGCCTTGCCCGGTCTCCTGGGCCCTGCCCAGGCCGGCCCCTTGGCGGTGCCGTTCCAAGGCGGCGATCATCGTTGCCCGTGAGATTCCCAGACTGCGGTACCGTTGTCGGAGGTGGCGCTCATCTTCTTTCGTATCAGCCAGTCGCCGGCGAACCAGATCGCAGGAGCATCGGCCCGCGAGAATGCGTGCCACGGTCTGGGCCTCAGGGTGGATCGCCTTCATCGCCTGCTGGTCGGAAAATGACGCGAGGTCCGCCGAAAGACCCGACGGCAACATCGACCGCACCTCGCTCAGGGTGAGTGGGCTCGCGATGTAGAGGAAGTAACACACAGCGGGTGAGAAGTGAGAAGTGAGAGGTTGAAGGTGGACCGAACAGGCGATGGGGGGATGTTGGCATGGAAGACGGCATGGCACCGACCCTCTTACTTCTCACCTCTTACTTCTCACCTCAATCCCGCACCAGCACCAGAATGGCGGCCTGCGGGACCACCAGGTACTTCTTGTCCTCGAACGTGATCTCGACCGCCGCTTTGCGGAAGAAGATTGCGTGATCGCCGACCTTCGCCTGCATACCACGCGTCCGGGTCTCCCGGGTATCGACCTTCCACGGCTCGTCATCGAGGCTGCTCAGGTCAGCTACCGGCGTACCCGGGCCGGTAGCCACGATCAGTCCGGTCTGCACCTGCTGTGAATCGATGGCTGTAGCCGGTAAATAAAGCCCCACCCGGGTCCGCTCGTCTCCATCCTCGGGGGTGATGAGGACCCGGTCGCCCACAACCATCAGCTGTTTCTTGGGAAACTCCATTACCGCTTGCCGTTGCCTTTGGCGCTTTTGGGAGCGCTTTCTCCCGACTCTTTCCTGGCCTCTGTCTGGTGGACGGTAACCAGGCCGGTGACCCTCAGGCGTCGAGTCGCGGCGGGCAAGCGGAGACTGACTTCCTCGCCGACTTTCTTCCCGCCCAGCGCCCGGCCCAGCGGGGAAGCGAGCGAAATGTGGCCGTCGTCTATGTCCATCATCTCTGCCAGCACCACCATGTAGACGTCAGTATCATTGGTATCCAGGTCCAGAACCGTAACCCGGGACCCGAGACCCACACGGTCCATGGGCGCTTCGGTGTTGGCCAGTTGGCTGAGCTGATTCAGGCGTTGATGCAGTTGCCCCAGCCGGGCTTGCACAAACTGTTGGCGCTCGAGCGCGGACTTGTATTCCGAGTTCTCCCGGAGATCCCCCAGCTCCACAGCCTGTGCTATGGCCTGCGGCAGGAGAATATTCAACTCATGGCTCAGCTGATCGATCTCGCGACCAAGCTTTTCCCGCATCTCACGAATCATGATGACGACCGTGCAAAAAAGGACGGCCCGGAGAGTCGTGTCTCCAGGCTTTGGAGGATCGGCTGCCTAAACATACTCTTCAGATCCCGCTTGCGTAACTGCTGGCAGCTGTAAGACCATGACAGTTAACGCCTTAATATAGCACTTATGCCCATTGCCGGCCTCCATTACCTCGTCCTGGTCTCCCTGGTTCTGGCCTGCCAACGGCACCGGGAGCAGCCGGTGCCGGCCGGTGGCGCCGCATCGGTCAACACGCCCGAGCTTCCCGTGGGTACGTCCGCGGCTGCGGAGACCCTGCTGGTGGACGTCCAGTCACTCGACTCGACGATCAAGGTGGACGCGCGCTACGCCGGCACCAATAACTTTACTGGCGCCCCGCTACCGGGGTATGAGGCACCGCGGGTACTGCTTCGCCGTGAGGCAGCTCTCGCGCTGGTACGGGTCCAGGCGCGGCTCGGCAGCGAGGGCCTGGGTCTGGTGGTTTTCGATGGCTATCGTCCGGTGCGGGCAACGCTGGCCATGGTGAACTGGGCGGAACAGTCCGGCCGCCGCGACCTGCTGAATGATGGCTACATCGCCCGCCGGAGCCGCCACAACCTCGGGCTGGCAGTCGACCTCACGCTCATCGACCGCTCCAGCGGAACCCTATTGGACATGGGCACGCTCTACGACACATTTTCCGAGGCAGCCCACACCGCGAATGCACGCGGCCGGGTCCTTCGGTACCGCCAAATCCTGGTGCAGGCCATGGAATCGGAGGGCTTCAGCAACTACGAGAAGGAATGGTGGCATTTCAGCTACCAACTCCCGGACGCCATGCCTTTCGACCGGGTGATACGCTGAGGCATATGGCGGAACGGAGGAAGGGTCAACGAGTTCCTTGACACCTAACAAGGCTAGGAGTAAAGTGCGGCTTGCTTTGGGCTGCCCTCTCGTTCGAGCGGATTCTACCGACAGGATGAACGCGTAATGCTTCTCAGGACCGTTGCCCGGCGCCCCTTCCGGTGGGTCGCCGCGGTCTGCCTGCTGGCATTGGTGCTGACCGCCTGCGGTCCGGAGAACTATCCGCAGAGCACGCTGCTTCCCCGCGGTGATTTCGCCAAGATCGCGGATGATCTTCTGGACACTACAGTCCGATGGGCCCTCCTCGTCTTCGTACTCGTGGAGGGTGTTCTGCTGTACGCCATATTTCGTTTTCGAGGAAAGCCGGGAGACCCGGAGCCGCATCAGACCCACGGCAATACCACCGTCGAGGTCATCTGGACGGTTATTCCAGCTCTGATTTTGGCCGCAATCGCCGTTCCGACGGTCCGCGCAATCTTCCAGACTAACGCCGTCCCCGGCAAGGACGCCCTCACCATCGAGGTCATCGGACATCAATGGTGGTGGGAGTTCCGCTACCCCGAGTTCAACCTGACGACGGCGAACGAGATGAACGTTCCCCTGGGACGGACCGTCTCTCTGCGCATGGGGAGCACCGACGTCATCCATAGCTTCTGGGTCCCTCAGTTATCGGCCAAGCGCGATGTCTTTCCCAATCGTGAGACTCGGATGTGGTTTTCCGCCCAGGCAGAGGGTGACTATCCGGGGCAGTGCGCCGAGTTCTGCGGCATTCAGCACGGCCGGATGTCCCATCGGATCAAGGCTCAGAAGCCCGAGGAGTTCAAGGCCTGGGTTGCGCACATGCAGACCTTGGCCGCCAAGCCCGCTGGAGCTGCCGCAGCGCCTGCCGCGAGCCCCCAGTACGCCGAGGGCGAGAAGCTTTTTACCGCCAAGGGATGCATCGCCTGCCACTCGATGGTCGCGGTCAATGCACCGAAGGGCATGGTGGGCCCCAATCTGGCAAACGTCGGAGCCCGCTCGTACATCGCCGCGGGTACTCTCAAGAACACCGATGCGAATCTGGCTCGCTGGATCCGGGATCCTCAGGGTATAAAGAAGGGTGTCCTTATGCCCAATCTCGGCCTGACCGAAGCCGAAGCACAGGCGCTGGCTGCCTATCTCCGGGCACATAAGTAGCACGACCACAACAACAGGGTTACCAATGGCCACCAGGGTTCTAGATCAGCACCACGCGCAGGCGCCGGCTCACGGCGACAAAACCGGTGTGTGGAGCTGGATCACGACCGTCGACCACAAGCGCATCGGGTTGCTGTACGGCGCAACAGCGTTCTTCTTCTTCCTGCTGGGCGGTGTCGAGGCGCTGCTGCTCCGGATTCAGCTCGGGAGCCCGGAGAACACCTTCCTGTCGGCCGAGACCTACAATCAGCTGTTTACGATGCACGGCACGACGATGATCTTCCTGGCCATCATGCCGCTGTCGGCCATGTTCTTCAATTATCTGATTCCGCTTCAGATCGGTGCGCGCGATGTGGCCTTTCCCCGGCTGAACGCGTTCAGTTACTGGGTCTTCCTGCTCGGCGGGCTGTTCCTGAACGCAAGCTTCCTTTTCGGGGCCGCTCCCGATCAAGGCTGGTTCGGTTACGCGAATCTGACTTCCAAGCAGTACTCGCCGGGGCTGAACGTCGACTTCTGGACGCTGGGCCTCCAGATCCTGGGTATCGCTTCACTCGCCGCGGCGGTCAACTTCTTCGTGACGATTCTCAACATGCGCGCGCCCGGGATGACGCTCATGCGGATGCCGATGTTCGTGTGGATGAGCTTCATCACCCAGGTGCTGCTCCTGCTGGCATTCCCGGTTATTACGGTGGCTCTGATCCTGCTCATGTACGACCGCTTCTTCGGAAGCAGCTTCTTCGTTCCGGCAGGCGGAGGCGATCCGCTCTTGTGGCAGCACCTCTTCTGGATCTTCGGCCATCCCGAGGTCTACATCCTGATTCTGCCGGCCTTCGGCATCGTTTCAGAAGTGTTGCCGGTTTTCTCCCGGAAGCCGCTTTTCGGTTATGCCGCAATGGTCTTCTCCGGCGTATTCATCGCCTTCCTTGGTTTCGGCGTTTGGAGCCACCACATGTTCTCCACCGGGATGGGCCCGCTGGCGGACACCTTCTTCGCGCTGACGACCATGTTGATCGCGATTCCAACGGGCGTAAAGATCTTCAACTGGATCGGCACGATGTGGGGAGGATCGCTCCAGTACAAGACGCCGTTGCTCTTTGCCATTGGCTTCATTGCGATGTTCATCATAGGCGGTCTGTCAGGAGTCATGCACTCCTCGCCACCGGCCGATCTCCAGCAGACTGATACCTACTTCGTGGTGGCCCACTTCCATTACGTGCTATTCGGGGGGAGCATCTTCGGTCTGACCGCGGGGGCTTACTATTGGTGGCCCAAGATGTTCGGACGTTTGCTGAATGAGCGTCTGGGCAAGCTGCACTTCTGGCTGATGCTCATTGGGTTCAACCTGACGTTCTTCCCCATGCATTTCGTGGGGCTTCACGGGATGCCGCGGCGGGTATACACCTATCCCGAGGGCCTAGGCTTCGATCTCATGAATCAGATCGAGACCGCCGGCTCTTTCGTCTTGACGGTGGCATTTCTCGTATTCCTGTACAACATATTCCAGACCTCGCGCCAGCCGGCGAACGCGCCGGCTGATCCCTGGAACGGGGCAACCCTGGAATGGAGCATCCCCTCCCCACCGCCGGAGTTCAACTTCGCGGAGATTCCAACCGTACGAGGACGCGATGCGCTCTGGGAGACCAAGCGGCAGCGTGGAAGCACCCTGCCTGAGCCGGCCCGGGTGAGTGGAGCCGGGATCCACATGCCCAACCCCTCCTATTGGCCGCTGGTCACCGCCGTCGGAGTGCTGGCGGTGTTCGTGTCGCTCATGGTTATGGGCTATACCGGCGTCTGGGGAGTGGCTGCCTCCATAGCACTTCTGTTCCTGGGAGTGTACAAGTGGGCCTACGAGCCGGCGGGGTGACCACTGTGCACCGTTCACAGTTCACCTGTCTACTGTTCACCGTTCACGCGTTGCGGAGTGGATTTTGACAGCTCACGCGCAGGCAGCGCACCTCGAGACCTCGACCGGGCTGGATAATCGAAAGCTTGCAATCTGGACCTTCATCGGGTCGGAATGCATGTTTTTCGCGACCCTGATATCGAACTACCTGGTTAATAAGGGCAGGAGTCTTGTAGGGCCGTACCCTCACGAGCCGTGGACGTCGCCTGCAGGCCAGCACTTCGAGCCGATCTTCGAGATACCGCTCGTCACCCTCGGCACCGCGCTTCTGCTGTTCAGCTCCCTCTTCGTGGTGCTCGCGCTGAGCGGCGCGCAGCGGGGAAACCGCAAAGCATTGCTCGGCTGGCTCGCTGCCACCCTGGCGTGCGGCATCTTCTTCGTGGGGATGCAGGTCTACGAGTTCACCCATTTCGTGCACCGTGGGCTAGGCTTTACCACCAATCTCTTTGGCTCGAGCTTCTATACCTTGACCGGCTTCCACGGAACTCACGTGACCATCGGGGTGATCTGGCTGGCGACGCTTTGGGTGGACGCGCTGCGAGGAAGGCTCCAGCCGCATCGCGCGCTCAACCTGGAGATGGCGGCATTGTACTGGCACTTCGTGGACGTGGTCTGGATCATCATCTTCCCCGTGGTCTACCTCATCAAGTGAGCAGGATATAATGGATGCCCATGTGACCGGCACCGCTCACACCGAGCACAGCCACCCGACGGCGGGATTGTACTTCAAGGTGGGGCTGGTTCTCTTCGTTCTCACCGCGCTCGAGGTAGGGCTTTATGAGATCACGTACGGCGAGCACGCGGGCTCATTCGCTCCCACTATCAAGCCGCTGTTCGTGCCCATGCTGTTGCTGCTGTCCGCGGCGAAGTTCGCCCTGGTGGCCATGTTCTACATGCATCTCAAGCAGGATCATAAGCTCTTCTCCGGGGTGTTCGTCTTTCCGCTGATCATCGCGATATTCATCGTGGTGGCCCTGATCGTGCTTCAGGCGTACCACTTCAGCTTTGCCCGGGCAGGTTGATGTTGGACGAACGATTGCGACCTATGACTCCGTACGAATGGAGCTGGTCGCTCCACCCCAGCGTGATCATAGGCACCGGACTTCTCGGTGCCTTGTACTTTTATGGCATTGGGCCCTACCGGCGCCGGCGCGGGTGGCCGCCGGCGTCGCGCTGGCAGATCCTGTCATTCTCTGCAGCTCTCCTGGTCCTGCTGTTGGCACTCAACGGCCCGGTGCATGACCTGAGCGACTACTACCTGTTTTCGATGCACATGGTGCAGCATCTGGTGCTCACCCTGCTTTTCCCACCGCTCCTCCTCGCTGGAATACCCCGATGGCTGCTGGGCCCGCTGCTGGTTCACCCGGGCGTGCTTCGCCCGGCCCAGTTCCTGACCCGGCCCTGGGTGGCGGCGGTCCTCTTCAGTGCCTCTATAGCAGTCTGGCACCTGGCGGGGTTCTACGATCTCATGATGCGGAGCCATGAAGTGCATATCGCCACTCACCTGCTGTTCATGGTGACCGCGACGTTGATGTGGTGGCCCGTGATGGGGCCGGCGCCGGAGCTGCCCCGCCTGCCCGCCGGACCCGCCATGCTGTACTTGTTTCTCGTCGGGATCCCCATGCAGATCGTCGCGGCGTTCATCACGTTCGCTGATGAGGTGCTCTACCCGTGGTACGTCGCCGCCCCGCGTATGTGGGGACTTTCGCCGCTAGACGATCAGCAGCTGGGGGGCCTGCTGATGTGGATCCCCGGTAATCTGTGGATTTTTGCATCTATTGGAGTGCTGTTCTTCAGGTGGGCGAAGGAGGAAGAACAGCTCCCAGCTCCTTAGCTCCTGGCTTTCCAACCTGACGCCGTCAGGCAGAGCCATCCGGCTAGGAACGCAGCCCCACCCAGAGGTGTGATGGCACCGAGCCACCGTGTGCCGGTCAGTGCCAGGATGTAAAGGCTGCCCGAGAACAGCACCGTTCCCGTCACGAACAGCCAGCCGGCCCAAACGGGGAGCTGACTCGGCCAGCGAGTCACCGCCCAGGCGGCCGCGAATAGCGCCAGGGCGTGATACATCTGGTAGCGGGCTCCCGTTTCGAATACTGCCAGGTACTCTGGAGTCAGTCGGGCACGGAGCGCGTGGGAGCCAAAAGCACCCGCCGCTACGGCCAGGAGCCCGGATAGTGCGCCTAGCCTATAGAACAGCGCGTCCATTGGTCACTTGTGCGAGAGACGGCGGGCAGCGAGCTCTTCCTGGCTGACCTGACGGTCGGCCCAGCCCGCCAAGGCAGCGACCGCCAGGATGAACACGATGTCGCTCACCGCTACCACGGTCATGCTCGGCGGAGGCGGTCCGTACACGCTGGCGAGATAGGTGCCGACCAGCAGGAGTGCCACGATCAGGATCCTCGGCCCTCTGACCGGATGCCGTTTGGACCGTCGCGCAACGTAGACCGCCAGCCCGCCACCAAATACGAGCGCCTCGAGGGCGATGCTGGCAACGGGATTGTTCCACAGGGCAAGACCGAGCTTGGCCGAATCGTTGCCGGTGAGGGGAAGATCAGGGAGGTGCACCAGCACGTCGAGGGGGTAATGCGAGAACACGGCCAGTCCGACAATGGCCGCCGCTTGCCAATGCCGGCTCGTGTCCCGGGTAGGCCAGGAGTAATACAGCGCGGCGGCGACGATGCTCCAGATGATCGTCCCGAGCAGGCTGTGCGAGATCGGATAATCGAGAAACTCCAGCGGGGTCATGGCCGTGTGGCCCGGGACAATTCTCGCGTGCTCCCATCCGAGGAGCAGAAAGATTCCCCAAAGCAGGTCCGGCAGCTGAACCGCCACGAAGAGTGTTCCCAGCGAGAGCTTTGGCTGGGTCCGCTTCAGCGCGAGTGCGACACCGTAGTGGCCTAGGAACATGGCGAACAGGCGGGTAAGCGGGTAAGCGGGTAGGCCGGTAAGCGAGGCGCGACGATTTTCATGGAATTCTCCCGCCAGGAGGAATCTCCAACTATCGGTACCGGAATCTGTAAGGTTGCGTGACTGAGTCAGAAAGTCGACGTTCGCTTACCCGCTCCCGCTTACTTCAACCAGGCCCCACCATCTACCACCATAACTGCACCCGTGATCCATTCTCCCGCCGGACTGGCCAGGTAGGTGACCATCTGACCGATATCCTGTGGCTCACCCCAACGCCCGAGCGGAATGGCTTCCGACGCATACTTCTCCATGTTGAAGAGGTCGGGAGCATCGGTACCTGGCGGAGTGAACGCCTTCTTGACCCCCTCGGTAGGGATTGGACCTGGTGCGACTGCATTTACGGTAATCCGGTCTCTCGCCCATTCGAGCGCCAGGGTCCGGGTGAGGGCGTCCACCCCTGCCTTGGCAGCAGTGGCATGCGCCATCAGCGGCCAACCCCGGTAGTGCAGC
>Ga0299913_10001484_pt1 | contig 17431 bp, 13 predicted proteins | sample RVTome_9_FD_201360 | JGI IMG/M metagenome (GOLD analysis project Ga0299913, IMG submission 201360) | Soil microbial communities from uranium-contaminated site in the Upper Colorado River Basin, Wyoming, United States - RVT155D38 (version 2) ... | reverse complement strand
GCCCGGTTGCCGGCCGCCGCGAAGGTGGCCAAAAGGGCGGTCGCGGCACTCGCGGGGGTGGGTTTCCTGGGGATGGCCATGAGGTTCGCGCTCCGAAGGAGAGGGAAGAAGGAAGGCGACCGTCACATCCGGGATCTGGAGAAGCGGCTCTCCAAGCTGGAGCACCGGATCGGCGACTGAAAACCAGGCTCCTACCGCTCCGCGATGCCCGCCGTCGCGACGGCGGGCATCGTTTACCTGAACGAAACACGCCGGCCGTCGCTTCGCCCGTCCTGGTGGCGGATAACCAACACGTTCACGGCGACGGGGGGTCGGGTTGGAGATCAACACCGGCGACACGGGGTGGGTGCTGGGGTCCGCGGCACTGGTGCTGTTCATGACGCCGGGGCTCGCTCTGTTCTACGGAGGCCTGGTCCGATCGAAGAACGTCCTCGGCACGATGATGCAGTCGGTCGCCGCCATCGCGATCGTCTCGGTCGTGTGGGTGCTGGCCGGCTACACGCTCGCGTTCGGGCCCGATGTGGGTGGCGTGATCGGCGGGCTCGCGCACCTCGGGTTCCGAGGGGTGGGAGAGACGCCGCACGCGTTGGCGCCGACCGTCCCGCATTCCGCGTTCGCGTCGTTCCAGATGATGTTCGCGGTCATCACCCCGGCTCTGATCGCCGGGGCGTTCGCGGAACGGGTTCGCTTCGGCGGTTACGTCGCGTTCGTCGCGTTGTGGTCGCTGATCGTCTACGCGCCGTTGGCGCATTGGGTCTGGGGTGGCGGGTTCCTCGGCGTCGACGGGATCGGCGCGCTGGACTTCGCGGGAGGGACCGTAGTCCACATCAGCGCGGGCGCGGCAGCGCTCGCCGCGGCGCTCTACGTCGGGAAACGGCGCGGTTACCCTCGTGGCAACTTCGCGCCGCACAACGTCCCGATGGTGGTCCTGGGCGCGGGGATCCTGTGGTTCGGCTGGTTCGGCTTCAACGCGGGGAGCGCCCTCGGGGCGAACGGGCTCGCGTCTTCGGCACATCTTGCGACCCATCTCGGCGCCGCGGGCGCGATGATCGGCTGGCTCGTCCCCGAGCGCTTGCGGCATGGGAAGGCGACGGCGGTGGGCGGGGCGACGGGCGCCGTGGCGGGACTCGTCGCCATCACGCCGGCGGCCGGGTTCGTGGGACCGTTGCCCGCGCTCGCGATCGGTCTGCTCGGCGGAGCGGTGTGCTTCGCCGCCGTTGAGATGAAGTCGCGGCTCGGCTACGATGATTCGCTCGACGCGGTCGGCGTCCACATGGTGGGCGGCCTGGTCGGTGCGCTGCTGACGGGCGTGTTCGCGAGCCTCGCGGTCAACCCCGCCGGCGCCGACGGAGGGTGGGCGCAGCTCGCTCGTCAAGGGGCGGCCGCCGGGATCACACTCGCGTTCTCGTTCATCGCCACATGGGCCATCCTCAAGCTCGTCGACCGCGTCGTCGGATTCCGGATGTCTGCGGAAGCTGAGGACTCGGGTGTCGACCTGGCCGAACACGGCGAGGCGGCCTACGCGTTCCGGGAGCACGGCCGTCACGCCATCCCGCCGCTCAAGGGGATGACCGAGGAGGAGCTGGCCGCGCTGCGCGAGCGCCTCGTGCTGGAGGCGACCGCCCGAGTTCTCGTGGCGATCGGCTCCGGAACCGCTCGTCGAGCGTCGAACGAAGCGCCGATCCCGAGAAAAGAAAAAGGAAGCTGACGGGCGCGAGAACCCGAACGCGTTCGGCCACGCGTCAGGAAGCTGACGGCGTCTCAGGAACTCGAGTCGCACACCCTGTGTCGTTGACGCGGGGCACGCTGACCGGTTGCATGGGCGTCATGAACGTGCTCGCACAGGTCACGGACGCCGAGACCGACTGGTTCGCCGAGCCATGGGTGAGGATCGTCATCATCTTGGCTGCAGCGGTCTTGGTGACCCTGATCTCACGCCTCGTCGTGAATCGGTTCCGCAAGAAGCTGGAGGGAACGTCGAGCGTCACGCAGGAGCTCAACCTCCAGCGCGCGACAACCTTGACCGGGGCGTTGTCCACCGCACTGATCGTCGTGATCTGGGCGCTCGCGATCCTGATGGCGCTCGGGGAGCTCGGCCAGAACATCGCCCCGCTCCTCGCGAGCGCAGGTGTCGCGGGGGTGGCGCTCGGATTCGGCGCGCAGAGCTTGGTCAGGGACACCCTGTCCGGTTTCTTCATCCTCCTCGAGAACCAGTTCGGCGTCGGCGACAACCTCGAGGTTCAGACTCCCTCCAACAAGGTCGCGGGCCGCGTCGAGAGCCTGACGCTACGGGTGACCAGCATCCGGGCGTTCGACGGCTCCCTCCACTTCGTTCCCAACGGGAACATCATCGTGGCCAGCAACCGATCGAAGGGGTGGGCGCGGGCGATCATCGATGTCCGGACCGCGTACGACGAGGACGTCGAGCATCTGCGCAGCGTCCTGGAGGAGCTGTTCGCCGAGCTCGAGGGCGACCGGACGCTCTCGGAGTGGATCCATGAGGCGCCGAGCGTGCTGGGGGTCGAGCGGATGGGCCACGATGCCCTCGTGATGCGGGTCATCGCAGACACCCGGCCTTCGAAGGTGATGGAAGTGGAACGCCTGCTGCGCGAACGCATCACCCGCCGCCTGCTCGAGCGAGGGATCAAGGTGCCGGTGACCCCGGCGACGCCGGTACCGCCCGCGGGCTAGGAGCCGGCAGCCACCACGACCGCCTCCCAGGGGTCGAGCCGGACGGCGCCGTCCACCAGTTCCCCCGCCCGGCCGCGATCGCTACCGAGCACGATCTCGCCGGGATCGACGAACACCTCCGCCGGCTCATCTCCATGGTTCACGGCGACCACCGTCCCCATCCCGCGCCGCCAAGCCCACACAGCGTCATGTGTCTCGACCGACCTGTAGGCGCCGACCTGCAGATCCGCTCGCTCACGTCGCAGGGCGATCAGATCGCGGCAGAGATGGAGCATCGAGCCCGGATCCTCCCGTTGGTCGGCGACGTTGCGGGCGGTCGCGTCCCCCATCGGGAGCCACGGCTCCACGCCGGCATCGGTGAACCCTCCCGTTGCCGTCCACTGCATCGGCGTCCGTGCGCCGTCCCGGCCGGGGTTCTGCGGCCAATGTCGGAGGCCGACCGGATCCTTCAACCGATCTCGAGGCACCTGCTCTTGAAGCATGCCGATCTCGTCTCCGTAGTAGAGCAGCGGTGTGCCGCGGAGCGTGAGGAGGATCACCAGAGCGGCTCGGGTGCGCTGCTCCTCGCCGCCACACCAGCGAGACGGGAATCTGCCCGCATCGTGGTTCGACCCGTTCCAGAGAGGCCAGGCCGCCGTTGGCAGGACGTCCTCGGTCGCCTCCACGATCGAACGCATGCCCGGTCCAGGCGTGGAGTGCTCGAACGGGATGTTGAGCCCGAGGTGGAGCTCGTCGTCACCGGTTCCGTAGAAGCGTGCGAGCGCCTGCAGGTCCATCACCCACGTTTCACCCAGCAGCACGCGTGGCGGCTCGTACGAATTCGCGATCCTCCGCCATCGCCGCAGGATGTCATGAGCCTCGGGCCGGTTCATGCTGAAGTCGGAGCGGAGGCCGTGTGCCCGCATGAGCTCGTGGTCGGTATCGAGCGCGAGCGAGTCGTCCCGGAGCGAGCGATCCTTCACCAACGCGTGCGCGACATCGATCCGGAAGCCGGCGACGCCGCGATCTAGCCAGAACCGCAGGATCCCGTCGAAAGCATCGGCGACGTCGGGGTTCCACCAGTTCAGATCAGGCTGTTCCGCGAGGAAGTTGTGCAGGTAGTACTGACCGGTCGCCTCGTCCCACGTCCAGGCAGTTCCGCCGAACGAGGACCGCCAGTTGTTGGGAGGGGAGCCGTCCGGCCTTGCGTCCGCCCAGACGTACCAGTCCCGATGCTCGGCCGTACGGCTGGAACGGGCATCGACGAACCATGGGTGGCGATCGCTCGTGTGGTTCGGCACGAGGTCCATGAGGACGCGGATCCCTCGCTCGGCAGCCTCGGCGACGAGACGATCGAGATCATCCATGCTGCCGAAGGTGGGATCGATCGCTTCGTAATCGGCGACGTCGTATCCCCAGTCCGCTTGCGGTGACGTGTTGATGGGGCTGAGCCAGAGCCCGTCGATCCCCAGCCACTCGAGGTGGTCGAGGTGGTCGATGACGCCTCGGAGGTCGCCGTGGCCGTCGCCGTTGGCGTCGGCGAAGGATCGCGGGTAGATCTGGTACAGGACGCCGGCCCCCCCCCCCGCGGGCGACCCCCCGGCGGGCGCCGACGGCGCGCACCGCGCCGGGGGCCCCACCGCGCCCGGGGGCGCCGCCCGGCCCCGGCGCGCCACCAGGGTGGCGCGCCGGCGTCAGGATCGGACGGCGGCATCCGCGCAGCCTAGCGAACGACGGTCGGGCCAACGTGCCGATCCCGGCTCGGGTCGCACAGACTCTCCCGATGGCGACCGCCGGCGAGTATCAGCGCGCCCAGCGCCGTGCGCGGGTTGGGGTGACGACCGCGTTCGCCGCGCACGCGGTGCTTTCCGGCCTCCTCGGGCCGTGGATCCCTCGTATCAAAGCCCGGGCGGGGCTGGACGCCTCCGGGCTGGGGATCGCCCTGACGGGCTTCGCGGTGGGGCTGCTCGTCGGGACCCGTGTGGCGGATCCGCTGATCCGACGATGGGGTGGCCGGGGGGTCGTCCGCGGCGGCATCCCGGCGATGGCCACGGGGTTCGCGCTCCTTCCTGGGGCCGATGATCTCGCGTCGCTGACACTGCTCTTCCTCGGCATCGGCATGCTGGCGGGTCTGATCGACGTGGCGATGAACATCGAGGCGGTCGCCGTCGAGCGTCGGTTCGAACGCCGGGTGATGTCGGCGATCCACGGCACGTGGAGCGTGGCGCTGTTCGTGGGCGCGGTGCTCGCCTCCGCGGGGATCGCCGCCGGCATGCCGATCGGGATCCACCTCCCGCTGTCGGCTGCGCTGGTCGTCGCGGTGAGCGGTGTGTTCCTTCGATGGTTGCCCGACGGAGGAGAGCGTGCGGAGGAAGCGCCGGCCGGCAGGCACGACGATCAGCACGTCGGTCGGACGCGCTCGACCTCGATCCTCCTCCTGTGCCTGGTCGCCGCGGGATCGTTCCTGGTGGAGGGGATCGCGGTCGAATGGAGCGCCGTCTTCCTGCGCGAGTCGGTGAGTGCCGACCCGGGCGTCGCCGGCCTCGGTGTCGTCGCGTTCTCGGCCGGGATGGCGGCGTCGCGCTTCGGCGGGGATCGCCTCGTCGCGCGGTTCGGGCAAGCCGCCGTCGTTCGGGTCGGCGCCTCGAGCGCGTTCGCGGCGCTTGCCGTGATGCTGATCGTCCTTCGTCTGCTCCCGTCCATCGCAGCGCTCGGGATCGTCGGCCTTGGTCTCGGTCCTGTGGTCCCCCTCGCGTTCAGGACCGCCGGCCGGACGCGCCGGCCCGGTCACGCGAGCGCCCTGCCGCTCGTCGTGACCGCAGGCTACGCGGGCTCGATCGTCGGACCCTTGATCGTGGGCTTCATCGCCGACCTGGCCAGCCTGCGGATCGCGTTCGTCGTGCCGGTCATCGCATGCGCCGTGTCGGCGTTGGCCGCGGGGGCGACCCGCGATCGCTGAAGCGAGCCGGGTCAGCCGACCGCGCCTTCGATCGTCACGTCCGACCCCTCCGGCGCGGCTGAAACGACGTTCCCATCGATCTGCCGGCGGTCGACGAGCAGCGACGTGATCCGCCCGGTGACGCCGACGGGCTTGCGGATGGCGATCCGGTACGTCGCGCCCCGGAACCGGCGGACGGCCTCGTAGCCCGGCCAGTCCGCGGGGAGGCAGGGGTCGATCCGCAGTCCGTCGTGCTCGGGTCGGATCCCGAGGATCCATTGGGTGATCGCGACGAGATTCCATGCCGCGGAGCCGGTCAGCCACGAGTTCTTCGCCTCCCCGTGGGTCGGTGCCTCCTTGCCGGCGATCATCTGCGCGTAGACATAGGGCTCGCACCGGTGCACCTCGGAAAGCGCTTCCCGGGCGGAAGGGTTGATCCGGAGGTAGGTGTCGAAGGCGCGGTCGGCGTTGTCCACCAAGGTCTCGGCGATCGCGATCCAGGGGTTCGTGTGGCTGAAGACCCCGCCGTTCTCCTTGTAGCCAGGCGGGTAGGAGGAGATCTCGCCGAGCTCGACGTGGTACCGCGAGAAGGCGGGATCGAGGAGCACGAGCCCGTGCGGCGTCCCGAGCCGGTCGGCAACCGATTCGAGGGCTCGCGCGGCAGTCCCGTCGTCGAGCCCGATCCCGGCCATCGGGCAGATGCCCTGCGGCTCGATCCAGATCTGTCCCTCCTCGTTCTCGGCGGAGCCGACGAGGTCGCCGAAGAAGTCGTACGCGCGGCGGAACCACCGGCCGTCCCAACCGTGTGCGCGCACAGCCTCGATCATCCGCGCACGTTGCGTCCGATCGTGATCTGCGTCCTCCGGAACCCCGTGCTGCGCTGCGAGCTGTGCGAGCTCCTCCGCCGCGAGGACGAACTGACCTGCGATGAACACCGATTCCGCCACACCACCCTCACGCTGGGGAGCGGTCTGGAAGGACTCGCCCGGCTCCTGCGAGAAGGCGTTCAGGTTGAGGCAATCGTTCCAGTCGGCCCTCCCGATCAGCGGCAGGCCGTGCGGACCGAGCCGGTCGAGCGTGTAGCCGAGTGCCCGCCGGAGATGCTCGTAGAGCGGAGTTTCCGAGCCGGCCTCGTTGTCGTAGGGGACCGGCTCGTCGAGGATCCCTCGGTCCCCGGTCTCCTTCACGTAGGCAGCGACGGCGAGGATCAACCAGAGCGGATCGTCGTTGAAGCCGGAGCCGATCGCGTCGTTGCCTCGCTTGGTGAGGGGTTGGTACTGGTGATAGGCGCCGCCGGTGGGGAGCTGGGTCGCGGCGAGGTCGAGGATCCGTTCCCGTGCCCGCTCAGGGACCATGTGCACGAACCCGAGCAGATCCTGGCTCGAGTCGCGGAACCCGATCCCTCGGCCGATGCCGGTGTCGAAGGACGACGCCGACCGCGAGAGGTTGAACGTCACCATGCACTGGTAGGCGTTCCAGATGTTCACCATGCGGTCGGTGTGCTCGCTCGGCGTATGGACCTGCAGGCCTTCGAGGAGAGCAGACCACCGCTCCCGGAGCCGGCCGAGAGCACTCTCGACCTCGTCTGTCCGCAGATATTTCTCGATCTCGGAGAGCACCCGTCGCTTGTCGATCGTCCCGGAGCCGGGAGGGTCGAACTTCGAGTCCGGAGGATTCTCGCCGTACCCGAGTGCGAAGGCGATCTCTCGGGTCTCGCCCGGACGGAGCTCCAGCCGGATGTGATGGGAGCCGATCGGGGCCCAGCCGTGTGCGATCGAATCCTCGGACCGGCCGCGCTCGACGACGATCGGCCGGTCCCATCCGCGGTAGGGACCGAGGAAGGCTTCGCGCTGGGTGTCGAAACCCGCGAGGTCCTCCGAGCACGCGAAGTAGGCGAAATGGTTCCGTCGCTCTCGGTACTCGGTCGTGTGGTAGATCACGCCGCCGGCGAGCTCGACCTCGCCGGTCGAGTAGTTCCGCTGGTAGTTCGTCTGGTCGTCCCATGCGTCCCACAAGCAGAACTCCACGGCGCTGAAGAGTGAGAGCGATGCGGCGTCATCGCGATGGTTCGTGACGCGCGTGCGCCAGATCTCGAGCGTCTCGCCGAGCGGAACGAAGTAGAGGGTCTCCGTCTCGATGCCCGCAGTCCGGGAACCGATCACCGTGTAACCGAGGCCGTGGCGGCACCGGTAGTCCTCGAGCTCGGATCGGACCGGCTGCCACGACGGCGACCAGAACGCGCCGGTCGCCGCGTCCCGCAGGTACAGGCACCGGCTGCCCGTGTCGGCTGGCACCGCGTTGTAGCGGTAGCGCGTGAGCCGCCGGAGTCGAGCGTCCCGGAAGAACGAGTACCCACCGCCGGTGTTCGAGATGATCCCGAAGAACTCCTCGCTCCCCAGGTAGTTGATCCAGGGGAGCGGCGTGGCGGGCCGTGAGACGACGTACTCGCGCGCGTCGTCGTCGAACCGGCCGAACCGCGTCAAGGACGTCCCGCGCTCAGGCGTTCCTCCGCCTGCTCCCTTCGGCGTTCCAGGAGGTGATCTGCGACCCCCAGGCACGTGAACGGCAGCGTGGGGGCGAGCAGAAGGGTCACGTCCGGCACGATCCGGACCATCACGACCGCGTAGACGGAGACCGTGAGTACCGCGATCGCCCGCGCTTTCCAGGCCCCCTCCTCGTCCGCCCGGAGCGCCGCGACGCCGCCCGCTCCGATCCCGGCGACGAGTCCGGTGATCGCGTCCGGCACGATGGCCGAGACGGGGATGCCGACGAGCACCGACAGCCCCATCGCCTTGAGCGCAGCTCCGGGTGCGCGTGGGTTCTCCGAGAGGAAGGCCAGAGCGATGAAGACGAACGGCAACAGGGCCAGGCCGAACGCGATCGCCGGGCCGGCGGGCGGAGCATCGGGGCTCTCGGAGGCCATCGAGACGAGGCCGGCGACGATGCCCCAGTACGCGGGGACCAGCAACAGGGTCGACAGCATGATCGCGCGCCACTTCTTCTTGGGCGAGAGCGGACCGATCGCTGCGGGAGAGCGTCGCCGACGCAACTGGCGATTCACCCCTTGACGGCGCCGGCGGTGAGGCCCCGCACGAAGTACTTCTGGAGCGCGAAGAACACGACGAGCGGCAGGGCCATCGAGATGAACGCGGCCGCAGTGAGCAGCTGCCAGTTCTCGCCGCGCGATCCCACCAGGTTCGCCAGGGCGATCGTGAGCACCCGGTTCTGCTGGGTCCCGCCCAGGAAGATGTAGGCGACCAGCAGGTCGTTCCAGACCCACAGGAACTGGAAGATCGCGAACGCGGCGAGCGCCGGAACGGACAGGGGGATGATCAGTCGCCAGAAGATGGTGAAGTGATCGGCCCCGTCGATCCGAGCGGACTCGATGATCGACGAGGGCAGTGAGCCGATGTAGTTGCGGAGGAGATAGACGGCGAGAGGCAGGCCGAAGCCCGTGTGCGCCAGCCACACGCCCAGGAACGTCCCCACCAGATCCAGATCGGGGAACACGATGAGCCTGCCCACGGTCGCGCCGTTGTTGTACAGGCGCAGGATCGGGATCAGCGCCATCTGCAGCGGCACGACGAGCAGGGCGACCACTCCGATGAACATCACGTAGCGACCACGGAAGTCCATCCAGGAGAAGGCGTACGCCGCGAAGGCGGCGATCGCGATCGGGATCACGGTGGCCGGGAGCGCCACGGCGAGGCTGTTCAGGAAGGCGTTGCCCAGACCCCCCGCGTCGAGGGCCAGCCGATAGTTCTCGAACGTCCACTCGGCTGCTCGGAACGGGTGGGCGAGCGCCGTCCACCACCCGGTTGAGTTCACCAGCGCCTCGGGACGGAAGGACGTGATGAGGACGCCGACGGTCGGGATCAGCCACAGGATGACGATCACGAGCACGGCGATCCGAACGAACCACCCGCCACCGCGCGCCTCGTCGGGAGCCCGGCGAGGCGCTGCCGGGGCGGACGGTGGCGCGACGGGTTCCGCGACGCTCATCGGATGGCCTCTTCCTCCCGGAAGCGACGGATGTTCACGATCATCACCGGGATGATCGCGATGAACAGGATCACGGCGATCGCGGCCCCTCGACCGTCATGGTTGTTGATGAAGAACCAATCGATCATCCGTTCCGCGATCACCTCCGTGCCTCGCGTCTCCGGACTCCCCATCACGAACACGATGTCGAAGACCTTCATCGCGTTGATCACCATGTAGGTCGTCACCACGGCGATCGTGGGCAGGATGCTGGGAACGATGATCCGACGGAACACCTGCAGCTCGGAGGCGCCGTCGATCCGGGCCGCCTCGAGGATCTCGTCGGGGATCGACTTGATCGCCGCGGACAGCACGACCATGGCGAACCCTGTCTGCATCCAGATCATGATCACCATCAGCATCAGGTTGTTCCACGGCTTGAAGTCGAGCCAGCGCACCGGGTCCTGGCCCAGCCCGAGCATGACGCCGTTGAGCAACCCGATGTTCGAGCCGAACCCTTGCGGGCGGAAGTTGTAGATCAGCCGCCAGGTGATCGAGGCGCCGGCGAACGAGATCGCCATCGGCAGGAAGATCATCGACTTGGCGATCGCCTCGCCGCGGCGGAGGCGGTCCGCCAGGGTGGCGAACGCGAGACCGATCGACACGCCGACGAGCGGGACGATGACGATCCATCCGAACGTGTTCCGGATCGCGCGCAGCATGCCCGGGTCGGTGAACACGAACCTGAAGTTGTCGAGACCCACGAAGCTCTCGCTGCGGTTGTCCTTGAAGCTCACGAGGATCGTGTTGAGGACGGGATAGATCAGGAACACGGCCAAGATCACCAGCGCGGGCCCGACGAACACGTATGGCCGGACGCCCTCCCGGTACCGGGGTGACAGGAAGTCGACCACCCGATTCATCCCCCAATACAGGAAGAACACGCCGCCGACACCCACGACGATGGCGACGCCGACCACGAGGAAGCGGTTCGCGTCAGCGTCCCGGAGGAAGTCGAACGTCGCCCACAGGATCAGGAACCCGACGATCGGGATGGCGACCGCCCCGACGAGCCGCAGGATCGAAACGATGATCCCGCCCGGCCGTCCTTCCTCCATGACGACGGTGCCACCGGGGTCATCGCTCGACGTCGTCTTCACGCGATGTCTCGTCCCCCTCGGATGGGGGGCGGGAGCGGTCCTTCAGGGCCGCTCCCGCCCGATCCTTGTTTCTCCGGTCCGGCCTACTCGGCCGGCCAGCTCGCATCGATGTTCTCAAGCACGGTTCCCAGGGAATCGGGTCCCTCCTGCATGTACGTCATCATCTCGGTCCAGAACGAGCCGGAGCCGACCTGCGGCGGCATCTGATCGGAGGCGTCGAAGCCGGCCGCCCCCTCGCCCGCGAGGGCCGCGGTGAGGACCTCGGACGCGTCGGCGAGGATCGGGTCCGCGTAGCAGTCCGGCCCGACGTTGATGTTCGGGGAGATCCGCGAGCTGCCCGGCTCGCTCCCCATCGCGCACTGGACCTCCTCGCCCATGAATGCCTCGAGGAAGTCGACGACCTCGGGACGGTTCGAGAACACCGTGGCGAGCTCGCCGGCGAAGAGCGTCGGTTGCTGGCTCTCCCCGGGCAACGGGAACCAGTCGTAGTCCACGCCGGACTCGGCGTCCTCTGGGAAGAACGCCGTGATGAAGCTCGCCTGCCGGTGCATGAAGCAACCGGGCGGGTCCTGGAACAGCGGGGCCGGCGCGTCGGCGAACGCCGTCGCCGGGGTGTTCTCCGCTCCGCCGAGGACATAGCCGTCCCCGAACATCGCGTCGCCGAAGAGCTCACCGGCGTGCACGACGGCCGGGTCGGTGAACGGGATGTCGTGGGTGATCCACTGGGTGTAGGTCTCCGTCCCGGCGCTGCCGAGCATGATGTCTTCCATCCAGTCGGTGGCCGGCCATCCGGTGTCACCCCCGGACTCGAAGCCGACGCACCACGGAGTATTGCCGTCGGACACCATCTGGTCCGACAGGGCGATCAGCTCGTCCCAGGTGGTCGGGACCTCGTACCCGGCAGCCTCGAAGTCGTCCTTCGCGTACCAGACCATGCTCTTCAGGTTGATGTTCGTCGGGATGCCGTAGTGCTCGCCCTCGAACTCCCCGAGGGAGAGGAAGTACTCGCCGAACGTCGACTCGAGCTCCCCGATGTCGAAGCCGAGGTCCTCCAGGGAGACGGCCGTCCCGGAGGCAGCCTGCTCCTGGACGGCCCCGGGCTGGGGTACGAGTACGACATCGAGCGTGCCCCCCTCGGCCCGGATCTGGATCTGCTGCGCGACGTCGTCCACCTGCTCGAACTCCGCCTCGTAGTCCGCGTCGGAGTTGATCAGGTCGTCCGTGATGCCCTGGAGGACGGCGTTCTCCTCCGGCTCTAGGGCGTTCATGATGTTGACGGTCCCTTTGTTCTCTGCTTGACCGCCGTCGTCTCCATCTTCGTCGCTGGTACATGCCGCCGCGATCATCACGATCACCACGGTCAGCGCGAGCATCCGAAGCTTCCGCATACCGCTTCCCCTCCCTCTCTCCTGCACACTCTTCGATCGGATCTCCATCCCTCTGTTCCTACGACGAACGGCTCTCACTGGGCTCTGTTCCACCGTCGTAGATCCCCCGGCCGGTGTCCGCATCGAAGAAGTGCAGTCGGTTCACGTCGACCACGAGCTCGATCGGCTGGCCCTTCCGCACTTTGGTCCTTGGATTCAGGCGGGCGAGGAACTCCGACTCCCCCACGATCGCCCCTTTCTCCGCTGCCTCGAGCGCCTCCTGACCCACGTCCCCGGCGAGCTCCTTGGTGTCCTCCGTCATCACGACGGGGGCCTTGATCATGAAGTGAACGAGCACGTCGGCACCGAGGGCTTCCCTGAGCAGCACCCCCGAGGTGATGCGGCGATCCACCGGTGCATCGGGGACGAGCGAGGCGTCCTCCATGTCTTCCGGACGGATGCCGACGATGACCTGCTTGCCCTCGTACGCCTTCAGTCCCGAGCGCGAACCGAACACGTCGTCGGGGACCGCAAGGCGGTACCCGCCGAACTCGATCGTGGAGGATCCGTTCGATCGCGCGAGCGTCGCTTCCACCATGTTCATCGACGGTGAGCCGATGAACCCGGCGACGAAGAGGTTCTCCGGATGGTCGTAGAGGAACTGCGGGGAATCGACCTGCTGGAGGACCCCTTTGCGGATCACCGCGACCCGGTCGCCCATCGTCATCGCCTCGACCTGGTCGTGCGTCACGTAGAGCGTGGTGGTGGAGAGCTCGTGCTGGATGCGAGCGATCTCCGAGCGCATCTGGACGCGGAGCTTCGCATCCAGGTTGGACAACGGCTCGTCCATCAGGAACGCCTTCGGTTCCCGGACGATCGCTCGTCCCATGGCGACGCGTTGGCGTTGCCCGCCGGAGAGCGCTTTCGGCTTCCGCCCGAGGAACTCCTCGAGACCGAGGATCTTCGCGGCGTCGAGGACCCGGCGGTCGATCTCCTCCTTAGGCAGCTTCCTCAACTTGAGCCCGAAGGCCATGTTGTCGTAGACGGTCATGTGCGGATAGAGGGCATAGTTCTGGAACACCATCGCGATGTCCCGTTCCTTCGGTGGCACCGTGTTCACCACACGTTCGCCGATCGAGATCGTGCCCTCTGTGATCGATTCGAGACCGGCAACCATGCGGAGGGCGGTGGTCTTGCCGCATCCCGACGGGCCGACCAGGACGATGAACTCTCCGTCCTCGATGTCGAGGTTCAGGTCCGAGACGGCGCTGGGCCCTTCCCCGCCGTAGACCTTCGACACATGCTCCAGCACGATCTCCGCCATACGCCGCCTCTCCGATGCCGGGCTGAGGCGACCATTCAACCTCAGGAGGTGCGTTTCGTCGAACCGGCCGAAGTCGGCCCCGACGAGCCGTCGGGGTGGCCCCCGGACCCTCTCTGCCCCGTAGCATTGGGCGCCATGAGAACCTCGGAGGCCCCTGGCGCGGTCCCTGGCTCGGTCGACGAGCTCCAGGCGCAACTCGGGTCGCACGCATACCTGGCCGACCGCGGCCTCGCCACCGCGATCCACCTGGCCCTCTCGTTGAACAAGCCGCTGCTGCTCGAAGGGGAGGCCGGGGTCGGCAAGACCGAGGTGGCGAAGGTCCTGGCCGAGCTCCTCGGACGCAGGCTGATCCGTCTCCAGTGCTACGAGGGGATCGACGCCTCCCAGGCCCTGTACGAGTGGAACTACGCGCGGCAGCTGCTGGCCGTGCGGGCGATGGATGCCTCCGAGGCGGAGCGGCACGTCGACGACCTCTTCGGGCCCGAGTTCCTCGTAGAGAGGCCGCTGCTCGCGGCGATCAGAGCGGGATCCGGCGCGGTCCTCCTCGTGGACGAGCTGGACCGCGCCGACGACGAGTTCGAGGCGTTCCTCCTCGAGATCCTCTCGGAGTTCGCGGTGACGATCCCCGAGGTGGGACAGGTTGTGGCGGAGTTGCCGCCCGCGGTCGTGGTGACGTCGAACCGGACGAGGGAGCTCCACGACGCGCTGAAGCGGCGCTGCCTCTATCACTGGATCGACCACCCGGGGCTGGATCGCGAGGTAGAGATCGTGCGCGCACGCGCCCCGCACGTCGGTGAGGCGCTGGCCCGTGACGTGGCGGAGGCGGTGGCCAGGTTGCGGTCGCTGGATCTCGCGAAGCTCCCCGGAGTTGCGGAAACGATCGACTGGGCCAATGCCCTCGCGTTCCTCGGTGCCGATCGGTTGAGTCCCGGACTGGCGCGCGACACGCTGGGCGCGGTCGTGAAGGATCACGAGGACCAGGAGCTGGTGGCGCCGCGCCTCGCCGAGGTCGTCGGCGAACGGGATGGCTGAGCCTCCGCTCGCCGAGCCGCTCGAGCCGTTGGTCGCCTTCGGGCGGGGATTGCGGGCCCGAGGATTGCCGGTCGGCACGGGTCGCATCCTGACGTTCGTCCGAGCTGTCGCGGCGTTGGGACTGACCGATCGCCTGTCGCTCTACTGGGCCGGCCGGGTGTCGATGATCGGCCGGAAGGAAGACCTGGCCTCGTACGACCTCGCCTTCGAGGATTGGTACCGGTCGCTCCGCTCGACCGAGGACCTGAAGATCGAGCTCGACCTACCCTCGCTCGCGCGCCAGGGGGTCGATTGGGGAGACCAACCGGACGACCGAGAGGTCCGCTCGGGTCGGACCGCCGCGGAATGGCAGGGGCTCACAGAGGAGGACGAGGCGCCCGAGGCCGGCGACGAGGCAGCGATCCGGATCGTCGCGAGCGCCGTCGAGGTCTTGCGATCGAAGTCGTTCGCCGAGCTGTCCGAGGAGGAGCGCGACGAGGTTGGGCGGCTGATCCGCGCACTGGCGATCGCCCTGCCGGAACAACGGATGCGCCGGACGCGCGCCTCGGCGAAGGGCGCCAGGTTCGACATCCGCCGCACGCTGCGGCGGTCGCTGCGGACGCGTGGGGAGCCGTTCGATCGAGCATGGCGCGACCGCCGCGTCCGCGGGCGGCCGCTCGTGCTGATCCTCGACGTGAGCGGCTCGATGTCGCCCTATGCCCGGGCGCTCGTGCAGTTCGGTTACGCGGCGATGGCGGCCGGCCGCCGTGTGGAGGTGTTCTGCTTCGGGACGCGGCTCACCCGCGTCACACGGACGCTCCGGACGAAGGATCCCGACCGCGCACTGCACGAGATCGGCAGGACGGTCGCCGACTGGGAGGGCGGGACGCGGATCGGCGAATCGCTCAAGACGTTGCTGGACGGCTGGAGCCAGCGAGCAGCTCTACGCGGAGCGGTCGTGGTGCTGTGTAGCGATGGGTTGGAGCGAGGCGATCCGGAGCTGCTGCGGTCGCAGATGGCGCGGCTGGGACGGCTCGCGCACAAGGTGGTGTGGGTGAATCCGCTGAAGGGATCACCGCGTTACGAGCCGCTTGCTCGCGGGATGGCCGCGGCGCTCCCGTCCGTCGATGTGTTCCTGTCGGGTCACAACCTCGAGAGCCTGTCAGAGCTATCCCGGACCCTCGCCGGCTAGCCGATGCTGCCGATATGAGGATCGATGCCGGCTCCCATGGGGTACTTGAGTCTCCCTCGCGGCTCATCGATCCGGTGTCCGGCATGGTTCTTCTGAGACTCGTTCCACTTCACCTTTCGCGCCTGCATCCTCCGGACCTACGCGGTGACTTCGTTCCGTGCAACGGTGACGCGAGCAGCCCATACGAGTTTCCTCTTCTGCGGGGGGCTTCTCCTGTCGATGTCACGCTCCGGGGAGGGATGCGAACGTCAGAGGTTTCGGCTGGGTTGGTGTTCGAACCTGCCGGGGACCTATGGTCTCTCTCCCAGTGGCGGTGGATCGCCTATGCACTCACTCCCTTCGGATGGGTGCGCCACCCCACACCGAAGTTCATCAGGAAGCGCACCGACCTGATCGCGGAAGACGACCTCCTCGCGTCGCTCAACCTCGCGCCGAGCTGCGGAACCAGCAGAGATGAGAACTTCCGCGCTGCCGAGGACTGGCTGGTGAGTGAGCTCGGACCGCCTCACGTTGCTGGAGACTCGAGGGAATGGCACTACGAATGGGGGTCGGTTGTTCTCGCGTATGAGATCCGCGACGGGGCAGCAGAGGCGTACGTCGTGTGGGAGCCGCTTCACTCTGAACTGCTGGATGAGATACAACGACGCCTCCGCTCCGTAGAGCCGAACTGAGAGCTGTCTGTCACGAGGGGCCTTGCCGTTCCACGCCCTTGTAGTTGGCGACGCCATGCAGCTCGTGCTCGACCTCGACGAGGTCGGCCTGGTCGCGCATCACGACGTCGATCGGTTTGTAGGCGGAGGGATGCTCGTCGAGTAGCTCCCGTGCGCTCGCGTGCTGCCACGCACTGGACCCCATCACCTCTGCGAAGCTCTCGATCGGGAGCTGCTTCCTCGCCTGCCGACGGGACATCCGACGTCCGGCGCCGTGAGCGCACGACTCGTACGACGCCTCGTTGCCGAGACCGCGGATCACGTACGAACGCTGGCCCATCGCGCCGGGTATCAGCCCGCGGTCGCCGACGCGGGCGCGGATCGCGCCCTTCCGAGTTACCCACACGTTGCGACCACCGTGTTTCTCTCGCTCCGTGAAGTTGTGATGGCAGTTCACCTCGTCGGCGGTGGCGACGTCGCGGCCGAGGACGCGTTCCACGGCGCGATGCGTCGACTCGAGCATCAGGCGTCGGTTCTCCCGCGCGTACGCCTGCGACCAGCGGAGGTCACGGATGTATGCGTCGAACTCCGGCGTTCCCTCTTGGAGCCAGGCAAGCTCGGGATCCTCGAGGCGGGTGCCGAGCCCTTCGTGCAGCTTCCGAGCCGTCTTCGTGTGCATCGTCGCGAGCTTGTTGCCACCGCCTCGTGAGCCCGAGTGCAGCAGGATCCAGATCCGGTCGTCCTCGTCCGCGGCGAGCTCGATGAAGTGGTTACCTGAGCCCAAGGTGCCGAGCTGCGCGGCGGCCCGCTGTTGGTCGTCGAGGGTGGGCGGGGGAGGGTGCTCCGCGAGCCATCCCAGGGCGTCATCGGAGGGCTCGCCGTGCCAGCGGCCGAGGCCGGCGGGAACGGCCACCACCATCGCGGAGATCCATGGATCCAACCCGTCGGGAAGATCCCCTTGCGTGAGCTCCAACCGCCGTGCCGCCATGCCGCAGCCGATGTCGACACCGACGGCGGACGGGATCACCGCGCTCTCGGTCGGGATCACGGAACCGATCGTGGCGCCCTTGCCGAGATGGGCGTCGGGCATCAGCGCCAGGTGCCCGGCGAGGATCGGGAGCCGCGCGGTTAACGCCGC
>Ga0299913_10001483_pt1 | contig 17431 bp, 14 predicted proteins | sample RVTome_9_FD_201360 | JGI IMG/M metagenome (GOLD analysis project Ga0299913, IMG submission 201360) | Soil microbial communities from uranium-contaminated site in the Upper Colorado River Basin, Wyoming, United States - RVT155D38 (version 2) ... | reverse complement strand
GCCAGCGCAGCTTGCACGGCGGGGTCGGCGCGCAGCTCGCCGAGCAGCGCCGCGAGCGCCCCCCATTCGGGTCCGTAGGCGTCCTCGAGCTGCTCGCGCAGCCGCGCCGCCAGGGCCGGCGACGAGCCCGCGGTCGACACCGCCAGCGTCAGTCGGTCGCGCCGCACGGCCGCCATGAGGTCGGCCGAGCCACCGCCGTCCACGCGCACGCACGGAATCCCGCGCCGCTCGGCCTCGGCCGCCACGGCCGCGTTGACCTCCTCGCGGTCGGTGGCGGCGACCACCAGGGCCGCACCGTCGAGGTCACCGTCGCGATACGGCCGCCGCCACCATTCGAGCAGGCCGTCGTCCTGCGCGGCCTTGATCGGGTCGTCGGCCACCGGGGCGATCACCACCAGGCGGGCGCCCTGCGCCAGCAGGGGCAGCAGCTTGCCCGCGGCCACGGGTCCCGCACCCACCCCGACGACCAGCCGGCCGTCGACGCGCAGCAGCAGCGGCACGCCGGTCGGCGTCACCGGCCCAGGTCGGACTCGTCCAGCCGCCGGCGGGCGGTGCCGCGCCGCACCGACTCCTCGGCGAACTTGCGCTGCTCATAGAACGACAGGATCTGCAGCTCGATCGACAGGTCGACCTTGCGCAGGCTGACGTGCTCGGGGACCTGAAGCACGCGCGGGGCGAAGTTGAGGATCGAGCTGATCCCGGCGGTCACGAGCCGGTCGGCGACCTCCTGGGCCGCCGCGCCCGGCACCGCGAGGATACCGATCGAGATCTCCTCTTCCTTGACGATGCGCTCGATGTCGTCGAAGTCGCTGACTTCGATGTCGCCGATGCGCTGGCCGACCACGCGCTGGTCGGCGTCGAACAGCGCCGCGATGCGGAAGCCGCGATCGGCGAAGCCGCCGTACTTCGCCAGGGCCTGGCCCAGCGAGCCGATGCCGACGATGCAGACGGCCCAGTCCTGGGTCAGCCCCAGTTCGCGGCTGATCTGGTGGATCAGGTACTCGACGTCGTAGCCGACACCGCGCGTGCCGTAGGAGCCCAGGTAGGACAGGTCCTTGCGGATCTTGGCCGAGTTGACGCCGGCGGCGTCGGCGAGCGCCTCGCTGGCCACCATGTGGATGCCGCGCTCGGCGAGGTCCAGAAGTGCCCGGAGGTAGACAGGCAGTCGCGCGACACTCGCCTCGGGAATCTGGCGCGTCACGGCTTGGCACTCCTGGGCAACTGGGATCTCAACGCTGTCGTTCACAATGGTACGTGCATCCCTGGCGGTGACCAAGCGAGCCGCCGGGTCGGCTACCGTATCGGGACCTGTGGTGACCGAGAGCCGCGCTGTCGCGCCGTCTTCGGTCGCACCGGGCAGGAGCGTGCACGGGGCGACAGGAAAGGCGACGCCATGGACTTCCGCGACAGCCCGCAGGAGGCCGAGTTCCGCGGCGAGGTGCGCGCATGGCTGCGCGAACACCTGCCCGCCGGCTGGCTCGACAGCCCCGACCCCCGGCCCACGGACCCCAAAGAGGGCGAGAAGCTGCGCCGCTGGTGGCAGCGCGAGCTGTTCGAGGGCGGCTGGGCGGGCCTCGCGTGGCCCAAGGAGTACGGCGGCCGGGGCGCGACGCTCGTCGAGCAGGTGATCTTCAACGAGGAGGCGGCGCGCGCCCGCGCGCCGGAGCCGATCAACATCATCGGCCTGTACATGGCGGGCCCGACGATCATCCACTGGGGCACCGAGGAGCAGAAGCGCCGCTATCTGCAGCCGCTGCTGAGCGGCGAGGAGATCTGGTGCCAGGGCTTCAGCGAGCCGGGGGCGGGCAGCGACCTCGCCGCGGTCCGCACCCGCGCCGTGCGCGAGGGCGACCACTACATCGTCAACGGGCAGAAGGTGTGGACCAGCTACGGTCACCTGGCGCGCTGGTGCATCCTCGTCACCCGCACCGATCCCGACGCGGCGCAGCACGCGGGCCTGACCTACCTGCTCGCCGACATGGAGGACCCGGGCGTCACCGTGCGCCCGCTGGTGCAGATCACCGGCGACCCCGAGTTCAACGAAGTGTTCTTCGACGACGCGCGGGTGCCGGCCGAGAACATCCTGGGCCAGGAGGGCGATGGCTGGAAGGTCGCCATGACGACGCTCATGCACGAGCGCGGAACGATGAGCTTCGGGCTGCAGGTCATGAGCCGCGTGACGCTCGACCAACTCACCGAACTGGTGCGCAAGCTCGGGCGCGACCAGGACCCCGCCGTGCGCGAGACGCTCGCCGGCTTCCAGCTCGACGTGGAGGCGCTGCGCGTCACCAACATGCGCGCCCTGTCCAAGCTGATGAAGGGCGCGCCCGGTCCCGAAGGCTCGATGAGCAAGCTGGTGTGGGAGCGCGTGCAGCAGCGCATGGGCGAATACGCGATCGAGCTGCTCGGCGCCGACGGGCAGCTGACCGAGGACGGCTTGGGCGACGGGCGCTGGCAGTACCTGTATCTGCGCGGGCGCGGCCATTCGATCGAGGCCGGTACCACCGAGATCCTCAAGAACATCATCGCCGAGCGTGTGCTCGGCCTGCCCCGGAGCCGCTGACATGGACGTGACGTTCACCGCCGAGCAGGACGCCCTGCGCGCCGCCGTGCGCGACCTGTTGGCCGACCGCTGCGGCATCGACCACGTGCGCGACGTGATGGAGTCCGAGACCGGCGCCGACCTCGACCTGTACCGCCGCCTGGTGGAGGTGGGCGCGGCCGAGCTGCCGGGGGCGCTCGAGTTGGGCATCGTGCTGGAGGAGTGCGGCCGGGCGGTCGCGCCCACACCGGCGGTGAGCGCCCTGGGCATCGCCGTGCCTGCACTGGAGGCGGCCGGTGCGGACGAGCTGCTCGCCGCCGCGCGCGGAGGCGAGGCGATCCCCGTCATGGCGCTCGACCCCGACCACGTCGTCGAGGGCCACGTCGCCACCCACCTGCTGTTCGTCGAGGGCGGCGAACTGATCGCGGCCGAGGCCGCGCAGTGCGAGATCGCGCCGCTGGCGACCATGGACCTGACGCGGCGCATGGCGCGCGTGCGGCGCAACGGCGGCAGCGCCGTCGGCGACGCCGTGGCCGCGCTGCGCGCCGTGGAGCGCACGGGCACCGTCGCCGTGTCGCACGAGCTGGTGGGCGTCGGCCAGATCGCCCTGGAGCGCGGCTTGGCGCACGCAAAGGGGCGCGAGCAGTTCGGCAAGCCGATCGGCACCTACCAGGCGGTCAGCCACCGCCTGGTCGACAGCTTCATCGCGGTCGAGTGCGCGCGCAGCCTCGCCTACTACGCCGCATGGGCGATCGACGCGGACACGCCCGACGCCGACCTCGCCGCGAGCCAGGCGAAGGCGTCCGCTGCCGAGGGCGCGGTGCTCGCGGCACGCCACGTGCTGCAGGTGCACGGGGGCATCGGCATGACCTGGGAGGCGGACCTGCACCTGTTCCTCAAGCGCGCGCACTCGGGCGCCGCGCTGCTCGGCACCGCGTCACAACACCGCCGCCGCATCGCCGACCTGATCGGCGTCTAGCGCAGCGCGGCGCGCAGCCGCGCGGGGTCGACCTGGTACTCGGCCACTTCGGCGCCGTCGACGGTGATCACCGGCACACGCACGGTGTAGCGCTCGACGAGCGCCGGGTCGGCGTCGATGTCGACCAGGCGCACGTCATGGCGGCGCGCGACGCGGCGCACGACCGCCTCGGCCTCGGCGCACAGATGGCAGCCCTGGCGGGTGTACACGACCACCTCGCGGCGCGGCCCCCGGCGCATGTCAGCTCGCCGTACGGCGCGAGGGCTTGCCCGCAGCGACGAAGCCCGCGTACATCGCGGTAACCCCGGCGGCGAGCGAGGCCGAGAATCCGGCGGGGATCCCGGCGCGGATGAACACGAACGAGGCGCCCGCGATCAGGACCCCCAGAGCGATCAGCAGAATCTGCCAGCGGCGGGTCCGCAGCGCCGACCACACTGTTCCGATCACGACGACGGCGGCGGTGTAGTTCGCGAAGCCGAGCAGCTCGTAGCCGAGCTGGCCCTCACCGAACACGTCCTTGCCGGTCGGGATCGTGTGCGCGGCGTCGGCCGCCGCGAGGGCGGCCGCGTCGAACTGCGACAGCAGCAGGGCGGCCAGCGCCCACACCGCGAACAAGCCGCCCAGCGTCCACCAGATCAGCATGCGACGCGGATCCATGAGCATGAGCTGGCCCGCCGCCAGGAACGGCACGACGATCAGACCGCCGGTGAACCAGTAGACGGCGAACACAACCGGCGACCAGCCCAGCGCCATCCCCGCGCCGGCCGCGAGCGAGGCCACCGCGAACAGCCCGAGCGAGAACGACCACGCCAGCGCGTGCGGGCGGCGGCGTTCCCGCCACTGCCTCAGCAGCTTTCCGCAGAACACCGCGGCCACCGCCGCGGCGCACAGCGAGACCAGCGGGGCGATCACGCCGACTCGGGCGCCTGTTCGCGCAGTGCCCGGCGCAGGACCTTGCCGCTGGGCAGGTGCGGCAGCTCCTGCACGAACTCGATGACTTCCGGGCACTTGAAGCGGGCCAGCGAGCGGCGGCAGAAGTCGGTGATCTCGTCGGCGGTCGCCTCCTCGCCGGGGCGCAGCACGACCACCGCTTTCACCGCCTCGCCCGTGTAGGGGTGCGACGTCCCGATGACCGCCGCCTCGGCGACCTTGGGATGGGTGTACAGCACCTCCTCGACCTCGCGCGGGTAGACGTTGAAGCCGCTGACGATGATCAGGTCCTTCTTGCGGTCGACGAGGTAGAGGTTGCCGCCGTCCAGAAAGCCGACGTCGCCCGTGCGGAACCAGCCGTCGGCGTCCAGCACGTCCGTCGTCGCCTCGGGCTGCTGCCAGTAGCCCTGGAACACGTTGGGCCCGCGCACGACGACCTCGCCGGGGTCACCCATCGGGCACTCGCGTCCCTTCTCGTCCACCAGGCGCAGCTCCACGCCGGGCACCGGCCGCCCGACCGAGCCGGGCAGCAGCTCGGCGTTCATCGCCACGGTGGTGAGCACGGGCGCGGTCTCCGACAGGCCGTAGCCCTCCCAGACAGGGATGCCGAGCTCCTGCTCGAAGCGCTCGAGCACATGACGCGGCAGCGCCGCGGCGCCCGAGATGGCGAAGCGCACCGAGCGCAGGTCCATGCCGTCGACGCCGGGCGTGTTCACCCACGCGACGTACATCGGTGGGGCGCCGATGATGATCGTCGCGCGGTGGCGCTCCACCGCCTGCAACGTGGCCACCGGGTCGAAGCGTTCGACGAGCAGCACCGTGGCGCCGCGCGACAGGCTGAACGCGAGCGCCACGTTGAGCGCGTAGATGTGGAACAGGGGCAGCACGCACAGCAGCGTGTCAGCCTCCTCGACCCGCAGCTGCGTCTGCGTCATCTGCCGGTGGTTCGCCAGCAGGTTCGCGTGCGTGAGCATCGCGCCCTTCGGCCGCCCGGTCGTGCCCGAGGTGTACTGGAGCAGCGCGAGCGCATCGGGATCGACCGCGACGGACTCGGGCGCCCCCGCATCCTCGAGCAGGCTCTTCCAGGTCCGGGTGCCGACCTCGGCGGTCGAGCCGCCGGCCACGACGACGTCCTCCAGCGACGGCAGGCTGTCGCGCAGGCCGTGCAGCGTCCCGGCGAAGCCTTCGCTCACCACGATGGCGCGTGCCCCGCTGTCGCCGAGCATGTGCGCGACCTCGGCAGCGGTGAACATCACGTTGACCGGCACCACCACGAGCCCGGCCCGCCAGGCCCCGTACAGCGCCTCGACGAACGCGGGGGCGTTGCCAACCATGAGCGCGACCCGGTCGCCCGGCCGCAGGCCCAGCGACTGGAGACCGGCGGCGGCGTGATCGACGCGTTCGTCCAGTTCCTGATAGGACACGGGGGCGTCCTGGTACAGCAGCGCCGCCTTCCCGGGCAGTCGCGCCGCACTGGCCCGCAGCGTCTCGGCGATGTTCACAACAGTCGCTCCTTGCCGGGGCCCGCATGCCCCAAGCCGGGTCAGCGTAGCGCAGCACGCGTAGTAGCCCGTGGGCCTCGGGGGTAGCCTGGCCGCATGAGCGGCACGCGCACCGGCCCGTCGGCGGCGTCCGGCGAGCCGCGCGACGACGCGCGGCCGGGACTTCGCGTCCTGGCAAGCACCGCCCCGCTGCTGATGCAGCCCCTCGGCTGGGCGATGGACGCGATCGCGGACGCGGGCTTCACCGAGACCGAGGTGCTGATCGCGCACGGGCCCGACAGCCAGGATCCCGACAAGGTGCTCGCCTACGCCGCCGAGGCCGGGCTGGGCGTGCCGGTGGTCCACGGTCCCTACATGGTGATCCTGCGCCGGGTGCTCGGCACCGACTACATCGAGAAGACCCGCCGTTCGCTGGCGCTGTCCGCCGAGATGGGCGCGCACGTCCTGGTGGCGCACGCCCCCTTCCGCTGGGAGCGCGGCGCGCGCGGATGGCTGCGTCGCGAGGTCGACGCTGAAGCGGCGGAGTTCGGCATCGACTTCGCGATGGAGAACCTCTACCCGGTGGCGGGCCGCAACTTCTCCTCCGTCGTCACCACGCAGGAACTGCGCGCGTTCCGCCACATCGTGTTCGACACGAGTCACTTCGCCGTGGCCGGCATCGACCTGTTCCAGGCGTGGGACGCGCTGCGCGGTCACGTCGCGCACCTACACGTCTCGGACAACTTCGGCAACGGCAAGGACAGCCACGCGCCCATCGGCAGCGGGGTACTTCCGCTCGAGGCGTTCCTCGCCCACGTCGGGCGCTCGGACTACGGGGGAACGGTCACGCTCGAGCTGGACTGCCGCCCCTATCTGGACACGCGCGACAACCTGGTCGCCTTCCTGGCGCGCGAGCGGGTCAAGGCGTGGGAGCTGCTCAGCGGCGCGGTCGAGCCGCCGCCCACCCCGCCCCGCGAGCTCGTCACCGACGAACGCTAGGCGCGCGCGGTCTCGTACGAGCGCAGTTCGCGCTCCAGCCGTAGTGACACGGACCGTTCGCCGCCCAGGATCACGATGCGCCTGGGCCGCAGGCGGTCGAGTTCGACCGCCGCGGATGCGGGCAGCCGGTCGCCCTCCACGAGCAGCAGCGGCGAGCCGTCCTGCGCGGCCGCGGGAGCACCGGCCAGCGCGTCGGCGAAACCCGCCCCGGTCGCGACATAGATCGTGTCGACGCGCCGGGTGAAGGCATAGGCGGTGACCGCCGCCGCCGTGCCGTAGCGGTCTGGCCCGCGCAATCGGCGGACCTCGCCCGTGGTGAACAGGCGGAGCTGCGTCGCGACGAGGTCGGACACGGCCTTCGTGCCGCCCAGGACGACAATCCTGCCGGGCGCCAGGCGCCGCAGTTCCGTGGCCGTGGCCTCAGGAATCGCATCGGGGCGGACCAGCAGGACGGGTCCACCCTGTGCCGCCGCGGCGGGCCCGGCCGCGAGCGCATCGGCGAAGCCCTCGCCCGAGGCGACATACACGACCGGGACACCCGCGTCGAAGTGCCCCGAGGCGATCGCCGCCGCTGTGCCGTAGCGGTCCCCGCCGGAGATGCGGTCGAAACGCGGCACGAGTGCGCGCAGCCGCCGTTCGACGTCAGCGCCCACGACGGCGTCGCCACCGAGGACGACCACCCGTTGCGGCGCCAGGCGCTCCAGTTCCGCACGGGTACTGTCCGGCAGGCGGTCGCGCTCGACCAGCAGGACCGGCGACTTGGCGCGCCCGGCGGCGGGACCGGCGGCCAGCGCATCGGCGTAGCCGCTGCCGCTGGCGATGTAGACCCGCTCCACGCCGGTGCCGAACGACGACGCCGACACGGCCGCCGCGGTGGCGGCACGGTCCTCACCGGACAGACGTCCGGTCGGTCCAGGCAGCGGGCCGGGGGCGGGGGCCGCGGAGGGCGCGGGCGCCGGGGCGCTCACCTCGCCGGGCACCGGCTGGCCCGGCAGCTCACCGCCGGTCGGACGCACGACCCGGACCTCGTTGTCGGACACCATCTCGTCGTACAGGACACCGGTTTCGCGGCCCACGACCCGAGCGGCGCCACGCAGGCGCATCGCGTTCTTCGGCGTCACCGTGATCTCGGCGGTACCGCGCCATCCGACGGGCGTCACCCACGGGTCGGCGCCCGACTCTCCGGCCTGACCGAATTCGACCACGATGTCGTCGCCCACGCGCGTGATGGTGGGCGTCACCGCCACCCCGTCCACGACAGCGGCGATGCGCAGGTTGTCCGGGTCGAGGTGGAAGGGCGAGGAGAGCACGAGCTGGCGGCGCAGTGGCTCGGGTGCGGCGACCGCGTCCACCGCGTCCGTCACGCGGTAGCGCACCGTTTCGCCGACGAAGCGGCGGCCGGACGGCGCCGCGACCGTGACCAAGACGACCGGTCCGGCGATCGGCCGCGCGCTGGACGTCGACGTCATGCTGATGCCCGCGAGTGACACGCGGCGCGTGCCCGACAGCGTCAGCGCGGGAGCGCCCTCGGTGCCCGAAAGCGTGATCGCTCCGGTGCCTTCACGCACCGCGCGCAACTCCGGCCCGGACGAACCGGGGGGAGTCAGCGCCTCTTTGTAAAGGCCTGGCGCGACTCTGGCCGGCGAAACGAACCACCCCGCGCTGATGTGATCGAACGCATCTTTGATTGAGTTGAACGGATAGGCGGGGGAGCCGTTTTCGTAGGGAATCGGTTGAACCGTGTCGCCTGCGGTGACGGTGGCACCGGTCGGGGACACGTAGGGGTTTGCCTTGGGACACGCGGCGTTACGTGTGCGGCTCTCGCACGCACGGCCCACCCACCACTGCAGGAACGGTTGCGTTTGCGTGCGGCAGGTGGAGGTCGTGTCGAAACAGGGTTCGAGATCGAGCAGTTCCTGCGGGCATGCGGTCTGCCGGCAGGCCTGAGCGAGCAGTGCCGCGGCCGAGCATCCCGCCTCGTTGGCGTCGGGGCCACCCGGATGGGCATCACAATCGTCGAGATCCTCCCCGAGCTGCGGGAAGCATCCGGCCCCGCCATCGCACAGCGCGTTCAGCGTCAGGTGCCGCAGGCCCTCAGCGCAGCGGTCGGCATTGCTGCTCGCACAGGCCTCACGCGTGTCGGTGCACGCACCGGTGGCGTCGGCGCGCAGGTCGACACAGTTCAGCAGCGAGGCCATCGGCTCGTCCTGCAGGACGCAGGGGTCCTGAGCCAGCGCGACGCATGCCCCGGCGACCACCGCGTCCACGACGCAGTTGCCCTCAAGCGCGGGACTGCCATCGGTCCACGTGGTGCAGGCGTCCACATCGGTCACCACCTGCGGCGCACAAGGAGCCGTGCCGCCCAGGCCGCAGAACGCCTGATCGACTAGCGCGAACAGCGACGCCTCGGCCACCTCGCCGTCCGGATCGCACTGCGACACGTGCTCATTTACCGACTCGGGATCGCACACCGCGGCGGCCACCAGGCGCCAGGTGCCGCGCACCTGCGGGTCGCACTGCGTGCCATCGACGTCGGCGCAGTCCGTCAGCGGCCGCGCCGGACACTCATCCCCCCCATCAGAGCACGACCCCACCGCCCCGAGCGCGTTCTCGACAATCACCTGCAGCGCATCGACCTGGCCGTCCACCGTCGGCACGCCGGTGCTGCAGACATCGCCCGCGAGCGCCGTGTCGACGCACTCGATGAAGGGCTCGACGATCGGCTCCACGGACGGGACGACGCCCGGATCCACAGTCGGGAGCACGCCCGGATCGATCGAGGGCGTCTCGCAGGGGACGCCGGGGGCAGGCGGGGTGCAGGGCTCCTCGGCGGCCGCGTCAGAAGAGGGATCGGGCGGGGCGACAGGCGGCGCCACCGCCGCTGGGAGCGGCAAGGGCGCCGGTTCCAGTTCGGACTCTGCCGCGGCATCACCGCCCTCGGCGCCCGGATCGAACGGGGGTGTGTCGGACGGATCCGGTTCGGTGCAGTCACCCGTTGCCGCCTGAGCGGGCAAACCGAGACCGGCAACCGGTTCGGGCAGGTCAGGGAGCGGATCGACGCAGGCGCCCGGCGCGGCCGGGGGCTCGACCGCGGGGGCCTCAGCCCAAGGCGGCGCCCAGGATCCCTGCGCCACACCGGCGAACGGCGACAGCACCTGGGCCGAAAGCGCCCACAGCAGCGCCCAGGTCCAGGTGGCCCGTCTGCTCCGCGACGCTGCCCCCATGCACGATCCCGCAATCCTCGATGTTCCCCATCCCACAGTACGGGACGGGGCATGAATCCTTTACGAAACGAATCAACGAACGAAGCCGGCGAGAGTTACACCAGCACGCCGGGGTTCAGGACCCCGGAGGGGTCCAGCGCCGACTTCGCGGCGCGGAGCGCCACGGCGAACGGCTCGGGCCGCTGCCGGTCGTACCACGGGCGGTGGTCGCGCCCGACCGCGTGGTGGTGAGTGATCGTCCCGCCCGAGGCGAGCAGCGCCTCGCTCGCGGCGGCCTTGATCTCGTCCCACATCGCGATCTGGCTGCCATGGCGGCTCGGCGCGATCACCGTGAAGTACGGCGCGGCCCCGTCGGGATAGGCGTGAGTGATGCGGCAGGTGACCACGCCGCCACCGCAGATCTCCGCCAGCGCCTTCTGCACCGCCCCCATCACCGCCGAATGGAGCTCGGGCAGGCGGTCCCACGTGACCGCCGTCTCGAACGTCTCGGTGATCATCCCGACGGCCACGAGCGCGTCGCGCAGGTACGGCGCTCGCAGGAAGTTCTGGCGCCAGGTCGAGGCGGGGTCCTCGGCCTCGTCCACGCCGTCCGTGCGGTGACGCAGGCCCTCGGGGCACTGCCCGCCCAGTCCCAGGCAGATATCCAGCGCGGTATGCGCATCCTGCTCCACCGGCTGGTGGGCCGACTCCAGGCCGAGCACCAGCAAGGCGCTCTGGCCGTCGCCGCCGCCGAAGATCTCCGCCTCGTGGGGATCCAGCAGGCGGCAGTTCGCCGGGTCAAGGCCGGACTGGGCCAGCGCGCGCACCGCTTCGGCGCCGCGCAGGAAGTCGGGGAAGCGCACCGACGCCGACGCACGCCAGCGCGGGCGGTCCTGCAGGCGCACCCAAGCCTCGGTGATGACGCCGAGTGTCCCCTCAGAGCCGAGCAGCATCCGATCGGGGCTGGGGCCGGCGCCGGAACCGGGCAGCCGCCGCGACTCCCACACCCCGGCGGCGGGGGTCAGCGCGCGCACCGATTCGACCAGGTCGTCGATGTGGGTCAGCTTCGTCGCGTAGTGGCCCCCCGCCCGGGTGGCGATCCAGCCGCCGAGCGTGGCGAGTTCGAACGACTGCGGGAAGAAGCGCATAGTCAAATCCTGGGCGCGCAGCTGCTCTTCCAGGACCGGGCCGCTCGCCCCGGCCTGGATGCGCGCGGCGCGAGAGACGCGGTCGACCTCCAGCACGCGGTCCATGGCGCGCAGCTGGAGCGTCACGACCGGCCGTTCGGCGGCGGGTCCCTCCACGCCGCCCACGACGCTGGTGCCGCCCCCGAACGGGACGCAGGCGATCCCCGCGTCGCTGCACCACTCCAGCACCGCGGCCGCCTCGGCCTCGGTGCGCGGTGTGGCAACGACATCCGGCGCCGAGGAGAAATCGCCTGCGAACAGCCGGACGAGGTCGCGGTAGGAGCGGCCCAGCGCGTGCAGCACCCGGCTGTCAGGGTCGGTCGCGCAGATCCCGGCGAGCGCGTCCGGCGGGCGCACGCGCACGGGCCGCAAGGCCGCCTCGTCGATCGGCGCGGCCCGGCGCAGCTCGAGCGCGGCGTCAGGAAAGCGCTGAGCCAGCACGGCGCGGATCCCCTCGACCTCGTCCTCGCGCAACCCTTCGCCCGCAAATCCCCAGGTTTGTGCCGATCGCGTCCGCTGTTCACCCACGACGTTTGCCTTTCCGCCCCTTCAGGCCCTGTCCCCGCGTGCCGAACGCTACGGTATGGAGTGGTCCACCGCCCGGGGCCGCGCACGCGTGCCCGCGGGGCTGTCGCCTGCGCGCCCGGCCGCCGCCGGACGCCCGTTCAGGAGTGCGTTGCATGAGACCGGCCACGACGATCGCGCTGGCGGTGTTGCTGCTGGCGATCGTGGGCGCCATGGTCGTCCAGCTGCTGCAGGTGCGGTGACCGCGGGGTGAGCGCGATCGAGGAGACGAACGAGACGGCCACTGCGCTGGCCGACGTCGTCGCGAACGCGTTTCCCGTGCCGCGCACGGCCGGCGACCCCGAGGTCGTCGAGCAGGTCCGGCTGGCGCAGGAGGGCTCTGCCCACGCGTTCGCGATGCTCTACGACCGCTACGTCGACCAAATCTTCGGCTACGTCTACCACCGCGTCGGGCACCGCCAGACCGCGGAGGACCTCGTCGGCGACGTGTTCCTGCGGGCGCTGCGCCGGATCACGACCTTCACCTGGCAGGGCGTCGACTTCGGCGCCTGGCTGATGGTGATCGCGCGCAACCGCGTCCACGACCACTTCAAGAGCGCCCGCTTCCGCCTGGAATCGACCGTGGACGAGATCTTCGACTCGCCCGCGACCTCCTACGGCGACGATCCCGAGCAGAGCGCCGTCACCGCCGACCTGTCGCGCGAGGTGCGCCAGGCCCTCGCGCGGCTGAAGGGCGAGCAGGCCGAGGTGCTGTACCTGCGTTTCATCCAGCACCTGAACGTGGCCGAGACGGGCGCGGTCATGGGCAAGACGGACGGCGCAGTCAAGGCCTTGCAATACCGGGCGCTGAAGTCCCTCGCCAAGCTGATGCCTGAGGGAATGGTGCAGCCATGAGCGCGTGTCCTTTCGCCGCGCGCCTCGTTGGGTGGGATGAGCACTATGGCCAATAAACAAGCCGAAGCTTTGGCGCGCCTGCTGGAAGACCGGTCCCCCGCTGTGGGCGAGGGGCCGGCTGAACTGCGCGCGCTGCGGGCGTTCGCGGACACTCTCCAAGCCGCAACGCCACGCCCGGACCAGGCCTTCAAGAGCGAGCTACGCGCCATGCTCATCGAGGAGGCCCGCGTCCTTCAGGCCGCGGCCGCTCCCCGCATCCTCCCCCGCGTGCGCGCCCAGGCGGCCACCGCCATGGAACGCTGGCGCTATTCGACCCGTGTCGCCGCCGCGTCGCTCAGCGCCGCGCTGGCGTTCTCCGGTGGTGGCGCTGTGGCCGTCGCCGCCGAGCGCGCGCTGCCCAGCGACGCGCTCTACGGTGTCAAGCTCGCGTTGGACGAAGCCCGTGCCGGGGTGCGATTCGACGTCGTGGCCAAGGGCGAGCGCCACCTGGCCAACGCGTCCCAGCGCATCGACGAGGCCGAGCAGTCGACCGCCCTGGGCGACCAGGACGGGGCCGCCGTGGCTCTGAACGAATCGACGGACAGCGCGCGCAAGGGCGCCAAGGCGCTGATCGACGGCTACGCCGCGCGCGGCGACCAGGCGATCGTGCAGACGCTCGAGACCTTCGCCGAGACGCAGGGCCGCCGCGTGCGCGTCCTGGCGGCTCGGCTGGACGGCGACGCCGCTCGCGCCGCGCGTGGATCGCTGATCGTGCTGGGGCGCATCGAGGCGCGTCTGGTCGCCATCGGCGGCTGCAGCGACTGCGCCGATGGCGAGACCCCGCCGAATGGCGAAGCGTTCGACATGTCGGAGATCCCGCCGGCCGACCAGCCGTTCCAGCCGTGTCCGTGCGACGAGGACGAGGACGCCGGCGACGGCACGCGCCCCCGGCGCGGTTCGGCGGCGCGGCCGTCGGACGACCAGCCGTCCGACCCGGCCGACGACGGAGACCCGCCTGCGGACGAACCCGGTGAGCCCGACGTGGTCCCCGATCTGCCCGAGCCCGTCGGCGGCACCGTGAACGAGCTGTTGAAGGGCATCGTCACGAAGTCGGCCGAAAAGAGTCCCGACGGCATGCCGGTGAACTTGCAGACGTCAGCGCCCGACGTGCCCGCGCTCCCGGTCAACCCCCTCGAGGACTGAGCGGCTCAGAAGAACACGGAGCGGCGGCCCATCAGGTTGCGGTAGAGCATCTGCTGGATCGTGTCGCGCACCCGGTCCGTCAACTCGAACACGAGCATCGGATCGTCCGCGGCCTCGGACCCGTAGCGGGACGTGTCGATCGGCTCGCCGAACTCGATCACCCACTTCGACGGCAGCGGCAGGATGCCCAGCGGGCCGAGCAGCGGGAACTGCCAGGTGATCGGGAAGTAGGGGAAGCCGAGGATCCGCGCCAGGAACTTGGCGTTCGCGACGATCGGGTAGATCTCCTCGCTGCCGATGATGGCCACCGGGATGATCGGCGTCTGCGTGCGCAGCGCCACCTCGACGAAACCGCCGCGGCCGAAGCGCTGCAGCTTGTAGCGGTCGCGGTAGGGCTTGCCGATCCCTTTGAAGCCCTCGGGCCACACGCCGACGAGCTCGCCCGCCGACAGCAGGCGCCGGGCGTCGTCGTTGTGTGCCAGCGTGTTGCCGGTCTTGCGCGCCAGGGGGCCGACCACCGGCACACGCAGGGCCAGATCGGCCGCGAGCTCGCGCAAGTGGCGGTGCGCGGGATGCTCATCGAGCAGTGCCAGCTTGGTCATGATCGCGTCGAACGGCAGCGTGCCGGCGTGGTTGGCCACCACCAGGGCACCACTGTCGGACGGCACGTGCTCGAGCCCGACCGCCTTCACCCGCCAGTACTTCTGGTACAGCGGGCGCGCCAACGGCATCAGCACCTGCTCGGTGAGCTCGCGGTCGAACCCGTAGACGTCGACCTCGTAGTCACCGGTCAGGCGGCGGCGAAGGAACGCCAGTGCGCCGGCAACGGCCTCATCGAAGTCGCGGGGGTCGAACGCCGGCGGGGCGGCAAGGTCGTCGGGACGACGGGGCGCAGCGGGTTCCTCGGGCTCGTGCACCCGACAGAAGCCCGACGCGGTGGCGTAGTTGCGGCACGTGACGCCGTCAGCGAGCTCGTGCGCGCAGCGCGCACGCGTCCCGCCCTCGGCGGCACGCGCGGCCCCGCGGCGGCGCACAGGATCGAGGTCGATGACCTCCGCGCCCGATCCGGCCGCGCCCGATCGCGTGCTCATGGTCGCTCCGTCCTTCATGCCGTGGGACTCAGCACGCGGCCGGTCCGCGTGATGACATCGCCAAGCGTCTGCTCGATGCGCTGGACGGCCTGGGGGTCGATCACCTGGCTGACCCGGCCCGACTCGAGGAAGTCCAGCAGCGCGTCCTTGGTGGAGAAGCGCGGCTCGTAGCCGAACTCGGCGCGCATCCGGTCGATCGACCCGACGCGGCCGAACATCAGGAACTGCAGCTGCTCCGGCGAGAAGTCCACGACCCCGCTGCGGCGCACCAGCCCCGCGATCGTGTTCACGAACGGCAGCGGGACCGGAACGCTGACCTTGCCGGCCAAGCGCAGCGCCTGCGACAGGTAGACGATGCCGGGACCGGCGACGTTGTAGATGCCCGGATGGTCCTCGACCGTCGAGCGGAACAGGATCTCGACCGCGTCGTCCTCGTGGATCAGCTGCACGCGCGGGTCGTAGCCGAGCACCGTCGGCACCACGGGGATCTGCAGGTAGCGCGTGAGCGGGGAGTCCACGCTCGCGCCGATGAAGTTCGCAAAGCGCAGGACCGTCAGCGTGACGTCGTTGCGGCGGCGGCCGAACGCCCGTCCGTAGTTCTCGACCTCCACCGCGTCCTTGGAGTAGCCCGAGCGCGGCGCGCCGCCGGGGGCCACCTCCTCGCGGAACAGCGCCGGGTCGGCGTAGTTGGACCCGTACACCGCGGTCGTGGACTTCAGAACCAGCTTGCGCAGCCGCGTGGACTTCTGGGCCGCCGCGAGCAGCTGCATCGTCCCGATGACGTTCAGCTCCTTCATCCGCGCCCGGCCGCCCGCGCGGTGGGGCGCGGCGGTGATGGACAGGTGCACGACCGTGTCGGCGCGGCTGGAGTCCAGGATCTTCGCGACCAGGGGGTTGCGCAGGTCCGCGCGCACGAACTCGGTGCGCGACAGGTCGTGGGTGGGCTCGCGCAGGTCGACGCCGACGATGTGCTCGACGCGCTCGTCCGCCTCCAGGCGAGCAGCCAGGCGCCCCGCCAGCGGGCTGGCGATGCCGGTGATCAGGATCCGGCGCCCGTCCTGTTCTGCCACGTGGACCGCTCCTCGCCCTCGATGTGACGGCCAGCCTACGCCCGTGGCGCGCGGGGGCGAAACGAAATGCCCGATCCGATGGCCAGTGGGAGGCTCTATGCTCCGCCACGCGGGAGCGGGCGACGAAAGGGAGCGGCATGCGGGCGATCCAGATCGAGGAATTCGGCGGACCGGAGGTCCTGCAGCTGGCCGAGATGCCGGACCTGCAGCCTCAGCCGGGCCAGACGCTGATCCAGGTGAGCCGCGTGGGCGTCAACTACGCCGACACCCACCAGGCAGAGAACAGCTACCTGTCGCCCACCACGCTGCCGATGATCCCCGGCGCGGAAGTCGCCGGCACGACGCCCGACGGCCGCCGCGTGGTGGCGTTCGTGGACGGCGGGGCATACGCCGAACAGGCGGTCGCGTGGGATCCCCTGCTGTTCGACGTGCCGGACGGCGTCGACGACGGGCAGGCCCTCGCGCTGCTGCTCCAGGGCCTGACCGCCTGGCACATCCTGCGCACCTCGGCGCGAATCGAGCCGGGCGAGTCGGTGGTCGTGCACGCGGCGGCGGGGGGCGTCGGCTCGCTCGCGGTGCAGCTCGCCAAGGAGTTCGGCGCGGGCCGCGTGATCGGCGCGGCCTCGACCGCGGACAAGCGCGAGCTGGTGGCCGGCCTCGGCGCCGACGTGGTGATCGACTCGACCGCGCCCGACATGAAGGAAGCGCTGCTCGAGGCGAACGGCGGCGAGAAGGTCGACGTCGTGCTCGAGATGGTGGGCGGGCCGACGTTCGACGGGAGCCTCGCCGCGCTCGCGCCGTTCGGGCGCCTGGTCACGTACGGCACCGCCAGCCGGGAACTGCCCACGGCGGTCGAGCCGCGCAAGCTGGTGCACGGGACCAAGGCCGTCGTCGGGTTCTGGCTGGCCCACTGCTTCACGCGCAAGGACATGCTGCACCCGCAGATGCGGCAGATGTTCGACCTGACGGTCGCGGGCCGCCTGCGGCCGATCGTCGGGGCGACCTACCCGCTCGCCGACGCCCGCCTGGCGCACGAGGCGCTGCGCTCGCGCGGATCGGTGGGCAAGCTGCTGCTGGACCCGACTGCCTGACGACGCCGGGGCCTGACCGCGCCGGGGCGGCGGGACGGTTTTCACTGTCTGCGAGCTGGGGTTCCCCCTGCCCCGGGGCTACCGTGAACGGCCTGCCCGCGCCCCTTCCGCGCGGGTGGTCCGACCTCGCCAAGGAGTCCCCCGCGTGGCATCGCTCATCTCCCCGCACGGCGGCGGCCTCGTCGACCTCGTCGTCGACGACGCCCGCGCCGCCGAACTGAAGGACGCCTCGCGCACGTGGCCGTCGTGGGACCTGA
>Ga0299913_10001482_pt1 | contig 17434 bp, 18 predicted proteins | sample RVTome_9_FD_201360 | JGI IMG/M metagenome (GOLD analysis project Ga0299913, IMG submission 201360) | Soil microbial communities from uranium-contaminated site in the Upper Colorado River Basin, Wyoming, United States - RVT155D38 (version 2) ... | reverse complement strand
GGCGTCCAGCCGTGCCCATGATCATCACGTGATCGATCTGCACCTGCACACGACAGCCTCCGACGGACTCCTGCCGCCGGCTGCGCTGGTTGGCCGCGCGGCGTCGGCAGGGCTGACGATCATCAGCATCACCGACCACGACACCGTGGCCGGCCTCCGCGAGGCCTCGGCCACGGCCGTGCCGCTCGGCGTCCGCGTCGTCGCCGGGATCGAAGCGACGGCGGTCGAGCAGGGCCGCGACGTGCACATCCTCGGGTACTTCCTGGAGCCGGACGCGACGGCGCTCGCCAGCTTCCTGGGGGCGCAGCGCGCTGACCGCGTCCGGCGGGTGCGCGAGATGGCCGGCCGGCTCGAAGCGATGGGGTGCAACGTGGACGTGGATGCCGTCCTGGCCACGGCGTCAGGCACCAGGAGCCTCGGGAGGCCTGCCCTTGCAGACGCGCTCGTGGCTGCGGGTCATGCCGTCGACCGGCAGGACGCGTTCGCGCGCTGGCTTGGCGCAGGACGTCCGGCTTTCGTGCCGCGGCGGGGCGTGTCAGGTGCGGAGGCCATCGACATCATCCACCGCGCCGGCGGCATCGCCGCGCTCGCGCATCCCGTGCTGCTCGCCGATGACGAGATGATTCCGCGGCTGGCCGCGGATGGTCTCGACGCCCTCGAAGTGTGGCATGCCGATCATGACGAGCAGGCCCGGCAGCATTACGCCGCGATCGCGCGTCGGCTCGACCTGGCTATGTCGGGCGGATCGGACTTCCATGGCGATGGTGGGCACCATGCAGTCGCGCTCGGGCTGGTCACGCTGCCGCCGGACGAGTTCGCACATCTCGAATCCCGTCGTGCGTCCCCGTCATCGTCTGCATGAGCGCGGGGCACAAGTTCGGACTGCCACGGGTGCGACGTGCGCGAGGCGGCGAAAGGCGGTGTCGATGCCGCGGCGCCTTCGGGGCTTGAATGACGGAGCGCCGCGACGGCCCGGCCGTGGTCCTGGAGATGCGCGACGTCACCAGACGCTATGGTGCCTTGCGCCCGCTCCGGATCGCGTCGTTGAGCGTCGCCGCCGGCGAGCATGTCTCGCTGGGAGGGCTCGATGCCGCTGCCGCCGAGGTCTTCATCAACCTCGTGACCGGCGCCTCGCTGCCTGATGCCGGAGTGGTGCGCGTGTTCGGCGAGGAGACCCGCGAGATCCCGGATGGAGATGCATGGCTGACGAGGCTCGAGCGGTTCGGAATCGTGTCAGCGCGTGCGGTGCTGCTCGACGGCTCCACGCTCCTGCAGAATCTGGCATTGCCGTTTACGCTGGAACTGGATCCCATACCCGCGCCCGTGGCCGATCGCGCACGGGCACTCGCGGCTCGCTGCGGCATTGCGCCCGAGCTGCTGGAGCACCGGGCGGGCGATCTGGCTGCAGACGCGCGAGTCCGCGCGCGGCTGGCGAGGGCGCTCGCCCTCGATCCCGCGCTCGTCCTGATCGAGGACCCGACGGCCGACGTGGAGCCAGACTGCCGCGACCTGCTTGCGCGGGACATGGCCGCGGCCTGCTCGGCACCCGGCCTGTCGGTGCTCGTCGTCACCAACGACGAGGCGTTCGGCCGGCAGGTCGCGGTCCGGAGCCTGCTGCTCCATGCGTCCACGGGTGCGGTGCGGCCGCGCGGAAAGCGATGGTTCGGGCGGTCCTGATCCCGGAAGCGTGGCGTGCGGCGTGACCGCGAAGAGCCGCAGGGAGGCAACAGCGACAGCATGGCAAGGCTCGTTCTGTTCGACATAGACGGCACACTGGTGCTCACCGGAGGTGCGGGTATCCGCGCGATGACCCGTGCCGGACAGGATCTCCTTGGCGTGACGGCGCTGCTCGACGGAGTCGAGGTCGCGGGACGGACCGATTGGATCATTCTCCGCGACGCGCTGCGCAATCTCGGCCGTGACATCGAACCGGCGCTGTTCACCCGGCTGCGCGACGCGTATCTCGCGTACCTGCGCGAGGAGATCCTCGCCCCCGGCGAGGGCACGAAGGCGGTCATGCCTGGCGTGCGCGAGCTCCTGGCAGCGCTCCAGCCGATCGATGGCGTCTGGATCGGGCTGCTGACGGGCAACTTTGCCGAAGGGGCGCGCATCAAACTGGAGCACTTCGACTTGTGGCGCTACTTTCGCGGCGGCGCCTTCGGTGACGATGCGGCGGACCGGAACGCGCTGGTGCCCTATGCCGTCGGGCGCGCGTGCGCGAGCGGGTTCGCAGCGGTCCCGTACAATGATGTGCTGGTCATCGGCGATACACCGCATGATGTGGCGTGCGCGCATGCGGTCGGCGCGACGCCGATTGGCGTGGCAACGGGCAGTTACACGGCGTCTCAGCTGGTTGCGGCTGGCGCGGAGATCGTCTTCGATGATCTCGGAGATACCAACGCGCTCGTGCGCCTGATCGGCGTAGGGCGGCGAGCCGGGTGACGCCCCATCGCGATCATATCCGGAAGCGAACGGGGCCCGGTGGCCCTCCCGGTCTTCAAAACCGGCTGCTGCCCGCGTGGCGGGCAGGCTGGGTTCGACTCCCAGGCGCTTCCGCCAGTCTCACGCGGGCGCGACCACATTCGGACGGCTTCGCCAGCCGCCGGCGATGAGTGGTTGATCCGGCCGGCGTGTCATTCGCGGACGCCAGCGGCGTATACGATGAGCTTCTGCATCTCAGAGACAACCCACCGGATGTCCGCCCGCCGCCGCCACCAGCGTGCCGGGTCCGATTCGCTGTGACGGCTGCCGCGCACGATCACGTCCACGCCGGTGCCCGCGAAGGCGCGCCGGAAGGCGAACCCCGTGCGCCGCGTGTGCAGCGGAGAGGTCACGACGATCACCCGTCGGAACGTGGTGGCGCCGCTGACGTACTGGAGAGTGGCGGCAGCTTCATGCGCCGTATTGTCGACGCCGCTCGGCAGCACCGCCACGGCCTCGGCGGGAACGCCGCTGGCGACGATGGCATCCCGGGCGAGCTCTCCCTCGCGGGGATAGCGGATGCCGCGTGCTTCGAGCTCCGTCTCGATGGGATCGACGTGCCCGGGGCTCACCGCGATGCGGGGCGCCCAGCCCTCGTTGAACAGGTCGACGGCTTCGAGCCAGCGCTCCGTGCGTGAGCCCGCCAGCACGAGGATGAGATCCGCCCGGACGAGCGGATCCTGTTGCTCGAGATACCGCCCCGCGAACGGGAGGAACACGAGACAGCCGACGAGAATCGTGGCGACAAAGATCCGCAGCGTGCGAGTGGCCAGGAGCCGCAGTCGTGCGGCGCTGCGCATTATGAGCGGGTGTGGTGCGGTCCGCCCCCGTGCCGGCGGGACGCGCGCGTCGCCCCGCCCTCAGGGTTTGGATGTGCGGCTAGCTTTCGATCAGGCGGACTTCACCGGCACGCGGACCCTTGCCGGACTCCTCTGGCGTGAAGTCGACGCGCTGGCCTTCGCGCAGCAGCTCGAACACGGCGCCCCGCACGGAGCTGCGGTGGAAGAAATGCTCGATTCCGCTCTCGTCGCGGATGAAACCGAAGCCTTTGTCGATCAGAAGTCGAGCGATCGTCCCGCTTGGCATTACCGTGTCCTCCGGATTGATGGGACTCCCCCGGGCACATCCCGGGGACGGCAAGCTCAGGCGCGGGAGGCAGCCGCGGCGACCGCCGCAGCCCACACGAACATCCGGGGGAGCGCCGACGACCGTCCGAACGACCCGTCCTCGAGCGCGCCGGCGGGTAGCGCCGGCCACGCTGAGCTTGAACCGGGCTGCAACTATAGGGGAGTTGCTGTAATGAAGTCAAGGAAGCAGGCGTATACCCACCAATTTGTTCTGCATGCAATTGGTACCGGTTCGATAGGCCGAAATCCTTCGACCGGCTCATCCGTAACTGGCTACTCGGCCATCGTCCGTCCCACCATCTGTCCCACATGGCCCCCACGCGGAGAGCTGCGGAAGCTATCGACGCCGCGTCCGGGACGGCTCTCTGCGAATCGGCCGCAGGCATGACCCGGCAGCTGCTCGCCGCCACGGGCCTCGTGCTGGCGGCCGGCTATTCCCGCCGGATGGGCAGACCGAAGGCCCTCCTGCCCTGCACGCCGACCGGCGAGACGTTCGTAGCGCGTGCGGTGCGCGTGCTGCTCGAGGGAGGGATCGCCGATGTGGCCGTCGTGCACCGGGAAGACGACGTCGCACTGCGTGTGGCGCTGGAGCAGGCGCGCCCGCGCCCGCGCTTGGTCGTGAACCCGACACCAGAGCTGGGGCAGATCTCCTCGCTCCTCGCGGGGATTGACGACGCCGAGGCCCGCGGCGCGCAGGCCGTCGTCGTCCTGCCCGTCGATATGCCGCAGGTGCAGGCCGGCTCCGTGGCGGCGCTGCTCGAGGCGGCGCGGAGCGCCAGCGCACCCATCCTTCGAGTCGTGCATGCCGGCCGGCACGGGCATCCGGTGATGTTCCGGCGAGCCGTGTTCCCAGATCTCCGGGCCGCCGATCCAACAGTAGGCGCCAGGGCCATTTTCCATGGTGACGCGTACCTGATCCGCGACGTGCCGGTCGATGACCCCGGCGTGCTGCGCGACGTCGACGTGCCTGCCGATTACGAGGAGATATGGCGGGATGGACGATGACGGAGGGATGAAAATTCTGCCGGCGAGGTCCCGCTCGCCATGTGGTATCTTCCGCCCGTGTCGCACATCACCAGGCGTGGAGCACTCACCGCCGGCGGTACGTGGCTTCTGGGCGGAGCGGCGCTCGGCGGCGCGTCGGCGGGGCGCAGCGCGTCGACCGGACGCCTCAAGCAGTCGGTCTGCCGCTGGCCGTTCGCCAAGATCCCGCTGCCCGACTTCTGCAAGGCCGTCGCCTCGCTGGGCCTCCCCGCGATCGACCTGTTGAACGAGAAGGAATGGCGCGTCGCCGAGGAGTATGGCCTGACCTGCTCGATGGGGTCTGGCGCCGGCGGCGGCATTGCGGACGGCTTCAATGTCAAGGCGAATCACGGCAAGCTGGTCGAGAGTCTCGCACGGGCGCTGCCGGTGGCCGCGGCCAGGAAGATCCCGAACCTGATTACCTTCTTCGGCAACCGGCGTGGCATGTCGGACGAGGAAGGGATCGCGAATTGCGTGGAGGGGCTGAACCAGATCAAGGGTGCGGCCGAGCAGCACGGCGTGACCATCTGCCTCGAGCTGCTCAACAGCAAGGTGGACCATCCGGATTACCACGGCGACAGGTCTGCGTTCGGGCTGGCGGTGGTCAAGGCAGTGGATTCGCCGCGCGTGCGGCTGCTGTACGACATCTACCACATGCAGATCATGGAAGGTGATCTGATCCGGACGATTCGCGACAATCGCGAGTACTTCGCGCACTTCCACACAGGCGGCGTGCCGGGACGCAACGAGCTCGACGATACCCAGGAGATCAACTGGCGCACCGTGGCGACGGCCATCGCCGACCTCGGATTCGACGGGTACTTCGCGCACGAGTTCATTCCGTTGCGCGATCCAATCACCTCGCTTCGCGAGGCGGTCGCGCTCTGCCGCGTGTGAGAGCGGCGGTCCGCCGCTGACAACGGCGCGCGCAATGCGCGCTAGGTCCGGCGGCGGGACGCGAACGCCGCGTGGACGGCGAGCGCGACGAGCGTCGCCGCGGTCAGCGGCAACACGAACAGCATCGCATCGCGGTAGCGGGGCAGTGCCTCGTGGGCCGTCGCATCGAGCACGAGATACGCGGTATACGCGGCGTAGAGCCCCAGGAACAGCAGCCCTTCCCAGCGATCGACGCTGTGGCCGGTGAAGAAGATCGGCAGGCAGGCGGCGGCCACCGCGATCATGACGATCATGTCGAACCGCAGGATGCCGGACGCCACGGCGACGCCGCCGCCGACAACGGCAGTCGTGCCCAGGATCATCGTCACGTTGAAGATGTTGCTGCCGAGCACGTTGCCGATCGCGATGTCGCGGTGGCCGCGCGCGGCCGCGACCACCGACGCCGCGACCTCGGGCAGCGAGGTGCCCGCGGCAACGACCGTCAGTCCGATCACGGCATCGCTCACGCCGAGCGCGGTGGCGATCGCGACGGCACCGTCCACCAGCCACCGGGCGCCCAGCACCAGCAGCGCGAGTCCTGCGGCGGCGGTCGCCACTGACGCGGCCGAGCCCATCCCCTCCTGCCCACTCTCGTCACCGCCGGAGGATTCGGCCGCGCCCGTACGAAGCAGCCACGCCGTGTACGCCGCGAACACCAGCAGCAGGACGAGCCCGTCGAGGCCGCCGACGCGTCCGTCGAGCGCGCAGGCCCAGGCCGCGATTGATACGCCGATGACGACTGGAACCTCGACCCACACGATGCGGCGGGTGACCGTGAGCGGGACAATGAGCGCGGAGACGCCGACGATCAGGAGCACGTTGAAGATGTTGCTGCCGACGACGTTCCCGATCGCGACATCGGCGGCCCCCGAGCGCACGGCCAGGAGCGACACTGCCAGCTCCGGCGCGCTCGTCCCGAATGCCACGACCGTCAGGCCAACGACGAGCGGCGAGAGGCCGCGGAGCGCGGCAAGCCGCGCGGCTCCCCGGACGAGCAGCTCACCGCCGCCGACGAGGAGCAGCAGGCCTGCCGTCGCCGACACCCAGGGCGTCATCGTTTCTTCTGGCTGAAGCAGCCTGATCGGGCGGTCGCCGAAGCTGGGCTCAATGTGTCAGCAGCGGCCGCGGCGCCGGCTGCGGAGCGATCGCTTCGCTCAGGACCCGGCCCGTCGAACCCGACGGCATGGCGATCCCCAGCAGCGTGGCCAGCGTGGGGGCCAGGTCGTTGAGCGCCGCGTGCTCGTGGTACTCACCCGGCGTGATGCGCGGCCCCATCAGGATGAGCGGTATGTGTGCGTCGTAGCTGTAGGGCGTGCCGTGCGAGGTGCCGGTCGCCTGACGAATCCAGTAGGGATCCAGGATGATCTCGAGGTCCCCCGACCGCGGCGCATAGAAGCCGCGGAGGACGCGGCGGCCGATCGGGTCGTGCTGGGACTCGCCACGGATCAGCTGATCGCGCGTGTAGACGCGCGACACGTGCGGGACCTCGGCGACCGCCGCTGCCGCCACACGGCGGACCTCGGCGAAGTCCAGACGCAGCCGCTCGATCAACTCGTAATTCAGATAGGGAGAGGACCCGGCCATCCCCGCGATCCAGTCGCCCCGCCCGAACCGTTTATCGAGCGCCTGCTGAATCGCGCCGGACAGATCCTTCGACGTCATCCGCCCGCCGGGCAGCCCGCGGTCGTGCAGCACCTCGGGAAGCGGCGCCACGCCGTGGTCGGTGGTGAACGCCACGATCGTGTGCTGCAGGCCAATCAGCTTGTCCACGGTGCGGAGCAGTTGTCCGATCGTCCGATCCGTCCTCACACTGATGTCCCGCACGTGCGGTGAGTCTGGGCCGTGTGTATGGCCGACCGAGTCGTTCGAGGAGAAGCTGACCGTCAGCAGATCCGTCGCCCCGCGCTGGCCGAGGCGCTCGTGCGTCAGCGCCGCTTCCGCGAGCGCGAGGACGAGGTCATTGCCGAAGGGGCTGCCGCTGACGGCGGAATACAGCGACGCTCCAATCTCGGCCGGGAACTCGCGCAGCACCGTCGCCGGATCCGCCATGCTCGTCCACTTCGTCCCCGCGTGCGCGTCGGCCAGCCGGCGGGCGTTGACTGCCTCCACCCACGGGGGCAGCGCGTCGGTGTAGTACGTGCTCGTGACGAACCGTCCGGCCTGCGCGTCCCACCAGTACGCGGCATCTGCTCCCCGTCCCGCCGTCAGAATCGCCGATCGATCCTTCAGCGACAGGCCGATGACGCGTGGGGCGTCCGGCGTGCCGGCTGCGGCGCGCGAGGCCATCTTCAGCTCGTCGCCAATGGTGCTCACCAGCAGACGACGCGGGGACGCCGTGCTCCCGGTATCGGATCCGACCGGCACGACCGTTCGATCCGTGATGCTGGCGATGTTCGCGCCCGTCTCGCGGTCGTACCAGTCGTTGCCGATGATCCCGCTGAGCGAGGGCGTCGCGCCCGTCAGCATCGTCGCATGGCCGATGGCGGTGACGGTCGGATAGTGCTCCAGGTGCGTGTCGGTGAAGACAGCGCCCTCACTCAGCAGTCGCTGAAGCCCGTCGCCGTACTCGGGGCGGAAGCGTGTCAGGTAGTCGTACCTGAACTGGTCGACGGCGATGAGGAGCACGAGGCGGGTGTCGGATGACACCGGCAACTGGGCGGCAGGTGCGGTGCCGGCGAGGCAGGCCAGAGCCAGGAGAGCGGCGATCCATCGTGTCATCGGAACCTCGGTGGGGCGCACGGCGGCGGCCCGGAAGCTGCCGTGAATTGTAACAGCACAGCCGCCACGACGGGCTCACGCCCGCGTGCACGCGGCCGGCGCATTCTCGGGTAAGCTCCCGTGGTATGCCAGTACTGCTGTGGTGCGCGCTCGTCGCGGCGGGCGCCGTGTTGTCGGCGCAAGTTCAGGCTCCGCCAGGACGGGTTGCGCTCTTCGACGGACGGACGTTCGACGGCTGGGAGGGGGATACCGGCAGGACCTGGCGGATTCAGGACGGCGCGATCGTCGGGGGATCGCTCGCGGAGCGGGTACCGCGGAACGACTTCCTGTGTACGACCCGGTCATTCGCGAATTTCATTCTGCGGCTGCAGTTCAAGCTCGAGGGCGAGGACGGGTTCATCAACTCCGGCGTGCAGTTCCGCAGTGTGCGCGCGAAGGATCCGGCCCACGAGATGATCGGCTACCAGGCGGATATCGGCGCGAAGTACTGGGGCGCGCTGTACGACGAGACCCGCCGAAACCGGATCCTCGCCGAGCCAGACCCTGGCCTCGCGTCGAAGGCAGTTCGCCTGAACGATTGGAACGACTACGAGATCCATGCCGAGGGTCGCCGCATCCGGCTGCGGCTGAACGGCCACGAAACCGTCGACTACACGGAGCCGGACGACGGCATCCCGCAGACGGGGCTCATCGGCCTGCAGATCCACGGCGGCGGCAAGGCACGGGTTTGGTTCAGGAACCTGACACTCGACGTGCTGCCCTGAGGCCTCCCGTCAAGCCGCGTTCAGGATCCGATCCTCCGGCGCGATGGCCGGCCCGCGCGTCTCGATCGGGAACCCGCGATCGCGCCAGCTGTCGAACCCGCCTTCGAGCGGCCGGACCCGCCGCACCCCCCGGCGGCGCAGCTTCAGCGCCTCCTTGATGCTCGTCTCCTGATCCGGGCACGAGCAGTACAGCACGACTTCGCGCCGCCTCGGAACCTCGCGGTGGCGCTCGCTGAATTCCTCGGCAGGAATGTACAGCGCGCCAGGGATGGTGTGCGGATCCGCCTCGAACTCGAGGCGGTGGCGGAGGTCGACGACGCAGATCGGATCGCCAGCCGCGAGGCGCCGGTGCAGTTCATCGGCGCCGATGCGATCGATCCACAGTTGCCGCACGCGGCGCTGACGGCGGTAGTACTTCCACGCGAGATAGCCGACCACGGCGGCCACCAGTCCGGCTCCCGTCCGCCAGTCCACGATGGGGGCACCGGGTGCCATTTGCGCGATCTGCCGCACGGACAGATAGCCGGCTCCGACGTAGGCCGTGCACCAGAGCAGCACGCCTGCCGCATCGAAGAGGAGGAACCGGCGCGGCAGCATACCGTACGCGCCGGCCATCGGCAGTGCGACGGTGCTCAGGCCGGGTACGAACTTCACGATGAGCAGCGCCCGCGCGCCGAAGCGTCCGAAGAAGTTCTGCGCGCGGCGCACGCACGTGTTCGGCTCGAGCCCCGCGCGACACACGCGGCTGAGGATCCGGCCGCCGCGCTGCCGCCCGAGCGCGTACCACAGGCTGTCGCCCGGCACCACTCCCGCCACGAGTGCGACCACGGCGAGCGCCGGATCGACCTCGCCTCGTGCGGCGAGCGCACCGGTCGAGACGAGCACCGGCACGATCGGGATCACAAGCAGGGCCTGCGCGCTGAACCCGCTGAGCGTCAGCAGAAGGTAGGGCGTCATGCGGCGACACCCCTCCAGCGCCCAGCCGCCGACGCCGTGCCGCGACACCGCGCGCGCCGCGCGGGCATCCGATCACGTCCGCTGCGATTCTCGCCGTTCCGCTGTGGGGTCATCGTCACCGTTGAGCTCGGCCGCGTCACGCCGTCTGGTGATCCGTTGCAACCCGCGCGCCTCACTGTGCGCCGCCCCTCCCGCGGACATCGTGATCTCGCCTGGGCAGGCGGCTGAGGACAGCTCGACCGGACGAGCCTCCCGCGCAAACGTGCAGTTTACCTGCTGTTCGTGTACACTGCTCTTCTTCCATGATCCCTCGCGTGAGCACGGGTTTGCGCATGTGCAGCGTCCTGCTGCTCGTGCTCATGGTGTCGCCGATCACCGCACCGTTCTCGACGTGTGATCTGTTCGATCTACTCGGCGGATCCGGGTCCTCGGGCGCCGCCGTCCTCCAGGCGAAGACCGGTTCGGACGATCCGGTGCCCGGGCTGGGCGCCCGTTTCAGCGTGCCTGCTCCCCAGCTGTCGGATCGACCGTACATCGACGTCGCGGAGCGCGAGCCTGGCCGGCGCGCGCTGCGCCACACGCCCCTCCGGATCTAGTCTCTCCGGCAACCCTCGGCTTTCCGCAGCTCGCCGTTGTGCGCGGCGCGCGCGTCCTTCCGGCGCGCCATCAGGGGTCCCGATCGCTGCCCGTGACGTCGCAGTGGCCAGCGGTGCGCCGCCGGCCGCCGCGACCGCAGGCGGGACGCCTCGTGCACGGCGGCATCGACGCCCGCGCTCTCCGATGTCTCGGTGAGGAAGTTCTTGATGGTCGAGTCGAGTCCCCTCGTCTGGGTGGCATTCAACGCCTTCGTGCTCGCGATGCTCGCACTCGATCTGTGCGTGTTCCACAGGCAGGCGCACGAGGTACGGACGAAGGAGGCGGCCGTCTGGAGCGCGATCTGGATTGCCCTCGCACTCATGTTCAACGTCGGGCTGTACCAGGTGGCGGGCGAGGAGGCGGCGCTCATGTTCCTCGCCGGTTACCTGGTCGAAAAGGCGCTGTCGGTCGACAACATCTTCGTCTTCGTGCTCATCTTCAGCTATTTCCGCATTCCCCCGCGCTACCAGCACCGCGTGCTCTTCTGGGGCATTCTCGGGGCGCTCGTGACCAGGGGCACGATGATCGCGGCGGGCGCCTACCTCGTGCACCAGTTCAACTGGCTGCTCTACGTGTTCGGTGCCTTCCTGGTGGCCACCGGTCTCCGGATGGCCACGCACGAAGAGCGGGACCTCACCCCGGAATCGAACATCGTCATCCGACTCGTCACGCGGTACGCCCGGGTGACGACGAGCTATGACGGCCAGCGTTTTTTCACCCGAGTGCCGACAGCGGGCGGCGGCGTCCGCCGCGCGGCCACTCCGCTCCTGCTCGCGCTCGTGATGGTGGAGACGACCGACATCATCTTCGCCGTGGACTCGATCCCCGCCATCTTCGCCATCACGACGGATCCGTTCATCGTGTATGCGTCGAACGTGTTCGCGATTCTCGGGTTGCGCGCGCTCTATTTCCTGCTGGCGCGCGTCATCCACCAGTTTCACCATCTCAAGCTCGGCCTGAGCGCCGTCCTCGTTTTCGTCGGTGTGAAGATGCTGATCGCCGACCTCTATCACGTCCCGATCGCCGTCTCGCTCGCGGTGATCGCCGTCATCCTGGCGGGCTCCGTCGCCGCGTCGCTCCTGCGGCCCCAGACCGCCGGCGCGCACGGAGAGGTCGCCGGGGACCGGCTGCGGACCGGATCCGAACCACATCGTTAACCAGGAGATTCGCGCGTGACCGTCAGCAGCAGATCGCAGGAGGCCTGGGGGACCCGCGTCGGTCTCGTTCTGGCCATGGCCGGGAACGCCGTCGGGCTCGGCAACTTTCTCAGATTTCCCGTGCAGGCGGCCGGCAACGGCGGCGGGTCCTTCATGCTGACGTATTTCATCGCGCTGCTCCTGCTCGGCATCCCGCTCATGTGGATCGAGTGGGGGCTCGGGAGGAACGGCGGGCGCTATCGGAAGGGACACCTGCCCGGCATGTTCGCCGCCGTCTGGCGGCACCCCGCGGCGAAGTATGTGGGCGTGATCGGGCTCGTCATTCCGCTCGTGGTCATGATCTACTACACCTACATCGAGAGCTGGACGCTGGCGTTCACGTGGTTCTCGCTCACGGGCGACTACTGGGGGCGCGCAACGCAGCCGGAGATGGTCGAGTACCTGCGGTCGTTCCAGGGGATTGGCGATCCCGCCCGGCGTGTGCACGGCTCGTGGACGCCCTATGCGTTCTTCGTCGTGACGCTTGCCATGAACATCTGGATCGTCTCGAGGGGCATCTCGCGCGGCGTCGAGCGGCTCGCGCGGATCGGGATGCCGATCCTCTTCCTCTTCGCCGCGATTCTCGCGGTCGTCGTCTTCCTGCTGCCGCCAGGGCCGGACGGATCGACGGCAGCCACCGGGCTGAACTTCATCTACGCGCCGGACCTGACCCGCGTCGGCGAGCCGTCGGTCTGGCTCGCGTCGGCCGGTCAGATCTTCTTCACGCTGTCGGTGGGCATGGGCAGCCTCCAGGCCTATGCCTCGTACCTCTCCACACGCGACGACATCACGCTGAACGGCATCGCGACGGCCGCGACGAACGAGACCGCTGAGGTCGTGCTCGGCGGCAGCATCGCGATTCCGGCCGCGGTCGTGTTCTTCGGCGTGTCAGGCGCCATGGCAGTCGCGCAGTCCGGATCGTTCAACCTGGGGTTCGCGACAATGCCCGTGGTGTTCCAGCAACTGCCACTCGGCCAGCTGCTCGGCGCGATGTGGTTCAGCCTCCTCTTCTTCGCGGGCATCACCTCGTCGGTCGCCATGCTGACGCCAATCGTGGCGTTCTTCCGCGAGGAGTTCGGCTTCCGCCGCGAGCCGGTCTGCTATGCCGCGGGCGGCGTCACGTTCCTGTTCGGGCTGATGCACATTGCATGGCTCGAGCACGGCTTCCTCGACGAGTGGGACTACTGGGCGGGGACGTTCGGGCTGGTGCTGCTCGCCACGCTTGAGACGGTGCTCTTCATGTGGGTGTTCAAGCCGGAGCAGGCCTGGCGGTCCATCCACCAGGGGGCCGACCTGCAGATCCCGCGGGTGTTCAAGTTCGTGATGACCTACGTCACGCCGGTGTATCTGGTCGTGATCCTGGCGTGGTGGGGCTGGCAGGATGCGTGGCCGATTCTGCGCATGGACCGCGTGGCGCCCGGGGCGGAGGCGTACGTGCTGCTCTCGCGCGGCATCATCGCGCTGTTCGCCGTGCTCTTCGTGCTCCTCGTGCGAGTGGCGTGGGCGCGCAATGGCTACGACGATCGCCGCGGGTTCGTCGAGGTGGCGGCCACCCCGGTGGCCTCGGAGGAGGTGGGACGATGACCAGGGGCGCGGTGCTGTTCATGCTGGTCAGCTGGAGCTTCGTGCTCGGGCTGACGGGGTGGTCGTTCGCGAGGATCCTGAAAGGGAAGTGAGCCTGTCAATGGAAACGCTGTTCGATCTCTTCCTGCATCTCGATCGTCACCTCGCCGAGTTCACGGCCTTGTACGGGCCGTGGATCTATGCGGTGCTCTTCCTCATCATCTTCGCCGAAACGGGGCTGATCGTGACGCCCTTCCTGCCGGGCGACTCGCTGCTCTTCGCCGCCGGTGCGCTGGCAGCGACCGGCGCGCTCGACATGCAGCGGCTGTGCGTGCTCCTGGTGGCGGCGGCCATTCTGGGAGACGCCGTGAACTACGCGGCGGGGCGCTTCGCCGGCGCCAGGGTGCTCAGCCCCGGCGCCGTGCTCCGGTTCTGGAGGCATGAGGTGCGCCAGGAGCACCTGCAGCGTGCGCACACCTTCTTCGAGCGCTTCGGCGGGGCGGCCGTGGTCATGGGGCGGTTCGCCCCCATCGTCCGGACGTTCGTGCCGTTCGTCGCCGGGGCCGTTTCGATGTCGTACTCCAGGTTCGCGTTCTACAACATCACGGGCGCGGTCGCCTGGATTGGCCTCTGCGCCGGCGCAGGTTACGCGTTCGGGAACGCGCCCGGCGTCAAGGAGCACTTCTCGATCATTGTCCTGGGGATCGTGCTGGCGTCCTGCCTGCCGCTCGCCGTCGGCGTCATGCGGAGATCACGGCAACCGGAGTGCGCCCAATAGAGCACTCGCGCGGCGAAGCGACCCGCAGTAGCCGCAGGGGCCTGTACGCTCGAGGCGCGCGGCGCCTTTCCCTGCACGCCACGCCGCCCGCCGCGATCGTTCAGGACGCGCAGTCAGGCTTGGTGGCTGCCGCGTTGTCCGCCGCAAACCGGCGCACCGAGGCGACGATGCTGTCCGGCGTCGCCGGCTTCGGGAGGACGTCCACGAAGAGGCGGCCGAGAGGGCCCACGTAGAACTCCGGAGTGGCCGTGTGCGCGACGACGTTGATGTGCCGGGTCGCCGCGCTCGCTTTCAGCAGGCGCGCAGCTTCGATCCCGTCGAGCACCGGCATGGTGAGATCCATGAGGATGACGTTCGGCCGCTCGCAGTGCGCCACGATCACACACTCCAGCCCGTTGCACGCGGTGATCGCGCGGAACCCTGATGCTTCGAGCACCGCGGCCACCACGTCGCGGTTGTCGGCTGAATCGTCCACGACCAGCACGCGGAGCGGGTGAGAGCCGGGCCGGACTTCCCCTTCCCCGGACAGGCGGCCCAGCACCGACTGCGCGAGCTGGCGCTGTGATCGAGCGGCCACGCACAGCTGGCGGACGGCCGCGAGCAGGGAGAGGGCGTCGGTCGCCTGCGGCGAGGAGGACGGGTCGACGGCGGATCCGTCAGGCGTCCAGGTGCCGCGTCCCGACTGCACGGGATCAACCGCGACGTTCTCCAGGCGCGCGACGAGGGAGGTGAGACGGCGTTCGTAGTCGATGCCGTCAGACACGAGACGTTCGGCGTCAGCGACAAGCTGCCGGACGGCGTCGACACCCAGCGCGCAGATGATCGAGTGATCCTGCCGTAACATCCTGACGACAGAGTAACAGACCGCACGAGGAAATGTCACGGATCGAGCCGCTTACAGCAGAATTGTCTTTGGGCGACGCAACTCGTCTGTTCACGACAGACGGCGGATATACGGCTGTGCTGCGATGCGCCCGTTCACCCGGACGGTATCTCGCAAAGGAGGTTCGGTGGGCCTGGAACGCACCGCGAACCATGTGCTCCGTCAGCTGGCGCGGTCGGAGCGCGAAGTCTTTACACGCCTGACGGAAGAGCTGCAGCCGTTTGCGCTGCAGCAAGGTGCCGCACTCGGCTCCGCCCGCGCCGTTGCCGATGACATCTATTTCATAGAGTCGGGCATCGTGTCGCTCGTCGCGAGCACGCGTGGCGGGCACTCGGTGGAGGTCGCGCTGGTCGGACGGGAGGGCGTGGCGGGCATCGCCGACGTCCTGGGGAATCACCCGCTCCCCTACGCGCTGCTCGTGCAGCTGCCCGGCCTGGCGTACCGCGCACCCCGGGCGGTCATACGCGAGCACATGATGGCCTGCAGCGCGCTGCACGATCTGCTGATGGACTACTCGCAAGGCATGATGCACCAGCTGGCACAGTCGGCCCTGTGCAATCGCTTCCATTCGTCGGTGCAGCGGCTGGCGCGGTGGCTGCTGCTCACTGCCGAACGGGCGGACACCAACCGCTTCGAGCTGACGCACGAGTTCGTCGCCCAGATGGTGGGGGCGCCCCGCTCCGCGGTGAGCGAATCGGCCTCGACGCTCCGGCAGCGCGGGATCATCGATTACCGCCGGGGCGTGCTCACGATCCGCAATGCGAAACGCCTCCAGAAGATCGCTTGCGAGTGCTTCGCGGCCGTCTCGCAGGCATCGAGCGGTTCGAAGGGGCACCGATAGACTCCCGCCTGTCCGTGTTCGAGCGCGATCCGCTCGCTCGTACAGCCGCTCCGCACGCGCGCCGGTTTCCGGGACCTCTTTGGCTACGTGTGTATGCGACGCGAGGTCTCTCTGTCGACTCTCCGGCCGAGCCCTCGACCCGGAGCTCACATGAGTGGAGCAGCTCTCGGCTGTCACCGCGAGGGCTGCAGCCGTTTCAGCAGCTGAATCTGCCCTGCATGGTAGAGGTCGTGGGCGATGATGCCCGCGACGAGCGTCAGCGGCGTCACCGCCTGCGTCAGCGGCGCGCCGAGCCGGTCGGGGTCCAGCCCGCCGACGGCCGCGCGGAGCGAGCGATGGCAGTCGTCGAGCAGGCGCAGGTCGTCTCGCCACTGCGCCGCGTCAGCTTGCGGCCGTGCGAACCAGTTCGACCCTCGCAGTGGAAACGATCCCCGCTTCTCTCCGGCGAGCCGACGGCGCACGGCATATTTCCAGTAGGCCGCGTGCACCACGACCTCCTGGATGCTGTGGCGGCCAGGGCCAGGCCGCCATGCCGCCTCGATGTGTGCCAGTCCGCGCACTGACCCCTTGAGGTTCGTGCCATGCCACGAACGTCGATCGTAGGCCTGGTCGATCTGCGTGAGCAGAACGTTCAACACGACCACGGTTCTCCTCCATTCGCCCGGCGCGGTCCTCGTCGGCACGAGTAACCAACTAGACCGGGGGACTGCGTCCCCCGGACCCCCTCACGCCGTCGCTCGCGGGGACCCCGTGGCCCCGCTCCGCTCCGGCGGGCGCGCCCGTGCGCTTCCCGTGCTGCGGCTCGCTGACCACGGGTACGAAGTTCTCGTGACGAGCCGCATAACGGGCCAAATTGTATGTGGCCCCGGCGGCGGGAGTGCACACCGCCGATGCGGTGCGCTGGAGCTTACGTGGGCGGGGCCGGAGGCTGCCGATCCGAAGCCGGGAACGACCCCTTCAGTGTTGTCGTGTTGGCCTTGGCGAGCGCCAGGCCGGGAGGGGCGGCCAGCACCGTCACGCGGATGGGAGGCGCCACGCTTCCCGCGAACGTGCGGATGTTGGCGAGCTGAGCGGCCGTCGCCGACTCGGCGACGTAGATGTGCTCCACATCCCGCGCGATGTCGACTTCGCCGAAAATCTGTATCTCGAACGGGAGCGTCTGGGTTTCCAGCGCCTGCGGATTGGGGGCCGACGCGTTGAAGATACGGGCCAAAAGCGCGATGCGCGAAGCGTCGACCGCGCCGGTGGTGCCCAGCCTGGTGTAGTTCGCCGTCTCCGTCGTCAGCGCGTCGTGCAGGGCGTGGAGTGGGTCGCGCCGCGGACGGCCGTGATCGCTCGCCGTGTAGACCAGCCGGTTCCCGACGTTCGCCCGCTTCAGCCGGAACGTCAGATTGCCATAGTAGTTCTCGCCGAAGACCGGGTGGGCGGTGGGTTTGGCCGACCGAGCGGCGTGCTCCTCCGGCGTGAGCTGGCTGTAGGCCTTCGTCGAGGCGGACGCCATCGATGGCGTCAGCAGATCGGGGTTGAGCGC
>Ga0299913_10001480_pt1 | contig 17438 bp, 14 predicted proteins | sample RVTome_9_FD_201360 | JGI IMG/M metagenome (GOLD analysis project Ga0299913, IMG submission 201360) | Soil microbial communities from uranium-contaminated site in the Upper Colorado River Basin, Wyoming, United States - RVT155D38 (version 2) ... | reverse complement strand
GCGGGGTTCACTCTGGCGGCCCGGCGCGGCATTTTCCCCACCGTGCCCGTTCTCACGCGGTTCATCCGCCGACACCCACGCAGGCTCCTGCCGGTTCACCGGCTCCTGACGCGCCTGCTGCCGGTGCCCGGGTGGTGCCTTCTGAACCTGCTGACGCTCCGCAAGCCGTGATCGCGCGCCGTTGCTGCAGAAGCTGAGACAGCTCTCGAAGGACTCGGCCATCTACGGCCTTGGGGACGTCGGAGTGTCGGTCGTCAACTTCCTGCTCCTCCCGCTGTATGTGACCTACCTCACGGATCGCGACTACGGCATCCTGGGGCTGCTCGGGGCGGTGGAAGTCATCACCAAGATCGCCGCGCGCTGGGGGCTGGACGGTTCCTTCATGCGGTTCTTCTACGACTGCGAAACCACGCGCGACCGGCAGCGGCTGGCAAGCACCATTTTGGGCTTCCTCCTGATCACCAACGGGGTGCTGTTTGCCGCGTCCATGGTCGCCGCGCCGTGGCTCGCCAGTCTGATTCTGCACGACGCCGGGCAGACGCTCGCACTGCGGCTCGTGCTGGCCAACACATTCGTGATGGCGTTCACGTTCCTGCCGTTTCACGTGCTGCGCATCGAGAAGCGCGCGGTGGAATTCAGCGTGCTGACGCTCGCACGGTCCGTCTCGACCGTGCTGCTGCGCCTCGTGCTGATCGTCGGGTTCGGGTACGGGGTGCTCGGCGTCGTCCTTGCCGACATCGCGGTCACGATGGTGCTGATCGCGGTGCTCGCACGGCATTTCGCGCCGCTCATGCGCCCGATGTTCTCGCGCGAGCTGCTTGGCGACACGCTGGCGTTCGGGCTGCCGCGGCTGCCGCACGCCGCGGCGCAGCAGGTGATCGCGGTCGGAGACAAGTTGATCCTGCAGATGTTCCGCCCGCTGCAGGATGTCGGGATGTACGCGATGGGCGTGAGCTTCGGCCTCACGCTGAAGCTGTTCCTGAGCGCGTTCGAGTACGCGTGGGCGCCGTTCTACTACGCGACCGCCCGCGAGCCAGGGGCACCCGCGGTGTTCAGAACGGTCACCACGTACGGGATCGCCACGCTGGTGCTTCTGGCAGCGGCGCTCGCTGCCACGGCGCGCGACCTCCTCGATCTGATGACCCGGGGGCTCTTCGTCGAGGCCGCGCCCGTCGTGGCGTGGACGGCTGTCGGCGTGCTGTTCCAGGGTGTGTACCTGCTCACCTCGATCGGCCTGAACCTCACGAAACGAACCATCTACTATCCCGTCGCGACGATGTCGGCCGCGGCGGTGAACGTGGCGCTGCATTTTGCCCTCATCCCGCGGTTCGGCCTCCTCGGCGCCGCGTGGGCGAACGCGGCAGCGTACGCGGTGCAGGCAGCGCTGGCCTTCCGCTTTTCGCAGCGGTTCTTCCCCGTCACCTACGAGTACGGGCGTCTGATCAGGGTGGTGGGAGCCGGTGCCGCTGCCTACGTCGCCGGGGTGTTCGTGCCCGCCCTCACGCCGCTGGCGGTCGTGATCCTGGTGCGCGGGACGGTCGTGCTGGCGACGTTCACCTGCCTGCTGTGGCTGACCGGGTTCTTCAGAGCGGACGAGATGGCGGTGCTGTCGCGGCTGCGCCGAGCGCAGGGCCCGCTGCCGGAGCCGGGCCCGGCGCCGGAGACGACCGAGCTCGGCGGCGAGATTGTGGCGGCCGATGTGGCCGGGCCGCGTGCGGACGTGGACGGCCGACCGCGGTAGGCGGTCAGAGGGGCGGTTGGCCCCGTCAGCAATAGCCGTCCATATGAGCGTCGGCGATAGCCAGCTCGTCCCGGAGTGGCGGCATCCCACCGGAGGCGCTACAATAGTGGAGCTCGTTTTCATCCGATAATCCGCACGATCAGCGGGCCTGCACCGGCGTCCCGCGCCTCGTCCTCTGGAGATCCGACAGCTCGATGGTCCTGGCCGACAGACTGCGCGAGACACTCGCCACGCGTGCGCGGGCGCTGCCGCTGGCGCGTCACGCGTGGGCGCGCTACCGCCGGCGCCGCTACGAGCGGCGGATCCAGCGCTTTCTCGATGAGAAGACCGGCCGGGCCGACCGGCTGCCTTTCGGCGCCGTCTACGAAGCGACGATGCGGTGCAACCTGCACTGCGAGTTCTGCTATGTCGGCGATCTGCTGAACGTCGAGGGGGAATGGCGCCAGGAGCTGACGGTCGACGCGCTGCAGGCTGCGTTCCCGGAACAGTCGGGATTCCAGATCAGCCTCACGGGCGGCGAGATCTTCATGCGCAAGGACATCCTGGCGGTGCTGGATCTCTTCCGGAGCAAGGGCTACGCGTGCGGGTATCTGACGACCAACGGCACGATTCTGACGGAGGAGCGCGCCGAGGCGCTCGCGCAGCTCGCGGCGGCGGGGTTTCTCAAGCATGTCAGCGTGTCGATCGACGGGCCGGGCGCCCTGCACGACACGGCGCGCGGTGTGACGGGCACCTTCGAGCGCACGACGTCCGGACTCCGTCGTTTACAGGAGGCAGCGCGGCGCCGCCGCGCGCCGCTGCGCGTCAGCATCAACACGACCGTCGCGCACGAAACGATCGATGCGCTCGATCAGATGGTCGATGTGGCCGAGGAACTGGGCGTCGACGCGATCGGCCTGAACCACCTCATGTACAGCACCCCCGAGGAGGTCGCCGACACGGTCCGCCTCATCGATCCGACCGGCAACACCGATCCGTCGGTGATTGCGACGTTCGTCACGCCCGATCCCGGCCTCGACGTGGAGCGCGTCCGCGGACAGGTCGCCGCCCTTCAGGAGAAGTGCCGCCGCAAGAACGTGCTGTTCGATTTCCGGCCCAAGGTCCGGCCGCAGGTCATGGACAACTACTACACGCCCGGGGCGCGGCTGGCCGGGCGGTGCCTCTATCCTTTCCTCCACGCGCGCATCTCCTTCTCCGGCAAGGTCTACTTCTGCCCGTTCATTCGGGTCGAAGTCGGAGACCTCACGACGTCCTCCCTCGAGGAGGTCTGGAACGGAGAGAAATACGTCGCCATGCGCAAGACCTTGGTCGAAGAGGGCATCTTTCCCGTCTGCCGCCGATGCTGCAAGGTGGAGCTCTCTCCGGATCCGGTCGCCGAGCCCTTCGCCGCCGGCGTGGCGCCTCCGCGACGCGCGATCCCGCTGACGGTGGTCCGGTAACCGTCATGATCGGTGCACGCACGCTGCTCATCAATCCGCCGCTCCTGAACGGCATCGCCTTCACGCGCCAGGGGCGCTGCCAAGAGCGCGAAGAGGTCCTCGGCACCACCAAGCCGCCGTACACGCTGGTGCTGCTGGCGACGCTGCTACGCCAGGCCGGCTGCGACGTGCGGCTGTTCGATGCGACCGCCACGCGCCTCGACATCGATCAGGTCATCGCCAGGCTCGACGCGGAGGCGTACGCGCCCACGCTCATCGTCTTTCCGACGACCACTCCCACCTTGCGAGCGGATGTCGCGGAGATCGCCAGGCTGAAGGCGCGCTACGGCGCCCCGATGTTCTGCTTCGGCCCGCATGCCTCGACGGCGCCCGCCGAGTCGATGGCGCGCGCGCCGGAGGTCGATGGCATGTTCGTCGGTGAGCCCGAGGATGCGGTCGTGCAGCTCGCCGGGCTCCCGTCGATCGATCGCCTCGGCGACGTGCCGAGTCTCACGTGGCGCCAGCATGGCGTCGTGACGCGACACCGCCAGCACGGGACCTATGCCGGGTTCCTTCAGACGCCGCATCCGGCGTGGAACCTCCTGGATCTGACGCGCTACGCGCTCCCGCTCGTCGATCAGCCGTACGTGATCGTCGAGACCAGCCGGGGCTGCCCCTACAGCTGCGACTTCTGCGTCGCGCCGGTGCACCAGGGCCATAAGTTCCGGGAGCGGAGCGCCACGGCGCTCGTCGACGAGATCGAGCGGTGTCATCGCGAGCTCGGCGTCTCCTTCTTCTATCTCTGGGGCGACACCGTGACGCTGAACGTCAAGTCGTTCACGGCCTTCTGCGACGAGCTCATCGCGCGGCAGCTGCCGATCCAGTGGTTCGGCAATGCCCGGGCGGACAACCTGACGGACGCCGCCTTCGTGCACCGCCTGAAGCGGGCGGGGTGCTGGATGCTGGCGCTCGGTATCGAGACCGAGTCCGATGACGTGCGCAAGGACATGGTGAAACGGCTCGAGCGCCAGAAGATCGAGGCGGCCTTCCGCAACATGCGGCAGACGGGCATCCGGTCCTTCGCGTTCTTCATCTTCGGCTACCCCGGCGAATCGCCGGACACGATGGAGCAGACGGTCCAATACGCGATACGGCTCGACCCGGACTTCGCGAACTTCTATCCTGCCGTGCCGTATCCCGGGACGGCGCTCCACGACAAGTGCACGCGTGATCGGCTGCTCGGGCCCTCGGCCGACGACTGGTCGAAGATGGAGTACTCGTACTACCTGATCGAGGGCAACGGGCTGAACGAGAGGACCGTGATGGGCGCGATCAACCGCGCGAAGCGCCGCTTCTACCTGCGGCCGCGCTACGTCGCCCGGCACGCGGGGGACATCGCGCGCCTCGCCCTCACGAAGCAGGGACTCGTCTGGCACGTCTTCGCACGGACGCTGTTCGGGGCGCGCGTGATGGACGCCACGCCGGCTGCGGAGGGGGGCGGTGCGCCGGATGCGGCCGGAGCCGTCGCCGGCTCCCGCTGACGCTCAGCGGCGCGCCGGGGCCGCGACGAACTGTCTGTATGCCGGCGCCGGCGCGCGATGCGCCCGACGGAACCTGTGCAGATCGCGCAGCTGCACGATGTACCCCAGCGCCTCCTTCAGGTTCATCTTGCTCTCGCCGGCCGTGCGCCCGACGAACACGTAAGGCACCTCGAGAATGGATCCCGGTTGGCCGCGGACGAGCAACTCGAGGCAGATCTTGAAGCCCCCGGCGGAAATCCTGACTCCCTGCGCGATATCGCGGCGAATGAGGAAGAAGCCGGACGTCGCATCGCGCACCGGCGTGAGCCCGCGCGCCATGATGCAGGCCAGGCGCGACATGAGCAGCCTCGAGATCGGCCACTCACGCGTGCCGCTTCCCTCCACGTATCGGCTGGCGACGACGATGTCGGCGTTCACCTGCCGCATGCCCGCGAACATCGTCGGCAGGAGAGCGGGCGGGTGGCTCATGTCCGCATCGATGACGCCGACCACGGGGGCGCCAGCCGCCCTCATCCCCTCCACCACCGCGGTGCCGAGTCCCAGCTTACCGGCCCGGTGCACGACGCGGAGCCGGTACTGCAGGGCCAGCTCCTCGGCCAGCGCGCCGGTGCCGTCCGGCGAGTTGTCATCGACGACGACCAGCTCACCGTCCAGTCCTGCGGCCGTAAACGCGTCGAAGGCCGCCGTCACGAGCTCGCGAAGCCTATCCCGTTCGTTGTAGGTTGGCACGATGATCGACAGGAGGGGGGGCGTGTCAGCAGGCACTGTGCGGGCTCGCCAGCACTATATACCAGGCAACACTACTCCGCGATCCCGCGCGTGGACTTCGATCCTGCTGGTCACCGCGGGCCTGCTCGTCGGCGCGCGGCTGCCCTCGCTCGCGCAGCCGATGGGAGCCGACCAGGGGCTCTATGCCTACGTCGGCGAACGGATCCTCCGCGGAGAGCGGCCGTACCTGGACGCGTGGGACCAGAAGCCGCCGGCAATTCACTATACGTACGCCCTGCTCCGGAGCGTCTGGCCCGCCGACGGCGTCGTGGCGGCCGCGGATCTACTGGCTGCAGCGGGCGTAGCCGTCCTGCTGTTTGCAATCGGCCGCGCACTCGTCTCGCGCCACGTGGGGGTGGCCTCGGCGCTGCTGTTCCTGCTCCTGTCGAACCCGGCCTTCGGACGGCTCGGCGGCGTACGCGTGCGGGCGCAGGCAGAGACGTTCATCGTTCTGGCGGTGACGGCGGGCATCTGGCTGCTCCTCCGGTCGGCTGTCGGTGCCCCACGTCCCGCTTTCGCTCGCGTGACGCGAACGGCGATCGTCAACGGTGCCGGAGCGGCCGGACTGGCGGGGCTCCTGTTCGGCCTCGCGTTCACATACAAGTACAATGCGGGGATCTATGCGGCGGCAGCGCTCGGCTGTCTGGCCGCCTCCGGCGCGTGGTCGGTGCGGAGGATCACGGCGTTCGTGCTGGCGTGCTCCGTGCCTGCGTTTGCAGCGCTGCTGATCTTCGCCGACGCCCTGCAGCCGCTCTACGACGCGACGATCGCCTACAACGTCCAGTACTCGGGGGAGACGTATCACGGCCCGATGGACTTCGTGGCCTACCTGTTCACCTTCCCGATCCTCCACGCGCGCGTGGACGCGCTCTGGACGCTCGGCGGCGCTGGCTGTCTCGTGCTCCTCGCCGGCGCCCGGCTGCAGCCGCAGCGCCTCATCCCGGTCGTCTGGGTTGCTGCGGGGTGTGTGTCGATCGCCGTCAACAGCAGCCGTGGACTGCCGCAGTACTTCGTGCAGGTGGCGCCCGCCCTCGCGCTCGCCGCAGCCTGGGGCGGCGCAGTCGTGACGGCTGGAGCGTTCCGCGCGTTCCCGCGGCCGCGCGCCGTTGCCGTGCTGGCGCTCGGTCTGACACTCGTGGCCGTCGCCACGTGGCGGGTGAACCAGTTCCCGAAGCTGGTGGAGCAGACGGTTTTCGACCTGCGCTACATGGCCGGAGGCATTCCGCGCGACGTGTACCTCGGCCGGTACGTGGACGGTCAGAAGTACACGGCGCTCGGCGCCGCGCAGGTGGCCGGGATGATGCGCGCGCACAGCAGGCCGGACGACCCGGTCTATCTGTTCGGGTTCACGGCCGCTGCCTACGTGCACGCGGAGCGCGTGAGCGCCTCGCGCTTCTTCTGGAGCCGTCCGGTCATCGTCGGCTTCAACGAGAACCAGCCCGGGTACGGCGTGCAGGGATTGCTCGCTGAGCTCGAGCGGGCGAGCCCCGCGGTAGTCGCGCTGCAGATCCACGACTGGGCGCCCGACGTTGCCGACTCGGCGCGCTTCTTCCTGTCAACCCCGGCGCTCGCCGACTGGCTGCACACCAGGTATCGTCCGGTCACGGGACCAGCTGGCTTCGATGTCTGGATCCGACGAGAGTAGGCGTTTCATCGCCGGGCTCCTTGGCATCATGGCCGTGGCGCTCGTGCTGCGCGTGCTCTTCCTGACGGCCGACCCGCCCTGGAATCCGACGGTGGGTGTCGTGTGGCACGACGAGGGGGCCTGGACGCACAACGCACGGAACCGCGCCCTCTGGGGACAGTGGTCACTCGATGCCTGGAACCCGCTCTACATCGCACCGGTCTTCACCGGCCTGGAGTTTCTGTCGTTCTCCGTGTTCGGTGTGGGGCTCTGGCAGGCGCGGCTGGTGTCGGTCGTGGCGGGGCTCGCATCCGTCCTCCTGGTGGCATCCGGCGCGCGCCGCGTGGCCGGCACGACCGCGGGACTCCTTGCAGGCGCGCTGGTCGCCACGAACTACGTGTACGTGATGTACAACCGCGCCGCCCTGATGGAATCAACGATGACGACCTTCATCGTCATGGCGTGGTACTGCTATGTCCGCGCGAAGGAACGGCTGCTGTGGGGAGCCGCGGCGGGGGTTTGCGCGCTGCTCGCCTTCTTCACGAAAGCCGCTGCCGCCTTCTTCGTTGCGGCGCTGGCGATGGATGCACTTCTCACGTGGTGGCTCGATCACAGGAGCGGCTCCGGCGAATCGCGGCGCACCGCCCTCGCCGTACTCGGCGGTCTGGGCGCCGGGGGCGTCGTGGCCCTTGCGGTGTTCGTCGGCCCGAACTGGGCGGACTACCAGTTCTACAACTGGCAGATGTCGGTCACGCGCAAGCCCAGCTACGATCTGCGATCGATCGTCGATCGCGTGGCGTGGTTCCCCGTGCTGCACGACATCTTCACGCGGACGTGGCCGATCCTCGTCGTGGCCGCGATCGCGGCGCTCACCGCGCTCGCCCGGTGGAGCCGTCTGCACGCCGGCGAGCGGCTCCTCGTGTGGTGGATTGCGCTCGGTGCGCTCGAGCTGCTCGTGCACGATGTCGGCAACGAGCGGCGGTTCCTCTTCTTCATTCCGGCCGTGGCGGCGCTCGCCGGGATCACCCTGGGAGGCCGGCTGGCGATGGCCGGACCGGAGCTCGCGCGGATCTCACGGCGGCGCGCGGCGCTCGCCCTGCCCGCGATCGGTTTCGCCTGCTATGTGCTGGCCGGAGGCATCGTCCGGGTCTTTCACTTGTATGAGATCCGCCCGAACGTCAGGCTCGCGGCCGCGCTCGCGGTGACGGCGACGGCCGTGGTCTATCTCTGCTGGCCCCGGTTGTCCACCTGGTTGAGCACCGAACGATGGACACCGCGCGCCGCCGTCGCGCTGGTCGCGCTGCTGTGCGCGAGCGACGTGGTGCAGTACGCCCAGTGGGCGTCCGGCCGGACGTACAAGAACGTCGCGGCCTCCAGGCAGCTCGGCGAGTGGCTGCCCGCCGACACGCTGGTACACGGGAAGCTGGCGAACGGGCTGGCACTCGAGAACCGCATCCGGCCGATCTTCGTCGGCCGCGGGTTCGGGAACTACGAGGATCGGAAGGCGCGCGATGATGTGCGATATATTCTGACGTACGTCACGCCGTGCGTGGGATACGAAGGGCCGGTCATCAACGACGTGATCGCGGCGTATCCCGAGCGGCGCGTGCTGGCGACGTTCGACGTGGCCGAGACGCCGTCCGGCCGCGACCGCGCTGCGTTGATCGAGAAGTCTGGTGGGCGCCAGCCGGACGGGCGGCCCGGAGACGTTGTGGGCCGTGCGTGCGATTGACGAACGCGCCATCCGGGCGCATGCGGATCTCCGCTTCCGATCCGAGTACGACTACGCACTGTTCGAGTATTACCGCAGCGCGAAGGTGATCGCTTTTCTGGAGCGGGCCGGTGTCGCGATTGCAGGCCGCGTCCTCGACGCCGGCTGCGGCGGCGGCGGGATGCCGCTGTCGCTGGCCGAGGAGGCCCGCGCGGTGGTCGGCATCGACCCGGTCCGGCGCTTTCAGGATGCCGGCGTCCGGCTCGCCCGCGAGCGGGGGATCCGAAACCTGCAGTTCGCCCTCGCGGACGGCATGGCGCTGCCCTTTCAGGCGGCGACCTTCGACCTGGTGCTCTCGCATGCGGTGATCGAGCACGTGGCGGACGCGCCGCGGTATCTCCGGGAGTGCGCGCGCGTCCTGGCCCCCGGGGGCCGCGTGTATCTCTCGACGTCACCGTACCTGTCGTTTGCCGGCGCGCACCTGCCGCGGCTGAAGATCCCGGTGCCGCTGCACCTGCTCGCAGGGCGCCGCCTCGCGTTCTCCACGTTCCGGGTGCTCGCGCGTCGCGCCCCTTGGGCGCTGCAGGAGCCGGCGGACGAGAATTCCTTCATCCAGGCGGCCCGACGCGGCGAGATCAAGCAAGACGATCTGCTCGAGAAGGTGACTGTGAGACGGCTGCGCGCGCAGATTGCCGGCGCAGGCCTGCGCGTGGTGCGGGAGGAGCTCCACGCCACGCAGACAGTGCGCCGGCTGCCGCCGCGGCTCGCTGCGTGGCTCCGGAACAGCGCGGCGCAGGACGTACTCATCAGCAACATGGAATACGTGCTCGCTGAGGTGGGCGACCACCCGGTGGGCCCCCTGTACCCCGGGAGCTAGAGGCGGAGTGGCCGACATCCTGAAGTACCGCCGGGACGATCGCCGGGCTGTGGAGGCCCTGTACCGGCGGGTGTTCGGACACGACGCCGCCGAGTCGAGCCGCCTGCGATGGGAGTGGCAGTACACCCGCAACCCCAACAACCCCGGCCACGAACCCGAGATCTGGATCGCGCGGGAGGGACCGGCCATCGTCGGACAGTACGCCACGATGCCGGTCCGTCTCGCCGTCGCCGGCACCGAGATCCAGGGCTCCTGGGGCATGGACGTCATGGTGGCGCCCGAGCGCCAGCGGCAGGGGCTTGGAGAGGTACTGTTCAGGACGTGGGATCGGCACGTCGGCGCGTCGCTCGGGCTGGGGCTCTCGGAGTCGTCTCACCGGTTGTTCCAGAAGCTGCGCTGGCCCGACGTGGGCCCCGTGCCATGCTTCGTCAAGCCGCTGACACGCCGCGCGCTCCGCCGGCCGGAGTGGCCCGTCGCGGTCAACCGGCTGGTGTCCGCGGTCACGCTGCCGGTCGTCCGGATCGTCGCACGCGATCGGCCCCTCCACGCCGAGGTGCAGGTCATTCATCGCTTCGACGACAGCTTCACGGCGCTGTGGGACGAGGTCGTGCCAAAATTGGCGCTGGCCGTGCGGCGCGATGCCGCGTACCTGAACTGGAAGTACACCAGCGCGCCGCATGTGCGCTACTCCATCGCCGCGCTCCGGCGTGACCACCGCAACGTCGGCTACGCAGTGTACCGGCACCTGCACGAGCCGCGCGGGCGCGTCACGCTGCTCGCCGACTTCCTCACTGATCCAGATGACGAGGCCGGGTTCAGCACGCTGCTCGGCTGGGTGAACCGCGAGGCGCGGCAGGCCGACTCCGACAAGATCCGCACGTTCGCCCTGCACACCGCCTTCCGGCGAGGCCTCAGGCGGTCGGGCTATTTCCAGGTGAAGTCCACGATGGAGTTCGTGGCCCGCATCAACGCGGTCGACGTGCCAGAATCGTTTTACGCGGACACCTCGCGCTGGCACGTCACGCTGGGAGACTCGGATCAGGATCGGTGATGCACCTGCTGGTCGGGATCGACACCGAAGGGGACAACCAGTGGAGTGCAGCGGCGCGGCTCGACCAGACGTTCGAGAACATCTACGCGCTGCCCCGCCTGCATGAGCTGTTTGCCCGTCACGGCGTGCGGCCGACCTACGTCATCACCTATCCGGTCGCGACCGATGGCGCGTGCGCGGAGGTGCTGCGCGGCCTGCTCGCCAGCGGCGACTGCGAGGTCGGTGCGCACCATCATGCGTGGGAGACGCCGCCGTGCACGCGCGAGGACCGCGAGCGCCATGGGTACGCGTGCCAGCTTCCGCGCGAGCAGTTCGAGACGCAGCTTCAGACCCTCACCGAGGCCATCACGGAAGCGGTCGGCCACCGCCCGGTCTCCTACCGCTCGGGTCGCTTCGGGTTCTCCGCCGACCATGTGGCCGCACTCGAGCGGCTCGGGTATCGGGTGGAATCGAGTGTGGCGCCGCTCTTTTCCGAGTCGCACAAGGGCGGACCGGAGTTCGTGGAGGCGCCACTCACGCCGTATTTCCTCGCCTACGACAGCGCTGTGAGGCCAGGCACCAGTGACGTGCTCGAGGTACCGCTGTCGGCTGCGCTCGACCGGCGATTGCCTGCGGTGCTCCAGCACGCCTACGCGCGGCTGCCGCGACCGTACACGGCGAAACGAGTGCTCCGGGCCGCGGGGCTGCTCAGGATGCGATGGCTGCGGCCGTCGTACTCCTCACTGGAAGACATGCGCACGCTCGCGCGCGACCTCGCCCGGTGGCGCGAGCCGGTGCTGAACGTGCTGTTCCACTCGAGCGAGGCGATCGCCGGCGGCAGCCCGTACAACCGGACGCAGGCGGAGCTCGACGCATTCTGCGGCCGGCTCGAGCGGTTCTTCGAATATGCCGTTGGCGCGCTCAGCGCGACGCCCGCGACCTTCTCGGAGTTCCGGGCGCACTACTGTGGCGACTGAGCCATGCACATCGTCCACGTCACGTCACACCTCCCACCGGATCAGGCCGCCAACGCGCTGCTGCCGTGGCAGCTCGGCGAGTGGGCGCGCGCGGCGGGGGATACGGTGGAGTACGTCGCCCACCCGCCCCGTCTTCGCGCGGCGTCCGGACCCGCCCCCCCGGTCTCGGCGCGGCCGCCGGCCGGCCCCGTGACATGGATTCCCCCGCGGACGCGCGGCCTGCTCGACAGGTTGTTGCGAGTCGAGGCGATCACCGGCGCCTGCGCCATCTGGCGGGCCTTCGCGCCGGTACTCTCGCGCGCCGACGTCGTCCACGTCCACAGCAACGGGCTGCTGCCGGAGCTCTCCGTGCTGCTGGCGCGCCGTGCCGGGAAACCGGTCCTGCTGACGCTCTACGGCACGGAGATCTGGCATTATCGGCCACGGCGGGTGACCGTGGACCTCTTTACCCGCGCGTACAGGGCGGCCTCCGCGATCACGTTCTACAGCGCGCGGCTCCTCGACCGGGCGCACGACGCGGGGCTCGGACGACGCGGGCTGCAGGTCATCTATCCGTCGGTGGCGGACGCGTTCACGTGGCACGACGAGGAGGCACAGGCACAGGTCCGCTCGGAGCTGCGACTGCAGAACCGCCATGTGCTCGTCAACGTCAAGCGGCTGCATCCGCTCGCCGGGCAGCGCCACCTGATCGAAGCGATGACGGACGTGGTGCGGGCACATCCCGACACGCGACTGATCATCTGCGGAGAGGGATCGCTTCGCGACGAGCTCACGCGCATCTCGCGATCGGCCGGCGTGGAACGGCACGTCTGGTTTCCCGGGCTCGTGGACAATTCGCTCGTCGCCCGCTACTGTGCAGCGGCCGACCTGTTCGTGCTCCCCTCGCTGCTCGAGGCACTCCCAACCGTCGCGGTCGAGGCGCTCGCGTGCGGCACGCCGGTCATCTCGAGCGACAATCCGGGCGGCATCGAGCTCAACGAGCTGTTCGGGCCGGACGTCTCGATCGTGCCGCGCGAGCAGCCGATCGCACTGGGCGCCGCAATCAGCCATTTTCTGCACGAGAAGCGGCGCGCATACACGACCACGCGCGGAGTGGTCGAGCGCACTTTCCGCCCGGCGGCCGTGGCGGAACAGTACTGGGCAGTTTACGACCAGCTGCGCGCGCAGAGCACTGGCGGAGGGAGCGTGTCATGACTCTGACGGAACGGATTGCCGGAGATATTGCGGCCGCCATGCGGGCGAAGGACCAGGCGCGTCTGTCTGCGCTGCGCCTCGCAAAGGCCGCGCTCATGAACCGCGAGATCGAGCGCGGCAGGCCGCTCCAGGACGACGAGGCCGAGCAGGTCATCGGCTCGCTGATCAAGCAGCGGCGCGATTCCATCGAGCAGTTCACGAGGGGCGGCCGCCAGGATCTGGTGGAGAAAGAAAAGGCTGAGCTGGCAATCCTGGAAGCGTATGTGCCGCCCCCGCCGGCTCCCGCCGAGCTCGAGGAGGCGGTGAACGCGGCTGTCGCCGAAACCGGCGCCACCTCCGTCAAGGACCTCGGCCGCGTCATGAAGGCCGCCATGACCAAGCTGGTGGGTCGGCCCGTCGACGGTCGCGTCGTCAACGAGCTCGTCCGACGTCGCCTGTCCTGACGCCGGTCAAACTTTTTCGTGTGTCGTCCGTCTAATGGTTTACAAGGCACGCACAAGCCTCTCATCCATCCTCCACTAGGGCTCCTGCCGACGCAGGAGCCCCTTTTTGTACGCTCCCCTTCGCCCGCAGCTCCCGTGCGCGTGTGGTACGCTTGAGGTTCGTGTCCGCGTCAGAACTCTCCGCAACAACGACCGCGTCCGCACTGTGGCCTCACCCCGCCGGGCGGTGATGGCCTCCGGCGTCGCGCGCTCTGCCGGACTCATCAGCCTCGCCACTCTGACCAGCCGGCTCCTCGGGGTGATCCGGGAAACGGTGCTGGCGTTCTATTTCGGGGCCAGCGCCTCCATGCAGATGGATGCGTTCAACGTCGCATTCCGGCTTCCGAACCTGCTGCGCGACCTGTTTGCCGAGGGGGCGATGACCTCAGCCTTCGTCCCGGCATTCACCCGTACTTTGGTGACCGGCGGGCGAGAACAGGCGTGGCGCCTCGGCAACCTCGTGCTGAACGCGCTCCTGCTCGTGACGGGCGTGGCCGTCCTCCTGGGCATCGCGGCGGCCGCGCCAATCACCTCACTTGTGGCGCCCGAGTTCGCCGCCGTCCCCGGTAAGCTGGAGCTCACCGCGGACCTCAGCCGCGTCATGCTGCCGTTTGCGGCACTGGTCGCGGCCGCGGTGGCCATGATGGGCATGCTGCATTCGCTGCATCGCTTCTTCGTGCCGGCGCTGTCGCCGGCGATGTTCAACGTGGCGACCATCCTCGCGGCGGTCGCGCTCGTGCCGATCATGCCGCATGTCGGCCAGGCCCCGATCATGGCGATTGCCGTCGGGACGCTCATCGGAGGCCTGGGACAAATCGCCGTCCAGTGGCCGATTCTGCGGCGGGAGGGATTCCGGTACCGGCCGATCGTTGGCTTCCGGGATCCGGAGCTGCGGCAGATCCTGCGGATGATGGTGCCGGGCACGCTCGGCGTGGCGGCGGTGAACATCAACGTGCTCGTGAACACGTACCTCGCCACCGGCCAGGAACAGGGCGCGGTGTCGTGGCTCGGCTACGCGTACCGCGTCATGTACCTCCCGCTCGGGCTGTTCGGCATCTCCGTGGCCACGGCGACGCTGCCGGTGATCTCGCGCCACGCCGCTGGCGGAGATCTCGCGGCGATCCGGCACACCGTCTCGGGCGCACTCCGCCTGATGCTGACGCTGAACGTCCCGGCGACCGTCGGTCTCGTGGTCCTGGCGGACCCGATCGTCGCGATGCTCTACGAGCGGGGGCTGTTCTCGAGCGCGGACACGGCGGCGACCGCCGCGGCGCTCATGTGTTACGCGCCGGGGCTGATCGGGTACTCCGCGGTGAAGATCGCCTCGCCGACGTTCTACGCGCTGCAGGACAGCCGGACGCCAGTGGTGGTGTCCACGCTGGCGGTCGTCGTGAACCTCGTCATCAATCTCTGGCTCGTCGACACGATGGGCTTCATCGGGCTGGCGCTCGGCACCGCGGTGGCGGGAATGGTCAATGCCGGTGTCCTGCTGTGGCTGCTGCGCCGGCGCCTCGGCGGGCTGGAGGGCCGTCGTCTCGCCACCGGCTTCGTCAAGATCGCCGTGGCGTCCGGGTTCATGGGCGCGGTCGCGGCGGCCGTCAGCGGGTGGCTCGGGCAGCTGGGACACGGCGGAGAGCTCATGAAGATCGGGCGCGTGTTCGTCACGATCGGCGTGGCGATCGCTGCCCTGGCGCTGGCGGCACGGGTGCTCCGCATCGACGAGCTCCGGGAGGCTGCGGCGCACGTGCTCAGCCGACCGGACGCCACCGTCTCGGGCGCGTGATCCGTGCGGCTCGATCCGACGATCCTCAGGCTCGCGTCGGTCCACTTCGTCGTGGACGGCTATGGCAACATGCTGGCGCCGCTGCTGCCGCTGCTGCTCCCGCGGCTGGACCTGACGCTCGCGGCCGCCGGCACGCTGACCATGCTGTTCCAGCTGGCGGCCTCGGTCTCGCAGGTCGGCTTCGGACATCTCGCGGATCGCTGGCGGCCGCGGCTGCTGCTCCTTGGCGGTCCGATGGTATCGGTCGTCATCCTGAGCCTGGTAGGGACGGCGACGTCTGTGTGGATGCTGGCCGCAATCCTCGTGGTCGGCGGGCTCGGTGGGGCCGCATTCCATCCGCCCGCCGCGGCGCTCGCGTATCGGCTCGGGGGTACGCGGCCGGGGCTGGCGATGTCGGTCCACATCACAGGCGGGTCGCTGGGGTTCTCGCTCGGACCGCTGCTCTTCGCCCCGTTTGTCGAGCGCGCCGGCCTGCCCTGGACCCCGGTGCTGGCGCTGCCGGGGCTGCTCGTCGTCGGGACCCTGCTCGCGCGCGTGCCGGCGTTCACTTTCCCTCGCGCGCCGTCGCGGGGTCTCCGGGCGCTGCGCCCGTACGCGCGACCGCTCACCCTCCTGTATTTCATTGTCGTGCTGCGTACGATGACCTCCATTTCGTTCGCGACGTTCATGCCAGTCATGCTGACGCGACAGGGGGGCACGCTCGCCTACGCGGGGATGGCTGTGGCCGCGTACCTGTTCGCCAGCGGGATCGGCGGCTTCCTCGGCGGGCCAGCCGCGGATCGCTTCGGACCGCGCCGGGTCATCGCCCTGTCGCTCGTGCTGGCCGTGCCGTTCCTGCTGACGGCCTCGCTGAGCACGGGGTGGCCGTTCCTGGTGCTGGTGGCGGCAGGAGGCTTCCTTCTGCAGTCCACGTTGCCGGTCAACGTCACGTTCGGCCAGTCGCTTGCGCCGGTCAGCGCGGCGACCGTCGCGTCGCTGATGATGGGCTTCGCGTGGGGGTCAGGTGGAGTGAGCGTGCCCTTTGTGGGCATGGTGGCAGACCGAATCGGCATCGAGGCGACGCTCGGCGCGGTCTCGCTGGTCCCGCTTTTGGCCGCCGCCCTCGCCCTGGCCCTTCCGGAGCGCCCGCCGGCGCGGTTTCAGGCCGCCAGCCCTGCCGACCCTGGAGAGATCGGGACCGTGGTACGATAGTTTCTTTGGCCCGATCGACGATGCCACGTTACGCCCCGCCTCCGACCGGTCTCTCGTACTCCTTCGGCCCGGGGCCGATCACGTTCGCCGTCAAGTGGCTGATCATCGCGAACGTCGCGATGTTCCTCGTCACGGAGGTCTATCCCCCCATCATCGGCTATCTCGGCCTCAGGCCGGAAGTAGTCCTCGAGCGGTTCTTTTTCTGGCAGCCGGTCACCTACCTGTTCCTGCACGGCGGCGTCTTCCACATCCTCTTCAACATGCTGGGCATCTGGATGTTCGGCGTGGAGCTGGAGCGCCGCTGGGGCACCCACTTCTTCCTGAAGTACTACGCCATCACCGGAATCGGCGCGGGTATCGCCGTCATCGTCGCTGGGCTGCTGCCGTTTGCCGCAACCGAGAGCACCTATTACGCGATCACAATTGGCGCTTCGGGCGCGCTGTACGGTCTGCTGCTGGCGTTCGCGCTCTACTACCCGGACCGGCCGATCCTGATGTTCCTGCTCTTCCCGATACCGGCCAAGTACTTCGTGATGATCATCGGCGCGATCGCGTTTCTCTCCGCACCGGGGACGCAGGTTTCACAGGCCGCGCACCTGGGCGGCCTGCTCGTCGGTTATCTCTATCTGCGGGGCGGCCGCGGCGGGATGATGGCCGAGGTGAAATACCGGTACCTGAAGTGGAAGATGAACCGGCTGCGCCGGAAGTTCGACGTGTATTCGGGAGGCCGCTCCGACTGGGACCGCCACGTCCACTGAGCATCGCGGACGATTTGCGCGCTGAATGACGTGGCCGCTCTCTCTGCAATCGGACTGCATCCCCGGCAGTGGTCGCATCCCGGACCATCAGTAGGTGTCCCCCTGCAGCCACTCCTCGCGAAGCGGGCTGTAGACGTCCAGCTCGAACGTGTCGTCGAGCGCTTCGGCCTGATGGGCCACCCGTGAGGGGATGTGGAGCACCTCACCCTCACGCACCGTGATCTCCTCCCCGTTGACGAGGAACTTCAGCGCACCCTGGAGCACGTAGGTCATCTGCTCGCTCTCGTGCGCGTGAGTGGGGACCAGGGCGCCCTTCTTCAGGTACACCTGCGCGACCATCTCC
>Ga0299913_10001478_pt1 | contig 17440 bp, 16 predicted proteins | sample RVTome_9_FD_201360 | JGI IMG/M metagenome (GOLD analysis project Ga0299913, IMG submission 201360) | Soil microbial communities from uranium-contaminated site in the Upper Colorado River Basin, Wyoming, United States - RVT155D38 (version 2) ... | reverse complement strand
CAGGCTCAGCGCCACGATGACGGCCCGGGGATGCGCGATCTTCAGGAAGCTCGTGACGGTGCGCCGCCCGTCGAACGACGGCAGGAACGCCCGCCGCAGTCGCGCCGCCTCCACGGCTGCGAGAGGGATCCGATGGGGCGCGCCCAGCTCGAAGGCGGCCGTCTCGACCTCCTCCCGATCGTCCCCCGGCTCCGGGAAGCGGAGGGTGAAGTCCTCGAAGGTCCCGGACAGGCAGAGCAGGGAGAATAGCGGGTCGAGCTGCACATCGTCCCGATCGCCCGTGACTCGGAGATGGCCATGGGCCGTCCGATCGCCCGGCAGCCCCACCTGCCAGGCGATCAGGTTTCTCACGACCGCCTGCGTGACCGGGCCGGGCACGGTCGCCACGGCGGTCACGGTGTCCGCGGCGGGCCGGGCGCGGCTCTTGACGACGGCCACCGCCATCAGCCGCATCGTGCGATGGAGAGATCGCGCCGAGCGGAGGCCCCCGACGACGCTCCGGCCGAGCGCCAGCAGCCGCCGGCGGCGCCATCCCGCCACCGAGCGGAGCAGGCGGATGCCGAGGCGCGCGAGTCGCGCGGCGGCCGTGCGCCGGTGCCCGCGCCTGTCCTCCCGGCTGTCCCACAGCGCGCAGGCGAGGAGCAGGTCCCAGTCGCGCGCCCGGGGAAATTCGAGCTCGAGGGCGGCGGGGCGGAAGGGAGCGAAATTGCCGGGACATTGCCGGAACACCCGCCGAATGTCGCGGTACCGGGGCTCTGCGAGCAGATCCAGCAAGGCGGCGATGCCCGCCGAATCCGGATCGGTCCGGGGCAGCGCGAGGGGTTCCGGCACAACGCAGGCGCCGAACCGGAGCGCGACGACGATGGACGCGAACGCGTCCGCCTGCCAGTCCAGCGCGGCCGGATAACCGCCGGCGGCGAGCAGCGCCGCGCGCCGGACCACCACGGCCCTCCCGGTGATCGGCAGGTGGGCGCGCTTCATCCGCCGCCGGATGGCCGCCGGCGTCAGGTGCTCCGGCAGGTCTCTGAGGTGCCCCGAGACGCACAGCCCGGCGTCGGGATGACGCTCCAGCGGCGGCATGGACTTCTCGAGGAACGTCGGGAGGAGACGGTCGGCCGGGGTGGTCCAGACGAGATACTCGGCGGTGACGAGCGTGAGGGCGCGGGCGACTGACGCCGGCAGGCCGAGGTTCCGGCCATGGCGCAGGAACGTGATGGCCCCATGGCGCGCGGCGACGGCCTCCACGACGGCCGCGCTGTCGTCCGTGGAGCCGTCGTCGATCACGATGACCTGATCGGCCGGACGGGTCTGCCCGCAGATGGCGTCCACGGATTCCCGCAGGTGCCGTCCGCCGTTGAAGTTGAACAGGACGATCGCGACCGTCGCCGCTCGCATCAGGGCCCGGCCGCCCCGGCGGACGCCGGCGCCACGGCGTCGGCCCGCCCGTGGTAGACCCGCTGAAAGTAGTGGAGGAGCAGGCGGGCGTCCTCCCGGCGCCAGACCAGATGCTGATCGGCGACCGCGAACGGGTAGCGTGCCGCGCCCGGCGCCACCCCCGCATACCGGGCGAAGAACGGCTCGATGTGGGTGATGACGTACGGCACGCCGCTGAAGGTGGCCATCGTGGCGAAGCCGCTCGACGTCCCCATGAAGAGGTTGGACGCGACCAGGAGCGCCAGCTCGTGCGCGAGCGTCAGGCCCATCGTGCGCGGGATGCTGACGTTGTCCAGCCTGAGCAGCGTGTGCTCCCACTCGGCGAAGCCGCCCAGCATGAAGAAGTGCACGTCGGGATAGCGCCGCCCCACCGCGCGCAGGAACTCGTACCACTCCGGCAGCGGGGCATCCCGCTGGACGACGGCGGGCGTGAGCGTGAGCCGGCTCTGGCGAGGGTTGATGCAGACCAGGAAGCGGCCGGGGTGGCGCTGCTCGATGAAGCGCCGGGCCCAGCCGGCATACCCGCGCGGCGCCTCCAGCCGCGGGACGTAGCCGTGCCGGCCGTGGAAGCGGTTGATGATGCCGTGGCCGAGCGGGTACGTCATGCGGCGGCGCAGATGGTCGGACAGGGGCGGCCACATCGGCACCCGGCGCGCGAGCAGCGTGAGCAGCGACCGCGTGGCCGTGAGCGGGTCCCGGATGAGTCGGATCGAGCGCAGCATCGGCGAGACGAGAAGCGCCGGGAACACGTTGTCCAGGTGCGTCAGGTAGTTCTCCGGCGTGATGAAGCTCTGCGCCCGGGCCGCCGGCGCCGCCGGATCCACGACGACGTACAGATCCAGCCCGCGGCAGCCGCGCTCGGTGGCCCGGCAGGCGATGTTCACCTGGCTGGTGAGCAGATCGCCCAGGGCATAGTGCTGGTACGAAAAGTCGATGATCCCGGCGAACCGCTCACGGCCAGCCCCGCGAATCGGGAGTGTCACCGCCTACCCTCCTGCCCGGAGCCCGCGGCTGGCGAGACGGGACCAGCCGAAGGCGAGACGCCGGGCGGCCGGACGGACCCAGCCGGGGACGCGTGACCTCAGCCACCACCAGAGTCCCCGGACGAGCAGCCGCACTGCGAGCCGCGGCGTGAGATACCCGCGGTGCCGCGGGGACGCCAGCAGCCACACGAGGACCCGCGCCCGCAGCTCCGGCATCAGCGCGCTCCGTCGGAAGGCGGGCGCGACATCCCGACACTCCGCCGACTGCAGGAGGTCGACGATCCGGAACACGAGCTCCCGCTGCACGGCCGTCAGCCGCAGTCCGCGGGCATGGTACGACCCCGGCGAGACCCGGAACACCGCGAGCACCTCCGGGACGTAGCAGGCGCCGTGACGGAAGGCCAGCACACAGGTGGTGAACCAGTCGGCGTACCATCGCAGGCCTTCGTCGAAGCCTCCGAGGGCCAGCAGCGCTTCGCGGCGATACAGCACCGCATGCCCGGGGAAGCTGAACCAGCTGTGCGTCAGGCGCCGCTCCAGGTCGGCGGGCAGCAGGAGCGACGGGCGGTCCCGGAGCTGCAGCGGCAGCCGCTGCACCACGCCCCCGTCGCCCACCATCTCGGCGGGATCGGAGAAGCAGACGCCGGCGGTCGGATGCTCGGCCAGGATCGCGAGCGAGCGCGACGCGAAATGCCGGTACACGAGATCGTCGGCCGCCGAGAAGCAGACGAAATCGCCTCGAGCTTCCCGGAGCCCCCGGTTGATCGCCGCGTTGACGCCGCCGTTGCGCGCCATGCGGACCAGGCGCACGGCCGCGTGGCCGGCGGCCACGTCCTGCACGATGGCGCAGCTGTCGTCGGTGGAGCCGTCGTCCACGACGATCACCTCGCAGGGGGGCTCGCTCTGGCCGAGGTGCGCGTCCAGGGCCGTCTTCAGATAGTGGCCGTGGTTGTAGTTCGGCATGACGACCGAGAGCGTCGGCATCGGGCGGCGCCGCTCAGAAGGGTCCGCTGAAGGTGGCGTCCGGCACATCGAGGAAGGCCTCCGGCTTGATCTCCGGCTCGGGCTTCGGCGGCCGGCCGGCCAGCCGCCGCGCCGCCGCCGCGATGTCGCGCCCCAGCGGATAGTAGTAATTCGAGAGCGCCCGGGTGGTCGGGGTCGGCAGGTCGGGCAGCGTGATGCGCACCGGGGGCTCCGCGAGGTCCCCGAGGTTCTGCTCGACCACGCGGGCCACGACCTCGGCCGCGAAGCCCACCGAGCGCCAGCCGGCGTCGGCCACGATCAGCCGGCCGGTCTTGCGGACCGACTCGCGCACCGGCCCGTCGTTGAACGGGTTGAGGGTGTGGACGTCCACGATCTCCAGCTCCAGGCCCTCCCGGGCCAGCTCGTCGGCCGCCCGGCTCGCCTCCAGCGTCATGTAGGAGGTGGCCACGACGGTGACGTGCCGGCCGCGTCGCAGCACGCTCGGCCGGCCGAGCGGCACCCGGTAGATCCCCTCCGGCACCGGGCCGTGGATGCTGTACAGCCAGCGGTGCTCGATGAAGACGACGGGGTTGTCGTCCTCGATGGCGGAGATCAGGAGCCCCTTGGCGTCGTGCGGCGTGGCCGGCATCACCACCTTGAGCCCCGGCACGTGGGCGAACCAGGCCTGCAGGCTCTGCGAGTGCTGGGGCCCCTGGCCCCAGCCGCGTCCCACCACCATGCGGATCACGAGCGGCACCGAGGCCTGGCCGCCGAACATGTAGTGCCACTTGGCCGCCTGGTTGACGATCGGATCGATCGCCAGCATCGCGAACTCGAGCCGGATGTGCGTCATGACGGGCCGCATGCCCCGCAGGGCGGCGCCGATCGCCACCCCGGTCATGCCGTTCTCCGACACCGGCATGTCGAGGACGCGCCGGGGCCCGTACTTGTCGGCCAACCCCTGGGTCGAGCCGAACACGGCAGCGGCGTCGGGCGCGCCGAGCCCCAGGACGAACACCCGCGGGTCCCGCGCCATGCAGAGGTCCAGGGCCTCGGCCAGGGCCCCGACGAACGTGAGCTGCCGAGCCGGCGCGCTCATCGCCGCCTCACGAGGCGTACAGGTGGGCCGCGAGCTGGTCGCGGGGAGGAAACGGGCTGGACCGGGCGAAGGTGACGGCATCGTCGATCTCGGCGGTGACCTCGCCCGCCGTGGACTCGAGGTCGGCCCCGGTCACCAGGCCCCGGTCGCGCAACCGCCTCGTGTAGAGCTCGAGCGGGTCGCGGGCCATCCACGCCTCGTACTCTCCCGGAGGCCGGTAGCCGAGGTGGCGATCGTCCAGCGGCCCGCAGTGCTCCAGCCAGCGGTAGGTCTTCAGCTCGAGGAACGCGGGCCCCCGGCCGGCGCGCGCGTGGTCGATGGCCTCGCCCGCCAGCGCGTACACCACGTCGGCATCGTTGCCGTCCCCTTGCCGGGCCCACACGCCGTGGCCCTGGGCCAGCTGGACCAGCTCCCGGCCCGCCGGGTGACGGCACGCGAGCGGGGACAGCACCGAGTAGAGATTGTTCTCGCACACCATCACCACCGGCAGCTTCTGCACGGCGGCGAAGTTGAGGCTCTCGTGGAAGACGCCGGTCTCGGTGGCCCCGTCGCCGAAGAAGACGATCGAGAGGATCGGCGCTCCCTGCAGCACGGAGGCGAGGGCGGCGCCCACGCCGATCGAGATCGTGCTGCCGACGATCGGCACCGCGCCCAGGAAACCGGCGGCGAGGTCGATCAGGTGCATCGAGCCGCCCTTGCCGGCCGCGCAGCCGGTGGCCTTGCCGTAGAGCTCGGCCAGCATGGCCTTGAGATCGCCACCCTTGGCCAGGTAGTGGGCGTGACTGCGGTGCGCGGAGGTGACCTGCTCCTCGCGGCGCAGGTGCGCGCACACGCCCACCGCCGCCGCCTCCTGCCCGATGCTGAAGTGGGTCGGACAGCGCATCTCCTGCTCGGCGTAGAGGTCCCTGATGCGCCCCTCGATCATCCGGATGCGCATGATGCCGCGCAGCAGGCGACGCGCGACGTCGGGCGGCGGAGCCGGCGCGGACGTCATCACGCGCGCAGGGTGTAGTCCGTCGGCCAGTCGCGAAGCTGGTCGAGGTATGTCCGGCCCCACTGCACCATCTCGGCGACGCCGTCCTCGAGGCCGATCCAGGGCTCCCAGCCGACGTCCCGCTCGATGGCGGCCGAGTCGAGCCAGTATCGCGCGTCCTGGCCCAGGCGATCGCCCGTGACCTCGCAGAGGTCGTCGAAGGGGATGCCCATGACCCGCGCCACGGTCTCGACGAGCGCCCGGATCGAGATGGGCCTGGGCGGGCCGGCGTTGTAGACGGTCCCCGGCGGCGCCTTGTCGGCCACCAGGTGGATGGCGCGCGCCAGGTCCCGGGCATGGATGTACGACTTCTCGGCCCGGCCGCCGCCGTGGAGCGGCAGCTTGCGCCGGGTGAGGCCGCACACCACCGCCCGGGGGATGACCCGATGCAGCAGCTGGCCCGGGCAGTAGGCATTGGAGGGCCGCACGATGTTCATGGGGAACTTCAGGACGCGGTGCACCGCGAGCAGGTACATGTCGAAGGCCGCCTTCGACGCCGCGTACGGGCTCGACGGCTGCAGGGCCGCGTCCTCGCGGGCCGGAACGTCCATCGACCCGTACAGCTCCGAGGTGCCGATCTGGATGAACCGTTCGAGGTACTGGCGCGACATCAGCGCTTCCACCAGGCGGGCCAGGGCCATCGAGTTGGTCTCGAAGAACCGCCACGAGTGCGTCCACGACACCGCGCCCTCGCCCTGGGCGGCGTAGTTGACGATGACCTGCGGCTTCTCCCGGTCGAGCAGCTCGAGCAGGAGATCCAGCTCGTGGGTCACGTGATAGGCGTGGTAGGAGTAGCGGGCGTCGCCGCGGCCGACACCGAGGGTGAAGGGCTCGGGCTTGGGCGGATTGCGGCCGATCCCGATCACCCGCTCGATCCCCGGCTGCTCGAGCAAGTACTTCGACGTGCTAATGCCGAAGCAACCGCCCCCGCCGAGCACCGCGTACCGGGTCGCCATGCGCTGTCTCCTCTCAGCTCGAGAAATCGTTCCACTCCGGGTCGGCCTCGAGGATCGTCCAGGAGTAGTCGCCGGTGTACCCGGCCTCGGCCATCAGCTCGCGCCACGCGTCCGGCGTGAGGAACGTCAGGGCGGTGAGGACCCAGTCCAGGAAGATCCGGCGCTCCGCCTCCGTCCGGTAGGCGTCCACCCGGACGTAGCCGCGCCCGGGAGCGAGGCGCTCGATCTCGCGCAGCGCCGCGATGCAGCGGTCCCGGTCGAGATTGTGGACAACGTTGATGCACAGCACGGCCTGGAAGGAGGCGCGGTCGAACGGCAGCTGATCGGCGGTGCCGAGCACCAGCCGGCCGGCGGCCTCCGGCGCGGCGTGCGCAAGCGCGTACGACGAGAGGTCGAGCCCGTAGACCTCCAGCCCGGGACAGGCGGCCATGAGGTCCTTGACCAGGAACCCCTTGGCGCACCCGACGTCGAGCACTCGCTCGCCGGGCTTCAGCCCGTAGTGAGCGACGATGTCGCGGGCGATCGGCATCCACCGGCCGTCGTCGCGGTAGCCGCCATACCCCTGCTCGCGCGGGCCGTCGAAATACTCCGCGCCGAACTTCAGCGCAGTGGCACGGTTGGCCGGGTCCGCGGAGCGGGGCCTGGCCATCCTGCGCCTGGCGCGCGGGTAGTGCCGGAGCAGGTCGATTTCGGCCATCACGGCTGCCCCAGCATCTGGCGATGCGCCCGGGCAAGCCCCTGGTCGAGCGGCGTGAAGCGAAACGTCGGGAACGCCTTGTGGAGCGCGGTGACGTCGAAGTGCCGGTGCGCGACCGGGGCCTGGCGGGGCGCCGCGACGATCTCGACCGGCCGCTCGAACCGGGCCGCGATCTTGCGCGCCAGCTCCGCGTAGCTGACCGACCGGCCGGTGGCGCAGTTGAGCACCCCCTGGCTGCGGTGGCGCAGGACCAGGAGCGTGAGCGCGACGAAATCGTCGACGAACAGGTGGTCGCGCATGTCGTCGCCGTCCCCGAACAGGGCGATCCGGCCCTCCTTGTGGGCCGCGCGCCGCAGCCGGTTGGGGCCGTAGGAGTTGTGCGTGTCGGCGGCCCCGTAGAGCAGCGTGGGCCGCAGGATGGCCAGCGGCGCCGGCGAGGCGGCCGCCACCATGGTCTCGCGCGCGCGGTGCATCATGCCGTACAGATCGGGCGGCTCGGCGCACGAGGCCTCGGAGACGCGCCCAGCACTCATCGGGTACACCGCGTCCGAGCTGACGTAGACCACATGGGCCGGCGCGACCCGGGCGAGGGCGCGGGCGATCGCGGCACCGATCGCCATGTTGGCGACGAACGGCTCGATCCCGCGCCCCCGGTCGGGCGTGAGCGCCGCCAGCACCACCAGCGAGTCGGCCGGCCGCAGCAGCGCCGCCAGCCGATCGCCCGCATCGGGCGCCGTCAGCTCGAGCTCGCGCCGGGTCGGCGCCATCGTCGAGATCCCGGCCTGCTCGAGCGCCGCCACCAGCTCGCGCCCCACGAATCCGCGCCCGCCGAGGACGACGACGCGGGTGGGGTCCGTCGGCTCGGGGCTGTGGTGCCGCAGCCCTGTCCCGCCCCCGCTCATGCGTCCGCCTCCTCGGCCACCCCGAGCACGACCTGCTCGAGCCCGGCCGCCCGGCAGGCGACGGGGTCCAGCACGGCGTGGGGATCGATGACGGTGCGCCCCCGCAGCCGGGCCGCCACGGCCTCGGCCCGCAGCGCGCGGAACTCGTCCCAGGGCGTCATGACGACGAGGGCATCGGCCCCGGTGCAGGCGTCGAGCGCCGTGGCCGTCCCCTCGAGGCGGGGGTGGAATTCGGTTCGGGGCGCCACGCACGGATCGTAGACCCGGACCCGGAACGGGGCGAGCGCCGCCAGGAGCGAGAGCGACGGAGACCGCTTGGTCGACGCGGTGTTCTCCTTGTAGGCGAGGCCGAGCACGGCCAGGGTCGGGTCGCCGCGCCGGCTCAGGACGCGGGCGTGCACCTGGCGCAGCGCCCAGTCTCGCCGGTACGCGCTGTTGCCGAGCCAGGCGCGGACCACGCTCGCATCCGTCCCGTGCCGATCGGCCAGGCGACACACGGTCGCCAGATCGCGCTCGAGGTTGCCGCCGGCGATGCCCAGCCCCGGGGCGAGGTACGCGGCGGGTCCGATGCGACGGTCGAGCCGGAGGGCGGGAACGATCTCGGACCAGTCTGCGCCGACCCGCTCGCACACCTCGGCCAGCGTGTTGGCGGCGCTGATCGAGGCGGCGAGACAGACGTTGATCGAGATCTTGGCCAGCTCGGCGCTCTCGTAGCGCATGGGCAGCACCGGGCACCCGAACGCGCCGAGGTAGGCGGCGAGGGAGCGCGGCAGCGGGAGCGTCGGCTCGGCGCAGCCGACGATGAACCGCTCCGGGTGCAGGGCGCGCTCCACCGCGCGGCCGACGATCAGCGTCTCGACCTGGGAGAAGCGACGCTCGGCCAAGCCGGGCAGCCCGCGCGTGAATCCCGGGGGGACCTGGCTCAGCACGACGAGGACCGCGCTGTCCGGAAGCGCCCGGGCCACGACATCGACCAGCGCCCGGACGGGGCCGAGATCGCTGGCCCCGGTGTCGTCGGTCGGCACGTCCGGGGCGACGTAGGCGACGTCGCAGCGACCGAGCGTGGTCGGGTCGGCAGTCCAGGTCAGCCGGTCACGGTGCTTTGCGAGCAGATCGGGCAGGTCGGGCTCCACGATGGGAAGCTCCCCCCCGGCGATCGCGGCGACCCGCGCCGGCTCGGGGTCGAAGGCGACCACCTCGAAACCGCGGGCCGCCGCCGCCGCCGCCGACACCAGGCCGAGGTGGGTGAGGCCCGCGAAGCCGATGACGGGCTCGGTCACGCCAGCGCCTCCGCGGTCAGCGCGCTCAGGCGCTCGTTGATCCACGAATCGTTGCCGAGGCCCCCCTCGCCGCGGGCGCAGGCGCGCTGGAAGTGGTCGTACTCGAGCGCCCAGGTGGGGTCGGGCTGCACGAGCGTCACCACCTCCTCCTCCGGCCGTCCGCTGGGAAGCATGCGCCTCCGGTGGACAAAGGTGGCCGGCCCCCACTTGCAGAGCGACTGGATGTGGGCCGAGCCGCGCTCGGCCAGCACGTCACACGTGAAGTCGTTGCGCCACGCGAGCAGCGTCATCTCCAGCTCCAGCACCGGATCACCCTCCGCCCCGACGACGACATGGTCGAAGGCGGCGTTCTCGAAGCGGTGGCGGGAGACGACCCGGAAGTCCCAGGGACGCTCGCCGAACCAGAACAGCACGGTGTCCAGCAGGTGGGAGCCGAGGTCGGGCAGCACGCCGGTGCCCTTGTCGCGCCAGGGTGAGCAGCGGACGTCCCGGGCGGTGCCGTTTCCGTAGAACAGGCGGCACCGGTAGACGCGCCCGAGAGCGCCCGAGTCCAGGAGCGTCTTCATCCTGACCACGTGCGGCTCGAAGCGGTGATTGTACGCCGTGTAGCAGACGGCGCCGCGCTGGCGGCCGAGCGCCGCCAGCTCCTCCAGCGTGCCCCGGTCCGGCGCCAGCAAGGGCTTCTCGACCAGCACGTGCTTGCCGTGGCGGAGCAAGTCGGTGACGAGCTCGAGCTTGACGTCGTCCGGCACGCACACCAGCGCCGCGTCGTAGGCGTCGATCGGGACGTCGCCGAGCCTGCGGTAGGCGGCGTCCGGCTGGACCGGATCCACGGTTCCGACGACCGCGCGACCGGCCACCGCGAGGCGCTTGCGGCCCTGGATGCCGAGCCCGACGACGATCACGCGCATCCCCGCCTCCGGCTCAGCCGTACCGGACCAGCCGCTCGACGCGCTCGATCCTGGCGAGCACGTCGGCCTGGGTGACCGGGACGTTGCCATCACGCTCGCACTCGATGCCGGCCGCGAAGGAGCCCAGGACACTGGCGACGACCTCGCTGCGGGTGGCCACCATGGCCAGGGTGGCGTACGCCAGCAGGGCGTCCCCGGCGCCCACCGGGTCGACCGCCCGCTCGGCGAAGCTGTCCACGGTGAAGAAGCTGCGGGCGTCGGTGGGGGGGCGGTCACGGAAGGTGATCATGCCGCGGTCGCCCAGCTTGAGCATCAGCGTCTTGCACCCGGCCCGGTGGAACAGCTCCACGCCGAGAGGCCGGACCACCGAGTCCTGGTCGCCCAGCGCGAAGCGAGCCTCCCGCTCGTTGGGCGTGACGAGGTCGAAGCCCCTGAACTCCAGGATGTTGCCCCAGCGGCTGGCGACCTGGCTGTCGGCCACGCGGTAGGCGTTGGCCGGGATCCCCGCGACGAGCTCCGGGATCGTATGCCGGTTGAAGATCCCGTGGCGAAAGTCGCTGCAGACCACGGCGTCGGTGGGCGTCGAGGCGATCTGCTCCGCGAACTGGCGCAGCGCCTTGTCGGAGATCGAGCGGTTGTCGAGCGTGTCGATCTTGAGCAGCCGGTAGCCGTCCACCACGATCGCGTCCTTGTTGGTCGTGGGGCGCGTGGGATCGACGATCGGCAGACAGCGCACGCCGGCCTCGGCCAGGTCTCCGAGCACCTCGTCCTTCAGCGCGTCGTCGCCCAACACGGTGGTGAACACCACCTCGCCTCCGGCCGCCCGGAGCTGCTTGGCCACGATCGCGGCCCCCCCACTGAACCGCTGCCGGGTCTCGAATCGCACGCTCAGGGTCGGCGTCTTGCTCATGCCGCCGATCATGCTGCAGTGCGTGTAGCTGTCGACGATGGTGTCGCCGACGACGTGGACGCGGATGCCGGACATCTTCAGCACGGCGTCGCGCAGGTCGGCGAAGGTCAGCCCCTCTCCGCGCATCAGCACCATGAGCTTGTCGCCGGCGAGGTCCGGCGGCGCCGTCTCCAGGAGATGCGACGACGAGTAGACGATGTCGCCCGGGGTGAAGATGATCTCGCCGCCATAGCTGTCGAGAAGGTCGATCTCCTCGCGGGTCCGGGGATGGACCTGGCCGGCCACGTACTCGTAGCCCTTGGCATAGTAGTCGGGCTGGATCCGGCGCAGGTTCGCCAGCGGGGTGGGGTCGCGGTCGACGACGACGTAGTCGACCATCTCGAACGCCGCCAGGTTGATGGCGCGCAGATCCTCCGGCACGTAGGGCCGCACGTCGGCCTTGGAGATGTGCTCGTCGGCGGTGACGCTCACGACGAGGACGTCCCCCTTCGACTTGGCGTAGATCAGGTGCCGCACGTGCCCGGGGTGCACGATGTCGAAGACGCCGTGGCACATGATCACCTTCTGCGGCCGGGGCCGGGGCCCGAGCAGGGCGCACAGCTCGTCGACCGTCTTGACCTTGCGCCGGTACTGGAAGATCGCCTCGGGGTCCATCAGCGGGGTTCCGGCGCGAGCGTCTCGAACCAGGCCCGCGTCGCGTGGGCGATGCTGTCCGGATCCCAGAGCGGGGCATCCCGCCAGGCGTCGATCTCGGCCAGCACCAGGCGCACGCCCTCCTCGAACGACACCCGTGGCTCCCAGCCAAGCTCGCGCCGGATCCTGCCGATGTCCGCCCAGGTGCAGTCCGGCTCGCCGGGCCGCCGGGGGACGTGGGTCACCTCACCGCCCAGCAGCGCGACCAGCCGGTTGACCGACTGCGGATGGCCGGCGCCGAGATTGTAGATCTCACCGACCCGAGGGGTCTCCGCCGCGCGGAGAAAGCCGGCCGCCACGTCGGTGACGTACACGAAGTCGCGGGTCTGGGTGCCGTCCCCGACCACGGTGAAGGGTCGGCCCGCGAGCTTCTGCCGGAGGAACACCCCGAACACGGCGCCGTAGGCGCCGGAAGTGCGCGACCGTGTCCCGTAGGCGTTGAAGATCCTGATGGAGTTCACCGGCAGGCCGTACACGCGCTGCCAGTGGAGCGCGGCCAGCTCGCCCAGGTACTTGCTCAGCGCGTAGGGGTACTGGGGCGCGATCGGGTGGTCCTCCCCGGTCGGCACCGCGGCGAGGCCGTAGCACGACGACGAGGCGGCGTAGACCAGCTTCCGGACACCGGCGTGGCGGGCGGCCTCCAGCACGTGCACCGTCCCCTGCACGTTGGCCGACAGGTACTCGAGCGGGCGCTCGATCGAGGGCACGATGTCCCCGATGCCGGCGAAGTGGAAGACGTAGCGGGCGCCGGTGAAGAGCGCGTCGCCCGGCCGGAGCGCCCGCACGTCGCGCTCGTCCACGGCCACGGCCGGGTCGGCGCCATGCCGGGCGAGGTTGGCCGCGCGGCCCCCGACCAGGCTGTCGACGACGTGCACGCGGAAGCCGTGCGCGGCCAGGATGTCGACCGTGTGGCTGCCGATGAACCCGGCCCCGCCGGTGACGACGGCGAGCGGCCGCTCCGGCATCAGACCGCCCGCCTCTGCTTGAGCACCTTGACGTTGACGTATCGCTCATCCGTCATGCTGTCCGGCAGCTGGCCCTGCTTGAAGGCGCGGCAGAGGTCCCGCACCGCGTCCTCGATCCCCCGGGTCGGGCGAAACCCGAGCCGGCGGGCGATCTTGTCGGAGTTGATGTGGTACGAGCGGATGTCGCTGGTGGGCGTGGTGACGATCGCGATCTCGCCCCTCTCGGGAAGCTCCTCCTGGACCACCCGGCGCACGATGCTCGCGATGTCCATGATCGAGTGGTTCTGGTAGCCCGCGTTGAACGTCTCCCCCGCGATGGCCTCGTCGGGAGCCTCGAGCAGCAACGCGTAGAGGTCGCACACGTCCTGGATGTGGAGGTTCGGCCGCAGCTGCCCGCCGCCGAAGACGGTGATGGTGCCGGTGTTGACGGCGTGGTTGGTGAGGATGTTGACGGACAGGTCCAGGCGCATCCTCGGGCTGTAGCCGCAGATCGTCGCCGGGCGGATCGTGACGCACACGAAGTCGGGCGCCTGGTGCTTGAAGAGGAGCGGCTCGCACAGCCCCTTGTAGCGATTGTAGAGCGTGAGCGGCACCAGCGGGTGGTCCTCCGTCACCTCCGGCTCGTCGGAGACGCCGTAGACCGAGCTGGTGGAGGCGTAGACGAAGCGCTGGACGCGCTGCTCCTTGGCCGCGATCACCATCGGCTCGAAGCAGTCGTAGTTGATGGTCCGGCTGAGCTCCTCGTCCAGCTCGAAGCTCGGGTCGTTGGAGATGCACGCCAGGTGGATGACGGCGTCCATCCCCCGGCAGGCCTCGCGGAAGCGGGGCGTGTCGCGGATGTCGCCCTCGATGATCCGGAGGCCCGGCTCGGGCTTCAGCTCGCAGCCGTAGTACATGACGTCGTAGACGGTGACGCGGTAGCCCCGGCCCAGGAGCTGGGGGACCAGCACCGTGCCCACGTACCCGGCCCCGCCGGTGATCAGGACGTTCTTCACGCCGCTCTCCTGTCTCGGGCGGGGCCGCGTCAGGCGGCGACCGGACACCCGCGGGGAATCGTGTAGCCGGCGGTGACGACGTCGCGCTGGAACATCTCGACCGTCTCGGCCGAGTAGTCGTCGTGGTCCTTGCCGAGGAGCGGCAGCTTGGCCAGGATGTCGCTGGTGACGGTGATGATGTGGCAGCCGATGTCGCTGGCCTGGACGAGGTTCAGCAGCTCGCGCGGGCTGGCCCAGAGCAGCCGGGCCCGCGGCCGCGCCTGGAGGATCCGCAACGCCTCCCGCATCATCGGCACCGGATCCACGCCGGTGTCGGCGATACGGCCGGCGAACACGGAAACGATGGCGCGGGTGTCCGGGGCCAGGCTGGCCGTGATCGTCTCGACCTGCTCGAGCGTGAAGACGGCGGTCACGTTCACCGGCACGCCGTCCTGCGACAGCCGCTGGATCATCGGGCCCGCCGGTTCCCGCCGGGTGTTCGTCACCGGGATCTTCACGTCGACGTTCGACCCCCACGAGGCGATCTCGCGCGCCTGGTATTCCATCCCGGCGAAGTCGTCGGCGAGCACCTCGAACGAGACCGGCCGGTCCGGGACCGCCCGGAGGACCTCCTCGGCGAAGCGGCGATAGTCGGCGACACCCGCCTTGCGCATCAGGGAGGGGTTGGTCGTGAAGCCCCGGATCCACGGTCGGGCGCCGAGAGTCTTGATGGTGTCGAGGTCGGCGCCGTCCGCGAAGATCTGCACCCTCAGGTCGGCCAGCGTGGTCATGGCGGCTCTCCCTCGCATGGGCGGTGAGCGTGGCCGAGGATGATCGCGGCGGCCCCGGCCAGGTCCGCGCACACCGCGTCCGGCGGCTCCGTGAGGGGTTCGGCCCAGGCGCGATCGACCAGGACCGTGAAGCACCCCGCGGCCCGGCCGGCGCCGACGTCGCGCCAGCGGTCGCCGACCATGAAGCTCCGCCCGAGGTCGATCCCCCGCTCGCGGGCCGCGTCCAGGAGCAGCCCAGGCTTCGGCTTGTAGCACGGGTTGGTCGGACCGTCGGCGTCCCAGCACACCTTGATGTCGTCGAGCGGGAGCTCGGCCTGCAGCCGTCGGTGCATCGCCTCCACCACCCCCCGGCCCACCCGGCCTCGCGCGACGTCCGGCTGGTTGGTCACCACGATCAGCAGGAACCCGGCCGCCCGGAGCGCCGGAAGCACGTCGGCGGCCTGCGGCTCGATCTCGAACTCCGCGAGCGTCCTGGGCGCGGATGGGCGGCCCTCTCGCACGATCGCGCGATTGAGCACGCCATCCCGGTCCAAGAACACCGCCCGTCGCATGCTGTTCAGGCGGCCGGCGCCCGCGCGGTCCTCTCCCACTTGGCCTCGGCGATCTGCAGCTTCGGATGCGAGACCAGGCAGTGCCAGACGACGGCCTGGAACGCCTCCGTGTGCGGGGTCACGTGCGCGTCGTTCACCGTCGGCACCACGACGACCGTGTCACCGACCCGCTTGGTGTATCCCCCTTGCCGGCCCACCACGCCGTAGACCCGCAGGCCACGCCGCTTGGCCTCGTCGAGCGCGTAGACCAGGTTCACGCTGACCCCGCGCTCGGCGTCGCCGCCGCCGACCGAGAACACCAGGACCGCATCCCGCTCGCACGCGTGGCTGCCGGCCAGCCACGCCGCGAACGCCGTCTCCCACCCATCGTCGTTGATGCGCGCGGTGAGCTCCGACACGTTGTCGACCGGCGTGTACGCCTCGATGCCGCAAAGCTTCCGGAAGTCGTTCACGGCGTGGCTGCAGTTGGCAGCGCTGCCGCCGACGCCGAGGAGGAAGAGGCGGCCGGCCCGCTCGCGCAGCTGGCGGAGGCCCTCGGCCATTCGTTCGACGGCGTCGTGATCGATCTCGCGGGCGATCCGCGCCATCTCGATGAAGAACAGAAGGGTGTGTTCCGACACCGGCTCGGGCGGCGCCCCACGAGATCCGCAGTCGCCGGATCCTGGGCCTGGCGAAACTTTTTCCACTTGTTACGGTCCTGCTCGCCGCAGCATCGAACGACCACGGGGTGCTGTCAAGGACATGCGCGTCGCCCGGGAGGATCTATGGCGGTGAGCGCGGGGAGGTGCCGGGTCTAGACCCGACGGCTGTTGTCGTCGGTGTAGCGGTACTCCATGTTGCGGGCGGTGTTCCGGGCGACGGTCTCGCCGTGGTAGCGCGCGACGACTCGCAGGGCCATGTCGATGCCGGCCGAGATCCCGGCCGAGGTCAGCACGTGGCCGTCCTCGACGACGTGCAGCTTGTCCTCCACCGTGACGGCCGGGAACGTCTCGCGCATCCACGGCAGCGCGCGCCAGTGGGTCGTTGCCCGGCGGCCGTCGAGCAGGCCGGCCTGGCCGAGCAGCATGGAGCCGGTGCAGACCGACGTCAGCGTCTCGACCTGCTTGGCCCGCTCACCGATCCAGGCCACCAGCCGGGGGTTCTTGATCTCGGCCCGGGTCCCCCACCCGCCCGGTACCACCAGGATGTGGAGCGGCGGGCAGGTGTCGATGGTGTGGTCGGGCGTCACCTTCATGCCGCCAGTCGTCACGACGGTCCCGGCCTTCTCGGCGACCAGCAGCACCTCGAAGGGCGAGGACTCCTCGCGCCGCAGCTCCTCGTTGAGCCGGGTGACCGAGAAGACCTCGAACGGGCCGCAGAAATCCAGCACCTCGACGTCGGGGAACACCAGGATGCCGACGCGCTTGCGTGTCATGCCATGCCTCCCACTGCCTGGGCGATGCCGCCGCGCAGCGCGCCCGGCTCGATCGAGCCCCACAGCGCCTCGTGGCCCTCGGGCAGCGCGCGGCTGTTCGGCATCGACAGCCACAGCCGCATGAGGAACCGGTCGCGGCCCGGGGCGGGATCGTCCTCGTAGGTCGTGCGCGCGTGGTAGACGACGTGATTGTTCAGGAGCTGCAGGTCGCCGGCGCGGATGTCCATGGCGTAGCACAGCTCCTCGCAGACCTCGGCCCACAGGTCGAGCGCCGCGTTCTGGGCCGCGCTCAGCGGCGGCACCCCGGCGATGCCCTGGGCGTTCTCCACGAACGTGCGCGAGTACTGGCTGGTGAAGCGGCCGTCGCGCATGCCGAAGATCGGCATGGCGTAGTAGCGCTGGCGCCCGCCGGCTTCGCCCTCGCGGCTGTGGTAGTAGGGCGCGCACAGCAGCGCGTGCAGATCGGGCCGCCGCTCGAGGATCGCGTTGTGCACGGCCGGGCCCGACACCACCTTGCTGAGCCCGCCCCGGGCGGCCGGGCGCACGCAGAGCAGCGTGACGACGTCGGTGCGGTCGGTGTGGAAGCGCAGCGGCCCGGCCGAGCGCGCCTTGTTGCGCGAGGTCCGCGGCTCGCCGGCGCCGGCCGGATCGACCTCGCGCACGGTGCCGTAGAGGCGGTTCTCGTCGCGCACGTCGCCGATCAGCTCGCCCTGCGCGTTCTGGAAACGGGCCGTGCCGAGGTGGAGGCCGAGCCCCCAGTAGACGATCCGCAGCTCGTCCTCGGTATAGCGCTCCACGGGGATGCGCCGCAGCAGCACGAGCCCCCGACCGTCCTCCAGCTCCCGGCTCACCTCGGCCAGCGACCCGGCGAGGCGGGGGATGGG
>Ga0299913_10001477_pt1 | contig 17440 bp, 14 predicted proteins | sample RVTome_9_FD_201360 | JGI IMG/M metagenome (GOLD analysis project Ga0299913, IMG submission 201360) | Soil microbial communities from uranium-contaminated site in the Upper Colorado River Basin, Wyoming, United States - RVT155D38 (version 2) ... | reverse complement strand
TGTCCCGCTGACCGTACGCTGCGCGGCCTGCCCCGGATAGTAGGTCAGCCCCCTGGCGATGACCTCCGCGTCGGTGTGTGGCGCTTCCTTGGCGCCCTCGGGCACCGGCGCCAGAAGCTGGTCCTTGGTGAAGATGAGTGCCTCGCGGGTGTCGGTGGCCAACTCGTACTCCTGCGACATGGTCAGCGCTCGGGTCGGGCACGCCTCGATGCACAGCCCGCAGAAGATGCAGCGCAGGTAGTTGATCTGGTAGTCGGCACCGTAGCGCTCCCCCGGCGAGTAGCGCTCCTCGGGCGTGTTGTCGGCACCCTGGACGTAGATCGCGTCAGCGGGGCACGCCCACGCGCACAATTCACAGCCGATGCACTTCTCGAGTCCGTCCTCGTAGCGGTTGAGGATGTGACGACCGTGGAACCGGGGTTGCGGGCTCCGCTTCTGCTCCGGGTACTGGGTGGTCACGGGCCGGCGGAACATGGTCTTGCCGGTCAGCCCGAAACCCTTGCGGAGTCCGTTGAACATCAGTGTGCACTTTCCCCTAGGACTTCACGGTCACGCGGTCGGGCGTGCGCTCGTCGATGGTGCGGCGCAGGTCGTCCATCCTGCCCGGCGGCGGCGGCGTGTCGTCGACATCGCCATCGGCGTCCTCGTCCCTGTCGGCCGGCGCGGGCTGCGCCCGGCGGCGGTCGAACAGCGGCGCCACGATCACGACGCCGACGATCAGGCCCGCCACGATCAGCACGGTGCGGATGAGGTCCGGGCGCGCCAGGTTCTCCTGCGCCACGACGATCGTCGCGGTCGCCATGACCCAGACCAGACCGACGGGCAGGAGGACCTTCCAGCCGAGATCCATGAGCCGGTTGTAGCTGAGGCGCGGCAGCGTGCCGCGCAACCAGACGAACACGAACATGAACGCAAAGACCTTGATGGCGAAGTACAAGAGGCCCAGGAGCGCGCCCCAGATGGTGCCACCCAGGCCGAACAGCGGTCCCGCCGGACCGCCGAAGAACAGTGTCACCGTGACCGCCGACATGGTGATGACCTGCATGAACTCGGCCAGGAAGAACATCGCGAACTTGGCGCCCGAGTACTCGGTGTTGAACCCGCCGACGAGCTCGCCCTCACCCTCGGGCAGGTCGAACGGCGGGCGCTCCGCCTCGGCGACGGCGGCGATGAAGAACAGCACGAACGCGGGCAACTGCGGCACGATGTTCCACGCCGGCAGGCTGAGCGGTCCGAGCTGGAGCACCTGGCGCTGGGCGTCGACGATGGCCGATGCCTGCAGCGTCCCGTTCCAGACGAACACGGCGGCCAGCCCGAGGCCGAGCGCCAGCTCGTAGGAGACCAACTGCGCGGTCGACCGCACCCCGCCGAGCAGCGAGTACTTCGAGTTGGACGCCCACCCCGCCATCACGATGCCGTAGACGCCCACCGAGCTCATGGCCAGGATCCACAGCAGGCCGATCTCGGGGTCCCACACCTGCAGCGCGATCTCGCGGTCGCCGACCGTGAACCGGTTGCCGAAGGGCACGACCGCGAACGTGATCAGCGCGATGATCGCCGACGCGGCGGGTGCGACGTAGTAGACGATCTTGTCCACGCCGACCGGCTCGATGTCCTCCTTGAAGAACATCTTGATGCCGTCGGCCAGGGTCTGCATGGCACCGAACGGGCCGAGCCGGTTCGGTCCGAGGCGCGACTGCATCTTGGACACCAGGCGCCGCTCACCCCATATGAACAGGGCCGTCGACACCAGCCAGAGCCCGAAGGCGGCGACGACGACCGCGAGCGTGATCAGAAAGTCGATGGCGTCCATGGCGGATCTCCTAGGCGTCCGCGGAGGCGGTCTCGCGCGCCTGCAACCGCACACGCACGGCGCCGGCCTCATCCGCCTGCGGGTCGACGAGCACACCGAGCGGGTCGTCCATCGCGTTCTGCGGCAGCCGGACACACCCCGCCGCGACCCGGTCAGTGATGTGGACCGGCAGTTCGATCCGGCCGTCGGGTCCCGCGATGACGACCGTGTCACCGTCTGCGACGCCGGCGCGTTGTGCGTCGTCGGGATGCACCCAGGCCTCGACCGCGCGTGCGGTCTCCAGCAGCGCGTCCGCGCCGCGCAGCATGCTGCCACGTCCGAGCAGTGCCGGCACCGCCTCGACGCTGAGGTGACCGTCGTCGGAACGGGGGCTGTCGGGCGGCGGCTCCGACCTGAGCTCGGACAGCCGGGCGGTCTGAGAATGCTCGGCGGCCATGAGGGGTGCGGCCTCACGGCGCACGTCCATGGCGGTCTCCCAACCCAGATCGCTACCCAGCGCGCGGGAGACCTGACGAAGGATGTCCCAGTCCTCGACGCACAGCTGCGCCGGCGGCACGACCTGCGGGAACGCCTGGCGGCGTCCCTCCCAGGTGGTGAACGAACCGACGCGCTCCTGGGGCGCCGCGGCGGGCAGGATCACGTCGGCGTAGCGCGTGGTGTCGGTGGTCAGCAGATCCTGCACGATGACGGTGTCGACACGGTCGAGCGCGGCCTGCGCGAGCGCGGTGTCCTCGAAGTCGCGGATCGGATCGACACCGATCAGGTACAGGGCGCGCAGGTGCCCGTCGGCGGCCGCCCGGAGCATGCCACGGGTGTCCAGCCCGGCTTCCTGAGGCACCCGTGTCCAGGCACCGGCGACCGGACCGGGGTCACCGAGCGCGCGACCCCCGGGCAGGAGGCCCGGCAGCAGCCCTGCTTCGACTGCGCCACGCGCACCCGCCTTGCGCGGGATCCAAGCGAAGGCCCGGCCGTCGCCGGCGGTCGCAAGCTCCACGGCGGCCGCCAGACCGCCGGGGCTCTGCGCGAGGCGCTCGCCGGCGAGCACCACCACACCGGGGCCGTCGGCGGCGGCCTCGACAGCTTCGCTGAGCGCAGACGCGACGGTGGCCAGGTCGCTGCCCTCGCGCGGCGTGTCACCGCGACCCGACAGCGCCCGCAGGATGCGTGCCTCGCCGCCGGGGGCGGTGCGGATCCAGCGCCACGCGACGTCGGTGATGCTGCCCAGCGACGGGCCGATGGTCACGATCCGCTGGCCGTGCTTGTTGACCGCCTTGCGCAGGCGCAGGTACAGGCTCGGTGCCTCCTCCTCGGGATCCAGCCCGACGAGCACCACCACCCCAGCGTGCTCGACAGCGCTGAACGTCGGTCCCGTGGTGCCCGCGATCGCGCGCAGCAGGGGCCATTCCTCGCCTGTCCGGACGGTCCGCCGGAAGTCGACGTTGTCGGTGCCCAGCACGTCGCGTGCGAACCGGCTGGCCGCGTAGGCGTCCTCATCGGTCAGGTTGCCGCCCGTGAGCACACCGACCGCGGCGGGACCACCGGCCTCGAGCGCGGCGCTCAGCCGGCCGGCTGCCGCCCGGACGGCGACGGTCCACGATGCCGGCTCCACCGATCCGAGGTCGTTGCGCGCGGCGGGCTCGACCAGGCGCGTCGGATGTCCGACGAACTGGTAGGCGTGCCGGCACCTGTCGCTGATCCACATCTCGTTGGTCGCCATGTTGGTCCTGGCGAGCTGCCGCTCGATCTGGCCGTTGCGCACGTCGATGCGCAGGTTGCAGCCGCCCGAGCACTGGTTGCAGATGCCGTCGACCGCACGGAGGTCGAAGGGACGGGCGCCGAAGCGGTAGTCCTTCGAGGTCAGCGCGCCCACCGGGCAGATCTGCACGATGTTGCCGCTGAAGTAGCTGTGATAGGGCTCGTCCTCATAGATCGCGACCTGCTGGAGCGCGCCGCGCTCGAAGAGCTCGATGAACGGGTCGCCGGAGATCTCCTGGGAGAACCGGGTGCAGCGGGCGCACAGCACGCAACGTTCGCGGTCCAGGCCGACCAGCGGGGAGATCGGCACCGGCTTCTCGTAGCGGCGCTTGTACTCGATGAACCGGCTCGCGCCCGGCCCGTGGGCCATCGTCTGGTCCTGCAGCGGGCACTCGCCGCCCTTGTCGCACATGGGGCAGTCGAGCGGGTGGTTGATCAGCAGGAACTCGAGCTGCGCCTCCTGGCCCTCCCGTGCGACCTCGCTGGTCAGGTGCGTGCGCACCACCATCCCGTCGGCCGCGGGCGTGGAGCACGACGTCATCGGCTTGCGCTGCCCCTCGATCTCGACCAGGCACTGCCGGCACGCCGCGACCGGCTCGAGCAGCGGGTGGTCGCAGAACCGCGGGATCGTGATCTGCAGCTGCTCTGCGGCACGGATCAGCAGCGTGCCCTTGGGGACGGTGAGCTCATAGCCGTCGATGGTGAGAGAGACCTGCTCGTCTGCCATTGCGCGATCGGACCCTTGTGTCGTCAGACCTTCGCCGCGTCGGGCGAATAGAGCGGCTTGCGGTGGTTGGGCCGTAGGTGGCCGGAGTTCTGCGTGACCGGACCCGCGTGGGCCTCGATGCCGTCGGGCAGGCGCCCGTGTTCGATCAGGTACTCGTACTCGTCGCGGAAGTACTCCAGTGACGAGTCGATCGGACTGCAGGCGCCGTCGCCCAGCGCACAGAACGCGCGGCCGAAGATCCCCTTGGTGATGTCGGTCAGCAGGTCGAGGTCGCTGGGCTTGCCGTCGCCGGACAGGATGCGCTCGAGCACCTGCGACAGCCAGAAGGTTCCTTCACGGCACGGCGTGCACTTGCCGCAGCTCTCATGCTCGTAGAAGCGCGACCAGTTGAGGACCGCGTCGACGACGCTGGTCTTGTTGGAGTACATCATCATGGCGGTCGTGCCCATGAGGCTGCCGGCCTCCGCGATGGCCTCGAAGTCCATCGTGATGCCGTCGTGGTAGTGCTGGGCGGTCAGCAGTGGCGTCGACGATCCTCCCGGTGCCCAGAACTTCAGCTCGCGACCGGGCAGCATGCCCAGGCACGACTCCTCGACGATCTGCTTGGCCGTCGTGCCCATGGGCCACTCGTAGTTGCCCGGGCGCTCGACCTCGCCCGACACGCAGAACACCTTGGGCCCCGGGGACTTCTCGGTGCCCATCGAGCGGTACCACTCGACGCCGCGCTCGATGATCCATGGCACGTTCATGATGGTCTCGACGTTGTTGACCGCCGTCGGAGACGCGTAGACCCCCGCGACCGCCGGGAACGGCGGGCGCAGGCGCGGCTGACCGCGACGCCCTTCGAGACCCTCGAGCAGCGCGGTCTCCTCACCGCAGATGTAGGCACCCGCGGAGTAGTGCAGCGTGATGTCGAAGTCGAACTCGCTGTCCATGATCCCGCGGCCGAGGTAGCCGGCCTCGTAGGCCTCGCGGATCGCCTCCTCGAGGCGGATGCCCGACCACAGGTACTCGCCGCGCAGGAAGATGAACCCCCTCCGCGACTTCAGCGCGCGACCCGAGATGGCCATGCCCTCGAGCAACTGGTGCGGGTCACGCTCCATCAGCTCGCGGTCCTTGAAGGTCCCCGGCTCGCCCTCGTCGGCGTTGACCACCAGATAGACCGGCTTGGGGCCGTCGAGCGGCATGAAGCTCCACTTGACGCCCGTCGGGAAGCCCGCGCCGCCGCGCCCGCGTAGGCCCGAGTCCTTGACCTGCTGACGCAGGTGATCAGGGTCTGCGTCGACGACCGAGCGCAACGTCTTGTAGCCGCCGGTGCGTTCGTAGCCCTCCAGGGTGTGGGCGTCGGCGATGTCCCAGCGTGACGTCAGGACCTTGACCGGTTCGCCTGTCCTGCCCGTACCGCCGTAGGGAGCGGCGTCAGACATCGCTGCCACCTTCGTCGTCGTGCGGTTCGATGTCAGGTTCCCGTGACGGGAACTCGCGGGCGTCGGGACCGGCCTCTTCCTCGACCTCGTCGGGATCCTGGCCCGCCGACCGTACGTCGCTGCGCACGGCCTCGCGCTGTGCCTCCCGTTCCTCCGAGAACTCCGATTCACCCGTCTGAGACATGTCAGACACCTGCCCCTCCGAGACGTCGCCGCTGACGACCTCGAGCCCGGCCTGCGGACCGACCTCGGCGGTCACCGGTGGCGGCACGCCCCCGTCGACGTCGCGCGCGTAGCCCAGGCGCTCGCCCCGCTGCACGTCGTCGCGGTGCGGCCCGACCCCGGCGAGGCGGTGGGAGATCTCGCGGATGCCCGGCGACGGGTAGCCCCGGGTCGGTTCGGGCACGTCACCGGCGATGACGCGGTCGACGAGCTGCGCGGCGCCTTCCGGGCTGAGGCACTCGTAGTTGTAGTAGTCGACCGAGACGATCGGCGCGCCCTCGCAGTTGCCGAGGCACTCGGCGTGCTCGAGCGTGATGCTGCCGTCGGGAGTGGTCTCGTTGTGGCCGACCCCGAGCTTGTCCACCAGCCGGTCGTAGACGTCCTGCGCGCCGCGGACCTTGCAGGAGAAGTTGGTGCACACGCTGACCAGGTGCTTGCCCAGCGGCTCGCGCTTGTACATGGAGTAGAAGGTCGCGACCGCCGCCACCTCGGCCTTGGTGAGCTCCAGCAACTGCGCGCACTCGGCGATCCCGTCGTCGGACAGGTAACCGTCCTGCGACTGCACCAGGTGCAGCAACGGCAGCAACGCCGACCGGCTGACCGGATACCTCCCGACCAGCTCCTCGGCCTTCTCCCTCAGCTCACTACTGAACACACCACACACTTCCTACTTCGAGACCGGTGAGCGCAGAACCCCGCGATGTGAAGAGGCTCACCGGTCGACACCGCCCATGACGGGGTCCATCGACGCCACTCCGGCGATGACGTCGGGCACGAGCAGCCCGGCCGTAAGGTCGGGCAGCGCGCCGATGTGGATGAAGGAGGGGTCCCGCACCCGCACGCGGTACGGCTTGTTGGTGCCGTTGGAGGTGACCTGGTAGCCGAGCTCGCCGCGCGGCGACTCGACCGCGCAGTAGACCTGTCCCTCGGGCACCGAGAAGCCCTGTGTGACCAGCTTGAAGTGATGGATCAACGCCTCCATCGACTGGCCCATGATCTTGGAGATGTACTCCGGCGAGTTGCCGAGGCCATCGGGACCCAGCGCAAGCTGCGCGGGCCACGCGATCTTGCGGTCGGCGACCATGACGGGACCGCTGGGCAGCTTGGCGACCGCCTGCTCGACGATCCGCAGCGACTCGCGCATCTCCTGGATGCGGATCTGGTAGCGGCCGAACGCGTCGGCGGTCTCGGCCACCACGACATCGAAGTCATACTGCTCGATGTTGGAGTAGGGCGCGGACTTGCGCAGGTCGTGGGCGATGCCGGCCGCGCGCAGCACCGGACCGGTGACGCCGAGATCCAGGCACTGCTCCGCGGTCAGGATCGCCACACCCTTGTTGCGCTCGACCCACACCGGGTTGCCGGTCAGCAGATCCTCGAACTCGTCGATGCGGGCGCGCATCTCAGAGATGACGTGGGCGATGCGCTCGTTGAACTCGGGCGGTACGTCCAGCGCCAGCCCACCCGGCCGGATGAACGCGTGGTTCATCCGCAGTCCGGTGACGTACTCGAAGATGTCGAGCACCGTCTCACGTTCGCGGAACCCGTAGATCATCGCCGACGTCGAGCCCAGCTCGAGCCCCCCGGTCGCCAACCACACCAGGTGGCTGGAGATGCGGTTGAGCTCGGTCAGGATGACGCGCAGGGCCGACGCCCGCTCCGGGATCTCGTCGGTGACGCCGAGCAGCTTCTCGACGGCAAGGCAGTAGCCCAACTCGTTGAAGAACGGCGACAGGTAGTCCATCCGCGTGACGAACGTCACGCCCAGCACCCACGGGCGGTACTCGAGGTTCTTCTCGATGCCCGTGTGCAGGTAGCCGATGACGGGCTTGTTGTCGACGACGGTCTCGCCGTCCAACGTCAGCACCATGCGCAGCACACCGTGCGTCGAGGGGTGCTGCGGCCCCATGTTGATGACCATCAGGTCATCCTCGACCGCGTCGGGCAGGTTCTCCCACTCCTGCGACCCCACGGTGAACGTGTGGGGCGCGATCAGCGATCCGCTGGCCACGGCGGACGCACGTTCCTCCTTGCTCTGCTCCGCGGAAACCGGGTCGTCGCCGTCGCGCGCGGGCCGGTCCGGCGCGACTCGTTCGTCGGCCTCACTCATGATCGGTCCTCATTGATCGCTCAGTAGCTGCGCTGGTCGGGGGGCGGGACGGTCGCGCCCTTGTACTGCACCTCGACCCCGCCCAGCGGATAGTCCTTGCGGTGGGGGTGACCTTCCCACTCGTCGGGCATGAGGATGCGCCGCAGGTCGGGGTGACCCTCGAAGTCCACCCCGAGGAAGTCGTAGGCCTCGCGCTCCATCACGTCGGCCGAGCGGTAGATGCCCGCCACGCTCGCGATGCGTGGTGCCGCGTCCGGCAGGAACGTCCGCAGGCGGAAGACGTGGTTGTGGCGCAACGAGCGGAGCATGTAGTCCAGCTCGACGCGGCCGGGCTCGTCCTCGGACTCGTAGTGGGGCCAGCCCGTGGTCTCCTCCGCCACCTCTTGGCGCCGGCCCCCCGGCCAGTGCACACCGGACAGGTCCGACAGCATCTCGCACGACAGCTCGTCGTCGTCGCGGCAGAAGACCAGGATGTCGGGCACCTGCTCGGGCGCGCAGATCAGCGTCAGCTCGCCCCGGAAGCCGAGCACCTCGAGCCCGTCGAACTGCTCGACCAGGCGGTCGCGGATCCGCATGAGGTGCTCACTGAGCTGCACCTCGGGCAAGCCGCGCTCGCGCAGCCTGATGGACTCGCCCGACGCCATGTTCGGGTTGCCCGAGCCGGATCCCGGCATCAGTGCTGCTCCCCGTGTTCGGCCTGGCGCAGGCCACCGAAGCGCCCGGCGCCGGTCCCGGCGGCGACGTGCGTCTCGCCGCTCTTGCGGGTCGGCTGGGTGGCCGCCCAGCCCTTCAGCTCCTCGTCCTCCGGCCCGGGCCAGCCTGTGCGCCGGCGGAAGTCCTCCATCGACTCGCCCTTGCGCGGCCGTTCACGGAACTGTGTCTGCTTGATCTTGGCGTGCAGCTTCACGATGCCGTCCATCAGCATCTCGGGCCGCGGAGGGCAGCCGGGCACGTACATGTCGACCGGCACGATGTGGTCGACGCCCTGGACGATGGCGTAGTTGTTGAACATGCCACCGGACGAGGCGCAGACGCCCATCGAGATGACCCACTTGGGCTCGGGCATCTGGTCGTACAGGTTGCGCAGCACGGGGGCCATCTTCTGGCTGACGCGCCCCGCCACGATCATCAGGTCCGACTGACGCGGGGAACCACGGAACACCTCCATGCCGAAGCGCGAGATGTCGTAGTGCGGACCGCCGGTGGACATCATCTCGATGGCGCAGCACGCAAGGCCGAACGTCAAGGGAAACAGCGACCCGGCGCGCCCCCAGTTGATAATCTTCTCGACCGAGGTGAGCAGGATTCCGTCTGGCAGGCGGCTCTCTAGTCCCATTCCAGACCTCCACGGCGCAGGATGTAGAAGTAGCTCTCGAACAACAGCAGCACGAACACACCCATCACGGCGAGGCCATACCAGCCGAGGTCACGCAGCACGACGGCCCACGGGTGCAGGAACACCGCCTCGACGTCGAAGATGATGAACAGCATGGCGACCAGGTAGAACTGCACCGAGAAGCGCAGTCCCTCGATCCGCTGGCTGGGGATGATGCCGGATTCGTAGGCGGCGCGCTTGGTGGGGTTGGGCTTGTGCGGGCCGAGGTAGGCCGACACGAACAGCGACAGCCCGACGAACAACGACGCGACCAGCACCAGCAGCAGCAGCGGGAGGTACTCAGCCAGCATCGGTGCTCCTCGGCACGTATCGGGTCATGTGCGCGCCTAGCCTATCGGTCGACCGGTCATCGCTCGGCATTGGTCCGGCTCCCATGGTGCAGGGCCGTCATCAGGCCGCGGGAACGGCACGGGACAGCAGGTTCAACAGGGCGTCGGTGGCGTCCCGACTGCGGTGGTTCACCAGGTGCGCCATGGTGCGGAACACGAAGTGCATCAGCTTTCTGCGCGGCATGCCGTAGACGGTGCACGCGCGCATCACCGTGGGATGTCCCATCAGCGCGACGAATGCCCGGCCCAATGTGTAGTACCCGCCCCAGGCGCCGGCGACGGCCGCGGGGTAGTCCAGCAGCGGGGCGTCGGAGCGGCGCTCCAGCGCGCGGTCGACCGCCTCGGCGGCGAACGCGGCGGCCTCGATGGCGTAGCTGATGCCCTCGCCGTTGAAGGGGTTGACCATGCCCGCGGAGTCACCGATGAGCACCAGTCCCCGTCCGACCATCGGCCGGCGGTTGTGCGCCATGGGCAGGCCGGCGCTGCGCGGGCGGCCCTCCTGCGTCCCATCGTGGAGGTCCCATTCGGGTGGCAGGCTCGAGACCCAGCGCGAGAGCACCTGGCGGTAGTTGGTCGAACGGAAGTGCGCCGACGAGTCGAGCAGCCCCCAGCCGACGTTGATCAGGCCGTCGTCGAGCGGGAAGATCCACCCGTAGCCGGGCAGCAGCTCCCCCGCGCCGTCGCCACCGGGTTCCGCGGGCACCCGCATCTCGAGGAAGCCCTCCATCAGGTCCATCGCCGACCGCGGGCTGCGGTAGTAGGTGCGGACCGCGACGCTCATGGGGCGCCTCCGGTCCCGGTGCAGGCCGGCCGCGACAGCGATCCGTGACGAGTTGCCGTCGGCCGCGATCACCACCGGGGCGCGGACGACACCATGGCGGCCGTCGCTGTGCAGGTAGCGGATGCCGGCGACCCGTTCGCGCGACGTGGTCAGCCAGACCGGCTCGAGCGCCTCGGTGTCCTCCCACAGGTGCGCACCGTTGGCGACGGCATGCCGCGCCAGCGTGTGGTCGAACACCGCGCGTGTCGCGGTGACCGAGTGCGCGGGGAAGTCGTGCAGGTCGGGCCACGGCAGATCGAGCACGACCCCGCCGCCGTACATGCGCAGGCCCTCCTGGCGCGCCCACCCGGCGGGGCGGCCCTCGGCCTCGTCGTGCAGCCCGAGCAGTTGCAGCGCCTTGACGGCCCGCGGCGTCAGCGCGTCGCCGCACACCTTGTCACGCGGGAACGACGCCTTCTCCATGAGCACGACGTCGCGGCCGGCCTGCGCGAGGAACGTGGCTGCGGCCGATCCCGCTGGGCCGGCCCCGACCACGACGACATCGGCGTGCGCGACCGGCTCGGGATCCCCCGCCGGCGCATTCCGGCGCGCACGCTCCGCCGTCGTCTGCTCGGCCATGGATTGGTCCCTCGCTCCCTCCGTGGTGTCAGCGGCCCTGTCCCCTGCGTGCCATGAGGTCTGCGGCAACGCGGCGGGTCGTTCGACGTCAGCCCAGCGTAGCAACTTCGTGCCGTCTTGTGAAAACATTCACAACAGTCGGCTCCGAACGACCGGGCGGACTGCCGGCGCGCGGCGGCCCGGCAGCTCGAGGGCTCAGCCGTTCCGGACCCCGATGGCCAGCAGGTATTCCTGCTCCATGGCATAGGTGCCGTCGGTCGCGAGGTTGGCCTGGCGGACCGACTCGCGGATCTCGCCCCACACCTCATCCCACCGCCCCATGGCCTCCAGCGCCTCGCGGGCCTTGATGTAGGGGCCCGACGACGTCAGCAGGAACTCCATGTGCTCATCCTCGGAGGCGAACTCCCAGCGCAGCACGTGGCGTTGCAGTGCCAGGCTCACGTTGTGCGCGGCGAACCGCTCGGCGGCGTAGCCGGGCGCGCCCCAGTCCCGTGCGGTGCCGCGGGCGTCGCCGCCGTCGCCCAGGACACGGCCGATGATTGTCGCCGCATCGGGGTGATCGCCAGGCTTCTGGATCGCCCACACGGTGACCGCGATCGTCCCGCCGGGCCGGCACACCCGGGCCATCTCCCCGGCCACCACGTCATGGCGCGGCGCGAAGATGTGGGCGAAGTTGGACAGGACCACGTCGAAGCCGGCGTCGGCGTAGGGAAGACCCTCGGCGTCGGCGACCGCCAGATCGACGGTGACGCCCGCCGCGGCCGCGGCCTCCCGCGCGACCGGGAACCAGGTGTCGACGTGGTCGATGCCGGTGACCGACGCACCGCGGACGGCGGCGGCGACCGCGACTGATCCCGACCCGGTCCCGACGTCGAGCACGCGGTCCCCCGCGCTGACGCCGGCCTGCGCCACGAGCGACTCCGCGACCGGCCGCAGGCGGTCGGCCACGGTCGGGTAGTGCCCGGCCGACCACATCTCGCGACTGCCCGCTCGCCTGGCTTCCAACTGCTGCTCATCCATCCACCCGATGCTCGCACATCGGATGCGGTTCCGGCCACCGGACGCGACGACCGCCCGCCGCCGGTGTCGCGGGACGACCGGGCGCAGGCAACTTCAGATGCGCCTACTGGTCCGCGCGTGCTGCTCCATCCGTGCCACCGGTCAGCCAACGCAGCATGAGCAGCAGGCCGAACGCGACCACGGCGACGTTGCGGTAGAGCAGGACCAGCGCCGGCCAGCGTTCCCCGTCGCGCAAGAGGTCGAAGCCCAGCGGGTAGCCCACGGCGGTGAGCACCACGATCACGGCCAGCAGGGGGCCCGCCCACAGCGCCATCCTCGGCAGGACCGCGAACAGCACGGCGGCGGCCGCCGCCAACCACAGCAGGAACTGCGGTGAGAACACCCGGCCGGTGCCCAGCAGCAGCGCGAGCATCGTGGTCGCCGCCAGGGGCAACTCGACCTGCGCGAGCGCCGGATGCCGCAACCAGCGCACCACCGCGATGAGCACGCAGAGCGCCACGACCCCCAGGCTGATCCATGTGGTCCAGCGCAGCATCGCCGGTGCGCTGGGACCGGTGATGTGGAAGGCGCCGTACTCGAACACCAGGTCGACCGGGCCGCCGGCGATCCGCTGGAGGTTGAGCAGCGACCCCCACATGCTCTCCAGGTGGATACCACGCGCGCTGTGATAGCCGAGCACGTCGTCGAGCATCTCACCGGTGTCACCGGCAAAGGGCAGCCAGGCCGCCGCCGCACCCAGCGCGACACCGGCCAGCAGCCGGGCACGCCGTCCCGCGGCGGCCGCGAGCGCCAGCGGGATCAACAACGCGGGGAACAGCTTGGCGGCGGCGCCGAGACCGAACCACACCCCGCTGGCGAACCACCGCCTGGCATGCGCGCGTTCGAGCGCCAGCAGCGTCGCGACCGCCGGTATCACATCGAGACGCGCGTAGAGCAGGACACCCAGCAGCGGCGGCAGCAGCAACCACACCGCGGCGCCACGGTACGAACCTGTGCGCCGGGCCAGCAACAGCAGCGCGCCGAGCGCGGCCACGTCGACGACACCCAGCAGGACCACGAAGATCGTCGGCGAGAACCCTCCCCCCGCGAGCAGGGCGGGCACGATCACGAACGGCAACGACCCGGGCGGATACTCGATGTCGATCTCCCGGTAGGGCGCGAGGCCCTCACCCACGATCCGATCACCCCATCCGCCGTAGAGACGCAGGTCGCCGGTGGGGTCGCTGATCTCGGGTCCGTACAGCGTCGGGTCGAACGTGACCGCCGCCGGCAGCCACCGGGTCATCGCGAACGCGAGGAGCCACGCCGCCAGCAGCAACCAGGCACGCCATGGCGGTTGCTCGCCGGGCGCGTCGATCAGCGGGCGCTGGTCGCCCAGGCCGGCCGCCGTCCTACCCATCATGGCTCCCGCACCCGCTCGGCTGCCGGACTCTCGTGGCGTTGCATCGCGTCGCGCAACGGCAGCACCCGCGACGTCACCCGGAACAGGTGCACCAGGCCGGCCGGTTCGGTGGTCCGCACCAGCCGGAACCCGACCTCCTCGAACTCGTCGAGCTCGACCGGCCGCACGTCGTACGCCACCAGCAGAACGTAGTCGAAGGTCTCACTGGTGACCCGGTTGTACTGGCGGACGACGTTCTTGAACTGGACCGGCGTCAGATCCCGGCCCTGCGTGCGGTTGCGCGGATAGGCCCGCAGCGCGGGATCCGGGTCGAAGCGGCCGACGTACCGGATGGGGCCGTAGCCGGATCCGGCATCGAGGGTCGACACCGGCACGGCGCCGGCCTCGAGCGCCACCGCATCGGTGACGTGGACCATCGGGATGACCGGCTTGAGGTTGGGCGCGCGCGACGACACCGCACCGAGGATGGTGGAGTCGCGCTGGATGACGTCCGTGACGCTGGTGATCTCGTCCATGGCGGTCTGTATCTCGCGGTACGGCTCGGCGCGCGCCCCCGCGAGGCCGAACAGCGCGGCGACGCCCGCGGCTCCCATCACGATGCCGAGCCACTGGGCCAGGGGAACGTCGACGTTCGCGATGCCCACCCACAGCAGCAGCGCCAGCAGCATGTAGATCGCGAGGCGCGGCTGCACCAGCGTGCCGCCGGCCAGCCGGTCGGGCACCACCAACGCCGCGACACCGGTCACCACCGGCACCACGAGCAGCAGGTCCCAACGATGCCAATCGCGTCGCACGCCGCGGCGGACCAGCAGCACGGCCACGACACCCCAGGTCACGCACGCCAGCGCCGTCGCCCACACGGCGTCGCGCGCCGCGACGGCCTGGATGGGCCAGCGCCACAGCATGACGTTGACGAACGACTGCCACGGGTCCCGCGGCGCGTCGGGCGCGGTCACCTCGCCCGGGTCGAGCAGGAACAGGCCGAGCAGCAGCAGCGACGGCGCGACGGCGAGCGCAAGCGCGGTGGCGCGCGTCCGGATCAGCCGCGGCGAGCGCCACGTGCGGGCGTCGGCGATCGTGGTCGTCGCCCCGATCACGCCCAGCACCAGGAACGCGACGACCAGCGACAGCGGATGGCTGAAGTACAGCAGCACCAGCAGGACCATGAGCAGCAGCGTCCGCCACAGGTTCATCAGGTGGCAGACCCGCACGTAGTAGCCGATGATCACCAGCAGCAGGGCCACACTCGCGGTGAAGTTGTACAGGCCGGTGTGCACCGACCAGCCCACGGCGACGGCGAAGCCCGCGACGGCGACCGGCCCCGTGGCGTGGCCCAGCGAAGTGACCGCGTAGTAGAGCGCGGCGGCAAGACCGATCACCAACAGCGTCACCAGGGACAGCTCAGCGACCCGCGGCGTGTTCTGCCGCAGCCAGACCGACAGCAGCGGATAGGTGATCCAGTTGGGGTCGGGCTCGAAGTTCGTCGTGAACATCCTCGCCAGCGTTCCATCCGTGCCGTCGAGCAGACGGCGCAGCGTGCTCGCGGCGAACATGTGGGCGGGACCGTCCTGCGAGTGGAACTGGCCGGTCCACATGAGGAACACGTGCGTCAGCAGGGCCGCGACGGCCGTGAGCGACGCCGCCCAGCGCGCTCCCACAAGCCAGCCGCGTCGGTCAGCCGACGCCGGCGCCGAACCTTCCACCTGGTCTACCCGGGCCGCACAGCGTGATGGAGCGCGACGATGCCGCCGCTCAGGTTCTTCCAGCGGACGCCAGACCAGCCGGCGGCACTGATGACGCCGGCCAGTTCGCGCTGGTCGGGCCACGCCGCGATGCTGCGCGCGAGGTAGCCGTAGGCGGCGGGGTCGCTGGTGAACAGCCGCGCCGCCTGTGGGAGCACCCCCAGCACGCCCCGCCGGTACAGCGTGTTGATCAGCGGCCGCACCGGTCTGCTGAAGTCGAGCACCGCGAGCTGGCCGCCGGGCCGGACCACCCGGCGGAACTCGGCCAGGCCGGCGTGGGTGTCGTTGAGGTTGCGCAGCCCGAACGCGATGGTGACGGCATCGACGCTGGCGTCCGCCAGCGGCAGGCGCAGGGCATCTGCGACGGTCCAGCCGACAGCCGGCCCCACCCGCTCGGTGCCGACGCGGATCATCTGATGGCTCAGATCGGCGACCACCACGCGCGCTCCGCGCGCGGCCAGCAACGCCGCCAGCGCGCCGGTGCCACCCGCGACGTCGACCACGACCATGCTCGGGTCCGGCGCGATGGCCGCAACCGTCACCGCGCGCCAGTGGCGGTCGAGGCCCAGCGAGAAGACGGTGTTGGCGATGTCGTAGCGCGGCGCGACACGGTCGAACATCCGCTGGACGAGCGCCGCGTCCTTGTCGCGGACCGGCCGGTGATCTGGCAGTCCGCCCGGATCAGCCATCGCGCACCTCGGCGTGCTCGAGGTCGTCGAGTGCCGGCCAGGGCGCGTCACCGCTGGACCGCCACGAACGGCGCACGCCGGCCACGACGGTGAGCACCTGGCGTCCCACCCCGCGGGTCAGCAGGTCGCGGTAGGCCGCCTCCGCGGTCGTCGCGACGTCGACGCCGACCATGTCGGCGCGGCGGCCAGGCGCCAGCACACCGCTGTGGTCGGCCCATCGCAGCGCGGCGGCGCCATCGCACGTCAGCAGCCGAACCGCCTGCTGCTCCAGTTCGACGGGCCCGCCCGCACCCGGCCACAACGCGATGCCCTGAGCACGTGCCATCTCCACCCATGCGGCGCCCTCAGCCATCGGATCCAGGTCGGGCACGGCGGCCAGGCTCTCGGTCCCCAGCGCCATGCGCACCCCCGCGCCGGCGTACCGCTCCAGCGGCGCGGGACCACCCTGTAGCCGCTCGTCGGCGCGCGGACAGCTGACCAGCGCCACCTGCGCGGCCGCCATGCTGCGGGCCTCGCGGTCGTCGACCCAGACACCGTGGGCGATGGAGTTGCCCGGCCGCAACGCGCCACATTCACCCAGGTAGCGCACCGGACCGAAGCCGGTGCCGGCACCCACCCACTCGTACTGCGCGCCGATGGTCTCCGCCCGTTCCGCGAGTGGGCCGTCGCCATGCCACACCGCGCGTACCTCGGCCTGATCGACCGCGGCGTGCGCGTGCAGCGGCACGTCCAGCTCACGGGCCAGCGCCGCGAGCGCCTGCAGCGTGCCGGTGCCCAGCCTGGCGGCGCTGTCCACCGCGATGCCAAGCCTACGACCGGGCGCCGGCAGGGTCAGCGTGTGCCGCAGCGCGGCGAGGACCCTGTCCTGCTCCCGCGCGTCAACGTCGCTGATGAGCACCCAGGAGTCACCGGCGAGGCCGGCACGCGAGGCCGCCGGGACACCGGTCCCACTGTGCACCACGTCGCCCACGCAGGTGGTCCCCCACCGCAGCGCGTGCAGGACCCCGCGCCGCGCGGAGTGCTGCCACTGCTCAGGTGTCCACGTGCGCTGCAGGCCGTCGACCGCGTCCTGCCAGCGGTGGTGCGGTCCGGGCTGCGCCAGCCATGCGGCGTCCGACAGCTCGAGGTGGGTGTGGGCGTTCACCAGGCCCGGCAGCAGCACACCGTCGACGTGGTGCTCACGCTCGGCGCGGCGGCGCAGCGCCGTCGCCTCACCCACCGCGACGATGCCCTCTCCCGACACGAGCACACCGCCGTCGTCGAGCGGCGGGCCGGTCATCGGACAGACGACGCGGGCGGAGTACAGCACGGTGGTCACCGCCGCAGGCTAGCGCGCCGCACGCGCACGTCGACGGGCGTGCCCGGTGCTTGCACCGAAACGTTCACCACTGCGCCGCGCGCGCACCGGC
>Ga0299913_10001476_pt1 | contig 17441 bp, 19 predicted proteins | sample RVTome_9_FD_201360 | JGI IMG/M metagenome (GOLD analysis project Ga0299913, IMG submission 201360) | Soil microbial communities from uranium-contaminated site in the Upper Colorado River Basin, Wyoming, United States - RVT155D38 (version 2) ... | reverse complement strand
ACGCCTGCTCCAAGACGGGATGTTCCTCGTCGGCCTGGACCTCGCCGGCGACAAGTTGCTGGAGGTCAACGTGTTCTCGCCGGGCGGACTGTACAGCAGCCAGCGGACCCGCAAGACCCGCTTCACCGGCGTGGTGATCGACGCGATCGAGGCCAAGCTCACCGCCGCCCGCCTCTATCCCGGCTCGTTCTCCAACGCCCAGCTGGCGATGCTCTAGCCGCGACGCGGGAGCGCCGAGCATGCCCTCGCACCGATCATCCGCCGGCCCTTCCGGCCCTGCCTCCGCGGCCGCCGCACCGACGCTCGAGGTCCGGCCCGATCCCGAGGGCGTCGCCCTCGCTTCCGCCGCCGGCCTGCGCTACACCGTCGACCGGGAGCCGGGCTACGAGCGCCGGCGCTGCGGGCGAGGTTTCACCTATCGCAACTGGCGGGGACGCACTGTCCTCGGCCGCCGGCTGCGCCGGCGCTTCGAGGCTCTGGCCATCCCCCCGGCCTGGACCGAGGTCTGGATCTGTCGTCACGCGACGGGTCACCTGCAGGCCACCGGCCGCGACGAGGCGGGGCGCAAGCAGTATCTCTACCACCCACGCTGGCGTGAGGCGCGGGATCGCGAGAAGTTCGATCGCCTGGTCCGCTTCGGCCGCAGCCTGCCCGCGATCCGTCGGCAGGTCGGCAGCGATCTCGAACGCGAGGGCCTGGCACGCGAGAAGATCCTGGCCGCCATCGTCCGCCTGCTCGAGGGCTCTCTGGCCCGGGTCGGAGGCGCGGAGTACGCCCGTCGCAACGGCTCGTACGGCCTCACCACGATCCGCAAGCGTCACGTCGACCTCGACGACGCCGCTGGCGTGGTGACGCTGGACTTCGAGGGCAAGGGCGGCACGCCGTGGCACGTCGAGATCGCCGACCCCGAGGTGGCGGCGGTGGTCGAGGAGTGTCTCGAGACACCGGGCCACACGCTCTTCAAGACGCTCGACGACGACGGCGTGAGGCACAGCGTCGGCGCCGTCGACGTCAACGAGTACCTCCGCGACATCGCCGGCGTCGAGGTCACCGCCAAGGACTTCCGCACCTGGGCGGCCACCGTGCTCGCCGTTCGGCACGGACGCGACGCGGACACCGCCACGGCGGAGGAGGCGGCTCGGACCGCCGCCCGTGTCGTCGAGCGAGTCGCCGAGCAGCTGGGCAACACCGCCGCGGTCTGCCGCCAGTCGTACATTCACCCCGCGGTCCTCGCCGCCCTGGAGGCGGGCGAGCTGACCGAGAGACTGGCAATGATACGCCGCCCCTCACGCCTGTCCCGCCGCGATCGAGAGCAGCTCGACGACGACGAGGCGGCGGTGCTCGCCTTCCTGGAGCGTGCGGAGGAGGATCTGGTGGGCGTCGAATGAGCCCTGCCGAAGAGACCCGACCGTCGCCGCCGCCGACCCCGGAGGCCGCTGCCCGGCCGATGGCACTCCTCTTGCCTGTCAGGACCTCCGTGACGCGCGTGATGATCCCCAGACGACCCGACGACGAGACAGGAGGAACCTGATGCCCCAGCGCGCCTGGAGCGACAAGGACGAGAGACAGTACGAGAAGGTGAAGCGAAGCGTGCGGCAGCGTGGCCGCGGCGAGGATCGCGCCGAGGAGATCGCCGCTCGCACCGTCAACAAGCAGCGCCGCCGCGAGGGACGTACCGAGCAGCAGACGACCTCGGGAACCGGCAACCCGAACACGCCGTTGGAGGAGCGCACCGTGGACGAGCTGCGCAATCGAGCGGCAGAGCTCGACGTTCGCGGCCGCAACGACATGGACAAGACCGAGCTGATCGCGGCGATCCGCCGCCGCTCGTAGATAGCGACTGCGAGGAGACCCCATGACGACAGGTACCACCCGACCGGCCGTCCTCTCGGCCACCACGATGATCGGCGACCGCGTGTGCAACGCCGCAGGCGAGGATCTCGGCAAGCTCGAGGAGATCATGATCGACTACGAGACTGGGCGCGTCGCCTACGCCGTGCTCTCTTTCGGCGGCTTCCTCGGCCTGGGCGACAAGCTGTTTGCCATCCCGTGGAGCATGCTGCAGCTGTCCACCGAGGAGCACGAGTTCAACCTCGACGTCGCGAAGGAGCGGCTCGAGGAAGCGCCCGGCTTCGACAAGAACGACTGGCCCGACTTCGCCGATCGCGACTGGGGCGAGATGGTTTACGGCTTCTACCAGATCACGCCGTACTGGCGAGCGTAGCGACGGATCGGTCACCGGCGAGCGTGCGAGGAGTCCGGACGCCCGCCGGGAGAAAAGGACTACCACCGGGAAAGAAAGGGTCATCCGATCCTCGAAATTCGCCCTCGTGCTGGTGGGCGTCGCCTAGGCGTCTCGAAGCGCCGCAGGGACGGTCACACACCATCGGGTGCACCGAGGAGCGAGACCCACTGGCACCGATCTCGCTCCGCCGACCGGCGTGCGCGGTTTGCGCGGTCATGCCGCGGTCCCGATCGTTCTCCTCGCGCCCCTGATTGTCGACGGCGGCTGCGATGGCGGGCGGCACACCCGGACTCCCTCGGGCGTTGCGCAGGATCTCATCGTCCAGAACGATCCCTACATCGAGATCCGCAACACCCACCTCCGGGTGACGGACCACGCCCGCCTCGAGGTGTATCGGCTGCGAGGGCAGACGCTGCGCACCAGGGAGGATTCCCCGGTCTTCTTCGACCAGCCGGACTCCTTCATGGTGCGGATCGAGGAGGCCGAGGTGGCGCTGACGGAGGAGAGCCTGTCGGCGCTGCTCAACGAATGGGTCTTCGCCTATCCGGACGCTCCCCTTCGCGACCTCGAGGCCGAGATCGGGGACGACCTCCTGACCCTGCACGGCGAGCTCGACAGACTGATCCCGCTCCCGTTCACGATCGAGGCGACGATCGCCGTCACCGAGGACGGCAACCTGCGTCTGACGCCGACCTCGATCCAGGCCGCGGGCTTGCCGGTGGCCGGCCTGATGGAGCTGCTCGACGTCGAGATGGTCGAGGTGATCGATGCCGAAGAGGCGCGCGGCGTCCGTGTCGACGGCAACGAGGTGGTGCTGCTGACCTCGGGGATCGTCCCCCCTCCGCAGATCCTCGGGCGGGTCGTCGCCGTCGACATCTCGGATGGACGACTGGGGCAGCGCCTGGGGCCCCCGGCGAACGCCCCGGACCCGCCGAGACGGCCGCCGGCGAGGCCCGGCGTCCCCGATGCTCCCAACTACCTCCACTTCGCCGGCGGAGTCGTCCGCTTCGGCCACCTCACCATGCGCCCGACCGATCTGCAGATCGCCGACGCCGACCCGGACGATCCCTTCGACTTCTACCTCGGGCGTCTCGGCGAGCAGCTCGTCGCCGGTCGCTCCTTCACCCTCTCGGACCAGGGGCTGCTGACCGTCCTGCCCGACTACGACGAACTCGAGGAGCGGCGCGGCGCGGAGGACGGGAGTCCCTGATGGGAAGCATCCGCCGGGGCCGCGTCCTGAGCGGTCTCCGCGGGGCGCTTCTCGCCCTCGCCTCGCTGTTGGTCGCGCTCGTCCTCGTCGACGTGGTGGCCGATCGCTTCCTGCGCGATCGCATCGAGCGGGCGGTCAACGAGCGGCTCGACGGCTACTCGGTCGCCCTGCGTGCGGTCGACTTCAGCCCCTGGAACTTCTCGCTCCAGCTACGGGAGCTCGTCATCGTGCAGGACGCCCACCCCGCGCCGCCGGTGGCGCTCTTTCCCGACACCACCTTCAGCGTCCATTGGCGCGGCCTCCTGACCGGGCAGGTGGTGGCCGACGTGCTCATGGAGGCACCGCACCTGCACATCGACCTGGAGCAGATCCGCGAGGAGAGTGCCGACGAGGTCGAGCTCGACGAGCGCGGGTGGCAGGAGGCCCTCCTCGCGGCCTATCCGCTCAAGGTCGACGCCCTCGAGGTGCGCGATGGCGCGCTGGTCTACACCCACGAGGGCTCCTCGCATCCGCTCGCGATCTCCGACCTCGAGCTCACCGCCACCAATATCCGCAACGTCCGAGCCCCGGAGCGCACCTACCCCTCGGAGATCCGCGGCACCGGCCGCGTCTTCGACGACGGCAGGCTGGCGCTCGAGGGGCAGGCCGACTTCCTGGCGCAGCCCCACGCCGGGGTGCGCACGGACTTCCGCCTCGAGGGGGTCCCGCTCGACCGGCTCGACCCCCTCAGCCGCGACATCCGTCTCGTCGTCAGCGGCGGCGAGCTCTCGGCCGAAGGGGAGCTCGAGTACGCCGGCCATCGGCGTGCCCTGCATCTCGAGGACCTCCTGCTCGCCGGCGTCCACGTGGACTATCTCTTCGACCCGGAGCTCACGGAGCGCGCCCTGGAGACCGCCAAGCGCGTGGAGCGCGAGCCCTGGATCGACTACCGGATCGACCAGCTGCGTATCGCGAACGGCCAGCTCGGGCTCGTGGACCATCGTCGGGAGCCCGGGTATCGCGTCTTCCTCTCCGACGCCGAGGTCCGCCTGACCGGCCTCGAGAGCCGCTCGGACGAGCCCTCGGCACTGCGGGTCGAAGGCCTCTTCATGGGCAGCGGCGAGACCGTCGTCAACGGCTCGTTCCGCCCCGATCAGGACGGTGCCGACTTCGACATCGGAGTGGCGATCCGGGGCACCGAGCTGGAGGCCATGAACGACCTGCTCGCCTCCTACGTCAACCTCGACGTGCGAGACGGCGTCTTCTCCTTCTACTGCGAGATCGGGGTGAGCGACGGCGCCCTCGAGGGCTACATCAAGCCGCTGTTCGAGGAGGTGGACGTCTACGACCCGGAGCAGGACAGCCACAAGGGGTTCTTCCGGCGCATCTGGGAACGCATCGCCGACGGTCTGGCCGAGTTGCTGGAGAACCGCCCGCGCGACGAGGTCGCGACCATCGCCGACCTTCGGGGCAGCGCGGAGAATCCCGACGCCAGCAACTGGCAGGTCGTCGTCAATCTGATCCGCAACGCCTTCGTCGACGCCATCCTCCCGGGGTTCGAGCGGCAGCGCGAGGAGTGAACCCGCCCGCTAGCGGTCCCCGTGCTCCTCGGCCGGCGGCAGCGGCGCGTGGCCGTGGGTGTCGGCGTGGCCGCGATCGTCGCGGCGCGGCCGGCCGCTGCCGCGGCCCTGGGCCTCGCGCACGATCTCGAGCTTGCCCTCCTCGACGAGCTCGACCACTCCGGGGTGGTCGACGTCGTGGGTGGCGATCTGGCCCTCCTTGCGGGGGCCGAGGTGGAGGGTCTTGCCCTGCGGCAGGGGAACGCGGAGGGGGGCCGTGGTGAGATTGCGGACGATCTTCATGGGCCGAGGATACAGCGCCGGAAGTGCGCCGGCGAAGCAGCCGGGCGCCCGTGCTTGGCACCGCCGGTGGTTCACGCTACTGTTGGATCGCTCGCAGCGAACGCTCGGACAAGCCTGGAGGGAGCATGGCCGCAAGCAAGGCGCTCGATCGACGCCGGAGCCCGCGCGTCGAGTCGATCCACCTCGTGACCTTCGAGGCCGAGGGCGCCGACGGAGTCGGCCCCTCGGCGGTCGAGGTCGGGCGGACGCTGGACGTGTCCGTCAGCGGCGTGCGCGTGGAGACCACCACCGAGATCGCCCCAGGCCGTGAGCTCGATCTCGAGATCGCGGTCGGAGAGCGCGTCGTGCGCGCCCAGGGACGGGTCCTGCACGTCGAGCGCGTGGCCGAAGACCGCTGGGAGCTCGGTGTCCAGTTCACCGCGGTCACCCACGAAGATCAGGTCGTTCTGGTGGAGTAGGGCGGTTCGGCGGCAGACGTGGTGCACCGTCTGTGGTACGGTGCCGCTCAGTCGCAGGCAGACCATGACCTTCAGGAGTGGACCGATGAGACCCGAGATCGCACGGCGCGCGTGGCAGGCCGTGAGCAGAGAGACAGCAGCCCCCGGCGGCACCGATCGATGAGCGGAGACGCGAAGAAGCTCTTCATCGGAAACCTGGACTTCGCGACCACCGCGGACCAGCTGAGCCGCCTCTTCGGGGAGGAGGGCGAGATCACCGACATCTTCCTGCCCACCGACCGCACCACCGGCCGCCCGCGGGGCTTCGGTTTCGTCACCTTCGCGGACGAGCAGAGCGCCGCCGCGGCCCTTCAGCGCTTCGACGGCACCGAGGTGGGCGGACGCCGACTCCGGGTGTCGGTCGCCGAGGAGCGCAGCCGCGCCCCTCGCCGGACGTTCGGAGGGCCGCCGCCCGCGTCCGGCTTCTCGGATGCCCGCTCCGACGACGGCCCCACCTTCGACGACGACCGACGGGGGCCGCCGTCGCGACCCAAGGGCAGCCGCCGCGGCGTCCGCGGCAGGAAACGCAGCCTCTGAAGCGGCCGGGTCGCTCGGCCGGGCGGAAGCCGGCAGCGTCGACGCCACGCCGGGGGCCTGCCGTATGATCGACCGCGCAGGGAAGCGCCCATGGATCCCGATGAGCCGCGGCGTCCGCGCTTGACCACCAGCCATCCCGCGACCTATCGGCCGCATGACGACGCGGCCGTCGGTGCCACGCCCATCGTCGGCGAGGTCATGGACCTCAGCGAGAGCGGCTTTCGGCTCCGGAGCTCCCAGGAGCTGGACTTGGGAGCGGAGATCGACCTCGAGATCGTCGTCGGGGGAGAGCTCCTCTTCGCCCGCGGCCGCGTCGTTCGCGTGTCGCGCGCGGACGACGGTCGGTTCGAGTGCGGCCTGCGCTGGAACGGCATCCCCACCGAGACTCTCTACGCGCTGCTCTACAGCACGCCCTGATCGGTGCCCGGCGAGCCGGCGCCGACGCGCGGATAGACGCGCGCGATGTCCGCGTGGCTCTGGATCCTGCTCGGCGGGGTCGGCCTCTGGGCCGGCGGCGAGGTCCTGGTCTCCGGGGCTCGGCGTCTCAGTCTGCGCTGGGGACTCGAGCCGCCTGATCGCCCGTCCTCCACGCCGGCGGAAAAAGGGGGTCGGTCCCGCCGGACCGACCCCGAAAGAGAAGGGATGGGATAGAAGCCATCGCGTCTCCCGCCCAGCTCTCATCAAGGGATGGCACCGGCGGCGATTTCCTTACACCGCGAGCCCGAGGGACGTTGCTATGATGCTGGCCGGTCATGCAGCGCAAGGGCGCGCAGCGCGAGAAGGTCCTGGAGGTGCTCGACGAGAAGGGCGGCCTCCGCGACGGCGTGGCGGCTGAGGTCCACCGCTCGACGGGTGTGCCCGAGGCCGATGTCTACGGCGTTGCCACCTTCTACCACCTGCTCTCCGACCCTGACGCCGGGGTGCGCGTCTGCCAGGGTCTCTCCTGCAAGCTGGCCGGTTGCGACGACGTCAAGGCCGAGATCGAGGCGCGGGACGGGAAGGCCACGTTCGTCTCCTGCCTGGGCCGTTGCGACGTGGCGCCGGCGATCTGGGATCCCGACGGAGACCCGAGCACGCCCGCCACCCATCTCTCGCCGAGCGACCCGTCCTTCGCCATCGACCTGGCGGGCGTCGACGCGCTGTCCTACGATGCTCTGGCCTCGGCGGTCGAGCGCGGGGCGGAGTGGGCGCTGGACGAGCTCGAGGCCTCGGGGCTCTCGGGCCGCGGCGGGGCGGGCTTCCCGGCCCACGTCAAGTGGCGCGGGGTGCGCGGCCAGCCGGAGACGGAGCGCTACGTGGTGCTGAACGCCGACGAGGGGGAGCCCGGCACGTTCAAGGACCGCGAGGTCATCCTGCGCCGCCCGCACCTGGTGGTCGAGGGACTCGCCGTGGCCGCCCACGTCCTCGAGGCCGGGGACGTCTACTGCTACGTCCGCGGCGAGTTCGGCCAGGTGCGCCGGGTGCTCGAGGCGGCGGTGGAGGAGGCGAAGGCCCGCGGCGACCTCGGGGAGACTCCGCGCTGGCACTTCGTCGACGGCCACGGCGCCTACATCTGCGGCGAGGAGACGGCGCTGCTCGAGTCGCTCGAGGGCAAGCGCGGCATGCCGCGGCTGCGCCCGCCCTACCCGGTGGAGAAGGGGTTCCGCGGCAAGCCGACCCTGATCCAGAACGTCGAGACCATCGCCTGCGTCCCCGACATCCTGAAGCGGGGAGGGCAGCGCTTCCGCGACTCCGGGCGCACCCAGCCCGGCACCAAGCTCTACTGCCTCTCCGGCCACGTCGAGCGGCCCGGCGTCTACGAGGCCCCGATGGGCGTCACCATGGGGGAGCTGCTGGAGATGGCGGGCGGCGTCGTGGGAGCTCTCAAGGCGTTCTCCCCGGGAGGGGCGTCGAGCGGTTTCCTGCCCGCCTCGGCCGTCGATGTCGCCATGGACTTCAAGTCCCTGCAGGAGGCGGGGAGCATGCTCGGCTCGGCCGGCATCGTCGTCTTGAACGACACGGTCGACATGGTGGAGGCGGCGCTGACCCAGGCGGTCTTCTTCGAGGAGGAGTCCTGCGGCCAGTGCGCCCCCTGCCGCATCGGCACCCAGATGCTGCGCCAGGCGCTGGAGCGCTACCTCGGCCACGGCCGCGACCCGAAGGTGCTCTCCTGGGTCGACGACGTCACTTGGGGGATGGCCGAGGCTTCGATCTGCGGCCTCGGGCAGGCGGCCTTCCTGCCTCTGACGACCGCGCGGAGGCACTTCCCGGAGGAGTTCGGGCTCCCCACCAGCCCGGGAGGTTGAGCCGGCGGGGTCCAGCCGGGCGCGAGCCCGGCCGCTTCAACACGGGGACCCGTCCTGTTAGGCTGGGGGTCGTGAGCGATCGTCCCAGCGACGAGAGGAAGTTCGTCGTCATCGACGGCAACGAGGTCCCGTACGTCCCCGGGCAGACGATCCTGCAGGCGGCGGCCGGGATCGACGTCGAGATCCCGACGATCTGCTGGGACCCGCGGCTCACCCCCGCCGGGGCCTGCCGGATGTGCCTGGTGGAGGTCGAGGGCTCACGGCTGATGCAGCCGGCCTGCGCCATGAAGACGGCGCCGGGCATGGTGGTGAGGACGACCACGCCGCGGGTCGAGCGCAACCGGAAGTTCATCGTCTCGCTGCATCTCGCCGACACGATCGCCGACCGCGAGGTCGCCGAGGACAACAACCCCTCGAAGCTCTTCGAGCTCGTCGACACCTACGGCACGGCGGGGGAGTGGCCGCACGTCGAGAGCCCTCGTCAGGGCCGCCCGCACGACGACAACCCGTGGGTCCTCTTCCGCCCCGACCGCTGCATCGCCTGCTCGCTGTGCACCCGCTACTGCGACCAGGTCGAGGCGGTCTCGGCGATCACCCTGGCCCACCGCGGGGCGCACACGACGATCTCGACGGCCGACGGTCGCGGCCTGCGCGACACCACCTGCGAGCTGTGCGGCGGCTGCATCGACGTCTGCCCGACCGGCGCGATGACCGAGCGCCAGGCGGTGCTCTGGGGCAAGCCGGAGCGCGAGCTCGAGAAGGTGCGCACGACCTGCAACTTCTGTGGCGTCGGCTGCCAGCTCGACCTCAACGTCGACCGCGAGGCCGGCCGCATCGTCAAGGCCACGAGCCCGCCGCCCGGCACCACGGTCAACGACGGCAACCTCTGCGTCAAGGGACGCTTCGCCAACGACTTCGTACACCACCCCGACCGCCTGACGACGCCGCTGGTGCGCGACGTCGAGAGCGGTCAGCTCGTGCCCGCGTCCTGGGAGCAAGCCCTGGAGCGGGCCGTGGAGGGCCTGCAGCGCGTTGCGGACGAGCACGGCGCCGATGCCCTGGGCTTCATCAGCTCCTCCCGCTGCACCGTGGAGGAGAACTACCTGATGCAGAAGATGGCCCGGGCAGCGTTCGGCACCCAGAACGTCCACCAATGCGCTGCCACCTGACACGCCCCCACGGTCGCCGGTCTGGTGACCACGTACGGAGCCGGGGCGATGACGAACTCCATTCCGGAGATCCGGGATGTCGACTTCCTGTTCGTCACCGGCTCGAACACCAGCGAGGCCCATCCCATCATCGCGATGGAGATGAAGAGGGCGGTGGGCCGCGGGGCGAAGCTCGCGGTGGCCGACCCGCGCGCCATCTGGATGACCGAGATCGCCGATTGGCACCTGCAGCTCCAGCCCGGGACCGACGTCTGGCTCCTCAACGCCATGGCGCACGTCATCGTCAGCGAGGGGCTGGAGGACCGCGAGTGGATCGAGGCCAACACCGAGAACTTCGCGGCGGTGCGCGAGACGGTGCTGCGCTACCCGCCGGAGGAGGCCGAGAAGGTCACCGGCGTGCCCGCCGAGCTGATCCGCGAGGTGGCCCGCGCCTACGCCACGACGCCCAAGGCCGGCATCTACTACACCCTCGGCATCACCGAGCACACGTGCGGTACCGACAACGTCTACGCCCTCTCCAACCTGGTGCTGATGACCGGGCACCTGGGCAAGCGCTCGACCGGGATGAACCCTCTGCGCGGGCAGAACAACGTGCAGGGGGCCAACGACGCCGGGGCCACGCCGGTCTTCTACCCCGGCTACCAGTCGGCGCTCGACCCCGAGGTGCGGGAGAAGTTCGCTCGCGCCTGGGGCGTGCCGCAGAGTGATCGCCGGGGCCTCAACCTCAACGAGATGATGAAGGTGATGCAGCGCGGCGAGCTGCGCGGCATCTACCTGATGGGCGAGGACATCGTCATGTCCGAGCCCAACGTCGCCAAGGTCGAGGAGGCCATGAACGGCCTCGACTTCCTGGTCGTGCAGGACATCTTCCTCACCGAGAGCTGCCGCTGGGCCGACGTGGTGCTCCCGGCCGCCTGCTTCGCCGAGAAGGAGGGGGTCTTCACCAACTCCGACCGGCGGGTGCAGCGGGTGCGCCAGGCGGTCGCGCCGCCGGGTGAGGCGCGGGCCGACTGGGAGATCCTCCTGGAGGTCATGCGGCGCGCCGGCCTCGAGCAGCCCGACTATGCCCACCCGCGCGAGATCTACGCCGAGATCGCGTCGCTGACGCCCAAGTTCGCCGGCATCTCCCACCAGCGGATCGAGAAGGAGGGTGGCCTCCAGTGGCCCGTGGAGAGCCCGGAAGCGCCATCGACCGAGTTTCTGCACAAGGGCGGCGTGCTGCGCGGCAAGGGACTCTTCCAGCCGGTCGAGTTCGCGCCGCCCTTCGAGGTCCAGGACCCCGAGTACCCGCTGGTGCTCTCCACCGGCCGCACCCTCTACCACTACAACGTGGCCACCCAGACGCGGCGTATCGAGGGCCTCGCCGCCAAGCAGCCCGAGGCCTTCGTCGAGATCCACCCCGGTGACGCCCACCGCTATGGTGTCCGCGACGGCCAGCTGGTCGACGTGGTGAGCCGGCGTGGGAGGGTGCGCTGCCGCGCCATGGTCAGCCGCCAGGTGCGCCGCCACGCCCTCTGGATGCCCTTCCACTTCCCCGAGGCCCGCACCAACCGGCTGACCACCGACGCCGGCGACAAGATCACCGGCACCGGCGAGTACAAGGTCTGCGCGGCGCGTCTCGAGCCGGTCGCGGGTAGCGAGGCGGAAGCGGTGTTCCCGGGCTCCTACGCGCGCGCGGATCTGGGGGCCTGACTACCGCCGCACCGCGCGCAACGACGGCTCGAGGGCCGAGAGGGCCTCGGAGACCAGCCCGGTGAGGGGCGGGCGGCCGCCCTGGGCGACCCAGCGCGACACGGCGGCGTCGAAGGCGCCGACCACGGCGCGGGCGAGGGTCCCGGCATGGAGCCGGCCTCCCGGGGCCTCGATGCGGGTCCGCAGGGCCTCTTCCAGCGCCTCTTCGGTGCGCCGGGAGCTCCGGCCGGACCGATCGCAGAGGGCGGGGACGCTGCGGACCAGGCTCAGACGCCGCAGGTTGTCGGCGTCCGCGGCGAGGCGCTCGGCCAGGAAGAGGCAGGCCTGCTCGACGGCCTCGAAGAGAGGCAGCTCCCCGAGCTCGGCGAGCAGCTCGGCCAGCTCCTGATCGGCGTCAGGCAGGGCGGCGAAGACGACCTCCTCCTTGGCGGGGAAGTAGCGGTAGAACGTGCGGGGCGAGATCAGGGCGCGCTGCGCGATCTCCTCGACGCTGGTGCCCTCGTAGCCGCCCTCCTCGAAGAGCTGCAGGGCCAGGGAGGCGATCTCCGTTCGCGTGCGGGCGCGTCGGCGCTGGCGCAGGGTGCGACCGGTGGAGGAGGGGAGGGCGCGCGGCATCCCGCGTACCCTGCAGAATCACTGCCGGTTTGTCAATGCAAGACGTCTTGACATAAAATGACAAATCGGCATACCGTGTTACTGCTCCCCCCGAGCGAGCCGCCATGCTGCGCGACCCGTCCTCCCTGACCGGCCTCCCTCCGGCGGCGCCACGCGCCGGGGGAGGCCGGCTTCATCGGATCGCGCTCGACTCCCGCGCCCTGCTGCGCTTGATGGCCCTGGACCAAGAGCTGGAGCACTGGGCCTGCGACCTCCTCGAGGCCCTGGTGCGAGTGAACCCCGAATGCGCCGTCCACTCGATCTCCTGCGCCCGCCTCACCCTCGGCATGGGCCGGGCCCTCGGTTGGTGCGGTCCCGCCCTGCGCCGACTCACCCTGGGGGGCCTCCTCCACGACATCGGCAAGCTCTCGGTTCCCGCCGACGTCCTGCGCAAGCCCGGCGAGCTCACGGTCGAGGAGCGCGACCAGGTGCAGAAGCACACGCTGGTCGGAGCGGCGATCCTCGAGACGCCTGCCCTGTCGGAGCTCGACATGGCGGCCGAGATGGCGCGCAGCCACCACGAGCGCTGGGACGGCGCCGGCTACCCCGACGGCCTGGCGACGGACGAGATCCCTTGGGCGGCCCGCATCGTGGCGGTCACCGATGTCTACGACGCCCTGCGGCGGCCCCGCGCCTACCGCCCCGCGATGTGCGAGAGCACGGCCCTCGACCTCATGCGCCAGGGGGCCGCGACGCAGTTCGACCCCGAGGTGCTCGCGTGCTTCCTGGCCCTCGATCCCTCCTTCCGGAGGGTCGGGCAGCAGGACGGTCCCCCCTCCGGGGAGCGGCCGCAGGCCTGAGAGGCCGCGTCCCTAGCGGAACCAGCCTCGCCGCCAGAAGTACAGCAGCAGCAGGGCGCCCACGCCACCCATGAGCCCGAGCACCATGAAGTAGCCGTGGTCCCAGTGCAGCTCGGGCATGCGGTCGAAGTTCATGCCGTAGACCCCGGCGATGAAGCTCAAGGGGATGAAGATGGTGGCGATGATGGTGAGCACCTTCATGACCTCGTTCAGTCGGTTGCTGGACAGGGTCAGGTACGTGTTCATCAGCTCCGCGGCGGTCTCCCGCTGCCCGTCGGCCATCTCCACCAGGCGCACGGCGTGGTCCTGCGCGTCGCGCAGGAAGAGCTGAGTCTCAGCGCCGATCACGCTCTCCGGCTCCCGCTGCAGGGAGGCCAGGGCGTCACGGTGCGGCCAGAGAGCCCGCCGCACCTCAGCCAGCTCGTGCCGCACGATGTGAAGTCGCCCCAGCGTCTCCTCCTCGGGCGCGTAGAGGACCTCCTGCTCGAGCTCCTCGAGCCGCGTGTGGACCGCCTCCAGGACGGGGAAGTAGGCGTCGATCACGCCATCGAGGATGGCGTAGGTGAGGTAGTCGGCACCGTGGATGCGCAGCCGCCCGCTGCCGGCCCGGAGCCGCTCGCGCACCGGCTCGAGGCAGGCCGTCGAGCCCTCGTGGAAGGTCACCACCCAGTCCGGCCCCTGGAAGAGACTCACCTGCTCCGAAGTCCCGAGCTCGGGGCCGGGGGCCCGCACCACCACGAAGAGGGTCTCCCCGTAGACCTCGGCCTTGGGCCGCTGGCCTCCGTTGACGACGTCCTCGAGGGCCAGACGGTGGAGTGAGAACGTCTCTGCCAGCGTCAGGAGGACCGTCTCGTCGCCGTGCCCCTCGACCGCCACCCACAGCTTGCGCCCGGGCCGCCGCAGGCCGGCCACGTCGCGCGGGGATACGCGAGGGTGCTCCTCGAGTCCGTCGGGTCCGTAGGAGACCGCGTGGAGGACCGGGGGCGGCGCCTCCGCCTCGATGTGGAGCGCTCCGGGCGAGGCGCCCGGCTTCATCCGGCTGCGCATCGGCCGGCGCCGCTGCAGGCGCCGTGTGCGCCGCGGCCCCATTCAGGAGGGCAGCAGGAGGGTCATGCGGCCCTCCTCGGGGAGGTGATCGAATCGAGCCCCGGCCGCCCACAGGGTCTCGTCGACCGAGCGCGCGTGGACGACCGTGGCGGTGGCGTAGACGATCCGGTTGCCGACGGCGATCCGCAGGTAGAGGGGCTCGCCCTGTCGCAGCGTCCGGGGGCTCTCGAAGCCGATGCCCCCGTCGCTGACGTCGACCGTCCGGCCGAGGCTGTCGCGCGGATCCACCCAGCCGCCCACCCGGGAGGAGAAGCTCATCAAGTGATGGGCCGAGAAGCGGGGAGCGCGGCGCGTTGTCGAGCCCCCCACACCGGCCTCGTCTCGCGGTTCCACGGCAGCCGGTAGTCTACCACCACGCCCTGCTACGATCCGCCGCCGGGAGCGGCCGCCGCGCGGCGCAAGCGCCCAGGGAGGGAACGGAGTGGAGCTCGGAATCCTCGGCCTGCCGAAGGCGGGCAAGACGACGTTGTTCAACTTGCTCACCGCCGAGCGAGCGGCGACCGACAAGTTCGCGCAGTCGCGCGAGGCCCACGTCGCCGTGGCCCGGGTTCCCGACCCCAGGCTGGCCGCCCTGCGCGACCTCTTCGCGCCCCGCAAGTACACGCCGGCCAGCGTGCGCTTCGTCGACATCCCGGGCCTCGAGCGGGGCCAGGGAAGCGGGAACCTGGACCTGGTGAGGCTCCGCGAGGTCGACGCCCTAGTGCACGTCGTGCGGACCTTCGAGGACCCGGAGATCCCCCATCCCGCGGGCTCGGTCGATCCCGTCCGGGACGTCCGGGACGTCGATCTGGAGCTGATCCTCGCCGACCTGGAGCTGGTAGAGCGGCGGCTCGAGCGCCTGGTCCAGTCCGCCAAGCGAGGCCTGAAGCCCGACGAGCAGCGCGAGCGCGATCTGCTCGACGGCACCGTCCGCCCGGCACTCGAGTCCGAGCGCCCGCTGCGCGAGGTCGAGCTCTCGGCCGACGACGAACGCCGCCTGCGCGGATTCCAGCTCCTCTCCGCCAAGCCGCTGCTGGTCGTCGTCAACGTCGGCGAAGCGGAGCTCGCCGCCCGCGGCCTCGAGGAGAGGCGCCTGCAGGAGAGGCCAGGCCGGCGCGAGGTGGTGCTCTGCGCTCCGCTCGAGGAGGAGATCTCCCGCCTCGGTCCGGACGAGGCGGCCGAGTTCCTCGCCGAGTACGGGCTTCCGGAGCCCTCGATCGACCGGGTCATCCGGGCCGGTTACGAGCTCCTCGGCGTGATCTCCTTCTTCACCGTGGGGGAGGACGAGGTCCGGGCCTGGACGGTGCGCCGGGGCACGACGGCTCGCAGGGCCGGAGGGGCCGTCCACTCGGACATCGAGCGCGGCTTCATCCGCGCCGAGGTCGTGGGCTGGCGCGAGCTGCTCGATCGCGGCTCGATCGCCGCCTGCCGCGAGGCGGGCTCGCTGCGCCTCGAAGGCAAGGACTACGTGATCCAGGACGGCGAGGTCGCCCACTTCCGCTTCAACGTGTGAGGCGGCGCTAAGATGGCGGCCACCACTGCTCGCCACGCGAAGGGGACCCGTATGCTCAAGGAGTTCAAGGAGTTCGCCATAAAGGGGAGCGTCCTCGACATGGCCGTCGGGATCGTCATCGGCGGCGCCTTCACGCCGATCGTCAAGTCCCTGGTCGACGACGTTCTGATGCCGCCCATCGGCTTGCTGCTGGGGAGGGTCGACTTCTCGAACCTTTTTTTCGTCCTGCGAGGCGGGCAGACGACCGGTCCCTACGCCACCGTCGAGGTGGCCCGCGAGGCCGGCGCCGTGACGGTGAACTGGGGTCTGTTCGTCAACCAGATCGTCACCTTCCTCATCGTCGCCTTCGCGGTCTTCCTGCTGGTCAAGGGCGTCAACCGCTGGCGTCGCCAGGAGGAGGCCGCTCCCGAGCCGGCCCCCGCCGAGCCCGCGGAGGAGGTGGTCCTGCTGCGCGAGATCCGCGACGCCCTGGCCGCGCGGTGAGCCACGACGACGCGCGGATCCGGTCGCAGAGTGGGGTAGGATAGCTCGCCTCCACGTCGATGCTCGAGTCCCTTCCCCAGGCCCGCAGCCTTCCCCACAGTGACGAGTCCGAGCGGGCCGTGCTGGCCGCGGCGCTTCTCGACCCGGCGAAGCTGCCGGCGGTCTCCGAGCGCTTGACCTCGGAGGACTTCTACTCCGAGCGCCATCGCCTCCTCTACCAGGCAATGCTCGATCTGCAGGCGACGTCGACCACCCTCGATCTGCGCACCCTGCAGGCACGGCTGGAGCAGCAGGGCAAGCTCGGCACCGTCGGCGGAGTCGCCTACCTCGCCAGCCTCGACCTCGATCTGCCGGACCTCGGACGGCTCGAGAGCTACGTCGAGATCGTCAAGGAGCGCTCGGTGCGGCGCCGCCTGATCGCCGCCTGCGGCGAGATCACCCGCGCCTCCCTGGACGGGGGAGTGGAGGCGCCGCAGGCCCTCGACCTGGCAGAGCGCGCCGTGCTCGAGCTCGGCGAGGAGGCGATCCGGCGCGGCTTCGTCTCCCTGGACGAGATCTTCCACGCCACCCTCGAGGAGCTCGAGGAGCGGCCGGGAAGGCTGCAGACGGGCATCCCCACGGGCTTCCTGGACCTCGACAAGCAGATCCTCGGCTTGAATCCGGGCAACCTGATCATCATCGCCGGCCGACCCGGGATGGGGAAGACCAGCTTCGCCCTCAACGTGGCCCAGCACGTCGCCCTGCACGAGAAGAAGGTGGTCGCCGTCTTCTCGCTCGAGATGAGCCGCGAGGAGCTGGCCCTGCGCATCCTCTCGTCGGAGTCGAGCGTCGGCTTCAAGCGCCTGCGCTCCGGCCACCTGTCGCAGGCGCAGTGGAACAAGGTCGTCAAGACCGTCAAGGCCGTCTCCTCGGAGCGCTCGCCGATGTTCATCGACGACTCCGCCAATCCGAGCCTCCTGGAGGTCGCCTCGAAGGCCCGCCGGCTCAAGGCCGAGCGCGGTCTCGACCTGGTCATCGTCGACTACCTGCAGCTGATGGAGGCGGGTGGACGGTTCGAGAACCGCAACCTGGAGATCGCCTCGATCACCCGCCACCTCAAGCAGCTCGCCAAGGAGCTGGACATCCCGGTGATCGCTCTCTCCCAGCTCTCCCGGCGTCCCGAGCAGCGCGGCAAGGACCACCGGCCGCAGCTCTCCGACCTGCGCGAGTCCGGCTCGATCGAGCAGGACGCCGACCTCGTCATCTTCATCTACCGCGACGAGGTCTACAACGAGATGACCGAGCACCCCGGCGAGGCCGAGCTCATCATCTCCAAGCACCGCAACGGCCCCACCGGCACCGTGCACCTGGTCTTCCTCGGCGAGATGACCAAGTTCGCCAACCGCTCCGCCGAGGCCCCGCCGCCGTTTTGACGGGGCGGCAAAGCCGC
>Ga0299913_10001475_pt1 | contig 17442 bp, 11 predicted proteins | sample RVTome_9_FD_201360 | JGI IMG/M metagenome (GOLD analysis project Ga0299913, IMG submission 201360) | Soil microbial communities from uranium-contaminated site in the Upper Colorado River Basin, Wyoming, United States - RVT155D38 (version 2) ... | reverse complement strand
TGGCGCCCGGTCAGATCGCGATCCTGGTCCGCTCCAAGCAGGAGATGATCAAGGAGCTCAGCCGCGCCCTCGCCCGGAGAAGAATTCCCCACGACCCCCCTGACTCCCGACTGGTCGACCACCCGTCGGTTCAGACCATCGCCGACCTGGTGACTGTCAGCTTGCACGGGGGAGCCGGGACCCGCCCCGACGTGGCCATCACCGCCGACCTGGCGATGCGACGGATACTCCTCGGACCGCTGGTCGAGACCACCCTCGGCCAGGAGCGAGAGCTCCTCAGGATGAGACGGCGCTCATGGGAGGCCTGGCCGACCGTCATCCGGGAGAATCTCGAAGGCCACGACGACCTTGCCGGGCTCCTCGGCGACGCCGAGTGGGCGGTCTCGCTGCCCGCGGTCGACGGGTTCTGGAAGGCATGGAGCACGGTCCCCGGCTTCGAGCGGATCGCGCTGGACCCGGACCGGAAGGAATGGCGACAAGCACTCTCGTCCTTCGCCCAGGCCCTGGCCCGGCAGGCGGAGCGCGATGCCGAGGTCTCCCTGGCGCGGTTCCTGGACCTGACCGAGGACAGCGGGTTCGAGCCCACTCCCCTCCTGTCCCACCGAGGGAGCGGGGGGCGGGTGGCGCTGACCACCCTGCACCAGTCCAAAGGGCTGGAGTTCGACGTCGTCTTCATCGCCAACGCCGTCGAGGGAATTTTCCCGGATCTGCGCCGGAGCCGGCGAATGCTGCGGCCGGAGCTTCTCGACCCGGCGCGGGTGACCGACCCCGGCGCTCAACACCTCTTCCAGATCCAGGAGGAGATGCGGCTGGCCTACACCGCCATGACCCGGGCCCGGAAGCGGGTGGTGTGGTCGGCCACCGACGCGGGAATCGACCAAGGGGAGCACCGGCCCTCGCGATTTCTCCTCGCCGCTGCCGGTGTCAGGACCCTGCAGGACATCCGATCGCCGGCGGAGTCCGACCGGGAGCCAGTGACCATCGCCGAATTCGAAACGAGGCTCCGGCGACGGGTGCTCGACCCTTCGGCGGCGGCATTCTCCCGACTGGCCGCGGTATCGGTGCTCGGCGAAGCCCCCGGGGGTCATTGGGATCCGAACCGCTTCGCCGGTGTGTCACCGCCCGGTGAGGACCAGCCCATTCTGAAAGGCGAGGTCAGGCTGTCCCCGAGCCAGGGCGACGCCTATGCGACCTGTCCCCGTCGATATGCCCTGGAGCGAAGGCTCAGGCTGGGATCGAGAGACACTCCCTACCTGCAGCTCGGCTCGCTGCTCCATGAGACCCTGGAACTAGCCGAGGGCGAGACCATCGGGACCGGCCGCGGCCACGCCGCCCTCGAGCGCGCCCTGGAGATCCTCGAGCGGGTGTGGACGAAAGCCGAATTCGGCACGCCGGTCCTCAACGAAGCGTGGCTCCGAGTAGCCCAGAAAGCGGTCATCAAGCTCTACGAGCGGTGGCCCAGCTCGGGCATGCCGGTGCAGCTGGAGATGGAGGTGGCTGCCGAGCTCGATGGCATTCCCTGGTCGGGCCAGGTCGACCGGGTGGAGCGGGTCGCCGAGGGGTTGCGTGTGGTCGACTACAAGACGGGCACCGCCCCGCTGACCGCCGCCGACGCTGCCGTGTCGATCCAGCTCGGGTTCTACGTGATCGCCGTCGGTGAGATCCTCAACGAGCCCGTTCTAGCCGCCGAGTTCTGGTACCCCCGCGCCTCGACCCAATCCGTAGCCACCCGGGATTTCGACCTCGATCGGGTCGACGAGGTCCGTGACGCGATGGCCGAGATCGGCCGGGGCATTGTCGGGGAGAAATGGGAGCCGAGGATCAACTCGAGATGTGAGAAATGCCCATTCCGACTCTCCTGCCCGGCATGGGCCGGCAAATCCGGGGCATACGTGCCGTGAGCCAGATCACCCCGTCCGCCGAACAACGACGCATAATCGATGCCGGTCTGCGCACGATCCGCATCCGGGCCGGCGCCGGCACCGGCAAGACCACCACCGTGGCGATGGTCATCGCCAACCTGATGGCCAATCATGGAGTAGACCCGGAACAGATCCTGGGCATCACCTTCACCAACAAGGCGGCGGCCGAGCTAGCCGACCGGATTCGCGTCGAAACCGGCGACATCGTCGACGAGGGCCGACAGCCGGAGGTTCACACCTACCACGGATTCGCCGCCCAGATACTCGCCGAGTTCGGGGCCTTGGCCGGCGTCGACACCCGGGTGAGGATCATCACTCCGACTTTCTCCCGCCAGGTGCTCTCCGAGATCGTGCACAACACGGCGTACTCACATCTCGACATCACCCACCCGAGGGCCGTCGACAACACCCGAACCCTGGCCGACCGGCTGGCCGACCATCTCGGCTCGGCCGAGGATCTTCTCCGTGATGACACTCTTCGAGATGATGTCGGCCTGGCAAGAGCCGAGATGCTGGAAACGCTGGTCCGGTATCAGGAGGTGAAGGGCGAGCTCGGAGTCGTCGACTATGGCGACCTGGTCACCAAATCCGCATCGGTCATGGAGAGACATCCGGAGCTGGCCGCACAGATCCGAGGTCGCTATCGGGTGGTCGTCCTCGACGAGTATCAAGACACCAACCCGGCGCAACGGATCTTGTTGACCAGCGTGTTCAACGCGGGGTTCCCGGTGATCGCGGTCGGAGACGAAGACCAGACGATCTACGAGTGGCGCGGCGCCTCACCTGAGAACTTCTCGTTGTTCACCACTCATTTCCCCGGGACCGAAGACGCCCCGGCTCTCGACCTCGGCCTCACCGCGAATCGGCGCTCGGCGCAGCAGATCCTCGACATCGCGAACGTCGTACGCGCCCGGGCCAACCGGGTGGCCGAGAACCTGGTCGCGGTCGATCCATCGCGGCAGGGTGAGACAACCGTTCATTGGGCGCAGGACTCCCTGGCCGAGGCTGATTGGATCACCGAGCAATTCTCCCGTCTCCACGCCGATGGCATCCCCTGGCGGGACATGGCGGTGCTGATCCGAAAGAACAAAGACTTCCCGGTGATGGTCGAGGCCATGCGGACTGCCGACATCCCGGTCGAGGTCGCCAACCTCGGTGGCCTGCTGGTCGTGCCCGAGGTCGCCGAGCTGCGGGCATGGCTCACCATCCTGGGCAGACCCGGCGACTCGGCGGCCACCATCCAGATCCTCTTCGGCTCCGGTTATCGGCTCGGCCTGGCCGACATCGCCCCCATCGCACGCTGGGCCGGCTCCCGAATCACGCCCTACCGGGAGGACGTGCCCGCTGTCAGCCTCCTCGAAGGGTTGGAGCACCTGGATGAGATCGAGGGTGTGCGAGCACGGGAGGAGCTCGAGCATTTTCGCGATGTCTACCGGCAGCTACTCATCGAGAGTCAGGGGGCGAGCCTGGTCGAGACCTGCCGGATGATCCTCGACCGGACCCGGGCGTGGCCCAACGCGGAGGCTCTGCCAGCGACACGACGACTCACCGCCCGCCTCAATCTGTACCGCATGCTCGACCTTGCCGAAGATTGGAGCCCGCTGAGCGGCCGCCCCTCGCTCACCGCCTTCCTCGAGTATCTCGACGCAATGGAGGAAGAGCCTGCCGAGGAGCTGGATGCGGCCCGGCTGTCCGGCGAGGATGCCGTCACCCTGGTGACAGTTCACCGGGCCAAGGGCCTGGAGTGGGAGGTGGTGGCGTTGCCCACGCTGACCAAGGGCAACTTTCCCTCCGGAGCCACCTCCGGCTTCCCGGACCCGACCCGATTTCCCCACCATCTCCCGGCCGAGCACCGTATCGATTCCGCCCTTGCCGGCCTCCCTTCCGACGAGAAGGGGCGAAAGGAGTTCTTCCGGGAGGCCAACCAGCGTCAGGAATGGCGGGTGGCCTATGTGGCCGCGACCCGGGCCAAGAGTCGGCTGTATGCCACCGGCGCCCACTGGTACGGGCGACCGGAACCGAACAAGACTCCCAAAGTGCCATCCGAGCTCTTCGAGCTGATAGCCGGCCAGCCCGCTGTGGTCGACGCCGGGCGGGCCGCGCTCGGGCCAAGACCGGACCTCCTCCGGCGAGAGCTGGAGGCGGCCGCACCCGACCCACTGTTCGAGCGGGGCTGGGCGGCAGCCATCCGCGCCGCGGCCGCCGGTCACGCGACAATGAGGGAGCTCGCCGCCGAACGCGGCCTCATCGAGGAGATGGACGAGGAAGTGGACAACCTGAGGCAAGCCCTTTTCGCCCTGGACGAGTACACCGAGGCTGGCAAGCCGGAGGACCGTTCCACGTCGGTGACAGGGCTGGTCACCTATGCCCGGTGCCCCAAGCAGTATTACTGGACAAATGTCGACCCACTCCCGCGACGCCCCAACCCCGCCGCAGTAGCCGGCACCGAGCTCCATCGTCGAATAGAGCTGTACCAAAAGGGTCAGGTCCCGTTCGAGGAGGTCAATCCCGACCTCTACGACGCAGCCGACGACCAACCGGGAAAAGGCGCCTGGACCGCCTTCCGGGAGTCGAGGTTCGCGGCGACCGATGCTGCGTTGGTGGAGGCACCCTTCGTCCTCGAGCTCGAAAACGGCTATCGGATCAGAGGGAGGATCGACGCCATCTACGCCGACGACGGCGCCTGGGAGATCGTGGACTTCAAATCGGGGAGCCCCAAGGCCGACGACTCCAGAATCGTCCAGCTCGAGGCCTATGCGGTTGCAGCGCAGGATGCGGCGCTGGGCATCGCCGCTCCAGCCTCGACGACGGTGACTTTTGCCTATCTCGGAGATGGTCTCAATGTCGAGACCCACACCGCAGACGAACCATGGATTGCCAAGGCCCGAGCCCACCTGCTCACTATCACCGATGACATCGACGGCGCCAAGTTCCCGGAACGGCCAGGCGAGCAGTGCAGGAGGTGTGACTTCCTGAGATTCTGCGCCCCGGGCAGGGCTTGGATGGAGACACAGTGACAGTCGTGGCCGGCCTGATCGGGTACGCGGTCGGCACCATCCCGACTGCCGTTTGGCTGGCGCGGGCGCGGGGCATAGACCTCAGACAGGGAGGGTCGGGCAATCCAGGGGCAAACAACGCCCGACAGCTCGGCGGAACGGGCCTGGCGGCCGCCGTCCTCTTGGTCGAGATTGGCAAGGGCGCCGGCGCCGTGATCGCCGGGAACGCCTTGGCGGGGGAGGTGGGCGCCATCGTGGCCGGTCTCGGTGCGATTGCCGGGAACGTCTACAACCTGTGGTATCGATTCAAGGGCGGGAAAGGGCTCGGTATCGCGGCTGGCGTCATGCTCGCCCTGTGGCCGGGCGGTCTCCTCGTGATGCTCGCCACCATCGCCGGGGGCGCGTTGCTGACCCGCTCCTCGGGAAAGGCCACACTGATCGCGTTGGGTATGGCCATGGCTGGATCGGTGGCCTGGTGGATGTGGGAATGGGACAACGCCTGGGGTGCGCCGGCCCGACTCCTCCCGTCGCTGGCCCTGGGAACGGTGGCGTTGATATTCCCCAAGCATCTCACTGACGCCAGGGCGCATGCCAAGAGGGCAACCGTCTAAAGGATCCTCCCGTCCCTGACCTCGATCACCAGGGTCACCGGCCCGTCATTGACCAGCTCGACACTCATGTGCTCGCCGAAAGCGCCGGTCGCGGTTTCGATGCCGGCGGACCGGATCTCGTCGACCAACCGTTCCACCATCTTCCTGGCGTGGTCCGGGCTCGCCGCAGATGTGAACGACGGCCGTCTGCCCCGCCGGACATCACCGAGCAAAGTGAATTGGCTGACCACGAGCACCGATCCCCCGGTGTCGCCGACCGACAGGTTCATCTTCCCAGCGTCGTCACCGAAGATCCGCAGCCCGGTGATCTTCCCGGCCGCGGCCCCGACATCCTCGCGGGTATCGGCCTCTTCGATCCCGACCAGTGCCAGCATCCCGGGACCGATCTGGCCAACGATGTTGCCGTCGACCGTGACCGACGCCTTGGCTACTCGTTGGATGACGACTCGCATCGGCCCGATATTTGCAGCTCAATAGAGTGGCGGATGTGACCGGGAAGTCCGCACCAAGCCTCCTCAGCAGCCCCGACGGCTCACCCGTCGCCTTCCTCGTCGATGCCGGCACCGGGCTCGAAGAGCGGATGCTCACCTCGTGGCTGCGCCAGGAGGTGGGCCGGGAGGCGGACGTGATCCCCATCAGGTCGTCGCGGCGGGGCAGAAGAGGAGACAACGAAGGGTTGCGACGACTCCTCGGCGAGACCCAGGGAGAGGTGTTTCTCATCCCGGTCCGCGTCGTCTGGATGCCGCCGAAGAACCGGGAGGGCCGACGCAGCGTCAGCCTCTCCGACCTTCTCAAGCCGGGGGACCCGCGCGACCCATGGGCAGTCAGAGCGCGTTGGATCAGATACCTGCGCCCGAAGCGCGTCAAGCTCCTTGCCACCCGGGGCGCGTTTACCGGCGAGATGATCCGGGACCATGGCCGGTCAGAACGGCTGGACTCGATCGAAAGCTATGTCACCTGGCGCGCTTGGCGCTCGCTGGACAACGGTGAGCGCAAGCTTCAGGGGAACCGCTACAAGATCCCGAGGTTCGTCGTCGAGTCGATGCTGGCACGACGGGACTTCATCGACGCCGTCGACGAGGTGGCAGACGCGGATGGGATCCGGCGTGATGACGCCCATCATCGGGCGGAAAGGTATCTACGGGAGATCGCGGCCACCCACTCCCCGTATGTCATCGACGTGATCGCGGGCCTGATCCAGCGCCTGTACAAGCAGGGCTACGGCGAGATCAGGTACTCGCCCGAGCAAATCGGAGAGATCGCCGCTCTCGGCCACGGTCATCCCGTCGTCTTTCTCCCCTCACACCGATCGAATCTCGACCGGTTGAGCCTGCAGTTCATGCTCTGGGAAAACGATCTGCCCCCAAATCACACCGCAGGCGGGATCAACCTCAACTTCTTCCCCATCGGCCCGCTGATCAGGCGAACCGGAGTCTTTTTCATCAGACGGAGCTTTCGGGACAACTCCCTCTACAAGACCGTTCTCCGCGCGTATGTCGACTACCTGATCGAGAAGAACTTCCCCATCGAGTTCTATCTAGAGGGTGGGCGGTCTCGATCCGGCAAGCTCCTACCCCCGCGCATGGGTCTCCTCAGCTATGTGTCCGACTCCTATCGGCGTGGCAAGGCCGACGACATCAAGCTGGTCCCGGTGTCGATCGCATACGACCAGATCCAGGATGTGCCCGACTATGCCCGGGAGGCGCAGGGCAAGGACAAGGAAAGAGAATCCGTCAGATGGCTGCTCCGGGCGGTTCGCTCGCTGCGCAGGCGTCACGGGAACATCCACATCCGGTTCGGGGAGCCGGTTTCGCTGGCCGCGCACATTGCCGCTGCAGATGAGCCTCAGGACCTGCAAAAGGTGGCCCTCGAGGTCATGCATCGCATCGCCCAGGCGACTCCGGTGACTCCCACCTCTCTGATGAGCATCGCGCTGCTCGAGCGCCGGGGCCGGCCCGCCACGCCTGCGGAGCTCGGGCAGGAGTGCGTCAGATTGGCCGACTTCGTCAGGGCGCGGGACATCATGATCACCGAGCAGGCCGATCTGGCCGACCCTGCCGTCGCCGGCGCCATCGTGGCCGGCCTCGAGGAGAACGGCTATGTCTCCAGCCATCAGGCCCTGGGCAGGACCGTCTACTGGCTGGACGACGACCAGATGGTCAGGATCTCCTATTACCGGAACATGGTCGTCCACTTCTTCGTGCCCCGGGCGCTCGCGGAGATGGCGTTGGCCGACATGGCCGGCGGGATGGGTGGTGCCCCGTTCGAACAGGCGGTTCTCGCGTCGAGGGATCTCCTCAAGTTCGAGTTCTTCTTCTCGGCCAGATCCGAGTTCACCGGCACGGTCCGCCGGGACATTGCCCTCGACGTGCCCGGGTGGGAGGCACTCCTCGAATCCGACGGCCCGGATGCGGTCAGGCTCAAGATGGGCCCGCCGGTGGCCCCATGGGCGGTACTCCCCTTCCTCGATGCCTACCAGGTGGTCGGGGACGAGTTGGAGACCCTCCAGGGAAGCTTCGACGAGAAGTCGTTCCTCAAGGCTTGTCTGGCCCGGGCCCGGATGTATCGCATCGAGGGCCGTGTGATCTCGGGCGAAAGCGCCAGCCAGGTTCTGTTCAAATCCGCCCTTGCCCTGGCCCGAAATCGCGGGCTGCTCGACGCGGACGGAGACGTCGAGGAGAGAAGGGCTCGGTTCGCAAATGAGGTTCGAGTGGCGCGCGGCCTGGCAGAGAGCACCAAGGAGTGACCGCAGTCAGCCCGCCCGGCTCTCGCAGTAATCCTTGACCGCGTCCAGGTCCCGTTCGATCGCCCTGCCAACCGTGGACGCAATGATCTTGTTCAGCATCCGTGCCCGGACCGTATGGGCGGTCGCGGTCATCACCATCGTCACCCGGGTTCCCGAGCCGGCCGGCTCCAAGGTGTAAACGGTGTCCCACGTGGACCCTCCGGCCTCTGCGACGAGGCGAACTCTCTCATTCGGCTCATACTCGACCACTTCGAGCTCGGTCTTCCCGGTCCTCTTGCCGATGACCCTCGTCTCGACGAATCGGGTGCCCAGGCCCGATCGCTGGTCCGACAGGTATTCGACGTCGATGATCTCCGGGACGACATTCCGGAATTCTTCGATGTTCGCAACCGTCGTGAAGACCGCGTCGATCGGTGCGGCGATCTCCCGGCTTGCCTGGAACACGGCCATCAACGCCCCATCATCGGTCGCGGTCCTTCCCCCATTTTCGGCGGGCCTCGTCGATCATCTCCTGTGAGCTCCTCGGCCGAGAGTCGAGCTCCAGGTCGAACTCCTCGATGGCGCTCTCCGACGGCTCCAGGCCCAGTTCCTCGAGCGCCTGCTCGAGGGTTTGCGGTGGAGTCTCGGGTGTCGGATCCGGCGCCCGGGATGTAGTCGGTGGCGCCCGGGATGGAGTCGGTGGAGGAAGCGAAGCTGGTGGCGGCGGGGATTGAGGCGGCCGGGTCGGCTCGGTCCGCATCGACTCGACCCGACGTGAGGGCTGGGGGGCCGTCGGCGTCGCGGTCTCATCGTCGCCGGCCCTGGATCGGTCACGGCTGCGTCTGGCGGCGAGGGCGAGGACGAAAGCGAAGATGGCGATCGGGATGGCGAAGTTGAGTATCCCGGCGATGCCAGATGGGACACGATCGCCGAAACCCCCGTCCCCGAGGAATGAGAACAACAGGCCAAATAGGAACCAACCCGCGAACAGGAAGCCGACGATCCTCCGACAGCCCTTGGAAACCTCCTCGGCGCTGACGGGGCCAGTGGTCTGGCGGCGGGTCATGGCCCTATTCAACCACCCGGCCGGGTGAGCACGGCGCGGAGCCGCCACGAGGCAAGAGCCAGGAGCACCGCCGCGTAGGCCGTCAGCACCCCGAGCTCGGGCAAAATGTCCACGACCGTCCCATCCCTCCTCACCAGCTCGGCGAACCCGTCGAGAGCCCAGGCATGCGGTGTGATGTGGGCGATGGTCTGCAACGTGTCGGAGAAGAGCTCGGAGGGCAGCATCGCGCCGCCCAGGGCGGCCAGCCCGAGACCGAGCATGATGCTGATCCCCGAGGCCTGCTGGTCATTCACGAACAAAGCGCCGGCGAGGAGGCCGGCTCCGGCACCTACTGCGGAAAAGGTGACCACGATGAGGGCCGCCCCGAGCGGGTCGCCCCAGTCGACGCGAAAGAGGATGAGGGTGGCGAAGACGATGTACAGGGCCTGGACCAGCGCGACGGCGAACCTCCCCGCCCCCTCGCCGATGACGATGGTCCCGATGGAGGTCGGAGTCGACAGCATCCGGGTCGAGATCCCCAGCTGGCGGGTGAGGATCAGGGCCGCCGAGCCGGCGACGGCGGTAAGGAAGATGAAGAGGACCAGTTGCTGTGACGCTCCCAGGTCGAAACGCCCCAACGTGGGGGGGAAGAGCGCCTCCCCGACGGCGGAGGTCTCCACTTCCACTCCCAGACCGGGGTCATTGATCACGAAGGCCAGATCCAGCGCTGTCTCGAAATCGGCTCCCACCTCGTTCGAGGCGAATCGAGCAGCGGAGACCGGGGTCATCACTCGGGCGACAGCCGAGCTGACGAATGCCTGGAGTGGCTGCCCGCCTCCGCTGGAGCGAGCCAGGAACCCGATCTCGATCACCTCACCCCCGGCGGCAGCCTCATCGATTCCCGGCGGGATCACCGCCCCTGCCTGCACTGCGCCCCGTTCGACGGCGCCCACCAGCTCTTCGTGGCTGTCGTAGGTGATGACGCTGATCCCCTCCTCGCGGTCGATCTCCTCGAAGATCGCCGCGGCGAGCCTGTCCTGGTCCGCCTGGTACACGCCCACGCCGGGCAGCACTCGACCACCGAATTGGGCACCCACGAGGAGGATGATCCCGATCGGCAGGATGAATACGAAGAAGATGTTGGAACGCTCCCGGAACATCCGGCGCAGGTTCGCCCCTCCGATCGCCAGCACCTTCATCCCCGGTACCTCCGCCTGAGCAGCGCAACGGCGATCAAACCAGTGGCCAGGGCGAACACGAGGAGGGCTCCGGTCGCCGGGATGGCAGCGGTCCACTCCGCCCCGTCCGAGAGGTCCCCGAGACCTCGCATGAACCAGGCATGTGGCGTTATGAACTGCAGGCGGGACAGGAGATCCTCACCGGAGCCGATCGGGAAGAAGACCCCTCCCAACATTCCGAGGATGACGGCGACGATGGCACCCATGTTCCCGGCACCTTCGGGGGACTTGGCGGCCGACGCGACCAGGCCCATGATCCCGATCGAGCAGAGCACACCGGCCGTGACGAGAAGAGCCACACCCAGGGGCGCGCCCCACGAGGCTCCGATCAGGAATCGGGTGGCGAGGATCAGGATCGTGGTCGAGACCACCCCTATGACGAACGCCAGGATCGCTTTGCCCGCGACCACGCTCATGCGGCCGATGGGCGCCGACATGAGCCGGGCGAGCGTGCCTTGACGCTCTTCCTCCAGCAGGCCCGACACTCCGAACTGGACGGTGAAGAAGAGGAAGAAGATCGCCATCCCCGCAGCGAAGTAGGTCGCCGAGTCGAGTTGGCGCGTGGCGGCCGACTCATCGGTCAAGACAAAGGACCGTTCCGTTTCGACGGCCGCCTCGATCCATTGCGAAATCTGCTCATCTGATGGCTCGCTGTCGAGACTCGCCGCCGCCGTGGAAACTGACAACTGGGCAGTGGCCACTCCGGCGCCGAACTGCTCGGCGATGGACGTCGCGATCTGGGTCGAGGTCGTGGCGTCGACATCGCCGACCACCTCGATGCGCCCGGAACCTCCCTGGTTGACGGACTCACCCAGGCCCTCGGTGAACAGGAAGTAGGCGTCCTGGTCCCCATTCTTGACCGCAGCCTCCGCGTCCGACCTGGCATCGAACGCGGTCAACGTCAGCACTCCCTCGGCCTCGATCGAGCGCAAGGTGTCCAGGAAGATCTGAGACAGGTCGCTGTGGTCCTCGTCGACGACCCCGTACTCGAGATTCAGCTCCCCCTGCTCCAGGGCCGAGCCGAACACCGCATCGAAGATGAGGGAGAGGGCCAGTGGCACCAGGATGGCGAGAATGAAGACGGAACGGTCCCGGATCCGCAGCCTTAGGTCCTTGCCCGCGATCCTGACAGCGGCACCCACGCCTCAGTCCCTCAGGGCCTTGCCGGTGAGATGGAGGAAAACGGCCTCCAAGTTGGGCTCCTCGACTTCCACGCTCGTGATCGAGGCGCCGGTTCCGGTGATCCCCGTCATCAAGGCGGGCAACAGGCGCGAGGCGTCAGTCGCCAGCACCTGGATGGCGTGATCCGAGGCCGATGCCTCGGCAACATCGGGCAGTGATCTGATCGCCTCGGCGGCGGCGCCGAGATTGCCGGTGCCCGAGATGGTGACCCGGTCCTTGCCACCTACCAGGGAGACCAACTCCCGCCTGGTTCCCTCGGCTTTGATCTCGCCTTCGTCGATGATCGCCACCCGGTCACACAAGCGCTCGGCCTCCTCCATGTAATGGGTCGTGTAAAGGACCGCCATTCCCTCTGCTGAGAGGGCCTCCACCGACTCCAGGATCGCATTCCTCGACTGAGGGTCGACGCCGACGGTGGGCTCGTCGAGGATGAGCAATTCGGGTCGGTGAAGCAAGCCGATCCCGATGTTGAGCCGTCTCTTCATCCCCCCGCTGAACTCCTTGGTGAGATCTCCAGCCCGGTCGGTGAGGCCGATCACCCCGAGTACCTCGTCGGTGCGTCGCTCCAGGTCGGACAACCCGTAGAGACGCCCGAAGAACATGAGGTTCTCCTCGGCGGTCAGATCCGGGTAGATCGCGATTTCCTGGGGAACCAGCCCGATGGCAGCCTTGCCCTGAACCGAGGAGGTGGTGATGGTGTTGCCGGCGACGGTCACCACGCCGGCATCCGCCCGGAGGAGACCGGCGACGATGGAGATCGAGGTCGTCTTCCCGGCGCCATTTGGCCCGAGAAGCCCGAAGGTCTCCCCGTGCTCGATCGAGAAACTCACATCTTTGACCGCGACGAGGTCGCCAAACGCCTTGTGCAGGCCACTTGCGGTGAGAACGGCGGAGATGAGGTACCCCCTAGGAATCGAGGGCAGGGACTGTAACCGACGTCGCCGAGAGCGAGATCGTCTGGGCCGAGGTTGGCTCCGCGCAACAGAACCAGCTCTCGGACAGGCGGGGCACGCCGGGGCCTGACGAGAGCCGGGGCTCCGTACGCCCGGTCGCGGCAGCGATCACCCCGGCCATGCTGGCGAGCGTCTCCGCCGCCTCGGCGCCACAGTTCGACGATTCCTCGGCGATACCGCTCAGCTTCTCCTGGAGAGCGCCGGCGGCAGGGTCGGCGAACTGCCAATCCCATCCCAGCGCCTCGGGTCGATAACCGGTGAGATGCGGCAACACCGCCGGATGGCTCTCGAGGAGGGAGCCTTCCGGGATGAGCAGCTTGATGGCGAGCTGGACCGGGTCGGTTGCCTCCCAGAGCAGATGGGCGTCGAGGAAGTCGATCAGAGAGACGACATCGGCGACCTCGGTCCACGGGAGGAACGGGAGCCAGGTGGGACGAAGATGGGCCCCGGTGCCGCGAACTAGATCGATTGCGTCGACCATGTCAGCGACGGTGTGGTTCTTGGCAAGGATCTCCAGGGTCGGCTCATGAACGCTCTCGAAGGCGCTGACGATGAAGAGGACCCCGGATCGGGCCATCTCGGCGACGATTTTCCGGTGTTGCAACAAATGCGAGACCTTGACGGTGACATCAAAGGAGAGATCAGGGTGAGCCGCATGCGCCTCCTTGAGGAGGCCCATCGAGTAGCGGGGGGCGTTGAGGAAATCCGGGTCGGCAAAGGTGATGTGCTCGGCGCCGGCGGCGACCTGGGCGGCGATGTCCGCCAACACCACCTCCTGGCCGACCGCCCGCCACCGCCCGTCATAGACGACGGGTATCGGGCAGTGACGGCAGCGATGCCGGCAGCCATGTGAGGCCTCCACGGCGCCGACGACACGAACCTCACCCTCCCATTCCAGGCGGGCGTACGAGCTGAGAGGCGGCAGCGTCGATCTGATCGGTGGCAGGAAACTCGTAATGCCGGTGTCGGCGGAAACGCCGCCCGACAGGCTCGCCACCCACGCGTCGAGCCCCGCTTCGTACTCGCCTGCGATCAGACGGTCGGCAGCGCCCCCGAGCGTGTGGGCTTGGCCTACGCCGGCGTACAGGCCGTAGAAGGCAATGGGAAGATCCGGCTCGACATCGCGGATGATGGTGGAGGTCGAGACGGCAAGTCTCATCGCGGTGTGCATGGGAACCGAGATGGCAACCGCGTCGACATCGGCAAGGATCCCTGGTGTGAGACTCTCCACTGCCAGGTCCAGGGTCGATACCTGATGTCCGGATCGGGCCAGCCTGGCCGCCGGTGAGGCGACATGGACCGGCTGCCGGCCCAATTCATATGTCGAGATCAGCAGGACGCGCACCCGCCAAGTCTATGAAGAGCCCATCGGTAGCCTCCCACAATGGGCGTTTACGTCGAGACAGCCTTCGGAACCACCCATCATGTCGTGTTCGGCGGCACCGGCCGGCCGATAGTGCTGGTCCACGGTCTGGGAGGTTCGACCACCAATTGGCTGGCCATCGCCGGAGCCCTCACCGCCCACGGAACCGTCTTCTCCCTGGATCTTCCCGGCTTTGGCCTGTCCCCTCCCGGACACGACTTCCGGCTGGCCACCCATCTTGCCGCCATCGAGGCCTACGTCGATCACCTGGGCGGTCCGGCGACTCTCATCGGGAGCTCCACGGGCGCCCTACTGTCCGAGATGCTCGCCGCACGCCGCCCCGACCTGGTCGAGCATCTGGTGCTCATCGCCCCCGCCACACCGCCGGTGATCCCCGATCCACGTCTGGACTGGGCGACGATCCTCCGTCTGGCGATCCAGGCGGCCCCGGTCACAGGAGTTGCCTTCACCCGGTGGCAACTCCGCAAGTCGCCCCTCGAGATCGTGAACATGTCGATGGCGATGGTGACCCACCACCCGGGCAGGGTCCCGATGAAGATCATCGAGGCGTCGATCGAGATGGCATCGATCCGCCGCCTGTACCCGTGGGCGGACGTCGCCACGCCCAGGACTGCCCGTTCCGTTGCCTGGGTATATGCCCGGCGACGGCGGTTCACCGAGATGATCCGATCCATCACCGCCCCAACTCTGATAATCCAAGGTATCCACGACCACATCGTGTCGCCGACGGCTGTCGCATGGCTCTCCGAGATCCGACCCGAGTGGACACTGGCCCAGCTGGAGGACACAGGGCACACCCCGATGATGGACGCCCCCCTGCGAACTCTGGAGGTGCTGGAGCCCTGGCTGGCGCGGCGACATTTCGCCACCTGACACCACGCCCCGGGCTCGGGGTCGGCCAAACCCGGGCCAGAACTAGGATTTGGGGCATGTCAGGCGACCTCGGACAGACCCTCGGTGACGAGTACGTCAACCAAATACCCGACACCGATCCGGTTGAGACCGGAGAATGGATCGAGTCCCTCGATGCCGTAGTGGCCGAGCAGGGCTCCGATCGCGCCCGTTTCCTGGTTGCCAAGCTCATCGAGCGAGCCCACGAGACCAATCTCGGGATCCCAGGTGGGGTGACCACGCCTTACATCAACACCATCCCTCCCGAGGAGGAGCCGGAGTTTCCCGGGGACGAGCACGTGGAGCGTCGTATTCGACGGTTCATCCGCTGGAACGCCGCGGTGATGGTGGTCAAGGCAAACCACCGGGAGAAGGGAATCGGCGGCCATCTCTCCACCTTCGCGTCCTCGGCCACCCTCTATGAGATCGGCTTCAACCACTTCTTCAGAGGCAAGAACGCACCCGGCGGCGGTGATCACGTCTACTTCCAGGGCCATGCGGCCCCGGGCATCTACGCGCGGGCGTACCTGGAGGGAAGGTTCGACGAGAAGCACCTCGACAATTTCCGATTCGAGATCGGTGGAGACGGGCTGTCGTCATACCCCCACCCCCGGCTCATGCCCGACTTCTGGGAGTTTCCGACGGTGTCGATGGGCCTGGGGCCGATCAACTCGATCTACCAGGCTCGATTCAACAAATACCTGAGCAATCGCGGTCTTGACGACACCTCCCGATCGCGGATCTGGTGCTTCATCGGTGACGGCGAGACCGACGAGCCGGAGACCCTGGGAGCGATATCCCTCGCCGCCCGGGAAAGGCTCGACAACCTGACCTGGGTCATCAATTGCAATCTCCAGAGGCTCGACGGCCCGGTGCGAGGCAATGGCCAGATCATCACCGAGCTCGAGGCCGTTTTCAGGGGAGCCGGCTGGAACGTCATCAAAGTCATCTGGGGCAGCGGTTGGGACGCGCTGCTGGCCCGCGACGTGGACGGAGCCCTTGTCGACGTGATGGGCTCGACCGTCGACGGCGAGTACCAGCGCTACAAGGCCGAGGGCGGGGCTTTCGTGAGGGATCATTTCTTCGGCAAAGACCCTCGGACCAAGGCCATGGTCTCCGACATGACCGACGACGAGATCTGGGCGTTGCGCCGGGGCGGGCTCGACTTCAGGAAGATCTACTCCGCCTACAAGGTCGCGACCGAGATCGACAATGGAAAGCCGACCGTGATCCTCGCCAAGACGATCAAGGGCTGGACCCTGGGGCCCGACGTCGAAGGCCGCAACGCCACCCACCAGATCAAGGAGTTGACCAACAAACAGCTGACGACACTCCGCGACACGCTGCACCTCGAGAACGAGATACCCGCCGAATCGCTCGAAGGTGACCGGGAGCCTCCCTATTTCCGGCCCGGGCCAGGGACGCCCGAGTACGAGTACCTACACGCCAGGCGCAACGAGCTCGGCGGCCCACTCCCTGCCAGGGTCGTCCCCGAATCCGATCTCGAGCTGCCCGCTCCCGAGGCCTATACCGAGATCCACGCAGGGTCGGGCAAAGTCGAGGCTTCGACCACCACGGCGTTCACCCGGCTGCTGCGAGGTCTGGCGCGTGTCGAGGGCTTCGGCGATCGGGTGGTCCCGATCGTCCCTGACGAAGCACGCACCTTCGGCATGGACTCTCTCTTCCGCGAGTTGAAGATCTACGCCTCCCAGGGCCAGCTCTACGAGCCCGTCGACGCCTCGATGCTGCTCTCCTACGCCGAGAGCCAGGACGGCCAGATCCTGGAGGAGGGAATCACCGAGGCCGGGTCGCTGGCGTCCTGGATCGCCGCGGCGACCTCCTATTCGACCCGGGGCGTGGCGATGGTGCCCTTCTTCATCTTCTACTCGATGTTCGGGTTCCAGCGGGTCGGGGACCTGATCTGGTCCGCCGCCGACTCGCGGGCACGTGGCTTCCTCTTGGGGGCCACCGCGGGACGGACGACACTCCAAGGCGAGGGCCTCCAGCACCAGGACGGGCACAGTCTCGTGCTGGCATCGACGGTCCCGGTCTGTGAGGCATACGACCCGGCATTCGCATACGAGCTGGGGACCATCGTCGAGCACGGGCTGACCCGGATGTACGGGTCGGACCCGGAGGACGTCTTCTACTACCTGACCCTTTACAACGAGAATTACCCCCAGCCCCCCCGACCGGACGGGGTGGCCGAAGGCGTCGTCCAGGGTCTCTACAAGTGGGAGGCCGCCCCCGGCGACCAAAAGAATGTGCCGGCGATCATCTTCTCGGGAACGGCCAACCTCGCTGCCCGGGAGGCGGCGTCGGAGCTCGCCGAGCACTACGGGGTCGCCTGTGATCTCTGGTCCGCCACCTCGTACAAACGGCTTCGCGAGGAGGCTCTCGCCGTCGATCGCTGGAACCTCCTCCATCCCGCGGAGGAACTGCGAACCCCCTGGGTGACGAGAACGCTCGCCGAGGTGAGCGGACCGGTGGTGGCA